>Ga0207645_10000967_pt1 | contig 23772 bp, 22 predicted proteins | sample KBSM53metaG_FD_184331 | JGI IMG/M metagenome (GOLD analysis project Ga0207645, IMG submission 184331) | Miscanthus rhizosphere microbial communities from Kellogg Biological Station, Michigan, USA - KBS M5-3 metaG (SPAdes) (version 2) | ecosystem: Host-associated > Plants > Roots > Rhizosphere >...
GGCAGGTGGCGTGCCACCGACCCGCTGGCGTCCGCGACCAGCGCGCCGACCAGCTCGGGAACGCCGCTGGCCGTGACCGGTCGCTTCGGGACCATCACGCGGTAGTCGATGATGTTGACCGGCGGCCGGTGATTGCGCACCGCGCGCGCATTCTCGCGGGCCAGCCAGTCGAGGAACCGCGGCAGCGCGTGCACCGACCCCTCGTGCGTGTCGTGCAGCAACAGGATGCCGCGCCCCTTCAGCTTGTCGACCTTCCCGATGAGGTAGTTGAACACCGCCTCCTCGTCGTCGACCTTCCAGTCCTGCGGATCGATGTTCCATCCGATGTCGGGCAGCCCGCGCGCGGTCAGCGCCGCCTCCAGGCTCTTGCAGAACGCGCCGTAGGGCGACCGGAACAGCAGCGGTCGCACGCCCGTCGTCTCGGCGATCAGCTCGGTGCTGGAGTCGATCTCCGACGCTTGTTCCTCGGGGTTCTGGCAGAGATCGTGGTGGTTCATCGTGTGGTTCGCGACCAGGTGGCCGTGCGCGGCAATCTTGCGCACGAGATCGCGCCGCGCCACGTCCTCGGGCCGCTGCCCGACCAGCCGCCAGCCGGTGACGAAGAAGATCGCCTTGAGACCGCGCCGGTCCAGCTCGGCCAGGATGGTCGGCGTCCCGACCAGGTCCGGTCCGTCGTCGAACGACAGCAGCAGCTCGCGCGGCGAGCCCGATGGTTTGAACTTCGTGAACGCGCCGTGGCCCGGCGACCAGAGCGGCACCGACTCATCCACGTCGTCGGTGGCGATCGCCGTTCGCGTCACGACCGCGGTCCACCCTTGTTCGGCTTCGCGGACTGCGTCACCACGGCTCCCGACCCAGGCCGGAGCAATGGTCGGCACCAGGAGGGCCGATAGCGCAGCGAGCCGACGTACCACCACCATGGATTCTATCGTCGATCTCGGCACTTCGACAGACAGGCTGGAGCTGACGCGCGGCCAGAATCGCCACGCGCGGCTGCCCAATTTTCGGCCGCGGGGTCATCCCCGAAACGGCCCGAGACGACGGCTAGAACGGAATATCGTCGTCAGACGGGGGCGCGCCGGCGTCGTTGTCGTCAGGAGGCCCTGAATCCCGTGAAGATCCGCTGCCTTGGCGTCCACCGCCACCGCCCCCGCCGCCGCCACCGCCACCGCCCCCGCCGCGTTCGCCACCGCCGCCCAGGAAGACGACGCGGTCAGCTACGACGTCGGTGGCGTAGTGCTTCTGGCCGTCCTTGTCGTACGACCGGGTCTGCAGGCGGCCCTCGATGTAAACCGACCGGCCCTTCGAGAGGTACTTGTTGCAGTTCTCGGCGGTGTCGCCCCACACCGTCACGCGGTGCCACTCCGTCTTCTCCTGCTTCACGCCCGACTTGTCCTTGTAGACCTCCGTCGTCGCGATCCGCAGGTTGCAGAGCGGGCGGCTCGACGGCGTGTACTTCAGCTCCGGATCCGCTCCCAGATTTCCGACCAGAATGACCTTGTTCACGCTTCCCATGGCTAGCTCCTTCTATCACGTTGGCGCCCGAAACAACCGGGCGGAAAACGCGATGTCATCGGACGGCGTCGCAACCGGTTGCGTGGTGTAAGGTTCTCGTGTGATCGGGCTTCTGGTCGCGCTCATCGCGGCACAACCGGCCGGCGCAGCGCCGTCGTCACCCGCGGTGGCCGAGCTCGGGCGTGGGTACGCGGCCTACCGCGCCGGCGAATACCACAGCGCCGCCCAGATCCTTCGCGGCGCCGTCGCGAAGGACCTGCGCAGCAAGGACTGGGCGCTGTTCGTGCTCGCGGAGAGCGAGTTCTACGACGGCAGCTACCGGGCGGCGCGCGAGGACTTCGAGAAGGTGGCGCGCACGAAGGGCGGGCGCCCGGCGCAGATGGCGCCGTTCCGGATCGCCGACTGTCTGTGGATGGAGGGCGATCGCGCCAAGGCGGCGGCCAGCTACGCGAAGCTGGCAAAGTCTGCGACGGCGCGCACCGGCGACGTCGCGCTGGCGCGCTTCCGCGTCGCGGAACAGACCGCGGAGCGCAACAAGGACGGCGCGCGCACGCAATTCCTGGCGATCGCCCGCGATTTCCCGGCGCATCCGCTGGCCGACGAGGCCTTGCGACGACTGGGCGCGACGCCCACGCCGGCGACGCCCGGGACGCCCACAACGCCCGGCACCCCGACGCCGGGGACGCCCGCGACGCCGCCGGCCGCCGATCTGGCGCCCGCTGATCGACTGAAGCGCGCCGAATCGCTGTCGAAGGACCGCCACTGGGACGAGGCGCTGGCCGAGCTCGCGAAGCTGCCGGCGACGCTGCCCCCCGAGCTGGCCGCCGAGCGCGACTACCAGACCGGCATGACGAAGTTCCACATGCGGCGCGACTACCCGACGGCGGGCGCGTTGCTGCTGGGCGCGGTCGATCACCTGTCGGGCGACAAGGCGGCGTCGGCGCAGTTCCACGGCGCGCGCGCGCTGTCACGCGTCGACCGCGACGACGAGGCGATCGCGGGCTACGCCAAGGTGATCACCAAGTTCCCCCATTCGCGCTTCGCGCCCGAGGCGCAGTACCTGTCCGGGTGGCTGGAATACAACCGCGGCCGCTTCAAGGAGAGCATCCCGGCGTTCGAGGCGACGCTGAAGAACTTCGGCAGCAGCGCGTTCGCCGACGACGCGGCCTGGAGCCTGGCGTTCGCGCATTTCCTGCTGGGCAACGCGGCCGAGGCGGCGGCCGGCTTCGATCGCTACGGCCGCCTGCCGCCGACGGGCATCGCCTCCGACGAGATCGCGGGGCGCGTGAAGTACTGGCAGGCGCGCCTGAAGGAGAAGGCGGGAAAGCAGGCCGACGCGGAGGTCCTGTACCGCGAGCTCGCCGGAAAACCGTTCTCGTTCTACGGGCTGCTCGCGCGCGCCCGCCTCAAGCAAGCCGGGCACCCTGAAGCGCTGACGCTGCCGACCAAGAAGATCGCCGTCGAAGCGCCGACGAAACCGCTGCGCGAACCGTCGGTCGCGCGCGCCACCGAGCTGATCGAGGCGGGCCTGACCGCGGAAGCCGGCGAGGAGCTCGAGCGCAACGAGAAGGAGATCCTGAAGCACCTGGGCGGCGACAAGGCGCTGCCCTGGCTGATTGATCTGTACAAGCGCGCCAGCAATTACCGCCGCGTCTACCGCCTGGGCGAATCGCGCGGCGCGGGCGCGCTGGGCAACGATCCGCTGCACGACGAGGGCACGCGCGCGATGTGGGAAGCGGCCTACCCGCGCGCGTACCAGCCGCTGGTCGAGAAGTACGGCCCCGCCGCCAACAACCCGGAGCTTTTCCTTTACGCGATCATGCGCAAGGAATCGGGCTTCGATCCGCACGACGTTTCGTACGCCGACGCGCGCGGCCTCTTGCAGATGATCCCGCCGACCAGCACGCAGGTCGCGGCCGGGCTGGGCGAGCCGTTCTTCGCCGACCAGCTTTACGATCCGGAGATCAACGTCCACCTCGGCGCGCAATACATCGGGCAGCTTTACGGGAAGTTCGGCCACGAACTGCAGCTGACCGCGGGCGCGTACAACGGCGGGCCGCGCATGATGGGGCGCTGGTGCGCGCAGAACGCGAAGTACCCGACCGACGAATTCGTCGAGCTGATCGCCTTTCCGCAGACGCGCGAATACGTCAAGCGCGTCACGACTATTTATGCCAGGTACCGTTACCTGTATGGTTCGACGCAGTACGAGGTTCCCCTGACGCTGGACACCAAGGTCGGCAACGGACCAAACTACTGAGCGCAAAACGATGCCCCACCGAAGACGTTCACAACAATTGCAGCCGCTGGAATCCGAGCCCGCGTCGGGGGGCGGCGGCGGGGGTTCGCGCGCGACCGACGCGCGGGGCTTCATCAGCACGATCGGGTGGGACCAGGCGCGTATCCGCGCCGCCAGCATCTACTGCAGCGACGGCCGCTTCGGCGAGCAGATGGACGAGTTCCTGCACCAGGGGCTGGGGCTGCCGCGCTACGACCGGCTGGCGGTGCCGGGTGGACCGGCCTGCCTGTCGGGCGCGCTTTCGGTCTTCTGGGAAAGCCACAGCGCCGAACGGCAGCTGGATTTCCTCTGCCACGTCCACAAGCTGGAGCGGCTGATCATGATCCAGCACGAAGGCTGCGCGTTCTATCTCGAATGGCTGAAGGTCAAGCCCGAGGAGTTCGCGGCGCGGCAACTGGAGGACGTGAAGCGGGCCGCGACGCGCGTGCGCCAGACGCAGCCCACGCTGAAGGTCGATGCCTACCTGGCGCGGCGACGCGACACGCAGGTCTGGTTCGAGCCAATTCCCATCGCGCTCGGCCAGCCCGAAGAACTTCGTCCCGCCAATCGCCGTTAGCCGGCCCGGCGCTATACTTTCGGTATGGCAAAGTTTCGCGGAACGGTTCGTCACAGCGACCTCGAAGGCGGGCACTGGCAGCTGGAGGCGGAGGACGGCACGACCTACGTGCTGGAGGGCCAGACGGGCGGGATCGAAGCGGACGGCGCGCGCGTCGAGATCGACGGCGCCGTCGACAAGGGCGCGATGGGGATCGCGATGACCGGCCCGATCCTGAAGGTCAAGGGCGGCAAGCGCCTGTAGTGTCGCCGCGCAGGCGGCCCGCTAACGTGCGACGTCGCCGCCGAGACTCCAGCCTGCTGCGATCAACAAGATCTGGAGGCCCAGCGAAATCCCGTTGAGCAACGCGGGCAGCAGGCGCTGTCCCCGCGGCGCGCGGAACGCGACGCCGAACCCGACGGCGTGGGCGACCATCGCGAGGATGACGGCGATGCCGGCGCGCACCTGGGCACCCTCTCCCGGCAAGGTCCGGCCGTTCGCGTCGGCGACCGTCGCCGAGGACATCAGCACCCAGATCGCGCCCCAGTAGCCGATGAAACCCACGGCGGCTAGCACGTAGGAGACGCGGCGCGCGAGCGAGCTCTGCCGCGGGCTCGGCCCGCCGTTCGCCACGTCGCTGTCGGGTGGCGAATAGGGATTCGTGGTCAGCGGATGACCTCGAGCCGAACCTTCACGACGCCCACGCGCAGCATGTCCAGTTCCCGCGCCGCCGCCTCCGACACGTCGATGATCCGGCCGTGCGTGCAGCCGCAGCGATCATTGACGCGCACGACGACCGACGGGCCACCGGGGCGGGTAACGCGGAGGCGCGTGCCGAGCGGCAGCGTCTTGTGCGCCGCCGTCATCAGCTTCGGGTCGTAGCGCTCGCCCGAGGCGGTGCGCCGGCCGATGAACTCTTTACCGTAGTAGCTGGCGCGGCCCTTCTGGACGTGGCCGATGGGGGCCGCGCCGCGGCGCGCGCTGGCCTCGCTGGCGCACCCGATCGCCATGCCGACGCCGGCGATGGCCGCGACGGCGAGGACGACTGCGGCGCGCCGTGCCCTGGTCACGTCATCACCGCGCACGTTCGCGACCGCCGCCGCCGGCCGGCCCGGGCGGACCGTCGTCGAGCATCGCTTCCGGTTCGGCGGCGGCGTTCTTGTCGCTGCGGCTCTCGATGACGCCGATGCCGTACTTCTCCAGCTTGTAGTAAAGCGCGCTGGTCTTGATGCCCAGCAGCCGCGCCGTCTCGGTCTTCACGCCGCCGCTCTTGTCGTAGGCCCGCTGGATCAATTGCCGCTCCAGATCCTCCAGGATCTCGGGCAGCGACATCTCGCTGGGCGGCAGCGCCAGCGCGTTGTCCGGCAAGCCGCCGCGCACGCTGGCCGGCAGCGCGCCGACGTCGATGACCTCCCCTTCCGCGAACACCAGGGCCTGCTCGATGACGTTCTCCAGCTCGCGCACGTTGCCCGGCCACCCGTACGCGCACAGCCGCGCCAGCGCCGCGTCGCTCAGGCTCTTGACCGCCGGGTTCGTGCGCGGCGCCAGCTTGGCGATGAAGTGCGCCGCCAGCCGCGGCACGTCGTCCTTGCGCTCGCGCAGCGCCGGCACGGTGCAGGGGACGACGTGGAGCCGGTAGAACAGATCCTCGCGGAACCGCCCTGCCGCGACCTCGGCCTGGATGTCCCGGTGGGTCGCCGACAGCACGCGCACGTCGACCTTGATGGTCTCCTCGCCGCCGACGCGTTCGAACTCTTTCTCCTGCAGCACGCGCAGCAGCTTCAGCTGCAGGCCGGGCGTCACGTCGCCGATCTCGTCGAGGAACAGCGTGCCCTTGTCCGCCAGCTCGAACCGCCCCAGCTTGCGTTTCACCGCGCCGGTGAACGCGCCCTTCTCGTGGCCGAACAGCTCCGATTCCAGCAGGGTCTCGGTCAGCGCGCCGCAGTTCACCTTCACGAACGGGCCCTGGGCACGCTTCGAGCGTGCGTGGATCGCGCGCGCGACCAGCTCCTTGCCGGTGCCCGATTCGCCGAAGATATAGACGGACGCGTCGGTGGGCGCGACCTTCTCGATCGTCGCGAACACGCTCCGCATGGCGCCGGTCTCGCCGACGATCTCGTCGAACTGGTACTTCGCCGCCGCGTCGGCGCGCAGCGCAGCGCTCTCGGCCTCGGCGCGCTCGCGGGCGCGGCGCTCGCTCCGCAGCTCGAGAGCGCGCGCGACCTTCAGGCGCACCACCTCGGGCGCGAACGGCTTCTGCAGGAAGTCGAACGCCCCCAGCCGCATCGCCTCCACGGCGGTCTCGACGGTCCCGAACGCCGTCACGATCATCACCGGGCAGTCCGGATCGCGTTCGCGCACCGCCTTGACGACGTCCAGCCCGCCCACGCCGTCCATCTTGAGGTCGGTGATCACGAATTCGACGGGCGGGCGGCCTGGCGCCGCGGTGACGTACGTCAGGCCCTCCGCGCCCGAAGACGCGATGACCGCCTCGTGGCCCATGCGGCGCACCGTGGCACCCAGGCCTTCGCGCATCGTTTCGTTGTCGTCGATGATGAGGATCCGCGCCATGCCGGCTGATTGTCCCTTCGTGTTAGGTTTTAGTCGATAGTCGCGATGTCCACCAACGACGACGCCAAACGCCCCTCTGCCGTGGACCTGTTGCGACCGGCCGTGCGCGCGATGCCCGGCTACACGCCGGGCGAGCAGATCAGCGACCTCGTGAAGCTGAACACCAACGAGGGGGCGTTCCCGCCGTCGCCGCGCGTGATGGCGACGCTGGCCGCCATCGCCGACGAGACGCTGCGCCTCTATCCGGATCCGGTGAGCCTGCGGCTGCGCGCGACCGCGGGCGCCCGTTTCGGCGTCACCGCCGACCAGATCCTGGCGGGCAACGGCTCCGACGACTGCCTCACCATCCTGTACCGAGGCTTTCTGGACCCCGGCGACAAGATCGCGTGCCCGTGGCCCACGTACGGCCTCTACGACACGCTGGCGTCGCTGCAGGGCGCCGAGCTGGTCCGCGTCGCCTTCCGCCAGAACGCGCGCCGCTGGGAGCTGCCGGCCGATCTGGCGCGCCAGCGGGCGAAGATGATCATCCTCGCCAACCCGAACAATCCGTCGGGGACGCTGGTGCCGGTCGACGAGCTCCGCCGGTTGTGCGACGCCGCCCCGAACGCCGTCGTCGTCGTCGACGAGGCTTACGTGGACTTCGCGCTGGGCGCGGGCATCGACGCGAGCATGCTCCCCTACCTGGCGCAGCACCCGAACCTGGTCGTGCTGCGCACGATGTCGAAGAGCTACAGCCTGGCGGGCGCGCGCCTGGGCCTGCTGTTCGCGGCGGCGCCGCTGGTGGCGGAGCTGACGAAGGTCAAGGACAGCTACAACGTCAACGCGGTGACGCAGGCGATCGGCGTCACCGCGCTGGAAGATCGCAGCTACCACGAGGACTGCGTCCGCCGGACGCTGGACCAGCGCGCGCGCCTGGAACGCGAGCTGGAGACGATGGGCTGGACCTGGCCCGAATCGGCCGCGAATTTCGTGCTGTGCGAGATCGGCGAGCGCGCCGAGCAGGTTTACAACGCGCTGAAGGACGAAGGCCTGCTGGTACGCTGGTGGCGGGCGCCGGAGTTGCGCACGAAGCTCCGGATCAGCGTCGGGAATCCCGACGAGAACGACCACCTGCTCGCCGCGCTCAAGCGCCTGGCGTGAGCCAAGTTCCTGTCGATCCCGCCCGTTCCCGTCATCGCGGTCACAGCGACAAATTGACCATCGTGATACGGTAGTGCTGCGTGAATCTCTCGCGCCCCACGTGGATCGTGGTCCTCGCGCTGGCCGGCGGATGCGCGCCGTCGCTCGCGACGATGCAGCCCGCGCACGTCGCGCCCAAGGGTCACATGCAGGTGACGACGGCGTTCGAGGTCGGAATTCCGACCGGCACCATCGGCAGCATCATCGACACGGGCAAGACGATTTCCGACATCGCCCAGAGGGACGGGATGATCACCCCCGAGCAGGAACGGCAGCTGTTCGATTCGGGCGTGACCGTCGCGGTCAGCCCGCCCGCGTTCGGCTATCACTTCGCCGCCTACTACGTGCCAATCGATCGGCTGGAGGTGGGCCTGCGCTACGCGGGCGCCGGTTTCCGGGCGGGCGCGCGCTACCAGATCCTGCGGCACGAGACCGACCCGCTCGACATGACGATCGGCGCGGGCGTAGCGCGCTCGGCGTACGAGATCCCGCTGTCGTCGTACATCCCGATCCTCGAGATCGAGGACTTCACGCGCTACACCATCGACGTCCCGCTGCAGATCGGCACCTCGCGCACCTACTACCGCGTGTGGGGTGGCCCGAAGGTCCTCTACTCCCACTACAGCACGGCGCTGAAGGTCTCGCTCCCGTCGACGCCCGATCTCGCCACCTTCGAGGGGCATACCTGGTACTACGGCGGACAGGTCGGGTTCGCGGTCGGGTACAAGTACGTCTTCGTCGCGTTCGAGCTGACGCTGGCCAGGCTCAGCGGTCGCGCCGACGTCGAGACCGCGCCCGACCCCCGCAACAACGAGCCGCTGGTCCGGAACGTCGACATCAACGGCTTCATCATCTATCCCGCGTTCGGTTTGATCGGCGAATTCTGAGCCACGATCCAGCGGTCTATACTCTGTGCTCTTCGGATGTCGCGAAGGTGCTCGCTTCTGATCGCCTTGCCGGTGCTGCTCGCCACCGCCTGCGGCGGTGACGGAGTCGCGACAGAAACGTTTCCACTTTGTGCGGACGATCCGGGGCCGGCGCCGCTGCGGCGGATGACACGCTTCGAGTACGGCCGCACCCTCTCGGACCTCACCGGCGTTCCCGCCTCGATCGCGGATCAGCTTCCGCCCGACGAGGAGACGCTGGGGTTCGACGACATCGCCGACGCGTACAGCGTGTCCACGCTGCACGCCGCGCGCTACCTGGACGTCGCCGAGCACGCCGCCGACGCGCTGGTCGCGGACGGCGTTCGCCTGAAAGCCGTCGCGGGCTGCGATCCGTCCAGCGGCGATGCCGGCTGCCTCGGCGACTTCATCGCCGGCTTCGGCCGCCGCGCCTGGCGGCGCCCGCTGGAGCCGGACGAGCTCGCGGCGATGCAGCAGATCTACACCGACACCGCCGATCCGGGCGCAAAGGACGGCGTCGCGGGCCTCGTCGCGGCGTTGTTGCAGTCTCCCCAGTTCATCTATCGCCCCGAACCGAGCGCGCCCGCGATGACGATGGCCGGCGCGCTGGAGCCGTACGCGCTGGCGACGCGTCTGTCGCTGCTGCTGACGGGCGCCGGCCCCGACGACGCGCTGCTGGCCGCGGCCGGATCGGGCGGGCTCGACACCGAGGACGGCCTGCTGGCCCAGACCGATCGGCTGCTCACCGGTTCGCGCGCGGCCGAGCTGTTCGTCCACGTCGCGACGCAATGGTGGGAGCTGGGCGCCGTGCCGACGCTGGACAAGGATCGCGCCCTCTATCGAACCTGGACCGACGCGACGCCGGGCGCGCTCGCCGAGGAGACGCGCCTGTTCCTCGCCGACGCGTGGCAGGGAACCCCGAACCTGAAGACGCTGCTGACCGCGCCGGTCACGTTCGTCGACGCGGACCTGGCGGCCTTCTACGGCCTGCCGGCCCCGGCCGGCAGCAGCTTCCAGCGTGTCGACCTGGACCCGGCGCGCGCGGCCGGCTTGCTGACGCAGGGATCGTTCCTGGCCGAGCACGCGAAGGCCGATCAGACGTCGCCCGTGCTGCGCGGCAAGTTCGTGCGCGCGAAGTTGTTTTGCACACCGCCCACGCCGCCCCCGCCCGACATCGTCGTGCGGCCGCCGACGGTCGATCCCCGCCTTTCCACGCGCCAGCGCTTCGCGCAGCACACCGCGGACGATCGCTGCGCCGGCTGCCACGCGCTGATGGACCCGATCGGCTTCGCCTTCGAGCACTACGACGCCGCCGGCCGGTGGCGCGATGTCGACGGCGGCCAGGCCGTCGACGCCACCGGCAACCTCGTCGGGACCGACGTCGACGGCGCGCTGGACGGCGTCCCCAGCCTGGCGGCGCGGCTGGCCGGCAGCGCCGCGGTCGCGAACTGCACCGCGACGCAGTGGTTCCGTTACGCGTTCGGGCGCGCCGAACAGTCGCAAGGCGATCTGTGCACGGTGGGCAAGCTGGCGGCGGCGTTCAAGGGCACGAACGGCGACGGCGACTTCAAGAAGATGGTGCGCGCCACCGTGCGCATGGCGGCGTTCCGCAACCGCGCGTCCGGAGTCTCGCCATGACCAGGCGCATCTCTCGCCGCACGATCCTGCGGGGCGCCGGCGGCGCGGCGATCGCCCTGCCGTGGCTCGAGGCGATGGCGCCACGCCGCGCGCAGGCGGCGTCGGCGCCGGTCAAGCGGTTCATCGTGATGTTCTCGGCCAACGGCACCATTCCGTCGGCGTGGACACCCGTGGCGGGAACCAGCGAGTCCGACTTCACACTGTCGCCGATCCTGGCCCCGCTGGAGCCGCACAAGTCCGACATCGTCGTGATCGGCGGGCTGGAGCAGAAGGGCGGCGGCGGCGATGGCCATCAGAACGGCATGGGCGGCATGCTGACGGGGCAGCCGCTGAACTCGGGTCCGTTCGCAGGCGTGGGCGCGCCGCCGGCCGGCTGGCCGATGGGCGCATCGGTCGATCAGCGCATCGCGGAAGGGTTGGCGGTCCCGACCCGGCTGCGCTCGCTGGAGCTGGGCGTTCAGGTGGGATCGGCTGACAACTGGGGACGGATGATCTACCGCGCGGCGAACCAGCCTCTGCCGCCCGACGACGATCCCGCCAGCGTCTACGGACGCGTGTTCGCCGACCTGCACACCGATCCGGCGGTGGTCGCCCGGCTGCGCCGGCGGCGGAAGTCGATCCTCGACGGCGTCGGCGCCCAGTTCACGCGCGTGTCGGCGCGCCTGGGCAGCGCCGACCGCCAGCGCCTGGATGCGCACCTGACCGCGGTGCAGGAGATCGAGACGCGGTTGACCACCGATCTCGTCGTCAACAACCCGTCCTGCCACGACCCGACCCTCTCGCCCGTTTCGACGACCGCCAACGACGCGTTCCCGATGGTGGGCGCGCTGCAGATGGATCTGCTGACGATGGCGCTCGCCTGCGACATCACGCGCGTGGCGTCGCTGCAGTGGTCGCGTTCGGTTTCGCAGACGCGCTTCACCTGGCTGAACATCACGCAGGGGCATCACGATCTGTCGCATCGCCCCGACAGCGAGCCGGACGCGGTCACCAGCCTGACCAGGATCAACACCTGGTACGCGCAGCAGTTCGCGGGCCTCATCAGCCGGCTCAAGGCGACGCCCGACGGCGCCGGCGGCACATTGTTCGACAACACGCTGCTGCTCTGGTGCAACGAGCTGGCGAAGGGAAACATCCACGGCCGCATCGGCGCGCCCTATGTGCTGGCCGGCAGCGCGGGCGGCGCCCTGCGCACGGGCCGTTACCTCAACTACGGCCCGTTGCCCCACAACAACTTGCTGGTCTCGATCCTCAACGCGATGGGGGTACCTGACACGACGTTCGGAAAAGCCGACTGGTGTTCGGGTGCACTGTCGGGAGTTCTCTAACAGGAGCGACAACATGCGACGCGCGCTTGCGATGTCTTCGATGACGGCCCTGGTGGTGCTGGTCTCCGCTGCGGCGGGCTGCGGTTCCAACGAGCCCACGTTCCCCGGCGACGGAGGGTTCGACGGCGCGGGAACCGCCGGGAACGGCGGGACCGGCGGCGGCGGTGGCAGCGCGGGGATGGGCGGCGGCGGTGGAATGGTCAGCTGCGGCGATCCCTACGCCACAATCGATCCGACCGCGGTGATCGACGACATGGAGGCGCCCGATTACATGACCGTCCGCGCGGGCGGGCGAACGGGCGCCTGGTGGGCGGGCGGTGACGCGCTCTCCCCGGGCGCGGCCATCGTTCCGAACGGCGACGCCGCCGCCGAGCAGATCGCGGGCGGCCGCTGCGGCAGCAAGTTCGCCATGCACGTGACGGGACACGGGTACACGATGTGGTCCGTGCTCAGCGTGTCGATGGGCTGGGGATCCGTCGACGGCGGCGCCGAGGGACTGCTGCCCAACAACAACGACTTCCGCACCGGCGTCACGTTCTGGGCCCGTATCGGCGATACGTCGTCGGACAAGGTGCGCCTCGCGATCAGCGACAAGTATTCGCGGCCCGAGGGCGGCATCTGCGTCGAAAACGGCCCCGCGGACGTCGCCTGCTACGACACCCACGGCGTCGACCTGACGAAGCTCGACACGGCCTGGAGGCAATACCGCATCCCGTTCGCGGGTCTCACCCAGCGGAACTTCGGCCTGCCCCGCGCGCGGCTGGATCCCAGCAGCATCTACACGATCGAGTTCCAGTTCGCGACGACGACGCCGTTCGACTTGTGGGTCGACGACCTGTCGTTTTACTAGTCGCCCGACGGGGTGAACGCCTCACGGCGAAGCCGGTAGAGGACGTGCGGCCGTAGCGGGTGTCCCTCCGCGATCAGCGGGTGCAAGAAGTCGTCGCCGGGTGAGCGCTGCAGGCCCAGCTTCTCCATCACGCGCCGGGAGCGGACGTTCGCGGCGGTCGTGAACGAGACGATCTCGGGAAGGCCCACTTTCTCGAAACCGAACGCGAGGACGGCGCGCGCCGCCTCTGTCGCATAGCCCTGCCCCCAATGCTCGGCCGCCAGGCGCCAGCCGATCTCGACCGCCGGCGTGAAGTGCGCGGTGAAGTCGGGACCGGCGAGACCGCAGATGCCGATGAACGGCGACCCGCCAATCACCTCGACGGGCCAGAGGCCGTAGCCGCGCTCGGCCAGGCGCGCGCTCCCGCGAGCAAACCGCTCGCGCGATTCCTCCCGCGACAGCACGCCCGGAAAAAACTCCATCACGCGCGGATCGGCGTTCATCGCCGCGTACGCCTCGAAGTCGTCGTCGCGCCACGACCGGATGCGCAGCCGCGCCGTCCGGATCTCGAAGGTCTCGCTCACGCCGCCAGCATACGGCGTTTCATGGCTACATCGCCACGCAGCGATCCATCGTGACGCTCTCGGTGTCGCCGTCGATGGTCACGTCGGCTTCGCCGCAGCCGGTGATGGTCACCGACGCCGACTTGCCGTCATGCTTGCCGCCGCTCACGGTTCCGCTGAGCGTTCCCGACGACGCGCAGTTGCAGCTGCTGGTCCAGGCCAGGTTGTTCGCGGTCAGCGTGACCTTGTAGGCGGCGACCTTGTGGTCGATCTCGAAGCTGCCCGAAACGACCTTCAGATCCGCCCGCGAGCTGCCCGTCACGACGATCGGGGCGGTCGTCCGCGTGGCGACGTCGAACAGCGTGCGGCCGCCCGGTCCCGTCAGGACGCGCTCCATGCCGCCGACGCTGTACTCGAAGCCCTCCGCCGTCTTGGTCAGCGTCTGACCGCCGCCCGGTGACGTGATCGCCAGCGTGCCGCCGTAACGGCCGGTCAGCGTGAGATCGGCGGTGCGCGTGACGGCGTCGCCCGCCGTGAGGACGACGCACAGCGGGCGATTGAACGTCAGCGTGGCCGTGCCCTCCAGCGTCGCGCCGCCGATCATGCAGCCGCCGAAGTCCTTCGTCCGCACGCCCGTCGCGCTGCACGCCGAGAACGTCGGCTCCCAGCAGGTGGCCGCGTACGCCGACGGGATGACGCCGTCGATCGCCCGCTGCCACAGCGAACCCTTCAACGCGTCGGGGACGCGACGGAACGGAAGCCGCATCGCCGCCGACTCGCCCGAGACGGACTCGTCCAGGCTGGACATCGCCTCGCCTACCGTCTCGCCGATCTGTTCAGCCTCGTCCTTCTTCCGGCAGCCGGCCGCCGCGGCCGCCACCATCACCGTCAAGAGAACCGCTCGTGAACTCTGCCGCAGAATCATGGACGCTCCTTCGCTGTTATGGCGACCTGCCGGACGCATCGGGACTTTCACCCGTCCGGTTGAGGTCATGCGCGATCGACACGGCACGCCCGCAGAAACGGCAAAGGAGTAAAATCGGTCACGCATGAACTTCAATCCAAATTACGACCCATCGACCGCCCCCCTGGCCCTGAAGCAGCGTTCCAACGGCCCGTGGATCGTGGCTTTTCTGGCGGCCGCCGGGGCCGGCGTCGGGGGTTACTGGCTACACCAGGGGCGGCAGAACGCCCGCCAGGACGCCGCCGCGGCGACGCAGCGCGCGCAGGCCGCCGAGGAAGCCAAGACCGACCTCACGGCGAAGGTCGAGAAGCTGGAGACCGAGAAGGCGGAGCTGACCACCGCCAAGGACGAACTGTCGAAGGACGTGCAGGCGAAGACCGGCGAGCTGGAACAGCTGAAGGGCACCTACAACCAGCTCGAAGAAAAGATGAAGGACGAGATCTCCAAGGGCGACATCCGGCTGTCCCAGAGCGGCGGGAAACTGCGCGTCGACATGGTCGACAAGATCCTGTTCGATTCGGGCGAGGCGGTGATCTCGAAGCGCGGCGAGGGCGTGCTGGCGCGCGTGGGCGCGGTGCTGGCGACGATGGACGACAAGCAGATCCAGGTGTCGGGACACACCGACAGCAATCCGATCTCGGACAAGCTGGCGACGCAGTTCCCGACCAACTGGGAGCTGTCAGTCACGCGCGCGGTGAACGTGGTGCGCTTCCTGGAAGAGAAGGCCAGCGTTCCCCCGAAGAACCTGACCGCGACCGGGTACGGCCAGTACCATCCGATCGCCAGCAACAAGAGCGCGGCCGGGCGCGCGCGCAACCGCCGCATCGAGATCCTGCTGACGCCGTCGCTGGCGCCCAAGGCCATCGCGAAGTCGAAGCTGAAGGAGGCCGAGGCGGAGGCGCAGGCGAAGGCTGACGCCAAGACGGAGGCGCCGGCGAAGACGCACGCGAAGGCCGACGCCAAGACGGAGGCGCCGGCGAAATCGAGCAAGGCGCGAAAGCCGAGCAAGCCGGCGGCGAAATCGAAGGAGATCGCCGCCGCGACGAAGTCGGCGAAGACCTCGTCGAAGCATCACCGGTGAAGTCGCCTACGGGACGTCGACCCAGATGCCGTCGTCCTGCAGCTTCGTGGGCAGGCGCCGGAGCGCGGCGCTGCCGTGGTCGTCCAGCCCCTGGCCCGTGCGCGCGTCGTACCGCCACAGGTGCATCGCGCACGTCAGCGTCCCCGATGCCCCCTCCAGCTGACCGCAGCTGAGCGCCACGCCGCGATGCGGGCAGCTGTCCTCGTAGGCGATCACGTCGCCGTCCAGGTTGACCAGCAGGACCTTGATGGTCTCCAGGACCAGGCCCTTCATCTCGCCTCGGGCCACGCTGCCGGCGTCCGCGACGCGACGGAAACTCATCGATATTCCTCGCTTCTCACTGTCCCATAATTCGGCGCCGATTTGAGGAACATCGGCCCGGCGGCGTTGTCCCTGGTTTCGTGGGTCGGTCTGGCCTCGCGGCTAGCCTGGTTGCGCTCGCGACGGCGCTGGCGGCGTGTGGCGACAAGCAGCCTGCGGGGCCGCCGCGCGCACAGACGCGGTCGGCCCATGCCGTGCTCGGGACGTCGCCGGCCCCGGTGCCGCGCGCGGCGTTCGACGCGGATCCGGCCCTGTTCCCGCGCAAGCGCCCGCCCGGTTTCCTCGACTGGTCGGCGGTCCATCACGAAGCCGACCAGAGCTTCCAGGAGTACGTCGAGGATGCCCCCACCCGCCCCAGCGCGACCCGCCGGACGATCGTCCTGCAGCCGATCGGCCCGTTCTCGCCGGCCGAGAACGAGCTGCTCGACACCTTGAGCGACTACCTGGGCATCTACTTCCAGATGGAGACGCGCGTCGCCGAGCCGATCCCGCTGCCCACGCTGGGAATGCGCACCCGCGACGAAGACGGTCGGCTGTGGGTTCAGTACCGCACCGACATCCTCATCTATCAACTGCTTCAACCGCGGCTTCCCAAGGACGCCGTCGTGTACCTCGGCATCACGACCGCCGATCTGTTCCCGGAGCCGGCGTGGAACTTCGTGTTCGGCGTCGGCAACATGGACAAGCGCCTCGGGGTCTATTCGCTCGCGCGGCTCGGCCCCGGCTTCTATGGCGACCCTGACACGCCCGAGACGCGCGCCCGGACGCTGCGGCGCGCGCTGGCCGTCCTCGCCCACGAGACCGGCCATGTGTTCTCGCTGCGCCACTGCCGCGCCTTCGAATGCCTGATGAACGGCGCCAATTCGATCGACGAGCTCGACCGCGGGACGCCCTGGCTCTGTCCGGACTGCCTGCGCAAGCTGCACTTCAACACCGGCTTCGACATCCGGAAGCATTACGACGAGCTCCGCGCCTTCTATTCGACGCGGCAGATGCACGAACCGACCGATTGGCTGGACCGGCGGCTGGGTTCGATCGGGCGGTGACCGCGGCCCGCCGGTTGCGCCTATAATGGCGGTTCCGCATGCCCACCCGCCCGCTGGATCCGGCCCTGGATGCGACCGTCGCGCCCCAGGCCGACGGCCGCGCCGGGACGCTCGCGGCGAGCCAGCCGGGCGCGACGGGCCCCTCCCCCTCCGGCCTGCGCCCCGGCATCATCGTCGCCGAGACGTACGAGATCACCCGCCTGCTCGGACAGGGCGGGATGGGCGCGGTCTGGGAGGCGAAGCACCTGCGGCTCCCCGGCAAGCGCGTCGTCGTCAAGGTGCTGCTGTTCGGCGCGACCGACGCGACCGTGCTGGCGCGGTTCCGGCGCGAGGCGGAGATCGGGTCGCGTCTCGGGCACCCGAACATCGTGCAGGTGCTGGACTTCAACACGCTGCCCGACGGCACGCCTTACATCGTGCTCGAGCTGTTGCAGGGTGAATCGCTGGCGTCGCGCCTGCTGCGCGGACCGCTGCCGCAGGAGCAGGTGAAGTCGATCGTCACGCAGGTCGGCTCGGCGCTGGCGGCCGCGCACCGGGAAGGAATCGTCCACCGCGACCTCAAGCCCGACAACGTCTTCCTGTGTCCGACGGATCTCGGCGGCGAGGTGCGCGACGTGGTCAAGGTGCTGGACTTCGGGATCTCGAAGATCCGCGGGGCGAACACCGTGCTCACGCAGGACGCCGCGCTGCTGGGGACGCCGCAGTACATGGCACCGGAGCAGGCGACCGGGCGCAACGACGAGATCGACGCGCGCACGGACGTGTTTGCGTTCGGCGCGATGACGTTCGAGATGCTGGCGGGGAAGGCGCCGTTCACGGGTGACACGCTGGCGGCGGTCATCCACGCGATCGTGTACACCCCCACCCCGCCGCTCGCGACGCTGGCGAAGGAGACGCCGCCGGCGATCGTCGCGGCGGTCGAGCGCGCGATGGAGAAGAACCGCGACGCGCGCTTTCCCGACGTCAACAGCTTCGTCAAGGCGGTCACGTCGCGCAGCCTGGCCACCGCGCCCGGGACCGAGCAGGTGCAGGCGCGGCAGCCGACCGTCGCGGCGACGGAGCGGGTCGAGCGCGAGCGATCGTCGAAGTCGTTCTTCATCATGGTCGGCGTGGCCGTGGTGGCGGTTGTCGGCTTCATGCTTTACCGGGGAAACCTGGAGAAGCAGCGCGAGAAGGCGCTGGAGGTCGCCGCGACGACGCCTCCGCCGAGTCCACCCCCGCCACCGACCACCGCGACGGCTCCGGCCGCACCGGCGCCGCCGCCTGCGGCCGCGCCCGCCGCCGATCCGCCTCCGAAGGCGGAGCCAGCGCCTTCGGAGCCGACGACCGCCGCCCCGACGGCACCGACGATGGGAGGCGGCAAGTCCGCGCCAACGAAGCGCGCAGACGGCGCCAAGGCGAAGGACGCGGCGCTGGCTCCCGAGGCCGCGCGCGATCTCGACGACGCCGAGGCAGCGCTGGAGGCCGGCAAAGCGGCGGACGCGCTCCGCCTCGCGCAGCACAGCCTGTACACGCAGAAGTCCAGCCGCGCCTACGCGCTGATCGCCCGGGCGCGCTGCGCGCAGGGCGATCTGGGCAACGCCAAGGCGGCGCTGGCGCAGGTGGCGGCCCGCGACCGTTCCGCGGTCGTGCGCGCCTGTGGCAAACTGGGCATCGAGCTGCACTGATGATCAAGATCGCGAACGCCGGGTGGCTGTTGCTCGCGACCGTGCTGCTGCCCGCGACCGCTGCGCGCGCCGATTCGCCCGTCGAGCCGGGCCGGGTCTACGTCGGCGGCGACGGCATCACGCTGGCGATCGTCCCCCTCAAGCCGAAGACCGACAACAAGGTGCTGGTCCGGGTGACCGGGTCGCGCACCGTCTTCGACGACAAGGCGATCGTCCACGAACGCGGCGATGGCGACGGCGGCAAGGTCTCGTATTCGACGACCTACCACGGCCGGGCCTGGTTCACGATCACCGTGCCGTCGGCGGCGGAAGCGCGCCCGATCCCGATCTACCTACCGGGACGCCGGGATGTGACGGTGAAGTACGACGAGCGCAAGAGCGCCGAGCTGAAGACCGACGACGTCTACCGCGCCTACCAGAAGCAACAGGCGGACGGCTCGTTGAAGGCGCTGGCCGCGTTCAACCGTCCCGAGGAGACGGCGCAGCACGAGAAGCAGCTGGCGGCGGACGCGGGCGAGGCGTTCGCCAAGCGCTGCGGCTACAAGCTGCCCCTGAAGATCAACTGGGCGTCGTTCTCTGACGACGACATCAAGGAGCTCTCCATCGCCAGCTACTGCGGCGAGCCGATCGACGCGATGGCGCGGCTGTGCGAGGACTCGGCCGAGGCGAAGCGAACAATCACGGCGGCGATCAAGAGCTTCGGCTGCACCATGGGACCGGCGATGCAGCTGGACGTGGCCGGCACGACGCTGAACTGGACCACCAGCCGCAGCGCCCGCAACATGGGCGACTTCGCGCGCAAGTACTTGGAGAAGAAGCTGTGAGGCATTTCGTGTTGCGTACCGTCGCGGGCCTGGCCGTCGCCGCCGCGATGTTCGTGGTGGTGGCGCTGGCGCTGGACGGAGCCGCGTTCGCGGGCGAAGCACCGCCCTGGGGCAAGGCGCAGCACCTGGGCGAGCGAATGACCCTGGAGAAGACCGCCGTCTGCACCGACGGCAAATCCCACTACGTCGTCGTCGCGCCCAGCGAGAAGCAGTCGACGCAGCTTTTCTACGGCGACGGCAAGACGTTCTACCGGGTGCCGCTGCCGCCGTGGGTTCTGACGGGCGACACCTTCTTCGAGCCGCGCTTCATGGCGAAGACGAAGAACTCGAACTTCCGCGGCGTGGACATGCGGATGTACGCGCAGGTCGACTACGACGCCAAGAAAGCGACCTGCACCGCCAGCTGCGGCGAACGCAAGACCGACCTCACCATCCTCGGCGAGGACGCGAAGAAGGCGCTGCTGCTCGGCAAGGCGACGTTCGTGGCGCCCCTGCACACGCGCGCCCCGCACCACCTGGCGCGCGACAACGACGGCCGATACTTCTACGTCGACAAGGGGAACACGTCGGAGACCGAGAAGAACTTCCGCCTGTTCGTCGGCCCGAAGGGGGCGATGAAGCTGCAGAAGATGACCAACGCCGTCGCCGACACGGAGGGCGAGATCTTCACGACCAAGACCGGATCGCTCCGCTACGTCACCGACCGCAAGAACCCGCCCACCTGGATCCAGGGCAGCAAGAAGCTGACGCTGACGGTCGTCCCGATCGAGGGCACCGACGAGAAGAGCGGCGAGCCGATCAACAACTACCAGCTGATCTACAACGAGCTCGGCGTGTACCTCGGCCAGAAGCTCGGCAACCCCTGCGACGATTTGTAGCGCGCGTCGCCCGAAAGCGGCTTGCCCTCACCCCGACCCTCTCCCGCAAGCGGGAGAGGGAGATCAGATCCCCTCTCCCGCTTGCGGGAGAGGGCTAGGGTGAGGGTCTGCGGCCCCTGATCTAGAAATCAAATTTGCCGAAGCTGCCCAGGTCCTTGAACGCCTTCACGAGGCGGGCGGTGAAGCCCTTCTCGCCCAGGTGGGTCCAGCCGCGCGGATCGATGTAGCGCTTGTTCGGCTTGTCGGGGCCTTCGGGGTTGCCCAGCTGCGCCTGCAGATAGGCGCTCTTCTCGTCCATGAACTTCTTGATCGGCTGCGTGTAGGCCCACTGCGTGTCGGTGTCGATGTTCATCTTCACGACGCCGTACGAGACCGCCTCGCGGATCTCCTCCTCCGTCGATCCCGAGCCGCCGTGGAACACGAAGCTGACCGGCTCGGGCCCGGTCTTGCGCTTCTCGATGATGTACTTCTGCGAGTCGCGCAGGATCGGCGGCTTCAGCTTGACGTTCCCGGGCGCGTACACGCCGTGCGTGTTGCCGAACGCCGCCGCGACCGTGAAGCTGCCGACCGGGTTCAGCGCGTCGTACGCCTTCAGCACGTCCTCGGGCTGCGTGTACAGCTTGGAGTGGTCCGCGCCCGAATTGTCGACGCCGTCCTCCTCGCCGCCGGTGATGCCGAGCTCGATCTCCAGCGTCATGTTCATCTTCGCGATGCGCGTCAGCGTGCGCCGGCTGATCTCGAGGTTCTCGTCCAGCGACTGCTCGGACAGGTCCAGCATGTGCGAGCTGAACAGCGGCTCCTTGTGCGTGGCGAAGTACTCCTCGCCGGCGGCGATGACGCCCTCGACCCAGGGCAACAGCTTCTTCGCGCAGTGGTCGGTGTGCAGCACCGCCGGCACGCCGTACACCTTGGCCAATGTCCGCACGTGCAGCGCGCCCGCGATCGAACCGGCGATCGACGCCTGCTGCTGGCCGTTGTCCAGCGACTTGCCGGCGAAGAACTGCGAGCCGGTGTGCGACAGCTGGATGATGATCGGCGCCTTGGCTTCCTTCGCCGCGGCGAGCGCGGCGTTGGCCGAGCTGGAACCGATGACGTTCACCGCGGGAAGCGCGCAGTCGACTTCCTTGCAGTAAGCGAAGAGCTCTTTGAGGGCGTTGCCGGTGACGACTCCAGGAGACAGCTTGAGGTTGGCCATGGGTGTTCTTTGCGGCGCAGTATAGTCCGACTACCGACGACGATAGCTACGGATTTCGGCCAGAAAAGCCTGCCAGCGCTCGATCGGCGCGTACCCCAGCTCGTCGCGAATCCGCTGCGCCCGGAAGCGAAGCAGCGGCGCGTCCGGCGGGATCGGCGGCGGCGGTCGACCGGCCGCGGCATACACCGCGTCGAGATAGTCGCGCCCCGGCGCCACGCCGTCGACGACGTTGTAGGCGCGCCCGCGGGCGCCAGGAACGCGCGCGGCCAGCACGACCGCCTCCGCCAGGTTGTCCACGTGGACGTGAGGCAGTTCGGGGAACGGCAAGATCGACGACGGGCTGGTCGCGGCCCGCTCGACCGCCTGCGGGCCCCAGCGTGAGCGCGGGTGCATCGACGTGACCAGGGCCGGTCGCAAGATCACCGCGGACAGCCCGCGCGTCGCGGCGGCCGCGGCGATGATCCGTTCGGACTCCGCCTTGCTGCGCCCGTAAGCGTCGTCATCGCCGTCGCCCGACCAGAGCGCGCTGTCCTCGTCGTAGTCAGGCCCGACCGCGTCGTCGTAAACCGAGATCGTCGAGATGTGGACCAGCAGCGGGCAGCCGCCCGCCAGCAACGCGTCCACCAGATTCGCGACGCCCTCGACGTTCGAGCGGCGGCACGCCTCGACGTCGTTCGAGAACGCGGCGGCGCAGTGAACGGTCAGCTCCGCCCCGCGCGCCGCCTCGACCAGCGTGCGGCGGTCGCCGAGATCGCCGCGCACGGTCTCGCCGACGGGCGAGGCGCCGCCGCGCACCAGTCCGCGCACGCGCCATCCCTCGCGCGCCAGCCGCCCCGCGACCACGCTGCCGATGTTGCCGCCCACGCCGGTGACGAACGCGACCGCCCCGCTCACGTCGACCTCAATCCCCGACGAACGCGAACGGGCGATTCGGATCCGGCGCCCAGCCGTCGCGGTTAAAGCGCGCGAATCGTTTCAGGCGTTCGAACCCACGCGGCGACTCCGCGCCCAGGATCAGCATGCAGCCGCCCGGCCGCGCGGTATCGCGTTCCAGCGCCCAGATCGCGCGATCGCCCAGCGGCCGCACGTCGGGCCTGGGCCGCGAGTCGTCGAGCACGTTGAACGGCGCCGATCCGATCAACACCAGCGAGAACCGCTTGCGGTCGTCGGCGGTGACCTCGGCGTCGGACTTCACGGTGAACTTCGCGCCGACCATCGGCCCCCAGTCCGCCATCGCGTTCGCGAGCTTGCGGGCCGCGGCCACCGCTTCGGGCGTGCCGTGCGTGCCGTACACGTAAACGTGCGGCCCCTGCCGCGGCACGCTCTTGCCGAACAGGCCGGGCACCGCCGTGCAGGGTGGCGGCGTCGCGCCGGTCGGTTGCACTTTGGGCGCCGCCGGATCGCGCTTGATGGCGGCCAGCGCGCGCAGCAACGCCGCGTCCTTGTACGCCGGGATCCACGCGTTGTGCCCGACGCCGGGATATTCCGTGTAGCGCACGTTCTTGCCCAGCATTCCCAGCTGGCGAAACCGTTCGGCCATCTTGCGCGAATCTCCGACGGGCACGGTCGGATCCTTGTCGCCGTGGAAGATCAGCACCTGCATGCGCGCGGCGTTGCCGGCCAGCGCCGCCGGCGACTGCCCATCCAGCCAGTCGAGATCGAAGAACCCGGCATCGGCGGGCTTGATCATGCGGCGGTAATCCGCCACCGCGCACACCGGCGCCAGCGCCGCGAACATCTCCGGATGGCGCAGGCCGATCTCCCAGGTTCCGCCGCCGCCCATGGACAGCCCGGTCAGCGACACGCGGTCCGGATCGACTTCGTAGGCGCGCCGCACGTCGGCGATCACGCGCATGACGTCGTCGCCGCCCAGACCGTCGTAGCCCATCAGCTCGCCGCGGCCGTACGGTGACACCACCAGCGCGGGAACGTCGGGCAACGGCAGCTCGTTGCGCGACGCCTCGGCGTCGCTCTCGCGCGGGCGGTTGTCGAGGCCGAACACGCGTCGCAGGTTGTGGCGGTGATCCGACCACGCGCCGTGCAGCGCGACGATCAGCGGCCACCCGCCCGGGCGTCCCGGCTTGTAGTCGGGCGGAACGTAGAGCGCGTACGGCTGCAGCGTACCGTCCCAGTCGGAACGGTACGCCTTGACCATCATGCCGGTCGCCTCGCGGTAGGGGTCGCGGCCGGCGGCGACGGTGCCGGCGTAGCTCCAGGCCTGCTGCAGGCTGCGCAAGACAAAGGCGTTGTCGCGCGCGGGGTCGGTGATGCTCGCCGCGCGCGCGTCGGCGTCCTGGATCAGCCGCTCGATCGAAGGCATCGTGATCTCGCGGATGACGGGGGACGCCGTCTTCGCGCGCGCGCGCGCCGCCTCGAGCATGCGCGGCAGCGCCTGCCGGAACTGCGGCTCGCTGTCGGGCATCGGCTTGCCCGC
>Ga0207645_10000969_pt1 | contig 23744 bp, 22 predicted proteins | sample KBSM53metaG_FD_184331 | JGI IMG/M metagenome (GOLD analysis project Ga0207645, IMG submission 184331) | Miscanthus rhizosphere microbial communities from Kellogg Biological Station, Michigan, USA - KBS M5-3 metaG (SPAdes) (version 2) | ecosystem: Host-associated > Plants > Roots > Rhizosphere >...
GAACACGCCGAGGACACCTTGCCCGGTGCTCATCGAGTAGCCCCAGAGGACCCACACCACGCCGACGATCCCCACCGAGACGAAGCTCATCATCATCATGTTGAGCGAGGCCTTGGCCCGGGTCATCCCGCCGTAAAACAGGCCCAGGGCCGGGGTCATCAGCAGAACCATCGCTGCCGACACAATCATCCAGACGCTTCCAGCAGTGAGCTCCACCGGCGGGTCCCTTCTCGTCAGTCTTCCGTACCGGGACACGTCGCCGCCGGCCCCCCGATCCGGATTTAATCCTCGCGGAGCCATGTTTCCGGGAGTGAGGCGATAAGTTGCGGGCACGTTACGGGAATCGCGACGGCGTGAAGTTCGCGTGACCGGCATGTTTCAGGAATGTAAACGGGACCTCATGTGGCCGCCGGACGCATGCCGTTCTGCGGCGCCAGAGGGCCGGGACGGCGGACGGCGCGTCGCTGATCCTCTGCCGGCGCGCCGTGGGCCACCGGCGCGATGAATTTTCGGTTACGACGTGTGGCCGGAGTGGACGCTGTTGCCGTTGCGGGGGGCCGATGCGTTGGTTATCCGGTAGCGGACCAGCATTCCGGCGCTGATGTGATCGTTGACGTGGCAGTGGAACAGCCACGTGCCGGGGTCGTCAGGGACCATGTCGGCCGTCACCATGGTCGCCGGGAGCAAGCTCACTACATCGGTGCGCATTCCCAGGGCCGTCACGGTGTTGCCGTGCCAGTGAGGGGTGTGCAGGTCCACCTCAGTGCCCATGCCCATAAGGTACCAGCGGACCCGTTCGCCCTTTTTCATGGTCATGGCGTCCAGTGGCAGGTTGCCGAAGACGTAGCCATTGACGGAGTGCATCAAGTTGCTCTCCCCGAACTCTTCATTGCCCGGGTCCACCGAAGCCGGGTCCCCGGCGAACCTGGTGATGTTGCGTTGCAGGTATGGGCTGGCGTTCTCGTCGCTGACCTTGAACTGCACGAAAAATTCGCGGTCCACATCCTCCGGGGTGCCGTCCGTGCGCGCGGCGCTGGCCTTCGTTATGACCATGGGACCAACCAGGCCGGCGTAGTCATCGCCAACTTCATCCGTGTGCGAGTGGTACATCCACATTACGGAACTGCCGTCCATCGGGCCGGGGCCGGCACGGTCCGGAACTTTGTAGCTATAGGTGTAAACGGTCCCCGGGGCGACAGCGTCGTCCCGGTGATCTGCCGGGCTGGTCCCGTCGTTGTACGGGGCACCTTCACTGCCCTTGTCATAGAAGACGCCGTGGGTATGCACGGAGACGGGGCGGTCCAGATTGTTTTTGAAGACCACCTTGATCGTGTCTCCGACGACGGCGCGGATGACCGGCCCCAGCATGCCTAGATGCCGATCGGCAGCGGTCCGGGGCTTGAGCGTCCTGAATGAGGAATTGGTGTACTCCCGGTACAGGGACTTGATGTAGGTGCTGCCGATGCGTTGCGGTCCCTGCTGAGTGAAGACGGCGGCGGTTTCGTCGAACGGTTCACCCGTGATCTGGTCACTGCCGGTCGGCGCGTAGTTCCAGTCGACCTCATCCGCGCCGATGAAGTACGTGCGCGTCTGCGGCACGTAGTTCCCCTTGGCCGGGGCCGTCGCCGTGGCTGATCCGGAGATGATGATAATTGGGGCCAAGACCGCGACCATCCCCACAACCATGATGAGTACGATCCATCGCGGCCAGTAGAACGGTGCCATCCGGGCTTGCTGAGGCGTCATGGCGTGTTCGCCCATGATGCTGTCCCCTTTCAAATCCGGCCTACCGGATGACACGGCCTGACGGAACGGTAACAGGGGGATCTTTGACCAACCTTGGGTCTGCTTTCCAGAACCTGTGATTTAGAACGCCGGCCTGTCGAGCGGAATCTCAAGGCAGCGGGCGGAGGCGTTCCAGTAGCCCAGCGTGCCCAACTGACCGCTCAGCCGCTGCATCCGGGCGGCAATGCCGGGTGCCGATCCGCGGGCCAGGCGCGCCTGGAATCCGGCGATGATGGTCGGATGCAGCCGAAGCGTTCGGGGTGCGCCGGCGTCGGTGTCGAGCATGAACACGAAAGACTGGTCATTGCGCTCGACCGGGTCCACAGCGTAGTCGTCAATGAAGTCCCCGGCGCTGAAGATGATGGGACGGTTCCGGTGGATGCCGACGCCGCGAAATATGTGCGGCGAGTGGCCGAACACGACGTCGGCCCCGGCCTCGATGAGGTCCCGGGCAAGGTCCTGGTGCCCGGCCGGGACGTCGTAGCCCCAGTTGCCGCCCCAATGGGCTGACACGATGAGGACCTGGACGCGGGCCTTGGTCCTGGCGACCAGTTCCAACAGTCCGTCCCGCCGTGCCCGGCGGCGCCGGCCGCCGTCGGTAACGGGAACGTCGGTCACGGAAACGGCATCAACGGAAACATCCTCCACCGGGACGTAGTAGACCCCGGGAGCCGCGGTGCCCGCCTCCCAGCCGGGCTCGTTGTCCGTGAAGGCAATGAATCCGACGGCGACGGCGCCCACGCGCCACACGGCCGGGCGGCGGGCGGACTCCAGGTCGGGGCCGGCCCCGGCATGGAGGATGCCGCAGCCGTCCAGCGCCGGCAGCATCTCCCCGAACGCGTCCTGGCCGAAATCCAGGACGTGGTTGTTGGCGAGCGAGACGACGTCGATCCCGGCCGCGAGGAGGCTGGCCACGTTCTTCGGGTCCGAGCGGAAGTGGAAGATCTTTCCGGGTTCGGGCTCGCCGCCGGCTGCCAGGACACACTCGAGGTTGGCGACGCGGACATCGGCCTGCTCCAGGACCGCCAGCGTGTCGCCCCACGGATAGGCGGGCCGGGCCGCTGCCAGGTGCCGGTTCACCAGCCGGCCCAGCATGACGTCTCCCAGCAGCGCGATCAGCATGGACTGCCTGCCTGCCTGCCTGCCTGTCTGTCAGGTCAGGGCCGGGGGCTAGCTTTGGTAGCCTTCGACCTCGCTGACCGGCCGCACTTCCGCCTCGTCAGGATTCTCGCCATAGTCTTTTTTCGCGCGCCGCTGGCGGAGCAGGTCCCAGCACTGATCCAGCTGTTCTTCCACCTGCTGCAGCCGGAGGATGTCCGGGCTTCCGGTCCCGCCAGACTGGGTTGAGCCTTCGCGGAGGCCGTGTTCCTCCTCCACGAGGTCCTTGATGCGCTCCAGGATGTCTTGGTTGTCCACGGTGTCCTCTTTTCGTCCGACGGCGGCGGGCCGCCTTCTCTTCGCAGGGTCCACTTCCAGCAGGTCCCCTTCCAGCCTACGGAGGGGAGGGTGCGGTGAACAGGGGCGCCCGGGCCCTGCGCCGGACGGCGCTGTCCGGCGTCTGCGGCCTAGCCAAGGAGTTCGTCCGGGTAGCACCAGCGCCAGTCCTCGCCCGGCTCGGCGCTGCGCATGACGGGGTGGCCGCTGAGCTGGAAGTGTTTGTACGCGTGGGTTCCCGGCGAGGAATCGCAGCAGGCCACGTTGCCGCACTGCAGGCACATCCGCAGATGCACCGTCGTCGTCCCCTCCCGTTCGCACGCCTCACAGAAGGGACCAGACGGGACGGTGAGATCCGGGGCGGACTCCAGGTGCGGACAAACGCCGCGGGGCCGGGCGATTCCCTCGCCGCCGCTGCCGCCGTCCGGTTCTTCCAGTGCGGCGTCCAGCATGGACTCTTCGACGTCGAGGCGGTCAAGGACGTTGACCAGGACCTCGTGCGCGTATCCGCCGCCGCGCCGCAGCTCGAGGACCTTGGTGCGCTCGGCGTCCAGCATCGCCAGCCGGAGTTGGGCGTACCGCTGGCTGGGGGTGGCGGCTTCGGCGGCCGGCCGGCCCAGCCGCTCCCATGCGGCCAGCCCGCGCTCCTGGGTGCGCCGTTTCAGCATCGCCACGACTTCGGGGGGATCGGCGTCCGAACGCAGTTCCTGGAGCCGCTGCACGCCCGCCGCCGTCGCCATCTGCATCAGCGAGGCCTCGTTGAGCGCGTCCTCGCGCGGGTCCGGTCCCTTCACGTGCAGCAGCCTGACCAGGGCTGGGAGCGTGAAACCCTGCAGGGTCAGCGTGCCGGCCACCACCACGAGGGCCATCAGGATCAGGACCGACCGGTGCTCCAGCTCCGCCGGCAGGACCAGGACGGCGGCCAGCGTCACCACGCCGCGCATGCCGGCCCAGGAGACAATCGCCGCAAACTGCCAGGGCGGCGCGGGATCCTTGCGCCGGACCACGGGAATGAGCCGCGGCAGGTACGTTGCGGGGAAGACCCAAACCGGACGCAGGACCAGCACGGCCAGCAGCACGGCGGCACAGCCGAACCAGATCCGTTCCGGCCCCAGCGAGTCATCCCGGACGCCCTCGATGATGGTCCGGACCTGCAGCCCGATCAGGAGGAAAACGGAGTTCTCCAGCAGGAACTGGACCGTGTGCCAATTGCTGCGCTGGCTCAGCCGGGCCGCCCCGTTTGGCATGGACGGCGCCTTGGTCCCCATGATCAGGCCGGTGACGACGACGGCCAGGACGCCGGAGGCGTGGATCGCTTCCGCCGGGAGGTAGGCCACAAGCGGGGCGATCAGGGAAGTGGAAGTGTTGATGGCCACGTTGCGGATACGTTTGCGGAGCGCCGTGAGCACGAAGGCCGCGGCAACGCCCACCGCCACGCCCCCGCCGGCCGCCAGGACGAAGCCGCCGGCAATCTCCGCGGCGGAGACAGCTCCGGCGATCGCGGCGATGGCAGCACGCAGGCAGACCAGCGCCGTGGCGTCGTTGACCAGCGATTCGCCCTCCAGGATGGTGACAACCCTGCGGGGCATGCCCACCTTTCGCGCAATCGCCGTCGCAGCCACGGCGTCCGGGGGCGCGACGACGGCGCCCAGGGCCATGGCGGCCGCCAGCGGGATCTCGGGAAACAGCCAGGCGACCACCAGCCCGATGCTGACGGTGCCGAAAATGACGTAGCCGACCGACAACAGGCCGATGGAGCGGCGGTTGGAACGGAAATCGAACAGCGAGGTCTGCAGCGCCGCCGCATAGAGCAACGGCGGCAACAGCCCGACCAGAACGATTTCGGGGTTCAGCTCGATGGTCGGAACGAACGGCAGGAACGAGCACACCACGCCGGCCAGCACCAGCAGCAGGGGGACGGAGATGTTGATCCTTTGGCCCAGTGCGCTGCAGGCACAGACGATGGCGACGAGGGCCAGCAGCCCGAAAGCGACTTCCATGGGCCCATTCTCTCAGCTTCCCGTCCTGTGCCGGCGGGGTCCCTGCAATGCATCATCAGCTTGCTTACGACTTGGCGGTTTTCTAGAGTTAAGTCTGCAAACCAAGTGGGACACTGCGCGCGGCGCCGGCACTGAACGAATGTTGCCCGGCCCGCGCCCGGCACGAGGAGGACACATGTCAGAGCACAATCTTTCCGGCAAGAAGGTCGCGTTCCTGCTGACGGACGGTGTGGAGCAAGTGGAGCTGACCAGCCCGTGGGATGCCATCAAGGAAGCCGGCGGTGTGCCAACCCTGGTCTCGCCGAAGAGCGGAGAGCTGCAGGGCTATGACGGCACCGAAAAGGGGCAGCGGTTCGCCGTCGACCTCGCCGTGGGGCGGGCCGATGCCGCCGATTTCCACGCCCTGGTCATCCCCGGCGGCGTGGTCAACGCCGATCACCTCAGAGTCGACAAGGAGGCCCAGGCGTTCACGCGTGCCTTCTTCGAGCAGCACAAGCCCGTCGCCGCCATCTGCCACGGCCCGTGGCTGCTCATCGACGCCGGTGTGGTCAGCGGCAGGAACCTGACCTCGTACCACACGCTGCAGACGGACCTGAAGAATGCCGGCGCGATCTGGACTGACGAGGAGGTCGTGGTGGACCAGGGCCTGGTGACCAGCCGCAGCCCGCGTGACCTTCCGGCCTTCAACGCCAAACTCCTTGAGGAAATCGCCGAAGGCGAGCACGCAGGCCAGACGCCGTAGCCGTAATCCCGCCGCAGCGTCCGACGGCGGCACCGGCCGCCGCCGGACGCCCTCGGCCGGCCGTTCACCTGCTTAGTCGCGGGCTGTCCGGTTCCGCGGCCGGAGACCTACCCACGCTGTTGGTTTTGCGGCAGGATATGCCCTGTACCGTGCACCGTCGTCGTTGCCGCCCGGCCGGCGCCCCCAACAGCAAGGAGTTTCGGACATGACTACGCTCAATCCCTACCTCGGCTTCCGCGACAACGCGAAAGACGCCATGACCTTCTACCAGTCGGTGTTCGGCGGGGAACTGACCATGAGTACCTTCGCCGAATACCACGCCAGCGAAGACCCGGCGGAGCAGGAGAAAATCATGCATGCCCAGCTCAGGACGGACGCCGGCATGGTGCTGATGGGCGCGGACACGCCCAACAGCATGGACTACACCGCGGGCAACAACTTTTCCGTGTCCCTGAGCGGATCCAACGAAGCTGAGCTCCGCGGCTACTTCGACAAGCTGGCCGATGGCGGCACAGTCGCCATGCCGCTGGAGAAGGCACCCTGGGGCGACGTCTTCGGCATGTGCAAGGACAGGTTTGGCGTGGACTGGCTGGTGAACGTCGGCTCCGAGCCCGCCTAAATCGGGCCCTCGGCCGCGCCGGCAGTAAGGGCTATCCTGAATGCAGCCAGGACAGTGCAAGCGCGAGTCCATCCCCTGGCCAAGGGAGCCATGCAATGACCGAGAAGCTGCACCTCAGCCCGGAAGATGACTTCCCGGAGGATCTCAGCAAGTTGCCGGACAAGGATCTTCAGGTCCTCGACAGCCAAGTCGAGCGCCAACTGGACTATGAGTACGTGGTGGAGGGCGAGCCGAATCCGGAGACGGAGTTCCGGCACTATGACCTCGATGAGGAGTTCGAGGAGCGGGACAAGCGGGGCAACTGATCCGCCGGATCATCCTGAAGGGCCGGCTGCCCCGCACGGCGTCAGGGTTCTAGCCAGCAGGCTTACTAGACTGGGCTGACCACCCGGCGACGAAACGAGCCCTTCATGACCCCGGCAGTTGCCACGCGGTCCCTCCTGTACCCGTGCTCCCCGCCGCGGTCGTTCACAGCATGACCGGTCCGGTCCGCCTGGAGATTTCAGCCGCGGGCCACGCCGGCCACGTCTTCGCCTCGCGCGAAATGGCCGGCGGGTCCGCGCCCGCCGTCGTGCTCATCCACGGAATCGGCGCGTCACACGGCTACCTGCGCCGGCTGCACCGGCTCCTGGCCGGGTCGATGGAGACCTACTCCATCGACCTGCCGGGATTCGGCGCCACACCCAAGCCCGCGTACCAGCTGTCCATTGCCGACCACGCCCGTTACATCCTCGGCGCCATGGAACAGCTTGGCGTTGCGGAAATAGTGCTGGTGGGGCACTCAATGGGAACACAGATGGCCCTGGAGGCGGCCCTTCAGCAGCCGGAACAGATCTCGAATGTGGTGCTGATGGGTCCCGTGGTGGACCCCAGGCACGGATCCGTGGCACAGATGGCCCTGGCGCTGGGCCGTGACTGCCTGTTCTACGAGAGCCCCTCCTCGAACGCCTTGGTTTTCACCGACTACCTGCGTTGCGGTCCCTCCTGGTACTTGAAGACCCTGCAGGTCATGAAGGAGTACCCCATGGAACAGAAGATCGCCGGCGTCAGCGCACCGGTCCTCGTGGTGCGCGGCGCCAACGACCCCATCGCGGATGCAGACTGGTGCCGCCGGCTGGCCGGGCTCGCCAGCCGCGGGCGGCTGCTGGAAGTGCAGGGAACCGGTCACGTCGTCCAGCACAACCGGGCACTCGAAGTGCGGGACGGCATTCTGGCGTTCACGGGCCTTGGCGCGGCGGCGGGCGAGCCGCTGCCCGGAAGCCCGGCCTGACCGCACTGGCTGCCCGGGGCCGGGTTAGACGTCGAAGTGGGTCCGGGTGGGGCCCTGCCCGAGTGACTCAACCACGCCGGCCGCGACGGCGTGGAGCTTGATGTTCCGGGCGCTCGAGGCCGACTTCAGGAGCTCGAACGCCTCGTCCTGGCTGCAGCGGTTCTGCGCCATGATGATGCCGACGGCGACGTCGATCACGGTCCGCGTCTCCAGGGTGGCCTTGAGGTTGGCGGCTGTATCGCTGCTGTGCGCGAACCGGACGGCGAGGCGCAGGGCCATGGAGGTCTGGTGGACGAAGTCACGGGCCAGCTCCGTGGCGCGGTGATCGAACCGGCCCGGCCGGTGCGAATAGAGGTTCAGGGCGGCCCGGGTCTCGCCTTCCAGCAGGAACGGCAGCGCCAGGATCGACCGGAAGCCGTGCCCCCGCACCGCCGCGGCGTACTCCGGCCAACGGCCATCGAGTTCAAGGTCCTCAACGTGGACGGTTACCTGTTCCCGGGAAGCCGTCATGCAAGGGCCGTCACCGAAGGTGTACTGGATTTCGTCCATGGCCTGCGCGGCGGGGCTGCTGCTCGCGACGGTGGCCGCCTTCTTTTCCCGAAGGAGCGTGATGCCGCACAGGATCTCGTCCCCTGGCTCGGACAGGCTGCGCGCGGATACGCGGGCCAGCTCCCAGAGGAAATCCTCGACGTCGGAGCTGCTGAGCACCAGTTCATGCAGCTGCTGGTTTATTGAATTTGCGGTTGACTCGCTGACCACTTATCTGTTGTGCCGTTTCACTCAGGTCAAGACGACCCGGCTGTGCTTCCCACCGCGGCAAGGGGCGGATACGGCAGCGGCCGGATCGAAGAACAATCCAACGGCTCGCTGCAAAACCGTACCGGGAGAGTATATACATCCGGGAAACGCAGGTTCCACACGGGCTCCGGACCCGACGGCTCCTGAACCGTTCGTCCCGGGCATAAGCTGTGCCTTAGGCGAAATGTCGCGAACGGATTCCGTATGCCAGAGCTGGACGTCAAGGACTCACCCTCCGCCCCGCTGGCGATCGCCCGCGCCGCGGGCCGGCCCGTTGCCGCCGTGTTGGACGAGCTGGGCTCGGGCGGGAACGGACTGACGGGTGCCGAAGCGGGCAGGCGCCTGACGGAAATAGGGCCGAATGCGGTGCGGACCCACATGGCCAGCGGGTGGTCGGTGCTGGGCCGGCAGCTGGCCAGCCCCATCCTGCTCCTCCTGCTCATCACCGCCGGGCTTTCACTGTTTCTCGGGGACGCCACGAACGCGATCGTCATCGGCGTGATCCTGTTGGTCAGCGTCGGGCTGGGGTTCAGCAACGAATACCGGGCCGAACGCGCTGCGGAGGCCTTGCATTCCCGCGTCACGCACCGCGCCGTCGTCGTCCGCGACGGAAGTCCGGGCGAAATCGACGTCACCGCGCTGGTGCCCGGCGACGTCGTCCACCTGGGGATCGGCGCGATCATTCCGGCGGACATGCGGGTGCTGACGGCCAAGGATCTCCTGTGTGATGAAAGCATCCTGACCGGGGAATCGCTGCCGGTCGCCAAGGATCCTGCGCCCGTGCCGCAGGATGCCCCGCTGGCGGACCTGACCAGCTGCGTCTTCATGGGGACCGTGCTCCAGTCCGGCAGCTGCACGGCGGTGGTGGTCGCCACCGGAGGCCGGGCGGAATTCGGCCGGATTGCACTGGGCCTGGGCGAACGGCAGCCGCAGACCGAGTTCCAGCTGGGCCTCAAACGGTTCTCCTTCCTGCTGCTGCAGGTGGCCATCGGACTGAGCTCGCTCATCTTCGTCGCAAACCTGCTGCTGCACCGGCCCGTGATCGAATCCCTGCTCTTCTCCCTGGCGATCGCGGTCGGGATCACTCCGCAGCTGCTGCCCGCGGTGGTCAGCACCAGCCTGGCCACGGGCACCCGGCAACTGGCCCGGCGCAAGGTCCTGGTGAAGCGCCTGGTCTGCATCGAGGACCTGGGCGACATGGACATCCTGGTCACGGACAAGACCGGGACGCTGACCGAGGGCCGGATCAGCTTCACCGCCGCGCTGCCCGTCGGCGCGGGCATCGGGCCCGCTGAGCTGCTCACGCTCGGACTGCTGGCGACAGAGGCCGAATACGCCGAGGCGAGGCTCTCTACGGTTGGCCTGAACCCCTTGGATGCCGCACTCTGGGAATCACCCGACGCGGCGGGCTTCCGGCCGGAGCGCTACGAACGGCTGGACGTCATAGACTTCGACCACCAGCGCCGCCGGACCAGCGTGCTGGTGCGCGAAGCGAACGGACCTGCCCGCATCATCACAAAAGGCTCGCCGGAAGATGTCCTGGCGCTCTGCGTGGGCACGCCGGCGGACGTGCAGGCGATGCTGGACAAGCAGTTCGACGCCGGATCCCGGGTGGTGGCTGTCGGAACGCGACCCGCGGGCGGCCTGGAGGACCTGACGCCGCCCGACGAGAAGGATCTGGTCCTTGCCGGTTTCCTCATCTTCCTGGACCGGCCCAAAGCCAATGCACGGGCCTCCCTTGACCAGCTCGAAGCGCTCGGCATTACGGTCAAGATCGCCACCGGCGACAACGCCAGGGTCGCCGAAAAGGTTTGTGACGAACTCGGCGTGCTCTCCGGCGGGACGCTCAGCGGCGCCGCCGTGGAGGCCATGTCCGATCCGGAGCTGGCCGCCGCCGCACGGGAGGCGAGCATCTTCGCCCGCGTGTCGCCGGAACAGAAGGCGCGGATCATCCGGCTGCTGCGGCTAAGCGGCGGCGCCGTCGGGTTCATGGGCGACGGCGTCAACGACGCCCTTGCACTGCATGCCGCGGACATCGGCATCTCGGTCGACAGCGCCACCGACGTCGCCAAGGACGCCGCCGACGTCGTGCTGCTCGACAAAGACCTGGGGGTGTTGGCCGAGGGCGTCATGGAAGGCCGGCGGATCTTCGCCAACACCATCAAGTACGTTCTCATGGGCACGTCCAGCAACTTCGGCAACATGTTCAGCGCGGCCACGGCCTCCGTGGTGTTGAGTTTCCTGCCCATGCTGCCGGGCCAGATTCTGCTCAACAACCTGCTCTACGATGCCGGCCAGCTGGCCATTCCGGGCGACCGGGTGGACAAGGAACAGCTGGTGGCCCCATCGCACTGGGACATCGGCTTCATCCGGCGTTTCATGTTCCTGTTTGGCCCCATCAGCTCCATCTTCGACTTCGCGACCTTCGCCCTCATGCTTTTCGTCTTCGACGCGGTTCCGGGCGAATTCCGGGCCGGCTGGTTCATCGAGTCCATCGTGACGCAGACCCTGATCATCTTCGTCATCCGGACCCGGCGCGTGCCCTTCTTCCGGAGCAGGCCGTCGCTGGGCCTGGTCGGTGCCTCGCTGGGCGTGGTGGCCCTCGGGGTGTACCTGCCGTTCTCGCCCCTGGCCGGCGTGCTGGGCTTCGATCCGCTGCCTGTGCCGTTCTTCCTCGCCTTGCTCGGGATGGCAGTGGTGTACCTGGTGCTGGTGGAAATGGCGAAAGTCTGGTTCTACTCCCGGGCCGCCCAGCAGCCTGTCTCACGCGGGCCGGCGGCGCTCCGGCACCGCGGCCAGACCCACCGCATTGCCCGCCGGGCCGCCCGCTTCAGCATCCCGGCGGCCAGGCCGCTGCTCGTCCACCGTGGGCCGGGCTGGCGCCGTCGACGCAAACTCGGGCACAAAGGCCCTCACAGGGTTTCGGGCGCGGGCGGATAGTTGGAGGCAGCGGCCACCTGGTCCTGTTCGGGTTAGGGGAACCCGTAGGAGCGCACCAGTTTCAGCAGCACACGACTGATGGCCGATGGCCCACGCTTCGACTTGAAAGCCATAGCCCATGAGCATCTTTGAAGACAGGGTCGACGCCGGCAGGCAGCTCGGCAGGCGTCTGGCGGAATTGCGTGGCCAGGACATTGTGGTCCTGGGCCTGCCGCGCGGCGGCGTGCCCGTGGCCTTCGAAGTCGCCGCCGCCCTGGATGCTCCCCTGGACGTGATTGTGGTGCGGAAACTTGGGCTTCCCTACCAGCCCGAGCTCGCCATGGGGGCAATCGGTGAAGGCGGCGCCAAAGTCCTGGACGAGGAGGTCCTGGCCCATGCGCGGGTCAGCGGTGAGGAACTCCAGGCTGTTGAAGAACGCGAACGCGGCGTGCTGGAAAACCGGGTGGTCCTGTTCCGGAAGGGCCGGACCCGGCACGACCTGACCGGACGCATCGCGGTGATCGTCGACGACGGGATCGCCACCGGTTCCACCGCCCGCGTGGCCTGCCGGGTCGCCCGCAAACAGGGTGCGGCCCGCGTGATCCTGGCCGTTCCGGTTGCCCCCGCCGAGACCCTCGCCGACCTGACGGAACCGGACGAGGTGGTCTGCCTGGCGACGCCGCGCCAGTTCACCGCCGTTGGATACCACTACCGGGACTTCTCGCCGACTGACGACGACGAGGTGCTGCGCCTGCTCGATCTTGCGGCCAAACGCGTCGAGGCCGCACCGCCGCCTTTCTGGACCTCGACGGCGACCCGCGCCGACAACGCCGCCGACGTCGACGAGGAAGTGGAGATCCCGTCCCGCGGGGTGCGGCTCCAGGCCCAGCTGCACCTTCCGGTGCCGGCCAGCGCCGTGGTGCTGTTCGCCCATGGCAGCGGCAGCAGCCGCCACAGCCCCCGGAACCGGTACGTGGCCGGCGTCCTGCAGCAGGCCGGTCTCGGCACGCTGCTGCTGGACCTGCTGACGCCGGCGGAGGAGCGCCACCGCGCCAACGTCTTTGACATCGAACTCCTGGCCCGCAGGCTGTCCTCGGCCACGGACTGGCTTTCCACCCGGGCGGACACGGCCTCCTGCGCTCTGGGGTACTTCGGTGCGAGCACGGGAGCCGGGGCTGCATTGTGGGCGGCGTCGGAGCCGTCGGCGCGGATCGCGGCGGTCGTGTCCCGCGGCGGCCGCCCCGACCTCGCCGGGCCGCGGTTGTCCGCCGTCAAGGCGCCCACGCTCCTGATTGTGGGGAGCCTGGACCACGAGGTCCTGGAACTGAACCGCCGGGCGAAGGCGATGATGCGCAGTCCCAGCCAGCTCGCCGTCGTGCAGGGGGCAACGCACTTGTTTGAAGAACCGGGCACGCTCGCGGCGGCGGCCATCCTGGCGCGGGACTGGTTTATCGACTACCTGCTGCCCCCGAACGGTGCCGGCGCGCGGGCCGCGGGCGTCTGAGGGGGCCAGAACCGGGGAAGGCCGGGACCACGAAGTCCGCGGACCCTAGCTCCGGCGGCCCTCTGCCCTGGACCGGATCCCCAGGAGCATCCGCCGTTCCATCAGGAACTGCACCGGTTCCAGCAGTGCACGCAGGGCCAGACCCTCCGCCAGGGGCGAAAAGTCGTAGCGGGTGCGGGACAGCAGCCTGGTGGCCTGGGGCCCGGCAGGTCGCAACACGAACGTCCAGCCGACGTCCAGCCGGCGCCCGGTGGGACGGACCCCTGCCGGCGACATCCTCCCCGTGCGCAGATCGATGGTTCCGCCCAGCCCCAGCGCCGCCCCGGACTGGATGAGCCGGACCGGAAGGCCGCCGTCGGGGGACAGCGGAACGACGTCGCCAACTTTCAGGCGCTGCAGCTCCGGGAGAATCCGGTCCGCACTCCGGATGCCCAGACCCGCGCCGCGTTCGAGCCAGTCGTAGGAGTAGAAGCCGCCCCGCCCGGCGCCCATCTGGACAAGCCACGGCCAGACCTCTGCCACGGGGGCCGCAATAGTGATCGCGCGGGTGCTTTGCATGCGCGGGGCGGGCACGATCTCGTCCCCGGCGAGCGGGCCGGCGGCCTCCTGGGTGGTGGCCCCCCAGCGCAGGAGCCGCGGCCGGACAGCCAGGACGTAGGCTGCGCCCGCCGATGCCGCGGCCAGCGCCGCGAGCGGTCCGCGCAACCGGCCGGGGACGTGCTGACCGCTCACGCGAGGGACCTCATGCGCTGGTCCGGCCCCTGGGGTCGTCCGATTCGGGCCCGACCACCACCACCGGGCAGTGGGAGTGGGCCGCGACGGCGGCGCTCACCGAGCCCATGACCTGATGGAGGAAGCCGCCCTTGCCGCGCCGGCCCACCACGAGCATTTCGGCGTGCTGGCTTTCCTCGACGAGGACCTTGGCGGGCGCCCCGAACTTGACCGAGCGGTTAAGTCCTTCCGGACGCGATTCGCCGAAGGCCCGCTCCAGTGCCTGGTCCACGAGGCGTTCGGCGGTCTCCTCCAGCTCATCGAGGGTGGGCGTTCTGTCCTCGGGCAGGTGGGAGGCCAGGAAGAAATCAGAAGTTCCCAGGCAGGTGATGACTTCCAACGGGATGTTCAAAGCGGTGGACATGCGCCCGGCGAGGCGGAGCGCCGTCGTCGAAAACTCCGAACCGTCCACACCCACGACAATGCGCTGATCACCGTTCATGGTCCCCAGCCTTGCCCCTGCCCCCGGGACTGCCTAGGGCCGAAAGTCACGCGGGGCTGGGCACCGCGGCCGCCTCCGCTTAGGGTGGAACGGTGATTGCCGGCACCGGAGCAGGTGCCGGCCCATTGGCCGGACTATGACGTCCAGCCGAGCCTGCCACCCGAGGAGTTCCTGATGAAAGTTGCTGTTACCGGAGGAAGCGGAAAGCTGGGCCGAAACGTCGTGCGGCGGCTCAGCGATGACGGGCACGAGGTGACCAACCTGGACCGCACCGGTGTGCGCGGCCGCGGCTTCACGGAGGTGGACCTGCGCAACTACGGCCAGGTGGTGGACGTGTTCCTCGGCCTGGAGGACCGCCATGCAGGCTTTGACGCCGTGGTGCACCTGGCCGCGATTCCTGCACCGGGCCATGCCCCTGATGCCGCCACCTTCGAGAACAACATGCAGTCCACCTACAACGTGTTCCAGGCTGCCCGGCGGGCCGGGATCAAGAAAATCGTCTACGCGTCCAGTGAGACGGTGCTGGGGCTGCCTTTCGACGTCGACCCTCCCTACATCCCGGTCGACGAGGACTATCCCGCCCGGCCGGAAAGCACGTACTCCCTGGTCAAACACCTTGAGGAGCAGATGGCCATCCAGCTGACCCGCTGGGACCCGGACCTGAGCATCACCGGCCTGCGGTTCTCCAATGTGATGGACCCGGAGGACTATGAGGAATTCCCCTCCTTCGACCACGACGCGCGGGCGCGCAAGTGGAATCTCTGGGGCTACATTGACGGCCGGGACGGCGCCCAGGCCGTGGCCCGAGCCCTGGAGCACGGCAAGCCCGGGTTCGAGGCGTTCATCATCGCCAACGAGGACACGGTGATGAGCCGCTCCAGCGCAAGCCTGGCCGCCGAGGTGTTCCCGAACGTCAAAGTGGTCAAGGACCTGGCCGAGCACGAGACCATGCTCTCGATCGACAAGGCCAAGCGGCTGCTGGGCTACGCGCCGGAGCACACCTGGCGGAACTACCACCCGCTGCGCACCACCCCCACGGAAGACTGACCCCAACTTGAGGAGCTCCATGCAATACCGCACCCTGGGCAACAGCGGCGCCGTCGTCTCCAACTATGCGCTGGGCACCATGACTTTTGGCGCCGAGGCCACCGAGGAGCAATCCCGCGCGATCCTGGATGACTACTTCGCGGCGGGCGGCAACTTCATCGACACCGCCGACGTCTACAGCTCGGGGGTGTCGGAGGAAATCATCGGCCGGTGGCTGGCGGACCGGGCCGAGGTCCGGGACCGGGCGGTGGTGGCCACGAAGGGCCGCTTCCCGATGGGCCAGGCCCCCAACGACGTCGGAACCTCCCGACGGCACCTGGTCCGGGCACTCGATGACTCGCTGCGCCGGCTCGGCGTAGAACAGATCGATCTCTACCAGCTGCACGCCTGGGATCCTGTCACGCCCCTCGAGGAGACCCTCCGGTTCCTGCATGACGCCGTCACCAGCGGCAAAATCGCCTACTACGGCTTCTCCAACTTCCTGGGCTGGCAGTTGACCAAGGCCGTCCATGTGGCGAAGGCCCATGGCTGGAGTGCCCCGGTGACGCTGCAGCCGCAGTACAGCCTGCTGGTCCGTGAGATCGAGTCGGAAATTGTGCCGGCCGCACTCGACGCCGGGATCGGGCTGCTGCCATGGTCGCCGCTGGGCGGCGGGTGGCTGTCCGGCAAGTACAAGCGCGACCAGCCGCCGGCCGGGGCCACCCGTCTGGGCGAAAACCCCAAGCGGGGGATGGAGGCCTGGGAGGCCCGCAACGCCGATCCGCGCACCTGGGACGTGATTGCCGAGGTGGAGCAGACCGCCGGACGCCACGGCGTGAGCCCTTCCCAAGTGGCGCTGGCCTGGCTGGCGGACCGGCCGGCGGTCACCTCGGTGATCCTGGGCGCCCGCACCACCGCGCAACTGGCGGACAATCTCGCGGCCGCGGACCTGCGGCTCACCGCGGAGGAGACGGAGCGGCTGACCGAGGCCAGCCGGCCGCGCGTCGGCGTCTATCCGTACGGGCCGATGGCCCAGGAACAGCGCAGCCGGAAGCTCGAGGGCGGCCGCTAACAGGCAACGGGCTAACAAGGCAACGCGGGGTCACTTAGCGCCGGTCCGGGGGGATGGGAAGTGTCCCCGCGTTGTCATTCGGGGGAGTGCTGCCCTTCCGGGGAGGCGGGGCCGCCGGCATGATAGCTGGACCAGATGTCGCCCATTTCCTCCGTGGACTGCTCCACGATCCTGCTCATGGCGGCGTGCGCGGCATCCGCCTCGCCGCGCTGAATGGCGCTGGCCACATCGACGTGCAGCTGCAGGGCCTCGTGGTGTGGCAAGTGCGGCATGAGGCCGTGCTGGGTGCGCCCGGTCAGCACTTCGGTGACCAGGTTATGCAGCTGGGCGAACATGGCGTTGCCGGAGGCCCGGAGTACTGACGCGTGGAATTCGATGTCGAGCCGCAGGAACTCGTCCCGGTCTCCGCGCTGGCCGGATGCCCACAGCCGTGCGGCCAGCGAGACGAGGTCGCTCCCGGCATCCCAGGAAGCCCTCCCGGCGGCGAGGCGGGCGGCCGCCGGTTCGATTGCCCCGCGGAGCTCGTTCAGGGCCTGCAGCTGCTCCAGCCGCTTTGACGAGGCCAGCCGCCAGCGGATTACCTGCGGGTCGTACGCGTTCCACGATTCCTCCGGCTGCACCACCGTCCCCAGCCGCCGCCGCGACTCCAGCATCCCCTTGGAGGACAGCACGCGGGTGGCCTCCCGCACCACGGACCGGGAGACGTTGTGCCGGGCCTCGATCTCGTCCAGGCGCAGGATCGAGTGCGGTGCCAGCGTCCCTTCGGCGATGGCAAGCCCCAGGTTCTGGAGCAGCACGGCATGCAGGTCTGCTGTTGGCTCCGCCTTTGGAGTTTTCATAAATAAATCATACTGGCGGCCCACAAGGCCTTGTATAAATCTGCTTTATTTACCTAAGATCACTTCCAGAGCAGATGTAAAGATGCATTTGCAGCCGGCTGGACAGAGACGCCCAGCCCTGAAAACCAAAGGAAGTCGTAATGAAGCGACGTTCAATTGCGAAGTACGCGGCCGTCGCCGCCGTCCTGTCCCTGGGCCTGACCGCCTGCGGCGGGGCCAGCGGCAGCGCCGACGCCAAGACCTCCGGCACCGTCCGGGTCACCCTCGCCAACCACGTCTGGACCGAGGGCATCAAGGCAGCCATTCCGGAATTCGAGAAGTCCAGCGGGCTCAAGGTCGAACTGACCCAGCTGGGCGAAGACCAGCTCTCGGACCAGTACAACGTCAAGCTCAACGCCGGCAGCGACGAGATCGACGTCATGATGTACCGCCCGCTCCAGGAAGGAAAGGCGTTCGCGAAGAACGGCTACCTCGCGGACCTGACGTCCAAGGTCTCCTCGGACGCCGCGTGGGACTGGAAGGACTACCAGGAGGGCCCGGTCAAGGCCACCACCGCTGACGGCAAGGTGGTCGGCGTCCCGATCATCACCGAGCGCGAAGTCCTCTACTACCGCAAGGACCTGCTGAAGGCCGCCGGCCTGGAGGTTCCCAAGACCATGGACGAACTCGAAGCCGCGGCCAAGGCCATCAAGGCTGCCTCCCCGGGCACGGCCGGCTTCGTGGCCCGCACCGGCAAGTCCGCCGCCGTCACCCAGTTCTCCAGCTTCCTGTACAGCTTCGGCGGCGACTTCACCGACGCCAGCGGCAAGTCCGCCGTCAACTCCGACGCCGCGAAGAAGGCCTACGCGTTCTACGGCGGCCTGATCAAGAACTACGGCCCCGCCAACGTCAGCACCGACATGAGCTGGCCCGAAGCCATGGCGATCTTCACACAGGGCAAGGCCGCCTTCTACACGGAAGCCGACTCGCTCTACAAGAACGCCACCGACCCGGCCAAGTCCAAGGTCGCCGACACCGTCGGCTTCGCCTCGCTGCCCGCCGGCCCCGCCGGTTCGAAGCCGTACAACATCCCGTCCTGGGGCCTCGCCATCAACCAGGCATCCAGCAACCAGGACAACGCCTGGAAGTTCATCCAGTGGGCCACCAGCAAGGAACGCACCCTCGAGGCGCAGAAGGCCGGAGTCCCCGGACCCCGCGCGTCGGTCTGGGCTGACCAGGCCGGCACCTCCACCTACCCGAAGGACCTCGCCGAGGCCATCTCCGCCAGCGCCAAGAACGGCGTCGGGCACGACCGTCCCCAGGTTGTCACCGTAGGCAAGGCCCGCGAAATCGTGGGCGGCCCGATCGTCGCCACCATCACCGGCTCTGACTCGTCCGCCGCAGCCGACACGGCGCACGACGCCTTCCAGAAGTTCCTGGACAGCGAAAAGAAGTAACGCGCCAGGCGCCCCTGCCAGGCTTCGCGCCTGAGCACTGCGCCTGAGCACCAAACAGCCCGGCGGGACGGCGGTCCGATGCCGTCCCGCCGCGGCCAGCTTTTCACTTCACCCCCAACTCCTTAGGTGAACCATGTCTGTATTGACCACTCCCCGCAGCGCCCAGACCCAGCCGCCGTCCGGCCGCAAGGGCGCCCGCACCCCCGGTGCACGCGAGAACTTCTCCGGCTGGGCCAACCGGCACCGCAAATGGCTCTTCGCCGCCCCCGCCATGATCTTCGTCGGCGTCCTGATCGTCTTCCCCCTCGGCTGGACCCTGTACCTGAGCCTGACCGATTCGCAGGGCTCGGTCCGGGCGGCCTCCGAGTTTGTCGGCGTGCAGAACTACCTCACGGTCCTCTCCGACGTCGAACGCTTCTGGCCCGCCGTCGGCCGCACGCTGAGCTTCACCGGCGTTGCCCTTGTCTGCGAAGTGGTCCTCGGCATGTGCATTGCGCTGCTGCTGTGGCGCCCGTTCCGCGGCGAAAAATGGGTCCGCGTGGCCATCCTGCTCCCGCTCGTCGCCACTCCCGTGGCCGTCGGCATGATGTGGCGGCTGATCTTCGATCCCAACATCGGCTTCGTCAACCAGCTGCTCGGCATGGTCGGCATTCCCGCCCAGCCCTGGCTCTCCGGCCAGGACACGGCGCTCGGCACCACCATCTTCATGGACGTGTGGCAGTGGACCCCCATGGTGGTCCTGATCCTCCTGGCCGGACTGACCTCGCTCTCCGAGGAACCCGACGAGGCGGCCCGGATGGACGGCGCCAACGCCTTCCAGCGCTTTTTCTTCATCACGCTGCCCCTCATGATGCCGACCGTGATCGTCGCCATCCTGCTCCGGGGCATCGACGCCCTGAAGACCTTCGACATCCTCTACGCCACCAAGGGCAAGGGCGGCGGGTCCTTCCACGAAGTGGAAACGCTCAACGTCTACGCCTACGGGCTGAGCTTCGACTACAACCAGTACGGGCTCTCCTCCGCGGTGCTGATCCTGTTCTTCATGATCATCATCGGCTCCATGTGGCTGCTGACCATGCGCAAGAAAGCGGTAAGCAAATGACCGTAGTGTCCGAAAACACCGAACCCCAAACGGTCGCCGCCGTGCCGGCCAAGATCGCGCCGCGCCCCCGGAAGCCGCTGGGCAGCCGCGCGTACAAGGTGTTCCGCGTGGCGGCACTGGTGGCCGTGGTGCTGTTCCTGATCGCCCCGCTGTTCTGGATGCTGCTGGCATCCCTCAAGACCAACGTGGACATCTACGACACCGGCAAGTCGTTCCTGTTCACCCCCACGTTCGAGAACTACGCCAATGTGCTGCAGCGGAACAACTACTTCGTCTTCATCTTCAACAGCTTCTGGGTGGCCTTCGTCTCCACTGCCCTGTCGCTGGTCCTGGGCGTGCCCGCCGCCTACGCCATGAGCCGGTTCACGATGCACCGCTCGGCCCTTGTGGTCCTGATGGCCCGCGTCATCCCCGGCGTCTCCCTGCTGGTGCCCTGGTACTACGTCTTCTCCAACCTGAAGATGGTGGGCGGCTTCGAGGTCCTGATCCTCAGCCACATGTTCGTCTCGCTGCCGCTGATCGTCTACATCATGATGAGCTACTTCGACTCGCTGCCGCTGGAGCTGGAGGAATCCGCGCAGGTGGACGGGCTCACCCCGATAGGTGCATTCCGGCGCATCACCCTGCCGCTCTCGGTGGCCGGCATGGCCACCGCGGGCATCCTGTCCTTCATCTTCTCGTGGAACAACTTCATGTTCGCCCTGGTGCTCTCCGGCTCCAAGACCAAGACCCTGCCGGTCGCGATCTTCGACTTCGTCTCCTACGCGAGCATCGACTGGGGCGGACTCATGGCGGCCGCCACCGTGGTCACCATTCCGATCATGATCATTGCGCTCTTCACGCAGAAGTACATCGTCTCCGGCATGACCGCCGGCGCGACCAAGGGCTAGGCAACAGATGACACTCATCAGCAGGATTGAAACGTTCCTCGTGGCGCCGCGCTGGCTCTTCGTCCGGGTCGAGACCGAGAGCGGGATCGTGGGCTGGGGCGAGGCGAGCTGCGAAGGCCGCAGCGAAACCGTACGCACCGCCGTCGACCAGCTCTCGGAGCTGCTCATCGGCAACGATGCGCTGCGGATCGAGGACCACTGGCAGGTCATGACGAAGGGGTCCTTCTACCGCGGCGGGCCGATCCTGGCCAGCGCCGTGTCCGGCCTGGACCAGGCGCTCTGGGACATCGCGGGCAAGCACTTCAACACGCCCGTGCACCAGCTGCTCGGCGGCCATGTCCGGGACCGGATCCGGATGTACGGCTGGGTGGGCGGGGATGAGCCCAATGAGGTGGCGGACCAGATCAGCGCGCAGCTGGAGGTCGGCCTGACGGCGGTCAAGATGAACGCCAGCGGCCGGATGAGCCCCATCGCCTCCGTGGCCGAGCTCGACGGCGTCGTCCGCCGCGTCGCCGCCGCCCGCGAGGTCCTCGGCGACCACCGCGACGTCGCCGTGGACTTCCACGGCCGCTTCAGCCTCGCCAACGCCCGCCGGGTGGCGCCGCTGCTGGAACCGTACCGGCCTTTCTTCCTCGAAGAGCCGGTGGTCCCGGAAAACACGCACCTGCTGCGCGAGTTCACGTCCTCCACGACGACGCCGGTCTCCACCGGTGAGCGGCTCTACAGCCGGCAGGAATTCCTGCCCGCGCTGCAGGCCGGCATCGCCGTGGCCCAGCCGGACCTCTCCCACGCCGGCGGCATCACCGAGGTCCGCAAAATCGCCTCGCTCGCCGAAATCTACGAGGTCCAGCTCGCCCCGCACTGCCCGCTGGGCCCGCTGGCGCTCGCCGCCTGCCTGCAGGTGGGCTTCGCGACGCCCAACTTCCTGATCCAGGAGCAAAGCATCGGCATCCACTACAACCAGGGCGCCGAAGTCCTGGACTACGTGGTGGACAAGTCCCCGCTGAAGTTCGTGGACGGACACATCGAACGGCTCACCGGTCCGGGCCTGGGCATCGAGATCGACGAGGCCGTGGTCCGGGCCGCGGACAAGCGCGGGCATGCCTGGCGCGGTCCCGTCTGGCGGCACCCCGACGGCGCCTTCGCCGAGTGGTGAACGCCGGAACGCCGGGACCGGACCTGTTGCCCCGACGTATTTGCCCCGACGTATTTGCCTCGAAGGAGAAGCCTGACATGGAGAACACCCTGACGCCCGAACTGCTGCTGGCCGGGATCCAGGAAAGCCGGCTGGTGGCCATTGTGCGCGGCACGGACGGCGCGGCCGCCGCGAAGGCAGCCCTCGCGGCGATGGAGGAGGGCTTCCGGTATGTCGAAATAGCGCTCACCACGCCGCGGGCCCTTGAAGCCATCCGGGAAGTCCGCGCGGCCGCCCCCGCGGGCTGCTTCGTCGGTGCCGGAACGGTGCTGACGGCCCAGGACGTTGCCCGCGTCGCCGAGGCGGGCGGCCAGTTCATGGTGACCCCGTCGCTGGCAGAGTCGATTGCCGAGTCGGCCCGGCTGGCACTGCCTGTGCTCGCCGGTGCGCTGACACCCAGCGAGGCCCACGAAGCCATGAACCGCGGCGCCACGGCCGTCAAGCTCTTCCCCGCTTCCATCGGCGGTCCGGGCTACCTCAAGGCGCTCCGCGACCCGTTCCCCGGGATCCCTTTCATCGCCGTCGGCGGCGTCGGGCTGGATGAAGCCGAGGGCTACTGGGAAGCCGGTGCCATTGCCGTGGGGCTCGGCGGACCGCTGTTCGGCGATGCCGGCTCCGGCGGCGACCTCGCCCCGATGCGGGAGCGGGCCCGCGGTTTCGTGACCCTGGCCGCCGGGTTCGGCCGCCCGCGCGCGGAGAGCCTGCGGTGATGGCCGCCGTCGGCCCGGCTTTGGCCGGGGAGGGCGTCGACCTGCTGACGTTTGGCGAGTCCATGGTCTCGCTGCGGTCCACCGGCCCGCTGTCCGCCGGCGGCAGCCTCGGCATGCACGTGGCCGGGGCCGAATCGAACGTGGCCGTCGGGGTCGCCCGGCTCGGGCACAGCGTCACCTGGGCCGGGGTTGTCGGCGCCGACCCGCACGGGGAGTACATTTTGCGGCAGCTGCGCGCCGAGGGGATCGGGCTGCGGCACCGGGTTGATGCGGCAAGGAACACCGGGGTGATGTTCCTTGAACAGCGCACCGCGGATGTCACCCGGGCCTTCTACTACCGCGCCGGATCCGCCGGGTCCACCCTCGGCCGGGAGGACCTGGACCGCGCCCTGGCGGCAGGGGCCCGGATCCTGCATCTGACCGGCATCACCGCCGCCCTCAGCCCCGACGCCCGCAAGGCCGTGGAGTATGCGGCCGAGCGCGCCGCCGCCGAAGGCATGGAGGTCTCCCTCGACGTCAATTACCGCAGCAAGCTCTGGACCCGGGAGGAGGCCCGCGCCGCGCTCACGCCGCTCGCCCGGCACGCCAGCATCGTGATCGCCTCCGACGATGAGCTCGGGCTGGTCGCGGCCCCGGTGGGAGCTGGCCCGGAGGGATCACCGCACCCCGGCGATGCCGATACAGATGCAGATGCCGCCGAAACAGCCATGGCCGCCGAACTGCTGGAGCGCGGCGTCCGCGAAGTCGTGGTCAAGCGTGGCGCCGCCGGTGCCGGTGTCCACACCGCCGACGGGCGATGGGAAGTGCCCGCCGTGCCTGTGACCAGCATCGATACCGTGGGCGCCGGGGATGCCTTCACCGCCGGCTACCTGTCCGCCCTGCTCGACGGCGCCGACGTCGCCGGCCGCCTGCAGCGCGGCGCCCTGGCGGGAGCCTTCGCCGTCAGCACCGCGGGGGACTGGGAAGGCCTGCCCGGCCGTGCGGAGCTGGCACTGCTCGGGACCACGCCGGGCGGAACCACCCAGCGCTAAGCCCCCGCTTTAAGCCCCTCCGCACCGGCGTTGACGGTTCTTCGGCCGGCGTCCGGCCGTCCGGCACCGCCGGCACCGCCGGCGGTGCAGACGGTGCCGCCACCGTTCCGGCCGGCGCCGGGCCGCTGGCGCCGGGCAACTAAGACACCCCCTGTAAGA
>Ga0207645_10000973_pt1 | contig 23672 bp, 17 predicted proteins | sample KBSM53metaG_FD_184331 | JGI IMG/M metagenome (GOLD analysis project Ga0207645, IMG submission 184331) | Miscanthus rhizosphere microbial communities from Kellogg Biological Station, Michigan, USA - KBS M5-3 metaG (SPAdes) (version 2) | ecosystem: Host-associated > Plants > Roots > Rhizosphere >...
TTTTTCGCCGAGGCAGATGAAGTAAAGCCACGGCTCTTTCAGGCATTCGTTCATGAACTTGTTGCGCAGCGCGCAGAGTTCCCGCTGATTGGAGGCTGCGCGCGTGCAGTCGGCCATGCGCGGCGGCTGCGGGCGCGTGATGAGCCGGTTCACACATGCATCGAAGTCGGGGTACTTGGCCGGCGCACGGCAGGTGATGACGATCTCGTTGCGCGCGATGCAATAGCCTTGGTCCGCGCGATTGATCATGTTGCAATTCATCAACGCCCGGGGATCGGTTTTGCGCACGATCGGCTCGAAAGTTTCCACGCCCGAGGGCGCGGTCAAATCGCGCACGCACTGATCGAGCTCCGCGCCGGTTTTGCCTTTGCATTCGGGCGGCAGGAGGGTCGACGGCGCCTGGGCCGCGGCGAGCGTTATCCCCAACCAGACGACGGCGAATGCGCTGACTGCGACGCTTCGCCTCGCGACCTTCGTCATTCGACGACGCCGAGCCTGCCGTTATGGCTGCCCATGTACCAAAGGCGACCGCTGGCATCGATCGTCATCTTGCGGATGCCGACATTTTTGGACGGCAGCTTCACGACCCGCATCTCTTCCGTGGCAGGATTGAGCCGCACCACCGTATCGGTGTTGATTTCGTTGGCCCAGACGATGCCGGCCCCGTCGACGTTTACCGCGTACGGTCCGGCGTCGCCTGCGGGCAACGCATAGACTTTCACGACTTTAGCGGCCGCCGGATCGATTTTTGCCAGCTTGCCGTTGCCGTACTGCGTGACCCACAGCATGCCGTCGGGTGCGGCCGCGATCCGGCGCGGCAGCGAGCCGGGGCCGGTCGAAATTTCCGTCATCTGGCCCGATTTGGGGTCGAGCCGGCCCACCTTGTTGTCCCCCATGCGACAGAACCAGACATTGCCCGCATTATCCAGCGCGAGGCCGTACGGCCCACCCGACGTCGGATACTCGGTTATCGGCCCGCTGGTTTTAGTGTCGAAGCGGCCGATCTTGTTGCCGCTCTGCATAGTGAACCAGATTACGCCGTCATTGCCGATCACGAGCGTGTGCGGGCCGCCGCCGCGCGACGGCGTTGAAAATTCCGTGAACTGCCCGGTCGTCGGGTCGAGGCGGCCCAGCGTGCCGTTGCCGTTGCCCGTCGTCCACACGATGCCCTGCTTGTCGACGAGCAGGCCATGCGGGCGATGGCCGGGGGCGAGGTCCCATTCCTTGAACGTGTGCGTTTTGGTATCAAAGCGCGCGATCTTGTTGCCGTTCATGACGGTGATGTAGATGTTTCCGTCGGGGCCAATCGCGGGATCGCGCGCGAAACGCGGCGTGGGCACCGGCCACTCACTCACTTTGCCCGTGACATTCGCGAGCGTGCCGGGGGTGACTCCGTAATTCGAGCCGCCTGCGTAAACGGGGAATGAAGCCGCCAGCGCGAGCGCGATGGCTGCGGTAATTGTGGTCAGGCTATTTTTCATGCCAGTTCGGCGCGCGTTTCTCGACGAACGCGTTCACGCCTTCCAGTGCGTCCTGGCCGAGCATATTGTTAGTGATGACCTCGCTCGCAAGCTTGTAGGCCGGAGCCATGTCCATTTCGATCTGGCGGTAAAAAAACTGCTTGCCCGCGGCGAGCACCGCGGAGGGCTTGGCCAGCAAGAGGTCCGCCAGTTCGCCCACCGCGTGATCGAGCTCGCCCGGCGGCGCTATGCGATTGATCAATCCCCACTGCAGCGCGGTTTCGGCATCGATGAAATCGCCGGTCAACAGCATTTCCATCGCCTGCTTGCGCGATACGTTGCGCGAGACCGCGACGCCCGGCGTCGCACAAAACAGCCCGAAATTCACGCCGGACGTAGCGAAACGCGCATCCGACGACGCCACCGCGAGATCGCACGCGCCCACTAGTTGGCAACCCGCCGCAGTCGCGATGGCGTGCACCCGCGCGATTACCGGCTGTGGCATGCGCGTGATGCTCATCATCACATTGCAGCATTTGTCGAACAGCGAGCCGACGAACGGCTTGGTCCGGTTGGCGAGCATCTCTTTCAGATCGTGCCCCGCGCAGAATGCCTTGCCATTGGCGGCGATCACGACCACACGGATCGTCCGATCCGCGGCAACTTCGTCAAGCGCGGCCTGCAGCGCGTCGAGCATTTCCATCGACAGCGCGTTGAACTGCTTGGGGCGGTTGAGAGTGAGGGTGGCGACCCCGGCGGCGTGGCTGCGCAACAGGATGGCTTCGGTCCTCGAATTGGTTGCAGTGGTATCCATGAACTATTCCTCATTACGCCGAGACGGTGGGTTCGTCCGCTCTATGCTCGAAGCGATGCTGAAAAATGATTATATTCCAACACGGGACTTTCACCGGCTGCCGCATTTTTGAAATCCGGCGCCGCTATCGGCGGCCCGGCAGATCGCGGTTGATCGTGATCAGCTTGTTCTCGATGCTGATATAACCGCCGGTCACCAGATCCTTGAAGATGCGGCTGATCATCTCGCGCGACGCGCCGACACGTTCCGCAATATCCTGCTGGGTGAGCTTTTCCGATACCACCAGGCGGCCGTCCTGCTCGCTCGCGAGTTCGAGCAGCAGGCGCGCGACGCGGCCGTAAACATCAAGCAGTGCTAGCGAGCGGATATTGTCGGTCAGCGCGCGCACGCGCTGCATGAGCCGGTTGATCAGCTTCAGCGCGAAATCGGGATTGCCGGTTACCAGCGCTTTGAAATCGTCCTTGGTGACGATCATAAACCGGCTGGTTTCGAGCGTCGCGATCGAGGCCGAGCGCGCGCCTTCGTCGATGACCAGCTCGCCGAAATATTCGCGCGGGCCCAGCACGTTGATCACCATTTCGCGCCCGTCGGAATTGCGCAAAAAAACTTTTACACGGCCGGACAGGATGACGAATATGGAGTTCGACCGGTCGCCTTCGTTCACGACCACGGTGTTTTTATGATAGGTTTGCTCGGTCGCGTGCGCGGAAAGCGTGTGCAATTCCTCGTCGTCGAGCGCGTCGGCAGCGGCTTTAAGGCCGGGCGCTTCGGCGGCCGGCGCGCTCATGCCGCTTTCACGTTCTGTACGATCTTGTCGAAGCCGAACACTTCGAGCGCCGAATGGCCCTTGATGTTGCGCGGGCCGAGCGCGGTGAGCCCGGCGCCGTTCCCCACCATTTCCGCGACGATGCGCGAACAAACCAGGTGATAGCCGACTTCCTTGGTGACGCCTTCCAGGCGCGAAGCGACGTTGGTTACGTCGCCGATGACCGAATATTCATGGCGGATCGATGCGCCGATGTGGCCGGCGACGCCTTCGCCCGCATGCAGGCCGATGCCGATGTCGATGGGTACCTCGTTTTTCGCGGCGAGCTCGGCGTTGAGCTCGCTCAGGTTCTCGAGCATCGCGCGCGAGGCCTCGAATGCCGCAAGGCAGGGATTGGGGAGCGGCTGCGGCACGCCGAACACCGCCATGATGCCGTCGCCCATGAAGCTGACGACGGTCCCACCATGCGCGTGAATGATGGGCACGATACGGTCGAAGTAGCCATTGAGAAAGTCGATCGTCTGTTCCGGCGTCATGCGCTCGCTGCGGGTCGTATAGCCGCGGATGTCAGAAAACAGCACGCACGAAAACAGTTTGACGCCGCCGAGCGTCGGATGCAGGTTGCCGGCCAGAATTTCCTCCATAATGGGCGGGCTCACGTAACCGCCGAACACGCGCCGCAACCGGTAGCGTTCGCGCAGGTTCAGCGCGATTTCCAGCGTCTGGCGCCCGCCGACTGCGAGTAACGCTACGAACATCACGTTTACAACTGGCACGTGCAGGCCCCTGGTCAGTGCGAACGTGGACGCGGCGATGCACAAGACCCAGATGCCGGCAAGCCACGCGAACGCGATGCGTGGCGCCGGCGCCCATAACCACAACAACGCGGCGGCCAGTGCAAGCGCCAGCGGCAGCCAGCTCGGCGCCCACCGGATGAAGCCATCATTGAGCAGGTTGCGCAATGCCTGGGCGTGCAGCAGTACGCCCGGCGCATTGATGGCCGCCGGGTCCCACGCGGCAAGGTTGACCGGCGCGGCGAGGCGATCCTCGTATTTCAAGGTGCTGCCAAGCAAGACCGCTTTTCCCCCGAACGTGCGCGCGAGTTCTGCGGTGTTGCCCGCTTCATACCACGCCAAGACGTTCTGCAATGGCACAAAATCGAACGGCGCGCCGGCTGCAAAATCGATCAGGCCCTCGCCGACCGGTTTATCGAGCTTGCGGGCCATTTGACCGACCAGGGTGGCGGCGACCGTATTGTTCTCGCCGATGCGCTCGTCGAACCTGCGCACGGTGCCATCGCCGTCCTGCGGCAGTATCGCGTAACCCGTCCCGTCTTTGCCGGCGGCCGCGATGAAGGCCGGATATATGGGCCGGGTGACGCTCGCGCGATCGACCGTCAGCGCCAGCACGAGCGGCGTCGTCCGGCGCGCGATCAATATGCCGGTGAGCAGTTGGCGGTCGTAGCCGGGGACGACGAATTCATAGCTGCGATCCGGCAGCACGACGTCGAGTCCGACTACGGCAGCACCGCCCGCAGCGGCGGCCTGGAGGAACTTGCCCAGATGCGGATGCCAAAGCGTAAACGGTTCACGCAGCACGTGCGCCGTGTCGTCGTCGAACCCTACAATGACGACGGGATTCGGGGCCGGCCGCGGCGCGTAAGCCTGCAACGCCTTGAACTGCCGGTCGAGCAGCTTCATATCGAGTTGCTGCAGCCACTCGCTGCGATCGAGTGCCACGGCCAGCAGCAGGATGATAAGGGCGGTGCCTGCGCGTATCATTGCGCGAAGTCTAGCAGGTCGCGGGCCGCATTTCTTAGCGACGGCGTGCTCCGGCAGGAATGTGAAAATTCACTGCATCTGCGTGGCATAACACACGACACGTCCGGCACGCGCGGTTTACAATTCAGCCAGCAACCGCCGATTTCACCGGCACGCGAATGGCGGCGGATAAAAAACGAGGAGCACGCAACATGAACAAGGCTGTCGATCCGATCGCGATGTCGAAGGCATGGGTGAGGGCGCTGGCCGTAGTGGCGCTGGTCGGATTGCCGGCGGCAGTATACGGCGCCGGCGTTGCCATGGTGACGGACCTGCAGGGCAAGGCAACCACCAGCGTGGACGGCCGCGCGCGTGATGTCACGATCCTGGCGGAAATCGATGCGGGCACCCAGGTTCAGCTGGCGCCGGGCGCTACTTTGGTCGCGTTATACCTGGACGCGGGGGACGAATACGTATTCAAGGGGCCGGCGTCAATCGTTTTCAAGCCGGCATCGCCGGATGTTACCAGCGGCGCCAAGCCGGAAAAGCGCGGGGCTTCGCTTGGCAAAGGCGGCAATGCGATCCGCATCAAGCCGGTTGGCGTTGCGCAAGGGGCGATGGTGATGCGCAGTTTTAATACCGGCGCGCGCATCAAGCTCCTGAACCTGTACAAGACCCGAACGCTCGAGACCCAGCCGGAATTCCTGTGGCAGGGGCTGCAGCCGGGAACCAAGTATCAGATCGAGATCATCGACGATACCGGACGCACGGTGCAGGAAGCGCAGGTGGAATCTGCCGCGTACACGTTGCCGGCCGGCGTGGCGTTGAAAGAAGGCGTGCCGTATACGTGGGAGGTTTCCGCGCGGTTAGCCGACGGCCGCAAATATTCGAGTTCGGCTGACTTCGCGCTCGCTCCCGCCGATGTGCGCACCCAGGCCGATACGTTGCGGCCCGCGGCTTCGGCGCCGCTGTCCACACGGGTCGCATACGCGGCGTGGCTCGATCAAATGGAATTGAAAGACGAGGCGCGCAAGTACTGGAAGGCAGCGTCAGCGGAGCGCCCCGACGATCCGCGCCTGAAGGCGCTCGCCGAACAGTAGGTTTTCGCGGTCGCAGCATCTGTGCACAGCAGAGGCTCCCGTTCCGGCCTCTGGCACGCTGCTCGCGAATTATCAGTTCACCGCTTCAAGTCGGCCTTCATGCGCGAGCTCTTTCGCGCGGCGGCGGGTGAACACCATGAATGCCTGAGCCGCAGCCGGCAAATTCTTGCCGACCGGATAAACGAAATACCAGTGCCGCTCGAGCGGAAATCCCACCACGTCGAGCGTAACGAGTTGCTTCTGATCGCTGTCGAGACCGAGCGTATAGCGCGACAGTATCGAGACGCCGAGTCCGGCCAATATCGCCTGCTTGATTGCTTCGTTCGAGGATAGCTCCATGCGCAGGTTGGGGCGCAGGCTGCGCTGCGCAAAGACTTCCTGCGCGGCCGCGCGCGTGCCGGAGCCGGGCTCGCGGATCAGGAAGGGTTCCCTGGCGAGGCGCTCCAGGCTGATGCCGCGTTGGCCGGCCAGCGGATGGTCGGCGCGTGCGAATACGACCAGCGGGTTGGGCATGATCTGCTGCACGACGACCTCGCCGTCCCGCGGCGGCGTCGAAAAAATATAGAGATCGTCCGCATTGTCGGCGAGGCGCGCCAGCAGCGTCTGGCGCTGGTGAATCTGCAGCGCAACGTCGACTCCGGGATGCTGATGGCCGAACGCAGCCAGCATGCGCGAGGCGAAATAGCTGCCGGTCGTGCTGACGGCGAGGCGCAGGCGACCTGACTCCAGAGCGCGGATGCTGGCGAACCTGTCCTCGATTTTCGTCAGCGCCTGAAAGATTTCGGTGCAGGCCGTAAGCAGCGCGCGTCCCGGCTCGGTCACGTGTATGCGCTTGCCGATCTGCTCGAGCAACGGCACGCCGGCTGTTTCGGTGAGCTTCTTGATCTGCACGGAGACGGTGGGCTGCGCCATGTGCAGCTCTTCGGCCGCGCGCGTAAAGCTGCCGAGGCGGACCACCGCTTCGAACACGCTCAGTTGAGGCAGCGTGCCGTGTTTCAGGTAACGGCGAATTCTGGATTGCGGCATATTGATTCCTCTCTTTGCAGAGTTGAACAATGCCGCGCCCGGGGCGGGGAGCGGCCTTTACCTCGAACAGGCGAAGGCCGCAAACAAAAAGACCTTTGCCGATTCCGGCAAAGGTCTCGCTCGCAACGTTGGTTACGTTGCCAGCACGACCGGGGATTTCTCCCGTATTGACGGCCATGCTGTAGTAGCAATGTGGCTACCGAAGCTACTCCCCTTTGGAGGGTATCCGGGCTGTTGGCCCGGACGGGGAAATTATACCGGCGCGCGCGGGAAATGCAATAAGCAGCTACGGCCCGGATCCGCGATTACGTTTCGTAATCCCGGATATCAACTTCTGCCCGGACCATCAACAAAACGCAGGATCGGCATTACCAAACTTCACTGGTATTGCGGCGCGCGCTGCGCATAATGATTTCCGCAAGCTTCCGTCGGCGATGCCGGCAAACGCAACATTCAATCGGTGGAGGCAGCAGTGGAATTCCTTTCCGTGCAGTTCCTGTCCGCGCTGATGGCGATAGTCATCATCGATCTCGTGCTGGCCGGCGACAATGCCATCGTTATTGCCCTGGCGGCGCGCAATGTCGCGGAGCGCCTAAGAACCAAAGCCATCCTCTGGGGCACGGTCGGCGCCATCGTGGTGCGCACCTTGTTGACGATGGTAGTCGTCTGGCTGCTGGCAGTGCCCGGGCTCCTGTTTGCTGGAGGCACGCTGCTGATCTGGATCGCCTATAAGCTTTTGCTGCCCGAACCCGAAGACGATAACGGGGTCAAGCTCAACTCCGTCAATGGCTTCTGGGCGGCGATCCGCACCATCGTCGTCGCCGACATCGTAATGGGGCTCGACAATGTGCTCGCCGTAGCCGGCGCGGCGCATGGCAGCTTCATGCTGGTCGCGCTGGGCCTGCTGATCAGCATTCCCATCGTCGTGTGGGGCAGCACCGTGATCCTGCGCTTCATCGACCGCTATCCGGCCTTTGTTTATCTGGGCGCAGGCGTGCTTGCCTGGACGGCCGCCAAGATGATGATCCACGAGCCGCTGCTGGCTGCTTTTTACGACGAGTACAAGGTGGTGCCGCCGCTCATGTACATGGTCATCGTGGTCGGTGTGCTGGCCGCGGGATTCTTCAAGAACCATCGCCGCATCGAATCGCGGATTACCGCGCACCTCGCGCGTCTCAAGCAGCAACCGATCGATTCTTCAGTCGCTTCACCAATCGCCAAAGGAGATGTAGCCATGCAAAGAATTCTCGTTCCGGTCGACGGCTCACCGAATTCGCAATACGCGGTGCGGCAGGTGATCAACGAATTCATGAAGGACTCCGCGCTGGAAGTGCACTTGTTGAACGTGCAGCCCGCCTTTTCGCGCCACATCGCGAATTTCGTGAGCAGGAGCAACCGCCAGGATTACCATCGCGCGCAAAGTCAGAAAGCTTTGGGACCGGTCAAGCAGCTGCTCGAGAACCACGGCGTGCCCTATGCGGAGCATCTTGAAGTCGGCGACAAGGCCACGCTGATTGCGCAGGCCGCGCGGCGTTTGCGCTGCGACCGCATTGTCATGAGCACCGCGCGCAAGAATTCGCTGACGCGCATGCTGGAAGACTCCACGACCAACCGCGTCCTGGAGGCGACCGACGTGCCAGTCGAAATTATCGCCGGCGATACGGTGTCGCCGCTCGAACGGTTCGGCGTGCCGGCGGGCCTCGGTGCGGCGATCGTGCTGCTGCTGATGGCCGCGGACTGAGGGTGTAATTGCACGGGTAATGTATCGCCGTCGACATGAACCGGTCGACGAAAATGGGCGCCGGTTTCCTTGTTCACTTCGTATTTAACCGGATCGGCAATCATCGGAATTTCGATGATGACGTTGAATACGTCGGGGACGTTGCGCCCGAAGCCTACGCGATCGAGATTCATGGGGCCTCGCGGTGGTTAAGCGCGATTATGAATCGCGGCGGTTGGGCCGGTCGGCCACGGGGCGGCCCGCATCGAAGCGTGGCGAAAGCTTAAGGAGACTAAGGCCGCGGACGGCTGACTACAATTCGGCGTTCGCGACGCGAGCGGTGCCGGCTACGCGTCCCAGAGTCGCTTTGATCTGCATGAGCAGCCCAGCTTCCTGATAAGGCTTGCCGAGAAATGCGTCCACGCCCAGCTGCGCAGCCTGCCGGCGGTGCTTGCCGGCGGTGCGCGAGGTGATCATGATGATTGCAATGTCGCGCGTGCGCGCGTTGGCGCGCAATTTAGCCGCGAGCTCGAATCCATCCATGCGCGGCATTTCAATGTCGAGCAGCATGACGTCGGGCAACGCGTCTTGCAGTTTCTCCAGCGCGTCGACGCCGTCCTTGGCAGTTGTCACCCGGTAACCCTCGCGTTCGAGCAGCGCGCCCGTGATGTTGCGCACCGTCATGGAATCATCGACGACCATCACGGCAGGGGCAGCGGCGGGCGCGGGCGCAGCGGGCGCGGGCACGCTCATTTCGATGCCTGTCCGCTGCGAGAGCACCACGGGATTGAGAATCATAATGATGCTGCCATCGCCAAGCACGGTGGCACCCGCGACGCCCGCCAGGCGCGCCAGCTGGGGGCCGATGTGCTTGATGACGATTTCCTGGTTCTTCAGGTATTCGTCCACGTGCAGCGCAATGCGCTGCATGCCGCTGCGCAGCAGCAGCACCGAGCTGTGGCCGGCGAAAGCGGGCGGTCCCGCGGCTTCAGCGAGCAGGCGTCCGATATAATGCAGCGGGTATGTGGTATCGCCGACCGTTACGGCCCCTTGCGCGTAATGGCCGGCGAGCGCCTCTGCCCTGACTTTGACGACGCGCTCGACCATGCTCGACGAGATCGCAAAAGTACGGGAGCCCGCGCGCACGAGCAGTGCCTGCGTCACCGCGAGCGTGAGCGGCAGGAACAGCGTAAACGTCGTGTCCTGATGGGGCCGCGTCGTGACTTCGACCCGGCCGCCGATACTGGCGATTGCATTGCGGACGACGTCGAGGCCCACGCCGCGGCCGGCCAGCTGGGTCACCGCATCGGTAGTCGACACGCCGGCGGCAAAAATAAAGCGCAGCGCTTCGGTGTCGGCGACCGTTTCGTTGCCGCCCAGCATGCCGGCAGCGATCGCTTTGGTGCGCAGCTTGACGAGATCGATGCCGGCGCCGTCGTCGCTGAAGAGCAGGGCGAGCTCGTTGCCTTCCTGGCGCAGCGTTATTTTGATCTCGCCGATTTCCGGCTTGCCGGCGGCGACGCGCGCCGCGGGCATTTCCAGCCCGTGCGTGATCGCGTTGCGCAGCAGATGCTCGAGCGGCGCGGAGATTTTTTCCAGCACGCTGCGGTCAAGCTCGATCTGGGCGCCTTCGATATCCAGGTTGGCTTTTTTGCCCAGCTCGCGCGCGGTCTGGCGCAAGATGCGATAAAGCCGCTCGCTCAGCGTTGAGAATGGCATCGTACGCAGGCGCATCAGTTCCTGCTGCAGATCGCGGCTCACGCGCGACTGCTGGACGATCGCGGCGTCGGCTTCGCCGATATTCTTAAGGAGGTTCTGCTGCACGGCGGTCACGTCGTGCAGGCTTTCCGCCATCATGCGCGTCAATTCCTGCAATCGCGTGAATCGATCGAACTCGAGAGGATCGAAGCGGCGATCGAGTTCGGCGGCGGCAGGAGCGCGCGACTGCATCTGGCTGTCGGCCTGCAGTTCGACTTCCCGCAACTGGCTGCGCAGCCGCAGCACGCTTTCGCCGAGCTCGCGCATCGATTGCCTGATGATGCGCAGCTCGCCTTCCATCCGCGAGCGCGCGATCGTGATTTCGCCCGATTCGTTGACCATCCGGTCGAGCGTTGCGGCCTGCACGCGCAACATGGGCAGCGCGCTGCCGGGCTGGTTTTCCGCCACCGGCTCGGCCGCGGCCTTGGCGGCAGGCTGCGCTTCCTCCGGCTCGGGGGTCGGGCGCAGCAGGCGATCGACGCCGGCGCCCAAACGGTCCATTTCCACTTCGAACTCATCGAACGTCGAGGGCACCACCGCTTCCGATTTGAGCGCGACCTGGACCCGCGTTTCAAGCAGATGCGTAAGCTCGCCCAGCCGCATCGCGCCGACCATGCGCGCGCTGCCTTTGAGGGTGTGCAGCGAACGTTGCAGCGCATGGCAGTATTCGTAGTTTGCGGGCGCGGCCTTCCACGCGCGCAGGTCGGCCGCGATTACCGGCAACAGAGTTGCGGCTTCCTCGAGAAATACGGGCAGCAAAGTGGGATCTATGTCGTCCTGGATAATGCGCTGCTCGCGGCGGCGTGCGGAAGCGATGGCGCTGCCGATCACGTGCGCCTCCGACTGCATGCCCGAGCGTGCGTAGTCGTCCACCTGGGCGGGGGCCGCGGCGAGCTCGGTGCTCAGATCCAGCAGGCCCTCGATTTCGTCGACGCCGGGCTGCGGCGGTTGGCCGCGTGCGACATTCGCGATCATTTCGCTCAGCTTGGCTAGCGTGGCCTGCACCGGCTCAATTTGCACAGGCTCGGTAACGCGCGGCGCATACGGCAGCCAATTCTCGAGTGCCCCTGCCAGCTCGGCCACGGGGACAAGTCCGGTCGTGCGCGAAATGCTTGCGAGGGTATGCGCCGCACGCGTGAATTCGTGCGCGAGAGCCGAGGGCCCGCGCTCGTGCCACGCGGAAAATTCGCGATCGAGCGTCGCGAGATGCTCGTTCGCTTCTTTCATAAAAACATCGTAGAGCGTCTGCGGAATTCGCAGTTCGCCAATGGCGATTTCTGCCGGCGGCGGCTCGGCGGCAGGTACGGCAATCGGTTCTGCCGGCGGTTCTACGGCGGGCACCTCAGCGGGCGCCGTCGACTGCTCGACGCCAACACTGGCGCCGCCCTGAAACGCGCGCACATCCGCGGTGAAGTCGGGGATCGACACTGCCGGTTGCATCGTTTCCTTGAGTTCCCGCGCCGTCGCGATGAGCGCTTCGCCGTGCACGTCCGCGCGCGCATGCGCCACGAGTTCGCTGATCCAGCTGGAAAATGCCTTGTGCGCACGCTCGATCAGGTCGCGCAACTCCAGCGTGACCGGTGCATCCCGCTCGAGGGCCTGGTTCAACAGTTGCTCGAGCTCCCACGCAACTTCGGCCAGGTCATTGAGACCGACCATGCGACCGCTGCCTTTCAAGGTATGAAATGCGCGCCGGATCGCGGTAAGCGCCTTGAAGTCGTGCGGTTGCTCCTGGCACGCAGGCAACATTTCCTGGATTTCGCCCAGCATTTGTCTGGCTTCATCGAGGAACACCCCGAGCAATTCCTTGGTAGTGCGGCGATTGATTACCGAAATCGGCTCGTTGACGTCGAGTGCGGGTCGCACTTCGGCCTCGCGCGTCGGCAAATGCGACGCGACGGCCGCTGCAAGTGCATCGAGTGCGGCCGGCGTCCCGCTGGGCAGCGCCGGCACGGTCTCGGCGGCCGAGAAGGGCGTGCGCGGGGGCTTACGCGAATCTGCTGCCGGCTGAACGGCGCGCGCGGGCTTCTTATCGAAGGACTCGGCGGCGGCGAGGAACGCTTCAATTACGTGATCGGCTGGCGGACGGCCGCGTAGCATCGGCTCGACATAGAGCTGCAGGCTGCTCAAGCCCTCGGCGACGCGGTCGAGATCGCGTGCTGCGTTCTCGGCGCCCACGCTCACGCAGTCGATGATGAGCCGGCTGCATACGGACAGCAGCGTGTCTGCCCGCGTGTAGCAGAGCATCACGAGCGCCCCGTGGATTTGCTTGATAAGCATCGGTATCTGGCCCAGACTCGCGCGCTTGCCCGGTTCGCGCACGACGAGCTCGAGCGCCTGCTCGATGCGCTGCAGGTTGACTTCGATTTCCTTCGCGATCTGCGCGCGCAGCTGGATGTCGCTGATCTGCTGAGTCAGGTCCGAGCGCAGTCCGGGCGGCGGCTCGCCGCGCTTGGATTTGCCGCGCGCAGCGTCGAGCAGCCAGCTCGCCATGATGGTGACCTGCTGGTCGAGATCCGTCAGCGGAGTGGTGAACGTATCGAGTATGTGCTCGATCATGAGCGCCATCGCGACCATCTCGACGATCATGTACTGCTGCCGCGGATGTTTCTCCGGCAGGCGCGTGGCGACGAACACGACGACGTCGAGCAGTCGCACCAAATGCTGGTTGCCGAGCTCGCTCGCTTTTTCATGCAGTTTTTTGGAGACATCGCGCAACAACGCGAGCCCCTTCGGGTCGCCCGAGGTGTATTGGACCCACGCGCCTTTGGCGACGTCCAGCCGCGCGCGCATGTCGTTCAACGCCGGCTGCAGGCTTTCGAGGTCGTATTCCAGGAGGCCCGCCACTGCGGGCTCCGGGAACTGGCTGTCGAGCCGGTAAAGCTGCTTGATTTCACCGATGCGGCGGGTCGAGATATCGCAGGTGGCGACGGCGTAGAGCAGCTCGCGAAACACCGCGGCGTCCCGCATTTCAATGTCGTTGGCGAGATCGCGCATCAGCGTGTCGAGCCGGTTGACCAGTGGTTTCGCGGCGGCCAGCCACGCCGCATCCTTGGTGAAAATAAGCGCATCGATGAAGCCGACTGCGGTCCACCACAGGCCGCGCGGAGTCGACAACTGTTGCGCGATGCGATCGATGCAGTCCATCGCGATCTGCATCTGCTGCAGTCCGCGCTCACTGCCGGTGTCGCGCAGCCATGCAAGCATGCCCCGCTGGAATTGCGCGCGCTGCGTGCGCAACTGACGCGCCAAATCGACCGGCGCCAGCGCGATGTTCTCATGCGATGGAGAGCGCACCGACACATCAGGAAAAAACAAATCGATTTCGGCGGCCGCGGGCTCGCCGAGCAGTTGCACGAGATCGCGATACAGCGAAAAGAGCTTCAGCGGGACGTTGGGTTCGCCCTTGGCGAGGTCATCGAGAAACTGGCCCAGCGCGTAGACGACGCGATCCATCGTCGATGCGGTCGCCTTGCTGGCGTGGCGGCCGTCAATTACCGCCTGGTACGCGCGCTCGATGACGGCGCAGACGCGCGCAGCGCCTTCGAGGCCAACCATGACCAGCGCACCATGCACCTGGTGCAGCTCGAGCGGGCAGCCGTGCAGCGCCGCGGGATTTTCGCTGTTGGCGAGGAATGACGCGGTGCGTTCCCGCACAAGCTTCAGCGCGTGATCGATCTCAGCTTTGACCCACGACAACAGGTCTATCGTCACGTCGGATCGCGTTGCCATGACGCGTCAGGCCAGCTTGAACCCGGCGACCGAGAGTTTCAGTTCCTGCGCCAGCGACGCGAGTTGCTGGGTCGATGCCGCAGTTTTGCCCGTACCCTCGGTGGTGAGGTTGGTGATGTTGAGAATGTCCTGCATGCGCGCGGACACCTGCGCGGCCGCCTCGGTCTGGGAAATCGTGGCGCTCGAGATTGAGGCGATCAGCGTTGCGAGCTGGCGTGACACCACGCCGATTTCTTCCAGCGCCTTGCCGGCGGTGTCCGCTACTTTGGTGCCTTCGACCACGCCCTGGGTGCTGCGCTCCATTGCGACGACGGTATCCTGGGTGTCCGACTGAATGCTGCGAACGATCGCGCCGATGTGCTTGGTCGCTTCCGCGGAGCGTTCCGCCAGACGCTGCACCTCCTCGGCGACCACTGTGAAGCCGCGGCCCGCTTCACCCGCGGACGCGGCCTGGATCGCAGCGTTCAGCGCGAGCACGTTGGTCTGTTCGGTGATGTCCGAGATCAATTGCACGATTTCACCGATCTCCTGCGAGCTTTCGCCGAGCCGCTTGATGCGCTTGGCGGTTTCCTGGATCTGCTCGCGGATGTCGTTCATGCCGTGAATCGCGTTTTGCACGGCCAGCGTGCCCTTGCCGGCAGCGGCCAGCGAGTTTTCGGCGACGCGCGCCGACTCCGCGGCGTTGGCGGATACCTCGTGGATCGATTTCGTGATGCTGGTGACGGCCTTGCTCGTGTCGCGGATTTCGCCGGATTGCTTTTGCGCGGCCTGCAGCAGCTGGCCGGTGATTTTCTGCGCTTCGCCGGTCGCGCTCGTAACCTGGTTCGCGGCGGTGGTGATGCCGGTCACCAGGCGTCGCAACTCGTCGATCGTCGCATTGACCGAATCGGCAATGGCGCCGGTAATGTCCTCGGTGACCGCCGCGCGCACGGTGAGATTGCCTTCGGCCAGTTCGCTGATCTCGTTGAGCAGCCGCAAAATCGCATCCTGCGTCGCCACGTTCTGGCGCTCGCTTGCGGCCACGCGCCGGCGGCTGTCGGCGACGTAAACGCCGACCGCCAGCACGAGGGCCGCCAGTGCGAGTGCCGAGACGAGCACCAGCCAGATGTAGCCCGAGCGCTGACGCTGCTCTTCTTCGTACGTGGCGACCAGGACGTCGGAGGCGGCGAGCAGCGGGTCGCTCGCGAGAAACACGTCGCGCGCCGCCTGTTTCGCCTTAACCTGCGCCTGCGAGTTGCCGAGAATCTCGGTGATGCTGCGCAGGTACTCTTTGAACGCGGCTTCGAGCTCGGCCAGTTTGACCTTGGCTTCGGGATTGGTAATCGGCAAAGTCCGCGGGTTTTCCTTGCCGTTGATCAGCGTCTGCAGGTTCTCGCGGAAGGTGTTGGTGTCTTTACTCAGCAGAAAAGCGACTTCGGGATCGATCGTGTCGCCGCCGAGCATGATGTTGGCGTTTTTGGCGATACGTTGCGTTAGCACCATGATTTCGCCCGCCACGATGGAGTGCCGCGTGGATGGCGCCGATGCCTGGGCCAGTGCGGCGAGTTCTTCCGCGAGATCGGACAGCGTCGAGTTGCGCCCGTTGATGTTGCGCACCGCGGCACCCAGCCCGAGCAGCGTTTGAGTTTCGTTGACGACGATGCTCGCGTTCTTCTCGGTTTTCGTCCATTCCTGCACGAGCTTGTCAAGTGCACCGCGCGCGTACGCCGAAGTCGGCGGCAGGCTGACGTCGCCTGCCTGGCCGCCTTCCGACAACAGTTTGACGATTTCGGAAAACTCGTCGCGGCTTTCGCGCAATTGCTTCAAGGCGGCGACGTTGCCAAACGTGGCCTGCAGCGCGGCCTTGGCGAGTCTTTGCGACAGGGTTCTCAGCTTGCCGGCGCGGGCGATATACGTCGTCGCGTAGGTGGATTGCTGGGATTCGATGTGCACCAGCACCGCATCGACGAGGAGGCAAGCAACGAGCAGTCCGATCAGGATGGCGAGTTGGGTGCCGACAGTAAGCCGGGCAAAGGCTGCGAGCGGCCCGCTGCGCGGCGCGCGCCCGGCCGGCGCGTCGGCGGCGGGGGCGCCCTTACGCGGCCACAGGCGCGGCAGTTGCAGCGCGGGAAATTGAAAAGCCATACATCCTCCTCAGTCGTGATTCATGTGTCGCACGCGCAGAGCGCGGCGTTCAAGGCATATTCCGCTGACGTGCGCACCGGTCATGACGAGCGCGCCCCGATATCCAGAAAATCCGGGTGCTGGACGAGCCGCTCGACCGCGAGGTCGGCCCACAGCTGCTTGTCGCGATCGGTGTAATGCGCGGCGACCCACGGGCAGGTGTCCGAATTGTCAGTTGCCAGCACGAACAGTTGCGGGTTGCGCAGGCCGACGACGGCGTCGATCAGCAGCGCACAGCCGACGCGATACTTGTCGCTGATCAGAAGCAGGCGCGACGCTTCGCTGCGCACGGCGGGCGCACCGCCCAGAAAAGCTGAAAAATCGATGACGCTGTAGAGATTGCCGCGCACATTGGCGACGCCCGCGTACCAGGCGCGCGTCAGCGGCACCGATGCAATCGCAGGGACGGGAATGACCTCCCCGGTATCGGTCAAGTCGACCAGCCAGCGGCGTTCGCCCGTCACAATGCCGAGCTTGGACGCCGGCCGCAGAGTCTGCAGGTCGGCCAGTTGCGCCGACAAGCCGCGTTGGTAGTCCCGTAATGAAATGGGTTCAGCCACGAGTTCTGGTCCCTATTGAAGCGCCGCAATCATGGCGAGCAGTTCGGTCTGTTTGACGGGCTTGACGAGGTAATTCTTCGCGCCCTGCCGCATGCCCCAGACTTTGTCGGTTACCTGGCCCTTCGACGAGCAGATGATCACCGGCACATCCTTGGTCGCGTCATCGCGGGCCAGCGTGCGCGTGGCCTGAAAGCCATTTTGCCCGGGCAGCACGACGTCCATCAGCACGAGGTCGGGCTTGGTTTCTTTGACGCGCACCAGGGCCTCTTCCGCGCTGCCGACGGCGACCACGCCATAGCCGTTTTTCGTGAGCATGTCGCACAGCACTTTGCTGTCGGTCGGCGAGTCCTCGACGATCAAGACATTTTTGATTTGCATGACTGCATCCTTCAGAGGGTTCGGGTCAGGAAGGGACGCGCGCCGCATGGCGGTGAACCGCCTCGACGAGCGCCTCTTTGGTGAACGGCTTGGTCAGATACTGATCGGAGCCCGCGAGCTTGCCGCGCGCGCGGTCGAATATGCCGTCCTTGCTCGACAGCATGATGACGGGCGTGGTCTTGAAGGTGGGGTTCTGCTTGATCAGCGCGCAGGTCTGGTAGCCGTCGAGCCGCGGCATCATGATGTCGACGAAAATGACCTGCGGATGGTGGTCGCTGATTTTGGACAGCGCATCGAAGCCGTCTTCGGCGAGCACGACGTTGAAGCCCGCCTGGCGCAGATAGGCTTCGGCGCTGCGACGGATCGTATTACTGTCGTCGATGACCAGTACTTTAATGCCTGTATTCATAGGCCCCGCCCCATTTTTTTGCTTTTTCGACCCGGCGAATTGCGCCGGACAGTAGGGGGAGGCCTCCCGTGCCCAACCTGCAGCGAACTCTAAAAAAACGCCCCCTCAAGGCACCCTAAAGTTTAGTCCGAAATACCGCTAAATGGCAAATCTATCATTTTGATAGATTTTTTTCTTCATGTGATACTTGAAGATAGGGACCATATGGGGGTAGAATCAAATATAAGGTTATGACTTATAAGGAAATAGTCGGGAATCTTACGAGTCGGCCCGCCATCGCCGCACAGCCATGTGAGCGTGACGAAATGCTTATTCGATACCTCAACAAATCTGTGGAAAGCATTGCGACGCCAATGCCTTCGCCCACAGCATTACGCACTCATTGGTCGCGATGCATGCGCTTGTTCGCCGTGATGGCAAACGCAGGGCGCGGTGTAGAATCATCGCCGGTTGTCGATGCGCATCGTGCATTTAAAACAAGATTGCGAAACGGGAGGCGCTTGTGATCAAGATTCGCGGATTGACCTGTTTCCGGTTGTTTGCGTTTTTGACGGCGGTGCTCGCGATCCCGGTGCAGGCCGAGGATGGCATCACCAAAGACCGTATTCTGATCGGCCAGGCAGCGGGATTCACCGGCAACGTGGCCGGTGCGGTCAAGGAACAGAAGGCGGGCGCGCAGGCGTATCTCGATGTCGTCAATGCGAGCGGCGGTGTGCACGGCCGCAAAATTGTGATCGAGTCGCTCGACGACGGTTTTGATTTCAAGAAGACGCCCGAAGTAACGCGCCAGCTCATCGAAGACAAGAAAGTGTTCGCGCTTTTCCTGTTTCGTGGCACGCCCAATACCGAGGCCGCTTACCCGGTCGCGGCGAAAGCGAAGGTTCCGCTGATCGCGCCGTCGACGGGGGCGCAATCGATGTACTCGCCGCCGCGAAAATATCTGTTCCCGGTGCGCGCAAGCTACCATTCCGAGACGACGGCCATCGTCAACCATCTGGTGTCGCTCGGAATTAAAAAAATCGCCGTCTTCCACGATGACGGTGCATTCGGCAAGGACGTGCTGGCGGGCGTGCAGAAGGCGATGGAGGAAAAGAAGATGGCGCCTTCCAGCATCGCGAGTTACGAGCGCGGCACGGTGAAAATCGAACCGGCCGTCAAGAAAATCGCCGCCGACGATCCGCAGGCGGTCGTTATGGCGGCCGCGGTGGATTCGGGCCCGGCGTTTATCGCGCAGATGAAAGCGCTGAACCGCAATCCGATGTTCTTTACGCTCTCTAACCTCAGCGCAAACTCGTTTGTCAAAGCGCTCGAACGCAATGTAAACGGCGTCGTCATCAGCCAGGTCTCGCCTTATCCGTTCGCCGTTACCACGCCGATATCCAGCGAGTTCCTGAAAGCGATCAAAGGCCGTGACATGTTGCCGTCCTACGCTTCGATCGAGGGTTTCATCGCCGCCAAGGTGCTCGTCGAAGGGCTCAAGCGCGCCGGACCACAGCCGACGCGCGAAAAACTGATCAAGGGACTGGAGTCCATGTCGCGTGTCGATCTCGGCGGCATCTCCGTGAGCTATGGTCCCGAGGACAGAAGCGGCACGACGTTCGTCGACCTCACCGTGCTCGGCAAGGACGGCCAGTTCTTCCACTGAGCGTCGCCGACTCGTTCCATCGCGCGAACTGCGCGGTAAACAAGGCTGGCGCGGCCGCCGCTCCAGCGGCGATAATAGGTCGTATGACTCCCGTATTTCGCTTCGCGCACGCCGGCGGCGCCGACTGGCAGACCGCCGCAAGCGCCTGCCTGGCCGAACTCGCCGGACCTCCCGCCAGCCTCGGCTTTCTCTATGTGACCGATCTGCTCGGCGACCACCTGGCGGAGATCCTCGAATTTTTTCGTCAACGCACGGGTGTCGCGCACTGGGTCGGCACCGTCGGCATCGGCGTGTGCGTGAGCGGGCACGAGTATCTCGACGAGCCGGCGATGGCGGTCATGCTCGGCGAATTTTCCGCCGGCTCGTTCAAAATTTTTTCCGGCGTGCGTTCGGCCGGGGACCTCGAGGTGAAGCGCTTCACGTGCGGCGACCGGCCGGCCAATTTCGCGATCGTCCACGCCGATCCGCGCAACAGCGAAGTACCCGAACTCATCGCGGGACTCGCCGGCAAGCTCGAAAGCGGCTTCGTGGTCGGCGGGCTCACGAGCTCGCGGCGGCAGAATACGCAAATCGCCGACAAGGTGACCGAGGGCGGAATTTCCGGCGTGATGTTTGCCGACGACGTGACGATCGCGACGCGTCTCACGCAAGGCTGCTCCCCGATCGGGCCGAAGCGCACGATCACACAGTCGCAGCGCAATATCATCATCAAGATCGACGATCGTCCGGCGCTCGACGTTTTGAAAGAGGACGTCGGCGAGCGGCTGGCGCGCGACCTGAACCGGCTGGGCGGCGTTATTTTCGCGGGATTGCCGATCGCGGGCACCGATACCGGGGATTACCTGGTGCGCAATCTGGTCGGCATCGATCCGGCGCGCGGCGTCGTCGCCATCGGCGATCTGGTTGAAAACGGCAAGCCGATCATGTTTTGTCGGCGCGACACGGCGAGCGCGACCGAGGACATGACGCGCATGCTACAGAGCATGCAGCAGGGGCTCTACAACAAGCCGCGGGGCGGCGTTTACTATTCGTGCCTCGGCCGCGGCGCGAATCTGTTCGGGCCCGATTCGGAAGAACTGCAGATGATCAAGGCGGCGTTCGGCGAGTTTCCGCTCGTCGGCTTTTTCTGCAACGGCGAGATCTCGCACAACCGGCTGTACGGCTACACCGGCGTGCTGACGTTGTTCGCATGACCGCAAGTACTCTCAACGTTTTCCTTGGCCGCCTGCCGCTGCCCTGGCTCGATGTGGTTGCGCTGCTGTGGTTCTCGATCTGGTGGATCGTCTACGTGTGGTACGCCGATTACCGCAGCACGCTGCAGCCGGCGCTGCGCCGGCAGACCGATCATTTCGTGCGCGAGTGGATCGCGCGCATGGTTGAGCGCGACAACCGCATGCTCGACGTCAACGTGATGCGCAACCTGACGCGCAGCTCGCAGTTCTTCGCGTCGACCACGATGCTGATCCTGGGCGCGCTGGTGGCTTTGATGGGCTACGCGGAGAAGGCAGCCGGCGTGCTCGCCGAACTGCCGTTTACCCAGCAGGTGTCGGAGCGCGTCTGGGAATTGAAGATCCTGCTGCTCGTGCTGATTTTCGTTTACGCGTTCTTCAAGTTTTCGTGGTCGATCCGCCAGTTCGGCTTATGTTCGATTCTGGTCGGCGCGACCCGGAAACCGCCGGCGGACGCCGAAGAGTACGCGGTGCACATCGACCGCATCACGCTGATCGTCAATTTCGCCAACGGCAATTTCAACAACGGATTGCGCGCGTATTATTTCGGCGTTGCCGCGTTGTCCTGGTTCCTGCACCCGGTGCTGATGATCGCGATGACGACCGCCGTCGTTTATGTGCTGCACCAGCGCGAATATCGCTCGCGCACGGTGCAGGCGATGCTCGACATGTAGTTGTCCTTACTGCCGCGGCGGCCGCTTAGGCAATAAGGGTTTGGCGACGCCCTCGATGCCGACCAGCGTCAACAGCGTCAGGAAATGCCGCTGCGGGCCGAGGTAAGCGTCGGTCGGGTCCCACCATTCGCCGAGCGAGTGATTGGCGCCGCCCTTGCCGCCACGGCCGAGCGTCACGGCCGGTATCCCCAGGCTGATTGGCAGATTCGAGTCCGTGCTGCTCGCGCCCTCGGCGCGCGGTTTCATGCCGAGCGCGCCGGTGGCGAGGAATGCGGCCTGCACCGTGGGCGTCTCAAGCGGCTGGATGCCTGCGGGCCGGTCGCCGACCAGCTTGATCTCGACGCCGATCTTGTCGCTCGCCCAGCGCGCGTTTTCTTCGGCCACCGCGTCCTTGACCGCCTTGAGTATTTTTGCTTCGATTTCCAGCAGCGGCGCGTTGTCGTCGGAGCGCATGTCGACTTCCATTTCCGCGTCGCCCGCGATCGCATTGACCGAAGTGCCGCCCTGCACGGTGCCGACGGTGAAAGTCGTTTTGGGCTTTTTGGGCGTTTGCAGGTCGCCGATCTTCGCGATCGCGCGGCCCATCGCGTGAATCGCGGAGGGCAGGCCGAAAGCTCCGAAGCTGTGACCGCCGGGTCCCTTGAATTTGATGCGGTAGCGATGGCTGCCGGTTGCGAGATACGTTATGCGATCGGGCTCGGCGCCATCGATCGAGATGAAACCGTCGATCGTCTTGTCGTCGCGGAAGAGCGCCTTCACGCCGCGCAGGTCGCCCAAGCCTTCCTCGCCGACGTTGCCGACGAACACGATGTCACCGACCGTTTTAATGCCGGTTGCGTTGAATGCGCGCACGACCGACAGGAGGTCGGCCAGCCCGCGCGTGTCGTCGCCGATGCCGGGCGCGTACAGCTTGCCGTCCTTCTCCTTGATCGTGAGATCGGTGCCCTCCGGAAAAACCGTGTCCAGATGCGCCGCCACGACGAGCTTGGGCCCGCCGCCGCTGCCGGGCCGCACGCCGATGGCGTTGCCTTCAGCGTCGATGCGCACATTCTTCAACCCCAGCGCGGCCAGCCGCGCGCGGAAGTTTTCGGCGCGCGCCTGCTCCTTGAACGGCGGCGCCGGTATCACGACCAGCGCCTTCTGGTCCGCGAGTGTGTTCGCGTCGTCGGCCTTCAGAAAATCGAGGCCCTGCCTGACTTGCGGATGAGCGTGGATCGCCGCAAACGCCGCCCGCGCGTCCGGCGGGATGACGGGTTCCGCGGCGAATGCGCGGCCCCCACAAACCACCATTGCAGCAGCGAGCAGGCACGAGGAGCGCGACAAAATCATTTGGTTCCCCTGTCTATGGATGATGCGGTCAGTCCGCTTTGATGCCGGCTGCCTTGACGACTTTGCCCCATTTATCGGCGTCGGCCTTCATGACGGCGCCGAAGCGTTCGGGCGTGCTGGGCGTGATATCCGCGCCGAGCCCGGTAAAACGCTCTTTAACGTCGGGCAACGCGAGCACGCGCGCGAGATCGGCATTGACGCGATCCATCAAAGGCCGCGGCAGTTTCAGCGGCGCCAGGAATCCATACCAGTTGTTGAATTCGTAGCCCGGCAGCGATTCGCCGACGGTCGGCACGTTGGGCAGTGCGCCGATGCGTTTCGAATCGGTCACGGCGAGTATCTTGAGTTTGCCGGCCTTGATGTGCGACATGGTGACCGGCGCGCCGGTAAAGAGCATCGCGACATGCCCGCCCAGGAGGTCGGCGACCGCGGGCGCGCCGCCCTTGTAAGGCACGTGCACGATGTTGATGCCGGTTTCCATCTTCAGGAGCTCGGCGCACAACTGGTTGAAGCTGCCGACGCCGCCCGAGGCGAAATCGAGCTGACCCGGCCGTTTCTTGGCCAGCGCTACCAGCTCCTTGACGTTTTGCACCGGCAAATTGGGATGCACGACGAGCACCGTGCCCACGTTCGCGATAAGGGAAATCGGCGCGAGATCGGCGACCGGGTCGAACGTCATGCCGCTGTACATGAATTGATTCGTCGCGTGCGTGCCCATGTTGCCGAAGAGCAGCGTGTACCCGTCGGCCGGCGCTTTGACGACGAGCTCGGTGCCGATGTTGCCCGCAGCGCCGCCACGGTTCTCGATTACGACCGGCTGGCCCCACATCTCGTTCAGCTTCTGCCCGATCACGCGGCCGAGTATGTCGGTGGTGCCGCCCGCCGGCCATGGCACGATAAGGCGCACGGGCTTGGCGGGATAGTTCTGCGCATATGCCGGAGTGATAAACGCGCAAGCGACGAAGCAACACAGGAGGCGCGGCGGCATGAGCTCATTTGATTTGGATGACTGCGAAAAGTCTACACGTTAGAATCAAGCTTGAGAACCGCAACGCGACGATTTAGTCGCTTGGCTCCGACTCCAGATCGATGAAACTCACCCTCTTAGGTACCGGCACGCCGACGCCCTCCTTGAAGCGCGCGAGTTCG
>Ga0207645_10000976_pt1 | contig 23650 bp, 23 predicted proteins | sample KBSM53metaG_FD_184331 | JGI IMG/M metagenome (GOLD analysis project Ga0207645, IMG submission 184331) | Miscanthus rhizosphere microbial communities from Kellogg Biological Station, Michigan, USA - KBS M5-3 metaG (SPAdes) (version 2) | ecosystem: Host-associated > Plants > Roots > Rhizosphere >...
CCCGGCGTTCCTGTTTGGAGGCAGCGCAGAGCAACTACGTGAACGCCCTGGGCAAATGTACCAACCTCTCGGATCCGTCGGCGCGACAGGCCTGTCAAGATCAGGCGCAGGCGGACCTGAACGACGCGCAGCAGACTTGCCAGGCGGGGTTTGTCGTTCGGCAAACCTCCTGCAATAAGTTAGGCCCCGCGCCGTACGATCCGGTGATCGATCCCGCAAACTTTGTCACCACGATTGACAATCCGTACTTCCCGTTGCAACCCGGGACGACTTTTATCTACGGGGGTCAGATGCCCGGGGGGTTTGAGCGCGACGAGTTCGCCGTGACCCACAACACCAGGGTGATCCTCGGTGTGACCTGTGTCGAAGTTCACGATAGCGTCTTTACAAACGACGTGCTAACGGAGGATACCCTCGACTGGTTCGCTCAAGACAGGGACGGGAACGTCTGGTACTTTGGTGAAAATACTCATGAGTTGGAGGACGGGCTGATCACGACGATTGACGGCACATTCATGGGTGGCGTCAACGGCGACAAACCTGGGATCATCATGAAAGCGCATCCTGCGATCGGCGATTTCTACCGGCAGGAATTCTCTCTCAACAATGCCGAGGATTTTGCGCAAACGCTCAGCCTCAACGAAGTCGTCACCGTGCGCTTTGGCACGTTCAATCATTGCCTGAAATCGGAGGAAACCACCCCGTTGGAGCCCGATCTTCTCGAGGACAAGTTCTACGCGCCGGGGGTGGGAAACATTTTAACGGTTGACGTGCACACCGGCGCGAGGTCGGAACTTGTGCGAATTATCAGGGGGCAATAAAAACGCTTCTCCAGCGGGGCGAGATCCATCGGTACTGGCAGAGCTTGCACCTGTGCCACTAGCTTAAAATGCTTACGATCTTTCCGGCCTTCGCATCCACAAGCACTTCTGTAATGTTCCGCGTGCCGGGTTTGGAAATTACGAAGGACCAGACGAGGTGACCCCTTCTCGTTCTCAATCTCGGCGCTTTTGATCGAGCCATTTGGTACTTACTCGAGCGCGATTTTTTGCTTCGCTCTCCTTTACTTTGGCCTGAGCCGCGAGGTGCGCTTGGGTCGGCGCGGCCTGAACCACCGAAAACGCGCCCGCGCAAAGGACCAAGCCACAATGTTCTGTTCGCCGGCGGACGCGACATCGTCGGTGACACAACTGCGATGGCTTACGTCGGTTTACAAGTCCTTACGAAATGAGCACGGAATGGATCCTATTTGCGCAGCAAAAACAAACCGACGATGGCGAACGCAACGCCGACGATTCTCTGCCACGATGGTGCTTCGCGGAAGAACAGAATTCCGGCGACGGCCATGATCGCGGCGCCGACCGCAAGAATGACTGGGACGGCCGATAGTGGCCCGCCTTTCTGAAAGAGAAGGAAAAAAGCAATTGTCCCCGCGCCCACGCACACCCCCGTGAGAACGGAATAGAAAATTCCCTGGGCACTGAACTGTTGATTCCAACGGCTGGCCAACCAAAGAAACGCGAGATAAATTAAGATCGAGAATGCGGCCGTGGCTTCGACAATGAATCCGCCCAAGCCTTCTCCGACGCGGTCTGCCGCGAGCTTGGTAAAGATTTGATGTGCGCCGTAAAGAATGGCGGCGATAACTGCGTACCAAAACCACGCTGTCACGAAACGAGAATCTAGCCTATGAGATGGATCACTCGCGAGAAAATTAAAGTCGATCGCGTGGCTTGCCCGTGGTTAATCCGAAATTTTGTCGATCCAGAGGCGGAATTTGTTTTTCTTCCGCACGAAACTGATTGGTCAAAGATCGATGACGGAACCGTGTTCGACGTCCCCGATTGCGAGCTTGGCCATCACGGCGAAGACGTTTCGTTCAATTCGATTCTGAAAAAATACAAGCTCACTGATCCCGCGCTTGTTCTCCTCGGCGAAATTGTCCGAGCAGCCGATTCGCACCCGAACAACCCGCATCAAGCGGGCGAAGGACTGCGCTGGATTGCCAGCGGGTTCGGTGCTCTGGGATTCAGCGACAGCGAAATCCTCGAGCGCGAGTTCGTCGTTTACGACGCGTTCTATGCAGAGTGCAAACGCCGGGTTGCCAAACCGTGAATCTTGCGCGCCGGCTTTCGGATTTTCTGGGACTCAAACGCAATTTGGTCATCCTGCTCATCGCCATCTTTGTCATTGGCGCGGGCGAAGAACTTTGGATGCGTTTCGTGCCGAAGTACCTGCAAGCGGTCGGCGCGACTGTTTTTGTCATCGGTCTTTACGATGCGCTGCGGACCTTACTCGGGGCGATCTACGCTTATCCCGGCGGAGTTCTGGTCGACCTTTGGGGGCATAGGCGCGCATTTCTCGCGTTTAATCTCATATCAATCGCCGGCTACGCGCTGGTCCTGTTCATACCGCATTGGGGCGCAGTGATTGCGGGAATGTTTCTATTCCTCTCCTGGACGTGTTTTTCGCTGCCAGCGACGTTTTCCCTTATCGGAGAGGCGCTCGAAGCAAATCGCCACTCGATGGGTGTCGGCGTCCAATCGGTGATCAAGCGGCTGCCGATCATGACTGCACCATTTTTCGGCGGAATGTTGATCGATCGCTTCGGAATTATCGGCGGTGTGCGCATCGCGCTCCTTATCTCGATCGTTCTTTCGGCGGTGACCATCCTGGTGCAACGCCAATTACGTGAAGAGCCAAAGCCAGAAGTTGCGGCGAACGAGCGTTGGAATTTTTGGCGAAGCCTGCGCGAATTCAACTCGCCAATGAGGCGTTTGCTCTTAAGCGACATTCTGATCCGCTTTTGCGAACGAATTCCCTATGCGTGGGTGGTAATTTTCGCGATGGATTACATCGGCGTGAGTGGAGAACAAGTTGGCTTGCTCACCGCGGTGGAAATGGCGGCCGCGATGTTATGCATAATTCCTGCCTCGTATTACGCGGATAGGCACGGACGCGAGCCGTTCGTGGTCGCGACCTTCATCATGTTTACACTTTTTCCAATCAGTTTGCTGATGTCGCGAAGTTTCCCGGCATTGGTCATCGCGTTTGCCATTCGTGGGTTTAAAGAGTTCGGAGATACATCCCGCAAGGCGCTCATCATTGGATACAGCGACCCCGACCGACGTGGGCAAATGGTCGGCGCGTACTATTTTGTCCGCGATTTGATAGTCAGCCCTGGCGCAATCCTTGGCGCGTATCTGTGGAAGCTCGGACCGGGGTTGAATTTTTTCGGCGCGGCTGCCTTCGGAGTGGCCGGGACGATTTTCTATGTGAGAACGATCCGCCAGAGCCGGCGATCATTCTTGAATGATCTAAAGAAAGAGTTGGAGACGCGTCGAGGACCGCCGACATGACAGTGACAAAAAGCACCGGGTTGCGTGGTGACATCGATGATTTCGCACGGTTCGATCTGCAGAGATACATCGCAAATCTGTTGTGATAGTTGAAACGTTGAAGCCAAAAAACAGGGAGAGACGGCTTGGGAAGCCGTGATTCCTTGAAGGGCGCTAACCGACAGGCTCTGACACAGGCGCCTACAATTGCTTTTCGCGCGCGCTGATTGTAAACGCAGGAGCGACATCGTGACCGAAGCAGCGAAAACAGCGCTACCCGCAGAAGAAATTGTCCCGCCCACTGGGTTCCACGGCTTTCTCGCGAAATTCACGGTGCTTAAGGGTGCGCAACGCAACTTGTGGCTCACCTTCCTGATCAAGTTCCTCATTTACACCGCGTACTCGGTCACGAACAAAACCATGGTGCTGTGGCTGTCGAAGGACCTCGGGTTTAGTGACCAAGCGGCGGGAGCATTAGTCGGCTGGGTTTGGGCGCCGGCAATGACTGTGTTCACATTGCTGGCTGGCTCGGTGACGGATGCGATCGGATTACGGCGCACTTTTTTTCTGGGCGTGGCCATCTGCACCGTAGCGCGCAGCGTGATGGTCGTCACCGCCATCCCATCGTTGGCGCTGGCTTGCGGCGTTCTTCCGCTGGCAGTGGGCGAAGCTCTCGGGACGCCGGTGCTGCTGGCGGCGACGCGGCGCTATTCCACGATCGCGCAGCGGTCAATCTCGTTCTCGCTCATCTACATGGTGATGAACATCGGCTATGTTGCTGCCGGCTACATATTCGATTACGTCCGCCAACTGAACTTGCATGTCAGTCTGTTCGGATTTGAGCCAAGCTCATATCAGCAGCTGTTCATGGTCAGCTTGGCATTCGAAATCGTGCTCTTTCCGGTTGTTTATTTTCTGCGCCGAGATCCGAATAAGCCAACCACCGGTGAACCACACCGCGCAGCTCCCCGATTCTGGAGCCGCATCGGACAAACCGTGCGGCAAAGCGCGATCGACACAGCGCATCTTTTCCGCCGGCTAATTGGTCAATCTGGTTTTTACCGGCTGCTCGTTTTCTTTCTCTTCATCGGATTTCTCAAAGCCATTTTTTTGCAAATGGACTACGTGTTTCCGAAGTTCGGCATTCGCGAGCTCGGCTTCAACGCACCTGTCGGCAAGCTTTCCGCAATCAACGCGATTGTCATCATTTTGCTGGTGCCGATCGTAGGCGCGCTGACGCAAAAGTTTGCGGCGTATCGAATGGTCGTAGTTGGCGGAGTGATCTGTGCTGCTGGAGTATTCATCATGGCGTTGCCGACAGAATGGTTCGTGCCCGCGGCTAGCAGCGGGATCGGGCAGTGGCTCGGGCATGGGTATCTCGGACTCCATGGGAGTATTCATCCGTACTATATCATGGCTGCACTCTATCTCGTCGTGTTCTCGGTAGGAGAAGCGTTCTATTCGCCGCGAGTGTACGAGTATGCCGCGGCCATTGCACCGAAAGGACAGGAAGCCTCGTACGGCTCGCTAGCGTATCTTCCGTTCCTCGTTGGTAAGCTCCTTGTGGGCGCCGGTGGCTGGTTACTGGTCGCGTTCGTTCCGGAGCACGGGCCGCGGCGCCCCGGAACAATGTGGTTGATCTTTGCTCTGGCGGCGTCGGTTGCGCCTGTGGGATTGATTCTCTTCCGTCGCTACATTCGCGTCCCGGAAGCCGGGCGGCAGGATTAGTGAGCGCTTTTTCCTCCTTGAAAATCCGCGAGCGCATTTTACGCCCGGCCATTCTTCGGCTTGTTTGCGAATCCAATTAAGGGAAATTGACCTTACGCCCCGCCAGTTGAACTGAGAAACTTTTCCAAAGGACTGAACGGCGGAGAGCGAAGGTCGGTCTAAATCTAGGCGCTGGAGATTAGAAAATGTACAGCAGGCACTTGCCGCATAAGCACGGTTCGCATAAAACTCTGTGGATTGCTCTGATTTCGGCGGTTGTCGTGGTTGTTGGCTCGATCTTATTCGGCTATGCTCAGGGGCAGAAAAAACAAGCCGAGAAAATGAATTCGACCAAAGCCGTCCCCAATGATGCCGAATTACGGAGGCAGTTGAGCAAAGACCAGTATCACGTGACGCGCGAATGCGGCACGGAGACTCCGTTTCAAAATGCCTATTGGGACAATCACAAGCCTGGAATCTACGTCGATCTTATCACTGGTGAGGCGCTCTTCAGCTCACTGGATAAGTTCGACAGCGGCACGGGCTGGCCCAGTTTCACGAAGCCGATTTCAAAAGACAAAGTAACAGAAAAGAGGGATTCTTCCCACGGCATGGAGCGGACGGAGGTTCGCTCAAAAGCGAGCGATTCGCATCTTGGTCACGTTTTCGACGATGGCCCCGCGCCGACAGGGGAGCGTTATTGTGTGAACTCTGCCGCGCTCCGTTTTATTCCAGCGGAGAAATTAAAAGAAGAAGGCTATAGCCAATATCTGTCGCTTTTTCAGTCCCCGAGCGAAGAGCACCAAGAGCAACGTCGATAGCGGGCCGGGGTTGCGTGTGGCGCAGGCGTTGCACTTTCGATTCATTCCTCATTCAGGCTTTGGCATTCCTTGGTCATTTTGGCATTCGTCCTTTGTCACTCCCACGGCCAAGTCGTTCCTTTAAAATGTTCGCTTCAAAGCGATAATTTAGTTCAGACCTTATGCGACAGGACGATTTCGATTACGCAATTGAAAATACGCAAGTAATTCTCACGCCCGAGCGACAAATCGCGACCTTTGGCAGCACGAGTTTTAACTTTTACCTTATCTCCGAATTGATGGACCGCGTCGATCACGTTCGCGTTCGCAATGGGAAAATCCACGCCGACCGTCCGCAGATTCTCACGCCGGAACATTATTGCCGGCTGCTACTGGAAGGTTTTGGCGAGCAAGCTCAACGGTTTGTCGATCAAATGCGCGAGCACGCGCGGAACATCGCTGTGCTCCGCTACGGATTTCAATTTCGCAAGACCGATGTGATCGAGGAGACCCTGCGCGATTCAATCGACGCGGTGATCAATCGTACGAAACGCCGGGTCGAAAGCGAAAACGAACCGCTCAGCGCTATCATCCAGGGTGTGGATGACGCGTGGGAGGTTTGTCTGCTGAAATTCACGATCGATTTGATCGAGCGCTCGTCCGGGGGAAACCTCGGCGATTTTCGCAAACGGGGTTTGCTGTAAACCGCTCGTTCCGTTTTGGTAATCCGGTTAACTGGCTTTTGCGGTGCCAGAACTGCCACCTGCGGCCTCAGAGTGTCTTCTGATAAACGCGCCTGCGCTGACAAGTGCGCGGCGACCGGGCTCCAGATGTGCGTTCCACAAAGGCCATGCGTGGATCATGTGCGGCCAGATTTCCAGAGTGACAGCGACAGCAACTTCAACGGCTGCTGCCGCAAAGCGAGTGGCGTCATCGAGCAACGTTTCCGCAGAACCCACTTGGATCAGTATTGGAGGAAAGCCGCGAAGATCGGCATAGAGAGGAGAAACCCGCGGGTCCCTCCTATCCATTCCGGCGGGGACATAGGCGTTGGCGAGTTCATTCAGATAACCTTTGTGGATAAGTGGATCGACGGCGTCCTTAGTGACAAGCGTCGAACCGGACATTGTCAGATCTGTCCAGGGCGATACGAGCCACGCGCAAGCGGGAAGCTGTTCGCGCCCATCGCGTAGCTGGTTGATCAGCCCGATTGCGAGCCCGGCTCCTGCGCTGTCGCCGCCGATGGCGATATGCCCAGCTGCAATGTCTTGGTCCCGCAGAAAATGCCACGCCGTCAGCGCGTCGTCGTACGCTGCCGGGAACGGATGCTCGGGGGCCAGTCGATAAGCAATGGCTAATGTCCGCATACCAGCCGCTCGGCCCGCCTCGGTTACCATGCGACGATGACTCCGGATTGAGCCGGAGCAATAGCCGCCGCCATGGAAAAACAGCAAGATGCGAGAGGCATCGCTGGCGGGGACGATCGAGTATTCCCCAGGTACGCCGTTAACATCAACTTCAGTCAGGTTGACGTCATCGGCTACAGGCCAAACAGAACCAACGTCGTCTAGCCGTTGGCGGCGCTCAGGCCACCCGACAGGTCGCGGCTTGGAAGCCAGCAACGCGCGAACGGCTTCGATTTCGGTTTGAGCCATTGCCTTCTGAGCTGATCCTCAGCCGTCGAGTCGATTCGTAATCGGTGCCAAACTTTCGGCTTTCGTCAGCGCCGACACCTTGTCATTCTGCGCGTTCGAACGGCAAGTGAAAAACTACCTCCAACTTAATCTCAGCCTGCTCTACTGGATTTTGATCGCCCCCTTTACGGGACAGTTTTTCAAAATCGCGCCGATTTTCCGCCAAATGGTGTTCATCGGGGTGCGCGCGGCGCCGATGGTCGCGCTAACAGCATTCAGCGTGGGCGTAACGCTGGCCATGCAAGCCGCACATTCCCTCGAAAGCCTCGGCGCTGAAATGTACATTCCCGATCTCGTCATGCTCACGCTCTTGCGCGAAATGGGACCGGTCTTGATTGCTGTGATCGTGATTGGCCGAAGCGGCTCTGCCGTCGCCGCGGAACTGGGGACGATGAAAGTGTCTGAAGAGATCGAGGCGCTTGAGGTGATGGCGATTAACCCGGTTCAATACCTGGTAGTCCCGCGCTTCCTGGCGATGCTGGTGATGCTGCCGGCGCTCACCATCTTCGGAAATTACATCGGCATCCTTGGTGGCTGGGCCGTTTGTGTCTCCGCGCTCGATTTTAATACCGCCGGGTATGTCCTGCGCGCCTTGGAAAGCGCGGATACATGGGATTTGTATTCGGGAATGATCAAGAGCGCTGTCTTCGCCTGGATTGTCATCACTATAGCATGCAACGCCGGGCTCAATGTCGAAGGTGGCGCGGAGGGCGTCGGCCAGGCGACGACGAGCTCGGTTGTGCAAGCGTTGCTCGCGATGTTGATCACGAACGCCATACTGACCGGGATCTTTTTCTTTGGCGCATGATATGAATGACGAAGCACGAATGTCGAAGCTAGAAGGAAGGACGAACGAAACCTGCGTGCGCCGTGTGATTTGTTACATCGTTACATCGGGTTTTCGATTTAACGATTCAACGCTTCAACGCCTTAACGTGGCGAAGCCATTCGTCCTTCGTCATTCGTCATTATTTTCATGTCCCCTGATTCTCCCATCATCGAAGTAACCGATCTCGTCCGGAAATTCGGAGATCGCGTTGTGATCAACGACATTTCTTTCAACGTTCACCGAGGCGAAACGCTGGTGATCATGGGTAGTAGCGGTTGCGGCAAAAGCACACTGCTACGGCATATGATCGGGTCGATGAAACCGACTTCAGGTTCGGTAAAACTTTTTGGCGAACAAATCACAACCATGAGCGAGCGCGAAATCGCGCGTGTCCGGACACGATTCGGAATGTTATTCCAGTCCGGTGCGCTGCTCGCCTCCCTTACGGTCGGCGAGAATGTGGCACTGCCACTTTTGCAGCACACTGATAAATCCCCGGACGAAATCGAAGAGATCGTGAAACAAAAACTTCAGATGGTGGGATTGACTGGCTTTGAAGATCTTAAACCGGATGAAATTAGCGGCGGAATGAAAAAACGGGTTGGATTGGCGCGCGCGCTTGCTCTCGATCCGGAATTGCTGTTCAGCGACGAGCCTACCTCCGGACTCGATCCGATCATGACCGCAGTAGTTGATCAACTGACGCTCAAACTCACTCGCGGCAGCCATATGACCGCCGTCGTTGTGTCGCACGATATGACGAGCGCTTTTCGCATCGCGACGCGGATGATTATGCTTGGAGGCGGCGGGATTGTCGCACAAGGTACGCCCGATGAAATCCGCACCAGCCCCAATCCCGAGGTGCACCAGTTTATTAACGGCGAAGCCGACGGCCCGATACCATTGAATCTCTCGCAGGAACAACACGAAGACCATCCGCACGTTAAACCGCGTCCGTTTTTTGGCGCGCGCCACAGATTTCATCGCAAGACTCCATGAGCAGAATGACGAAGGAATGATGAAATGACGAAGTCCAAAAATGTTGTGGCTGCAGCGAAAGACTCTTTCGTCATTCGGATTTCGTCATTGATTCGTTATTCGTCATTCGTCATTCATCATTCGTCATTGCAGACCGATCTTATGGAGTTAAATCCGTGAGCCTAATAAAACGCAGTCTATCCGATTACCTGGTCGCCCTTTTCGTCATCGCGTGCAGCGTCGTCCTGCTCGCCGCGCTCACTTTCGCGCTTTCGGGGTATCGCCTTAAAAAACCGACCCGCACTTTGCAAATCAATTACGAAGATGTGACCGGCATAAAAGTGAATTCCGAGGTCCGTTACGCCGGCGCGCCAGCCGGACGCGTGATCGCGATGCGTCACTTGACGGCGAAGGAGCGTGACGCGTCCCAAAACAAAAAGGACGCAGTTTGCGTGACAGTCAGCCTCGACGACGGCATTCCGCCATTGCCAGCGGACGTGATTGCGACGCTCAGCGCTGACTCGATGCTCGCCCCGAAATTTGTGGCCCTATCCGCAGGCACGCCCGGAGGCGAGACGCTGGCAAACAACGCCGTGATCGAGGGCCATCCGGCGTATGGCCTCGAACAGATTACCGCAGCAGCCGGCCCATTGTTCGATAACGCAAACAAGTTGCTCGATAATCTCAACGGGACGGTCACCGATTTGAAAGGAAATCTCGGCGAATTCATGCCGAAACTCGGGCCCCTGGCCGATTCGCTAAAGCTGGACGTGGACAATTTGCAGAACGTGATCACGAACCTCGATGGCGTAGCCAAAGGCGCCGACAAGGTGTTCGGCACGGCCGATGCATTCATCAGCGCGACCGATAAACAGCTTCAGGAACAGTTGAAACAATTGCACGTCACCCTTTTGAACCTGAAAGTGGTCACGACATACGCCAAGGCGCTGGTCGAATCGCTCGCTGAAAAACCAAACCGCGTCATCTTCAGCGGCAAACCAGCCAAGCTCACACCCGAATCGGAAATCCTGAAAAGCAACCGCGCGTTGCCTGCAAAAAAGCCGTAAGTTTCTTACCCTGATATTCTCGATCAGGCGTTATGAAACGGCTCGGAGAGAGACTAGCGTTTGCGATAACGACGGATCAGCTTGAAAAAGCGGACGGCGTCGCGCGCCGGACGAATTTTGCTCACTTCATCCGAGTAAACAGTTGTGATCGGGACTGATTCGATACGATATCCTTTGCGGCAGGCAATGATGAGCATTTCGGTTTCGTAATCGAAATGGTTCGACCCGCCAAGGAGCTCCGGAATCAATTGCCGATCCAACATGCGAAAGCCGCATTGGGTGTCGGGGATTGTTTGTCCGCAAAGGCTGCTGATCTGCTTGCTCATGTAACGATTTACCACCCGGCGAAGTAACGGCATTCCGGCGACGTTGGTCATGCGATTCCCAAGGAAAAAGCTGGGGTCTGCCGCGATGGCAGCCGCTGCTATAAACTGCGCAATCTCTTCTGGGAGATGCTGGCCGTCGGCATCGAGTATCAGCACACGAATGAATTGGCGGTCTAACCAGTGGCGTAATCCTGTCTTGATCGCTTCGCCTTTTCCGCAGTTCTCGTTATGAACGATGACTTCAGCGCCGGCGTCGCGCGCACGCCGCGCGGTCTGATCGTCCGAGCCATCATCCACCACAAGTACATGATCGAGCTGGAGACGGGTCCGGCGGACAATATCGCCAATATGCTTTTCCTCGCGATACGCCGGAATGACCGCGGCGGCTGTCAAACGAACTTGCGCAAGCTGATCCCGGGCCGCTTCGGTCATCGGCGAACTACCGGATGAAAATCGGCTGCATGATAAGAGCTGCGGACGAGCGGCCCGGAGGCGACGTGGAGAAAACCTTTCTTGCACGCAATATCGCCGTAATAATTGAATTGCTCTGGTGTGATGTATTCGACCACGGGCAAGTGTTTGGGAGTCGGCCGCAAATACTGGCCAATGGTTAGAACTTCGCAGCCGACCTCGCGCAGATCGTCCATCGTCTGAAAAAGTTCTGTCTCTTTTTCACCGAGACCGAGCATGAGACCGCTCTTGGTCACAGTCCCGCCACCGCGGGACGACAGTTCCTTCGCGCGCCGTAAAACTTGCAGAGAGGTGTGATACTTTGCGCGCGAGCGCACGAGCGGGGTCAGGCGCTCGACTGTTTCCATGTTGTGATTGTAAATGTCTGGCCCGGCATCCAGCACGATTTTGATACACCAATCCTGGGCGTGAAAATCGGGAACGAGCACTTCGACAATCACCGAAGGATCCATTTCTCGAATTGCAGCAATCGTGCGGGCGAAATGCCTGGCGCCGCCGTCCTTTAAGTCGTCACGCGCAACCGCCGTGATAACGACGTGTCTTAATTTCATCCGGCGCACGGCTTCCGCGACGCGTTGCGGCTCGTCGTCTTCCAGCGCGTAAGGCTTCGCCGTTGTCACAGCGCAAAAGCCGCATGCCCGTGTGCAACGGTCGCCCGCGATCATCATCGTAGCCGTGCCCTGACTCCAGCATTCCCAGCGATTCGGGCATTGCGCGCTCTCGCAAACCGTGTGCAAACGCAAATCAGAAATAAGCGCCTTGGTTGAAAAGAAAACCGGATTCGATGGGAGCCGCACCTTGATCCAGGGCGGCTTTTGCGCCTGGTGTAGCGCCGGATCAATCTTCGCGCTGGGCATGTAGCAAGGTTAGTGCAACGTTAAAGCGTTGAAAAGTTAAAGCGTTGAAGCGGATCGCTTCATCGCTTACCGCTTCAACGGTCACAGCTTCGTCCTACCCGAAAGCGCCTGATAAAGCGTCAATTCGTCAGCTGATTCTAAACCGCCGCCAGCGGGCAGCCCGCGCGCGATGCGTGTTAAAGTCACAGGCCTGCCTTTGAGAAGATCGACGAGATAGTTCGTCGTTGCTTCGCCTTCGACATCGGCGGCAAGCGCGAAAATGATCTCGGAAATCTTTTCGTGATCGAGGCGTTCGAGCAATTCCTTAATCCGCAAATCTTCAGGGCCAACATGATCGAGCGGCGAAATTTTCCCTCCGAGAGAATGGTAGCGGCCGCGGAACGCGCTGGTTTTCTCCAGAGGAAGAATGTCTGTCGGCTGTTCGACAACGCAGAGCAGCTCCACTGAGCGCGAGAAGTCCGCGCAGATGTCACAGATCTCGTCCGTGGTAAAAAATCCGCAGAGCGCGCACGGGTGAATTGCCTGGCGGGTGTCGGCGATGGCGCGCGAAATCTGCTCCGGTTGATCGCCCTGCGCGCGCACAATCCAGAGCGCAATCCGTTCCGCCGAACGGGGTCCGATGCCCGGCATTTGTCGCAGTTGCGCAATCAAATTCCGGATCGCTGCCGGATATTCCGTCTTTCTCAAAACAGGCGCTGGTTCTAAGCCTGGGGCGTTTCCGTCAGATGCAAGGCAAGCGGGCCCAGCCGGCGCAAATAAAACTGCAGAGGAGGATCATCCTCTTCCTTCGAAGCGCGCGCCTTCTGAAACTCGGTATATGCTTCCGCCCAGCGTTTCTCTCGATAGAGAACGACTCCACTCCAGAAAGAATCGCGACGCGCGATATGCTCCGGCCCAGCTTCGGTTGCCAGCCAAAGCGGTTCGTAAATTTCATGTCGATCCTGTGAGTTGACCCCGTTCACAAAATCGATCGGCCGCGCGACGATTGCGTTGCTTGCCAGATCAAAAGTTGGCGTGTCCATTAAAATCTTTGATCCATAACGACGATTTGCGGCGCAGAACTTGCGCGCCAGACCGAGTGGTTCGCCCCTGATTAAAAGACCTGGATTTCCACTATCCTTCAACGGAGCAGCGACGATGACCCCGGAACTGACGCCGGCACGGATGTCGTAACCTGCACAAATTTCGCCGTTACTCTGCTGTTGCGTGCGAGAATTCCGAATCAGATCGAGGACCGCGCGGACGGCTTTTTCAGCATGCCCGGAATCACCGCCGGGAAAGCCAAAAATAGCGACCACGCCCTCTCCGTCCGCGGCTTGCAAATAAGCCCCTGCCTGGAGAAGCCGATCAACCGTATCCCGAATAAATTCTCCCATGGTCTTGGCCAACGCGGCCAGCCCGGAATCCTGGGCAAATCCGTACTTATCGGCAATATCGCAAGCCACGACGCTCACCTCGCACGATTTGGGATGACCCTCGAACGCAATTGTCCCCTCCTTCACACGGCGGAATTCTTTCTTGGATAGACGGTCGGCGAAAAATGTGCGCACCAGGTGCGAACGATCCCGTCGCAGGAAAAGAGCCCAACCCTCCGTCGCAAGTAATGCGAGCGCCACAGCAAAAATGGAGGGTAGCGGCTGGAAAAATACACGGTAAAGCGAGCAGACCCATGAGAGGCCGAGCAACTCGATCGCAAGTAAAACGGTTAGCAAGCGGACGCCGACTCGTGATCCGCCAGTTGCGGACCTGAGACCGAGCCAGACCACGCCGAAAGCCAAAAGCGAAACGAAAACGTACTGCCATTTCTGGCTGACGACTCTCGTCGCGCTGGCGTAGTCAGATGCAAGCCCGCCGGCAGCAGTCTCAAGACCGCGCAGTAGTCCGGTTGCATGCAAGGCGCTGACGATAGCAGCAACGGTACCTCCAATTATCAGCGTCGTGAACAGGGATCGCTTCATGAACGAATCAGGCCTTTTGCGCCACCGCAGCCGGGTAATAGGAGTGAACGACTAGCTCGCTCAAGAATTTGTCCGGAGCATCAACGGCTTCCGCATTTATGACAAACGTCGTGCGGCCAGTGTTCTTCTTAATCAGGCTCAATCCAAATTGGTAATCCCTGAACAAATGAGCGCACAGATCGTTCATCGTCATCCGCTCCGCTTGCGCGCGCTCAATCAAATGTTGCACTGCCGTCTCATCAAAAACAATCTCCAGCCCATGCTCGTTTTTGAATTTCTCGGCGAATTGATGCGCACCGGCCTCGAGGGTTTGCACCTCGAGCTTTTGTCCCTCGGCCATTAGCCGGTCGAGCACTCGTTTCGGCTCATGCACGAGATCGGCGGTGACACGCAACTGGCTTAAGCCAGATCCGGCGAGATAATATTTGTAATCGCGGAATAATTTTTCGAATACAGTCAGTAATCCGCGGGCGCCGGTTTTTTCCCGGGCGGCAGCTTCGGCCAACAAGCGCAAGGCTTCGTCTTCGAAACTGATCTGGATGCCATAGGCCCGAAACGCGCGTTCGTACTGCCGAAGCAAACTTCCCTCGGAATATTTCATGATCTTGAAGAGATCATCGGCGTCGAGGTCCTCGCAGACGACCCGCACGGGCAAACGACCAATGAACTCCGGCTCGAATCCGTACTCGATAAAGTCCTGCGTCGTAACGTGCTGAAACAGCTCGTTATCCATCACTTGCACCGGAGAAGCGCTAAACCCGATCTGGCCTTGCCTGACGCGCCGGGCCACCTGCTCTTTTAACTTCTCGAACGCGCCGCTCACGACAAAGAGAATATGTCGCGTGTTGATCGTTTCCCGCCTCGCTTTTCCGCGCCTCTGAAATTCGAATGCGGCCTGCAATTGCGCCTGGAGATCGTTCATGCTTCGCACTGGAACTTCCGTTTCCTCCATTAACTTGAGCAGCGTCGTCTGCACGCCGCGGCCGCTGACATCGCGCCCGATCAAATTTCCGGCCGCAGCGATCTTGTCGATCTCGTCGATATAGATAATGCCGAACTGTGCCAGATTGACGTCGCCGTCGGATTTGTGGACAAGCTCGCGGACGAGATCCTCGACATCGCCGCCGACATAACCGGTCTCGCTGAACTTGGTCGCGTCCGCTTTCACAAACGGCACTTTGATCAGATCGGCGATGTGCTTGATCAGATAGGTTTTGCCAACGCCAGTCGGGCCGACCAAAATCACGTTCTGCTTGATGTACTCGGTCTCCTCGGCGCGCCGGGCGTCTTCTTTCTCGAGCTGCCGCAGATACTTGGCATGGTTGTAATGATCGCAAACCGCGATCGCGAGCACCTTTTTCGCTTCGTCCTGTTTAATGACGAACCGGTCCAGGTGCGCTTTGATGTCGCGCGGTAAAAAATTGAATTCAAATTCGGGGTAATCGGTCTTCTCGGGTTTTTCATCCTCAACCGCAGCGGCGGGCGCCGGCTCGGTAAACGTCGCCACCGAGACCCGGTCGCCGAAGTTCTGTTTCATGAACTCGGTGACCTTAGCCTTCAGTTCTTCCGGTGAGGGAAATGGCGGTGGCGGGTTTTGCTCCATGTTTCCGAGTGAAAAAGGTCGCGCGAAAATGAAATTATCGCAACGACTCGTCTAGGATCTGACTATTAAGCGGGAAATTCGTTCATCCGCCAGTCTGATTCTTATTCATAATCCCACCCGTACTCTTATTCTCATTCCTGCTTATTGCGGCGCAAGAGTATGAGCATGAGTAAGAATAAGAGTAAGCGAAACGCTATCGAGGCTGTGAGACATCCGAAAACAAGGCAGAAATCTGGTCCCGGTATTGAGGTTTGGTTTTGGCAGCGGCATCTGCTAATTGTCGAGCCGCTTCGACTTGCCCGGTCTCGCTCGCAAAAACGGCGCAACGCCATTGTCGATCCGCTGCGTCTTGCGCAGTCGGCTCGATGAACGAGGTGGAAACCCCAAGCAAAGCCTCCGGCGAAAGCTCTGTCCACGGAACCCGCGCGATGCCGTGTGGGAGCTTCACACTGAGACTCTTATCGGTCGCGCTGGCGATGCCGGTGTACTGTTCGCCACTGCGGTCTGCGAGTGCGCCAGAAAAATGTCTGTCACTAAGGTCCTTGATTAAATCGGCCTTCCAATCGATCAGCCATTGGGCTTTTTTCTCTGCTTTTTCCCTCGCCTGTTTCAGGGATGCATCGCTCACCTGCACATTCTTGATCGCCTCAGCCGCGTCGGCGAAATTATAGAGAGCAACTTGCTCTTTGTAACTGGCCAGTGTCGCCCTCCACGAAGCGGCCTCAAGGTCGCGAGTTTTCCTCGCGTCCTCTTGCGCGCGAGTTGCATTTGGCACACCACGCGCTGGGCTCTGCTCTTTCGTCATTTTCCTAGCGGGTTGGGCCGATGACTTCGCCGTGGTTCTGGCCGAAGCATTTTCGCGGGGCTTGCGAACAAGAAACAAGATTGCTCCTGCCACCATCACCGCCATAAGCAAAGCTCCGGTGATGAAAAACCACCACCGTGCTCGGCCGTGTGCCGTGCTGCGGTTGCCTCTGCTGCCCAACGTGCGCAGCGCCTGCTCCAGCTCAGCGACAAGCTCGTCGTAGGAAGAAAAACGCTGAGCCGGATCAGGGTCGATCATTCGCTGAAAAACCGCGGCCGCCGCCTCAGACACTTTCGGCGCGACGGTGCGCAATTGGAGCGGTTGTTGTTTTAATTCGAGCAATAGAGCTGCGGAATTCGTATTACCTTCAATCGGCGCCTTGCCCGCGATGGCGTGAAAAAGCGTTGCGCCCAGACCGTAAATATCACTCCAGAAGTCCTCTGCCTGGTTACTTAATCTTTCCGGCGCGACATAATATGGAGTTCCCCAAATTACGCCTTCTGCTGCCGATCCCTGCGCAGCAGCGCCTGCCAGGCCGAAGTCACTTACCTTTGCCGTGTGTTCATCGACAAATAGAATGTTGGCGGGCTTAACGTCGCGATGAATCAGGCCCTGCCGGTGAGCCGCGCGCAGTCCTTTGGCAACCTGAATTCCAGTCTCCAGCACCAGGTTTTCCGGCAGGCTTGTTCGCTGCTCGATCAGATCATCGAGGCTTCCGTGATCCACCAACTCCATCACCACATAAAATTGTCCGTGATCCGTTCCGGAAGAGAAGACCTGTACCACATTGGGGTCGGTCACCGAGGCAGCGATGCGTGCCTCCTGTTGCAATTGAGAAGTGTAATTTGGCTGGCTGCTAAGATCCCTGCGCAACAGCTTCAGCGCCACAAACCGATCCAAGAGCGTATCGCGCGCTTTGTAAACCGTGCCCATCCCGCCAACTCCAAGCGTTTCGACGACGACGAAGTGATCAAACATCCGTTCCACTCGTACCTTTTCGCCGCATTGTGGACAGGCGATCTCCGCCAATGGCTCCGCATCCCTCGTATCGACAGACGCACCGCAGGCTGGGCATGTTTGTATCATCGTGAACTTCCTCTAATCGCTGCCGGAGTCGATTCTAACATTCAGAGGTTTCGGGGCAATGAAATGGCGACGCGCGTTGTAGCGGCATCGATGATGCCGGTTTTTTTGGGAATCGCCCTGCCGGGATCACCGATTCCGGCTACCACGCTGGAAAGAACAAGCCTCGGTGGCGCCACCCCGATAGTTTTGAGTTCAAATTCCTATCCACGCGTCGACGGGACTGGGCTAATGTGAACTCGTTAATCTTCGCGAGAATTCAATAGGCGCGCTGCGCCGATCACATTCATTTTTTATGAAACGACTTTCAACCGTCGGATCGACAAAGAGCCAGTTCGTCGTATCAAAAGAGGACGCAAAGCTTCGCCTCGATCGTGTTCTGGCGAAGCAGCTTCCCGAATACTCGCGCTCTCGCCTTCAACAATTGATCCGCGGTGGATTCGTTCGACTTAACGGTGCAATCACACGGCCACGCCAACCTGTTCGCAGCGGTGATGAAATCGAACTAACCGAGCCACCGCTCGAAAAGATCGAGAATCAGCCAGAGCCCATTCCGCTGGATGTTTTGTTCGAGGACAACGATCTCATTGTTATTAATAAGCCGGCCGGGCTTGTCGTTCATCCGGGCGCCGGCCATCAACAACACACCCTAGTCAATGCATTGCTCAGCCATTGCACGACCCTGTCAGGAATCGGCGGAAAAGAACGGCCCGGCATCGTTCATCGCCTCGACAAAGAAACAAGCGGATGCCTCGTTGTCGCGAAAAATGATGCGACCCATCGGAATTTGTCCAGACAGTTTGCCGAGCGCACAATCGTGAAGATTTACCTCGCGCTTGTCGCGGGGAAACTGCGTAAACAGACGGGCGCAATCGAAGAAAAAATCCGCCGGCATCCGGTTCATCGACAGCGAATGACTGTGACCTCGTTACGCGGGCGCGCGGCCAGGACCGAATATCGCGTTCTGCGTTCCGGGGATCAGGCGAGCTTAATCGAGTGCCGGTTGCACAGTGGACGCACCCACCAGATCCGGGTGCATCTTCATCATATCGGACATCCAGTGTTGGGCGATAAAGTTTATGCGGCGCGCCTGGCAAAAGAGTTTCCCCGACAAATGTTGCACGCTTGGAAAATTGGATTTCGCCATCCACGCACCAGCGAATGGACAAATTTTGAAGCGCCAATGCCTGACGATCTCGCGACCGCGCTGGAACTGACAATCGAATCGTAAAAAGGTATGAAACAACGAAAACTTGGACACGGCGGGCCGATCGTTTCGGCAATCGGTCTTGGCTGCATGGGAATGTCGGATTTTTATGGCAATCGCGACGATCAAGAATCGATCGCCACGATTCATGGCGCGCTAGAATTCGGCGTTACGTTCTTCGATACGGCTGACATGTATGGGCCGCACACCAATGAACAGTTAGTTGGGCGGGCGCTGCGAGGGCATCGTGAGCACGTCGTTATTGCAACGAAATTTGGAATCGTGCGCGATCCCGAAAGACCGGATTACCGCGCCATCAGCGGCAAACCTGATTACGTCCGCAAAGCATGTGATGCAAGTCTACACAGACTGGGCGTGGACGTTATCGATCTCTATTATCAACATCGGGTCGATCCAGACACGCCAATTGAAGAAACCATTGGCGCGATGGCGGACCTGGTTCGCGACGGCAAAGTGCGCTTTCTCGGTTTATCCGAAGCAGGCGCGGAGACAATCCGCCGGGCACACGCCATTCATCCCATCACGGCATTGCAATCAGAATATTCGCTCTGGACGCGCGACCCCGAGAAGGAAGTTCTCGCCGTATGTCGCGAGCTCGGCATCGGTTTCGTGCCGTACAGTCCGCTTGGTCGTGGATTCTTGACCGGGCAAATCAAAAAGCGTGAGCATCTGCCGGAACACGATTACAGGCACTCTTCGCCACGATTCCAAGGCGAAAATTTCCAGCGCAATCTCGATTTGGTTAAGCGTGTTGAAGAAATCGCGCGCGAGAAAAAATGCACGCCTGCGCAACTGGCGTTGGCGTGGGTGCTGGCGCAAGGCGAAGACATCGTACCGATTCCCGGCACAAAACGGCGCAGATATTTGCAGGAAAATATCGGCGCCCTAGGTGTTGATCTCACCAGCGCTGATCTCACACGCATCGACGAGGTCGTCCCGCAAACGGCGGTCGCGGGCAAGCGCTATCCGGATTGGGCGATGGAGATGGTGAATCGATAGGCACCCGTTAGAATTCAGAAGTCAGAATTGCAGCCACTTCGCTGTCCGACGTTCCAGCGACCAGCTGCGACCTGCAATTCACCAGTCACTTGTCTCTATCCATTCCCCGCCGGGGCACCATTGCGCTCGCCAGCATCGTCTGCACAATTTCGCCGCGCTGATTTTTCGTCACCTTCCGCACCCGAATAATCCCGTATTTAGGCCTCGAGCGCGACGGCCGCTTATGCACAATCCTAGTCTCAACCGTGAGCACATCGCCCGGCCGCACCACATTAGGCCAGCGCAGTTTGTCGATACCCAGACCGATGGCGCCTTCGGCGAAATTCAATGTTTGCACAAACAAGTGCATCGTCATTGCCGCTGTATGCCAGCCGCTCGCAATCAAGCCTTTAAAAATTGTTCGCTCGGCGCTTCTGCGATTGAGATGAAACATCTGCGGATCAAATTTATGGGCGAATTCGATCACCTGCTTCTCCGTCACTTTAAGCGGCTCGGATTTGAAGCGATCGCCCACTTTAAAATCATCGAAGTAATGCTCTTTCATTAAGAAGTTGGCGAAACCACATTCATGAGCCATTGCTCGGGATTGAGCAATCTGTAAATTCCGCGCGATTCGCCTGATCATAACGAATCGGCGTGAACGATTGACAGCTCTTTTCCAATGTTTCACACTTGATCGAAACAACGAGGAACCAACCGCAATGCCCACGGCCAACACCACTGGCGAACAGATTATTGAAGCGGTCGTCGCCGGACCCGATGAAGCAAATAGGCTGTTCACGATCACGGGAACAGCCAACGTCGGCATCTTTGTCAGCAATGGCCAAAGCAGAACCGAGACATGGACTTTCCCGGTGGGACCAATCTTTACGCGTGGGCAGCTTTACAGAGCGATTGGCACAGCTTCCCTGTCTGCGCAGAATCTGAATGTGCAAACGGCGCCAGCGAGCTCCCAGTTTTCCATCACGTCTGTCGAAGCTGATTGGGACGATGAATCTGGTAGAGTCGAAGTCCGTGTCGAGGTCTTCCTCACTGCGAGCGCGTCAGCCAATGTGAGCATCAACGGGCTTCGCTACTGGGTCACGGTCCTAGCTCAAGTCTGAGGGCCATCCCGGCGCAGCGTTGATTCCCACAGCGAAGTTCGAGTGCATTCGGCTTCTCAACTATTCGAGCAGAACATTGAATTCCCGTTCTTCACAAGGCACGAGTGCGCGAGTGCCCTAGCAGCCTCCCCCTAGCTATCGAGTTAACTTTTTGATCGCGCCCGGCGTTTATTCCTTGATAAGATCGCGGTTTAGATCGAACTCTTCGACTTTTTGAACACGAAAATAATATTGGGCGTCCTCGCCGGTGTAATCGCCGCCTACGCGGGTTGGCGCTGGTTTGCTCCAGCCCCGACGCAACCCCCTCCCGTTGCGCCTCCCCAAACCCAACGAACCGCAGCCAAGCCGAAGCCAGTAGCCGTGCGGTCCACTCCAGCCAAGCGAACGGCGGCGCAACGACCAACGCCTGCCCGTGCCGTCCCCCATGAACCGCGCCTCGCACCTCAAGGAGTGTTTTTCCTTCTTCAGCGCGCTTCTCTGCCGATTGATTCAGGCGTGATTGGCTTTGCGCCGGGAACGAAGGTTACTTTGGTTGAGGAAGCGAATTCGGTCAGCACGGTTACGGATGGAGATTACCAATTCAAGGTTCCCTCCTCTCAATTGACCAATGACCTGGATGTTGCCGCAAGCGTGGCCTCAGACGATTACGCCAAGCAAGCACAGATTGCGGAACTGACCGCTAAGCGGGCTCAACAATACAGCCAACAGCAACGCGACGCGTTCATCGCCTCAGAAAAGGAAAAGGCACAAAAGAAAACAGGGAAGAAAACCCCGCGACGGCCTTCACCCACTCCGAGACATTAAACCGGCACTTCCTGTTTAGGCGCACTGCTCCGCGATCAGCTTTGCTGACCGGAAGCAACTCTACAGCGCATTCATCCTCGTGGATTAAATCCCCTTTTTCCTTGACGGCCGTCGTCTGTTCCTGTAACCCGGGTCGGCTCACACAGGAAGTTTCTTATGATGATTCGTTTTAGAACGTTAAAGGCCAGTGTTTTCACCTGTCTTCTTTCGCTAGTTGCCCTTACCGCCCCTTCGGCACAAACGCCACCCGAGGGACGCTTCGCGGAACCGCTCGAAAAATATGAGATGCCGCCGGCGTACATTTACCGACTGGAGACTTCGCCGCGAATGATTTCGCAGTTCGGTGCGTTCACGAGTTTCCAGGTGAACGTGGATGCGAATGGGAATAATATTGTCGGCGACGCCGCAAACGAGCCCTCGATTTCAGTTAACCCGACTGATGGCAACAAGATGGCGATCGCCTGGCGGCAGTTTGACACCTGGACGTCGAACTTTCGGGAAGCCGGCTGGGGTTATACCACCGACGGCGGCATGAACTGGACCTTCCCCGGCGTTCTGCAAAACGGCGTTTTCCGCAGCGACCCGGTAACGAACTCCGACGAGACTGGCAATTTTTTCTATCTCAGCCTGCTAGTAAATACATTTTGTGGCGATATTTGGCGCTCCACAAACGGCGGGCAATCGTGGGCGCCCCGCTCACCGAATGGAGGCGCACATAGCGGCGATAAGGAATGGTTCACGATCGATCGGACCCCAACCAGCATGGGACACGGCTTTCAATACCAGTTTTGGACCGAGTTTTTTGCTTGCGACTTCGGCGGATTCAGCCGGTCTACTGACGGCGGGGTTACCTGGCAGACTCCGATCAGTATTCTCAATTCCCCCCAATGGGGAACGCTCGACGTGGCCTCCAACGGCGACCTTTTTATCGGCGGCGGGAACAGTGGCAGCAGCTTTTGGTGCATTCGCTCAACCAACGCGAAAAACCCGGCTGTCACGCCAACTTTTGATCAAATCACGACAGTCAACATGGGCGGCACGCTATGGTACGGACCACCGGTCAATCCAGACGGATTGGCAGGACAGATTTTCCTGGCCGTGGATCGCTCAGGGGGCACTAACAACAACATTTACATGGTGGCGACTGTGCGACCGACCGGCTTCGGCACGGGAACGGATGTGATGTTCGCACGCAGCACAAATGGCGGACTAAGCTTTAGCGCGTCGCAACGAATTAACGACGACCCCATCAATCACAGCAAATATCACTGGTTCGGCACGCTTTCAGTGGCGCCCAATGGGCGAATTGATTCCGTGTGGTTCGACACGCGGAACGCTGCAAACAACATCGATTCGCAGTTGTTCTATTCTAACAGCACTGACGGGGGCGTCACCTGGTCGCCTAACACGGCCGTGAGCAATTCCTTTAATCCTCTCGAAGGCTGGCCGAACCAGAGCAAGATAGGTGATTACATTACGATCGTTTCTGACGCGACCGGGGGCAATGTCGCGTATTCCGCCACTTTCAACTTCAACCCGACCCGAGGGCAGCATGAACAAGACGTTTATCACGTTCGGGTCGCTCCTTCCACCTCTGTACGCACGCTGCTTAGCGCGGCCTCACGGCTGACTCATGCAGGAGCGGGTACGTTCGACACCCCAATGCCGCTGACCGGTACTTCGGGCGTGGAAGACCGCAGCTCGAGCACTTACAACGCTGTCTTCACGTTCGATGGACCGGTCACCTCCGGTCAGGTTACGGTCCTCAGCGGTACTGCTACCGTTGGTACGATCTCCTTCAGTGGTAACACCATGACCGCGCAACTGACTGGGGTGACCAGTGCGGAAGTGGTCACGCTGCGGGTGCAAAACATCAACGGCGACGGCCAGCTGCATGGCGACATTCCGTTTGGTTTCCTAACGGCCGATGTCAACGCCAATCGCGTCGTTGACAGACCGGACCAGCAACAACTTCAGGCCGATCGAGGCCGGCCGATCAC
>Ga0207645_10000979_pt1 | contig 23614 bp, 25 predicted proteins | sample KBSM53metaG_FD_184331 | JGI IMG/M metagenome (GOLD analysis project Ga0207645, IMG submission 184331) | Miscanthus rhizosphere microbial communities from Kellogg Biological Station, Michigan, USA - KBS M5-3 metaG (SPAdes) (version 2) | ecosystem: Host-associated > Plants > Roots > Rhizosphere >...
GCCTTGATCGCATGAATGTGAGTCCCGAAAAGTACAAGTGGATAAAAAAGTTGGCCTTGATAAAAAATAATAGGGAAGCCGTTGTGATTCTTGCAAAGTATAAGAAAAGTGAAGACAGGTATCTCATTTCAAACCTACTAGAGGATTCAAATTATATCGTGCAGCGTTACGGTCTTCGTGCTGTTGTCAATTATTCCGATCCTTCCTTTTTCCCTTTTCTTCGAAAAATCCTCAATAGTAAATTGGTTCATGGTTCAGAAGAAAATAATAATAATCTTGATATCCTTTACAATGCCATTGTTCAGTATAAAAGCGATCAATCGAGAAAATTATTGGATGCGGTTTTGAACTTAAGTGAAGATCAAAAACTGATACTTCACTCCGATTATATATACCAAGCGGTCAACAGTTACCCTGATTCCATCTATAATGGCTTAAAGTACCGACATTTGCGGTTCTGATTACGCGGTTAATTCATGATTATTTCAACTTCTTCAACGCCGAACCTTTATGCGCCGCCACATGATCCGTCTTATCGCTTTTAATTTCATATTGCGGGTCATCGGCGGAAGCGTGATGTGTATATCCTTTATAGTTAAAATCTTTTTTATGAACTTTTATAATTCTTCCGCTAACATGACCTGCTTCTGAATTCCATGTAACATGATCACCGATCTTAAATTTCATTTTCATACAAATACCTGCATAAAAGATATGCCATACTTCAAAGTATGGCATAACCTTAATTTGCTTGCGTCTTTGCAACCAAACGTAATTTTCTAAACCTTAGGCACTGTATATCCATTATGATAATGCGCCGCAAAATATTCCGCGTTCAATTTTTCGTCCGTTAATTTCTTAGCGGTTTCATCCCAGGTAATTTTTTGTTTGCTGCGGTAGGCGATATTTCCCAACTGGCATACGGTGGCAATATGTGCTCCTGTTTGTATTGGACAATTTAACTCCTCCATTTTTCTTGAGCGAACGACATTGATAAAATTCTCGGTATGTTTATCCAGGCCGTTGTCAGTCGGTTTTTTTCTTTCCACGATTACTTTCTTTTCGCTTCTTTGTTCCGGTATCACTTCCCATCCGCCGCGATCGAGCTCAAGCGTTGCATTGTTGCCGATATAAGCGATGCCATGATCTTTGCCGAATAAGCCGTTGTCAATGCCCATTGCATGGTCCCATATCAAATTGAATTTTTCAAACTCATACAAAGCGCCAAGCGTATCGGGTGTTTCCTGGGACAGTTCGGGATAAGCGAATTCGCCACCCAATGCTGAAACGGTTATTGGTGCCGGCATACCCATCCCAAACACGGCATAATCCATTAGATGTACACCCCAGTCAGTCATTAACCCGCCTGCATAATCCCAAAACCAACGGAAATTAAAATGAAAGCGGCTCGCGTTGAACGGTTTTGTTTCTGCAGGACCGAGCCACATTTTATAATCTACACCGGTGGGTGGCTGGCTGTCCGGTCTTTTTATGTCCGGCTTCATCCATCCCTGGTAACACCAAACCTTTACCGTCCTGATATTTCCGAGTTGTCCTGTTTTTATAAAATCAACAGCATCGCGGAAATGTTGCTGGCTCCGTTGCCATTGACCGGCCTGTACCGCCCGGTTGTATCTTTTTTGAGCAGCCACCATGGCTCTGCATTCTTCTATTGAATTACCCACTGGTTTTTCAACATATACATCTTTGCCCGATTCCGCAGCCTGTATCATAATCAATGCGTGCCAGTGATCGGGCGTACCGACAATTACGGCATCAATATCTTTCCGGTCAAGCAACTGACGGTAATCGCCATACGTTTTTATTTTCGACGTGTCAATTTTTGCTTTTTGCAGGTCAGCCATTCGTTTATCCAGCACGTTTTTATCTACGTCGCAAAGAGCAACAAGATTGACACCCGGATTTTTCAACATAGACATCGTATCGGCCCAGCCCATACCGTTGATGCCGATAGCGCCGATATTGATCTGATCAGCAGCCGAAACGTTTTTATTTAACATTGAAAAGTTCTTTGTGTTAAAAGACTGGAGGGCAAGGCCGCCCATTGCCAGCATGGATGAGTTTGCAAGAAATCGTCTCCTGGAATTCATACTGTAAATAATTGGGTAAATAAATTAATGACGAAAGGTACCAAAAATGAATCTCAGTTGCGGCAACAGATCGAATCTTGAGACATTATTTACCAAATTGATTAAATTTTGAGACAGTATTGAATGCGAACCAGGTTGGCAGGGCTTGAATGCCGGATCCCGGTACCGGGCACTTGCCAATAAAATACCCTTATGAACTCTGTGCTTTCGCATAATATTAATTGTATACCCCGGTTTTAATTTGATTGAGATAAGCGGGATGCATTCCCGAAAAATAGATGTTCCTCAAATATTTTCCTTAATTTTTACCATAAATCAAAACCTGCGACATGTATACCGAACTATTCTCGCACATTAACTGGCTGGCTGTATTGGTTGCCGGCATCGCTTATTTTATGCTGGGCGGACTTTGGTATTCCAAAGCATTATTTGGCACTAAATGGGCATCGCTTCAGAAAATTGACATGAACGATCCCAATATGAAAAAAGGGGTGGGAGCGATCATGTTCTATTCATTTATATTGATGCTGCTCACCGCTGCCGGCCTCGCCATCCTGATAGTACGCGCCGGCGTTATGCACATTGACGGAGCGGTGAGACTGGGATTGGTAACCGGTTTATTGTTTGCGGTTACTTCTGTAAGCATTTCCTTTGTGTACGAAAAAAAACCGATCGCGCTGCATCTTATCACAGGTGCTTACTTACTTCTTGGAAATATAATTGCGGCGATTATTTTGGTGGCGTGGAAGTGAGTTCGATGTAATGTAAAAAGCCCTATCTATTTACAGCTATCAGGCCATCGATTGAATACTTTCCGCTTCCCGTTACAAGCAGAGCAATGCAAATCCCGATTATCAATAAGTGATACTCGTATCCCTCACCTTTTTGGTTGCCGAACCAGTTCATAAAAAAACCGTTTGGATAATTGATTGTAAGAATAGCACCTGTCATAATTACGATAAATAGTATTGCACAAACTCTTGAACCGAAGCCGGCGATCAAAGCAATGGAACAAAAAAATTCGATTCCAATGACAAGGAATGCAATTATGAATGGCAGCTTTATTGTTTCGGTAAAATACTTCACTGTTCCGGTAAATCCGTAGCCACCAAACAGGCCAAATAATTTCTGCGCGCCATGCGGCAACATTATTATTCCAAGTACCAGGCGAAGAATAAGCCCGATCCAGTTATTTTCCGTAGAAAAAATAATTTGTTTCATGTCTTATTGTTTATGCAAAAAGACATCTCTCGCTGTCAAGAACCCTTAAAGTAGTTTAAGAAAGCTGGGTGCTCCACTTTTTTCTCAGCATGCTCAAAAATTCGGGGGTAATTCCTAAATACGCAGCAACCAATCGTTGTGAGATGCGCTGTTCAAGACCGGGATATTTTTCCAGGAAATGATGATACCGTTGTTCCGCCGGTAACGAAATGTTTTGTATAAGGCGATGTTGCAGTGCAATGAAGCCGTTTTGCCAACGCTCTTTTGAAAATTTTTGAAATGCGGGAATTTCTTTATGCAATTTGTCATAGGCCGATTTATTTAACCGGAAGAACGCCGTATCTTCTACTGCCTGTATATAATAAAACGAAGGCGTTTGATTCAGGAAACTATTGAGATCCACCACCCACCAGTTTTCGATCGCAAATTTTATTATCGATTCTGTTCCTTTTTCATTTGTGTAACAAACTTTCAGGCAACCCTTATTAACAAAATAATCGTAGCGGCAAACACCCCCGGTCCGTAATAAATAATCTTTTTTAGAAATTTCCCCATATTCCAGAAGCGATGTAAAAAAACCTATTTCACGTTGATTGAGTTTTATATGATTTGAAATATTTGCTGTAATTAAATCATAGTTCATGTTGCAAAAATACCGGTGAAAAATTAAACCCGCAATGAACCGCGGAATCCCCTCGCAGCATAGTACGATTCTGCACCATTATGATAAGTAAAAACAGTATTGTAGCGGCGGTCGCAAAAGATAGCACCCCCGAGTTTTCGGATATTGGCTGGCGTTAGTATCCAGCTGGATGTTTTTGTATCGAAATTTCCTAATTTCTGAAGTTCGCGGTATTGTTCTTCGGATAACAGCTCAATGCCTATCTCTGCCGCCATATTCATCGCACTGTCTGCCGGTTTATGTTCTTTCCTCGATTCCAGCGCTTCGTGGTCATAACAAAGGCTTCTGCGTTCTTTGGGGCTCTCGGCTGAACAATCATAAAAAATATATTCACCTGTTTTTTTATCATGCCCCACAACATCCGGCTCACCACCGGTTTCTTCCATTTTATCCAGTATGCGCAGTTTTTCCGGATTAGCTTCCAGTTTTGCTTGCACTGCAGCCCAATCAACAGCATTATGACGGGTCATATTTTTTTCAAAACGTGCTTTTAAAGTTTTGATCAGTTCTTTATATTGATCAGGTGATGACTTCTTATCATTACTTTTAGCCATGGGATATTACTTTTTTTATCTCATTTATTTATTCTTAAACCTAAAATCATTTTATCTGGCAACTCTAATTCATCAGAATTTGCATTACACAAAGAACTAATCATCCAATCCCTTTCCGCTAAGAATTTGTTTCAAATATTTTTCAACCCTTGCCTCCCTCGTTTTCGATAGTTTTGGTTGAGAAAAATGAAAAATGTATCCTCTTTGCCGTCCGGGTGTCAATGAATCGAAGGCTTTTTTCAACGAAGGCATTTTATCCAACTTAGTCTGAAACTCTTCAGGGATCTTGAAATCCTTTGTCTTTTTTAATTTCACCTGTAAACCCGCTCTTTCTACTTCAATGGCTTCATAAATATAGGTCTTCAGGATCCGCTCCCTTTCTTTTACTTCTTTGATATTGGTAAACCGCACCTGCCGTGCCGCCTGCACATTCTCTGTCTGTTGAACCAGGATGCCATCCGGATCGGCTAACAATGCGCCTTTGAAAAAAAGCACCGCACAGTATTCTTTAAACACATGTATTAATACAACATTGCTACTCTCATATGTGTAACAAGGGCAACCCCATTTCAATTCTTCTGTCAATCCACAATCAAGAATTATCGTTCTCAACTTCCTGGTTTCTTTTTGCCACTTTTCGTTTTTTTCAAAATACCAGTCGACTTTAGGATTCATGTTTATTTATTTATACTAAACAGAAAATGATTTTTCGCGTGCCTGCTGTTCCCTTGCATCGCTTGATTTATTTAAAATTGTATTGGCTGTGTTTCCTCCGGGTACTGCAATTTTCCTTCCCGCGGGTCTGAAATACCATGATACTATGGTCAGGACCAGTAATAGTAATCCGGGAACCAATTCGACAATTTTATCACCGGCAGCAATATGCGAAAATATCGCTCCCGATGTAATAAAGAAAAATCCTGCATAAGCCCATTCCTTCAGTAAAGGAAATTTTGGGATAAGCAAAGCTACAACTCCTAAAATTTTCCAGGTGCCCAGTATTGTCAAGAGATAGGCAGGATAGCCGAGATGTATAATCATATCAAGTCCGCCCTGTCCCGCATTTGTTTTGAATAACTGTACCACGCCTGTTGATATCATTCCCAATGAAAGCCAGATGGTGGCGATCCAGTAGATGATTTTATTTCGCTTTGTCATAGTGTGTTAATTTTATTTGCTTAATATGTTTTGTATTCTGTTATGTGCCATGTTTATGCCTTGTGCAAATGGTAGCTTCAGCATTTCGTCTCTTTGTGCAACCGATTCATAAATTACGTGCATATTCAGTTTGCTGGTTTCATCCGTGAGCGGTTCAAATTCATAGATCTCGAGCTGAACACCAAAAGCTGTATTCTCCATTTCGAATGTTCGTATAATTTTCTGTTCGGAAACAAACGCATGGATTGCTCCGTTGAACCCGTGCTTGTTTCCTTTTGGATCTGTTGTTTCAAATTGATAGCTGCCATGCTTTTTACATTCAAGCTTCAGCACTTTCGTTCCCATCCATTGCTCAATGATTTCAGGTTCTGTATACGCTTTAAAAAGTAATTCCAATGGCAGATCAAATTCTCTCGTTATCGTTAAATCGTGCCTGCCGTCTTCGGCATTGATTTTTGTTTTTCGTTCCATATTATTATCGGAGTGATTTTTATCGTTCGTCAATTTTGAATAAGCCCAATAATGTTGCTGTCTTTATCTTTTGCACTTGCAATCAATCTGCCATTCCCAACATTTTTTACGTCCTGGATGATTTGTGCACCGGCATCAAGTAGAATTTGTAAACTGCTTTTAATATCATCCACATGAAAAAATGGGGTAACTCCTGCCTCCGGATTATTGGGAACTAACCCGATATCCTGGTCGTCAATTTTGAAACCAACATAATACGGTTGATTGGCATACGGCTCAACTTCCAAAAGTTTACGAAAAACTGCCGTTGCCTGGGCCATATCCTTTACAGGATAAAGAATAGTTTTGATTCCCTTATTCATAACGATATATTATTGTCCTACTCTTTTGGATTTTCGGTTACTCCCGTTTGTCGTGGTTGCTGCTCCACAGGTTCCAACCATTGGCTGCAGCGTTACACGAAAGGTACAGCTGCCGGCAATGGTGTTTTATTTTTTGGATTTGTACTTTTTCATCACGGCTTCCAGTTTGTTAAACCGGTCGTCCCACATCTTGCGGAAAGGTTCGATAAAGTCGGCTACTTCTTTCATTTTTTTTGGATTAAAGTGATAATAAACCTCACGGCCGCTTTGCTCCTGTTGAAGCAGTTCGCATTCGGTGAGTATTTGTAAATGTTTTGAAACGGTCGGTCGTGCTGTATCAAAGTTTGCGGCTATTGCACCTGCCGTGAGGGATTGCGTAGCGACCAGCAACAGTATAGCCCTTCTTGTCGGGTCAGCTATTGCCTGGAATACATCGCGTCTTAAATTCATTATGTAGCTATTTGACTACAAATATACATGTAGCCATTTAACTACGCAAATTTTTTTTTGAAAGTGGGAAAATGATTGAAAAATTGAGTTACTGTAACTGGCAGTTTCAACAAGTACAAAGGATATTCCGGACTTGAATTATAGTTCAATAAAAAACGGCACCTTCTTAAAGTGCCGTTTTTAAATAATGACTATTTTGACTGGTTAATTTTTAATGATCTTATAGCTGAATCTTTTCTGACCATTAAAAACCGAAAGGATATAGCTGCCTGTTGGCATATTTTGTTTTAGTGGTAAGTTATATTGACCGGCATGATCTATCGTTAGCTTTCCTTTTACTATAAATTGTCCGCCGGCAGTGGTGATTTCATAATCAAATACATCTTTTAACCCATCGCCTGCCTGTAGTATAACCTGGCTATGCACGGGATTAGTAAGGAGTTGTAATTGATGTCCGGCTTCGCCTTTCCTTATTGTAACGGTCGCTGAAAGTTTTGTTTTTCCATCTATATCCGTACTGCGTAACCGATAATACGCGATTTGATTGATCGTTTTATTATCATCTGCAGAATAATATTCCGTGTTTCCGCTGTTGCGGGCCGCAACTGTTGCAACAGAATAATACGTCAATCCATCATCACTGCGTTCAACTGAAAAATGGCTGACATTGTATTCATTCGTTGTTTCCCACGCAAGGTGTACAGATCCTTTTTGTTCTGTTGCGGTGAAACTGATCAATGTAAGGGGAACCACGACCATGCGGCTGCCAAACGTTAACAGGTTAAATGATGAAATGATGTTGGAGGTAATAGCGCCGGTTGTTGTCACATTACCCGTAGCTGAACCGCCCTGGTCTGTCCATAAGCTGCCATTGTAATTGGAGGCTGCTATTGAAGACAATACCCAGAGTGGGAATGCGACTTTACTGTTATTCCAGTTCATAGCTACTGCTGCCGAACCGCCGGATACTTTTGTTATGGCCCAGTACTCGTTAGGATCCATACTCACCAACGGTGATTGCATCTGGCTGGTGTTGGGTGTAGTCGTATAATATTTTGCATTGAACTCTCCCGAGCCGGAGAGGCTTGTCAAAGCAATCGTTCTTTCCCACGAGGCATCACCAACCGGGAATGTAAAAGCAGTGCTGCCAAATTTTTTCACCCAACCATTTACGTGGCGGGTATCATTATCACCTGTATAAGATGATCCTGCTTCATACACCATATAGTTTGGCGTCGCCGAAGTGGTTATCAAGCCATTTATAAACGTATGCGTTCCCGTTACACTCAGGTTATTGTTCAACGTTATTCCTGATGAGTTGGTGGTAATCAGATTATATGTCTTAAATGTCTGCGATCCGCTCACAATTTGTGCAGATGTTCCGTTCAGTGTTAATGTACCTGTGCCAACTGCCATGGAAGCCTGGTCATTAATAAGATTCAGCTTCACCTGTATAGTTCCGCTGTTGGTGAGCGCTGCAGTTGACGTATTGGTAAAATTTCCGTTTATATACAATATATCGCTGCTGTTGCTTGAATAAAGAATACCCGTATTGCGTAAATCGACCTGGGCATAATCAAGCATTGACAGTAACAAAAGCCCCGACAATATTAAAAATCTGGTTTTCATAGGGGATCATTTAAATAATGGATACGGTTTAATGCTTTCTTTTTAAGTTGCTGATTTCTTTTTTTAATTCTTCTATCTGCTGTTGCTGTTCTTTGATAGCATTTACCATAATCGGAATCAGCTCGATATAATTTACAGCCAGGTTTTCTTTTCTTTCATCTCCAACTACTACTTCGGGTATAACGTTTCTCAGCTCCTGTGCTAAAAATCCAATTTTAGTATCCTGATCAGCTCCTTCTTTCCAGTTATATTGTACCGATCTCATTTTTAGTATAGCCGACAAACCGTAGTTAAGATTCCGGATATTGGTTTTCAACCGTGCGTCTGATGTATTCAATGAATTGTTTGAATATATCGTAGCCCATCTGTAGGTAGACGACCCAAGGTTATATGAATTGTCAGCAGCGGGAAGTACATTGCTTTTCATCACTACTCCGCTGCTATTGATACGAAATTTTTCATTGGATGGTGCGTCACCACCGGTAAAAAAGATGATTGACTTTGACGTGCTGGCATTACCGATTACAAAATCCTGTCCTTTACTGTATAAATAAGAGTTGTTTGCTCCATTCAATAAACTCGATGAGCCGTTATTATAATTGCTCGAGTTAATTCCGAGGTCAACATAGTTGGCCGTCTCGGTACCGTTATCTGCTGTGGCCACAATATCGGTACTGGCCTGTCCGCCACTGCTTTTATTCTGTATATTAAATTGCAGGTATCCGCTCCTGTTACCATAGGCACCGATAAGGTTATAATTATCAGTTGTTCCACCGTCAATCCGAAGTTTTTCTGCCGAATAGGGGTCAAGGGTATCGCTGCCGATGCTTACACTGCCGGTACTATTGCTGAATACCCGCATTTTTTCTGAGTTATTTGTAATGACGGGAAAGTCGTAGTTACTGGTAGTTCCTATTTGCTGCACAGAGGCTACACCATTTCCTCCCAGCAACCATGAATTGCTGCTGCTTCCGGGAACGGTTTCTGACGTGACCAACCAATTTGAGCCGTCACTTACGATCCGCGTCGCCTTGCTTACACTCAGCAACCATGTGCTCAAACCATCAATAGTTTGTGAAGATGTGGTAGCAATTGTTAAAGCCGATGAATTTGAACTTTTATTTTTTATCCAATAATATCTTCCCTGGCAGGTTGTAGCATCAGGTAAAGTCAGCGTAGTTGCCGATGTACCTGTAAACACGAGAAGGTTATCGGTTCCGGCTGTTGTTGCCGAAGTAAACGCGGTATATTTCGCAGACAGGGAACCCCGCACATCCAATGTAGAATTGGGAGAAGTGGTACCTACGCCTATTTGCGCCATTGTTGTTACGCCTGAAAGAATAGAGAATAACAACGGAATTAGTCTTTTCATAGTTAACTGGATTTGGAACATTAAGAGTTGTTGTTAGAATGTAATATTGAAATTGCTATATTGAATTTTTATTTTTTGTTGATTTTTTCCCATTCCACATTTATGCCTATGACAAAATATTTCTGATCATTCAACACGTTAAAAAGATAAACCGGTATCGTCCATTTTCCTTTTGTAAAACCCATCAATAAACCGGCTTCTGTCTTCATTGTTGTATTATACATACCGGTTTGTTGCATAGTAAAGCCTGTAAATAACCACGGCAGCGACATATAATACAGATCTGACCAGTTGTAATAAAAATTATTTGAGGTCTTTTCAGCACTGATCGTGTATTGAGCCTGCGAATTAAAAAAAATATTTCTGTAACTAAGTTCAGTATTCAGCGCCATGGAAGCTCCTGTGTATTTTCCTACAACTATACCTGCAGCCGGTGTAAACGAGCTTTCAATACTCCCGTTTGCGTTGAAACTTTTTCCGAGATAAAGTGAAGCTGTTTTTAATTCTTCATAATTATAACGCATTTCGGTGTACATCCCTTTATCAGTAAGGTTGTGAACAACCGGGGCCCATGTATAGTTAATTTTATTTCCCATGTAATTATAATTCTCAATTCCACTTTTTGACTGACCTGAAACCAGAACATTTATACTTAGGGTCATCAGGTACAAAAGCCAATATTTTCTGTGGATGGTTTTCAATTGGTATCGGTGCTTTTCTTTACTGCACATCCATATTGCAGTCTTTTCATTTGCACGATATATCCTGAATTCCCGCGAAAATCTTTTCTGTATTTGCCGGTCTGTAGTAATGTAAAAAGTGAAACTGGTAATTTATCTTGTTCACTTTCAGAAGACCGGTCTTTTGCCAGATCGTTTTTTCATCGGATTCGGATATACTTATCCAGCCATAAAAAAACGAAATAGCTCATAGCTCAGGAATAGACTATTCTACTGATTTCATGTAGGCATAGAGGCTTAATCCTGTAGGTAATATTCTACTTGGGTATACATGGAAATACTTAGGTATGTTAACGTTATTGACAATAATTTTTTTAAAACTGCACATGGAAGTAAATGAAAATACCTGATACGATAATAAGTGTAAACTAAGAGCTAAACTACGTAGTAAGTATGCTACATAAAACAAGTAATCCTTTCTATATATAAGTAAGAATAATATTGAATCTTTGCTGCACGAAAATCCAGCCTTTGAAAAAGAAAGAACAAAACGATTGTCAACCGGCGTTGTACATCGCCGGAACAGGCGAGTGCCCGGATGAAGATGATCTACGCCAGGATGCCGACTCTTTTTATCATTCGCTTATCAATGCGTTTCAACACCCCGTCATCAGCACAACTAATGAAGGAATAATTTCAAGCTGGAATACTGCAACTGAAAAATTATTGGGATATAAAGCCGACGAAGTTACCGGGCAGCATATTTCTGCCATTATATCATCTGCCTATATACCGAAGTACCTTAAATGGGCAGATAATCTTATCACGAATGGTCAACCCGGCTCTATTGAAATAATATTCACTCATAAGGCTGACTTTACAATTGCTACCATTCTCAACGGTGCTGTTATCAGGAATGCACGGGGAAGGATCACCGGTATTTGCCTTACTGTTTCAGCAAGTAACAAAGTGCAGAAAGATAGCGGCGTCATTGCTGAAACGGATGAACAAAGACTTCGTTTATCCGAAGAGCGTTACAGGTATTTGTTTTATAATAATCCACTACCGATGTGGATTTATGATTCGGCAACATTGCAGTTTATTGAAGTGAATGATGCAGCTATTGAAAAATATGAATACCCAAGGAAAGAATTTTTACAACTGGGCCTTGCAGATATACGGCCCAACCAGGATACGGAAAAACTGATGGCTTCTGTACGGGAAAGAAAGGAAAGAAAATTTAATACAGCAGGTACCTGGGAGCACGTTACCAAAACGGGAAAGAGACTTTATGTTGAAATTACAAGTCATCTTGTGCAATTTGAAAATAAAGAAGCTGTATTGGTGTTGGCAAATGATGTTACCGAAAATAAAGAAGCAGGAGAACTGTTGTTGAAGGCGTACAATGAAAATACGCGTATACTGGAAAGTATAATGGATGGTTTTTTTGCCGTGGATAAAAACTGGATGGTGACCTATTGGAACAAAGAAGCCGAACGTATGCTTTTAAAATCAAGAGAAGATATTTTAGGTAAAAACTTATGGGATGTATATAATTCGAAGGAGGCGTTAAAATTTCTGCCCGAATACCAGCGGGCGATGAAAGATAACGTAACTGTTCACTTCGAAGAGTATTTTCCAACACTGCAATCGTGGCTTGACATTACCGCATTTCCATCCGGTGATGGCTTGTCGATATATATCAAAGACATAACGGAACGTCGGCTCGCTGATGAAAAGCTTAAAGCCGCAAAAGATCGGTATAAAATGGTAGCGCAGGCTACCAGTGATGCGATATACGAATGGGACATAAAAGAAAATGTCAATCACTGGGGTGAGGGATTTGAGACATTGTTTGGACATAAATGGCAGGCGGGTAAAATGCCGGTTGAATCATGGCGGGAAAATCTGCATCCCGATGAAAAAGAAGATCTGCTTGCCGCGGCAAATGAAGCATTTGAAAAAAAACAAACTTCCCTGAGCCGTGTCATACGTTTCCGTTGTGCCGATGGATCGTATAAAACCGTTTTTGATAAACAAGTGATACTTTACAATGACCAAAATGAACCCGTGAAAATTGTCGGGGCGATGCAGGACATAACCGATCGTAAGCAAAAAGAGACCGCAATAAAATTATTGAATGAGCAATTGCAACAAAGAGCAACTGAATTGTCAGTATCCAATCACGAACTTGAGCGGTTCGCCTATGTTGCATCACACGATCTGCAGGAACCATTACGAATGGTGAGCAGTTTTCTGCAATTATTGCAACGGAAATATAAAGGCCAGCTGGATGATTCTGCAGATCAGTATATCGAGTTCGCAGTGGATGGTGCAGAACGAATGAAAAAACTAATCCTGGATTTATTAGAGTATTCAAGGGTAGGTACCAACAAAGATCGTTTTACAGAAACTGATGCCGGCGAGGCAATACAAACTGTACTAAAAAATCTGACAAAGGCGATAGCTGAATCAGGTACGATTGTAACGGTGTCCCCGATGCCGGTGATACGCGCCAATAAAATGCAGATCGTTCAGCTTTTTCAAAACCTCATCAGCAATGCATTAAAATACAATACATCTTCCGCGCCACAGATAGAAGCCGGTTACGAGGACCTTGGTGACTATTGGAAGTTTTTCGTAAAAGACAATGGTATAGGAATAGAAGAAAAATTTTTTGACAAAGTATTCATCATTTTTCAACGCCTGCATAATAAAAGCAGGTTTTCAGGAACAGGTATAGGTCTTGCCATTTGTAAAAAGATCGTTGAAAAGCATAACGGCACAATCTGGATTGATTCGGCGCCGGGTATTGGCAGTACTTTTTACTTTACAATAAAAAAATAATAAACCGATTCCTATGAAACCCGTACACATCTTATTAGTAGAAGATAACGAAGGTGACATAATATTGACACGTGAGGCATTGAAAGAAGGAAAAATAAAAAATGAAATTTCCGTGGCCAGGGATGGAGAAGAGGCATTGGCTTTTCTGAAAGAGGCATCGCTGTTGCCGGATCTTGTGCTCCTGGATATTAATCTTCCGCGCATGAATGGTCTTGAGTTGCTCACCATTATTAAACAGGATGATGATCTTAAAAAGATACCGGTGATCATGCTTACAACGTCTGTTTCCGAAAAAGATATTTTCGAATCGTATACCAATTATGCAAATTGTTTTATAAGCAAACCGGTAAACCTGCCGCAGTTTATGGATGTTGTAAAAACCATTGAGGATTTCTGGATAAGTATTGTAAGGTTACCACAAACAGTTTAACGATGCATTATTTTCAAATTCAGGGTCGTCTGAAAATACTTGTTGTAGAAGATAACCTTGGCGATTTTGTACTGCTGAAAGATTACATTCAATTGTCTGCATGGCCCGATGCAGAAATAGTGCTGCGCAATACAATGGAATCGGCGATTGAGTACCTCGCGGACAACCAATGCCATATTGTATTTCTTGACCTGTACCTGCCCGATAGTTCCGGGCTTGAGTCATTCAGCAGGTTGAAAGAAACCCGCACTGCTGCTGTAATTATCATTTTATCCGGATTGCCTGACATGAAAACAGCGCTGGAAGCTATTTCATCCGGTGCGGACGATTACCTTACGAAAGGTGAATTTGACGAAGTATTGATTGAAAAAACTATAACCTATAGCATTGAGCGAAAACGTAACCTGGAAAAACTTCGCCAGGCAAATGAACGTTATGGATTGGTAACAAAGGCGACACATGATCTTATCTGGGACTGGGATCTTTCAACAGGAGAAATATACAGGGATGAGCAATCAGTAAAAACAGTGTATGGAGTAGACGGCGCATCCATCGCCGATTTGTCCGATTGGAACAAACGCATTCACCCCGATGATGCAGGTGAATTATTTGGTAAACTAAATGAAATAAAGGAATCGAAGGGCTTCAATTTTTTTGAATTGGAGTACCGGTTCCTGAGCGAGGATCGAAACTATAGAAATATTTATGACAGGGTATATGTTGTGCGAAATGCACAGGGAAAATCTGTCCGGTTGATTGGTGCGGCACAGGATATAACGGAAAAAAGAAGATTAGAGAAACAATTGAATGAAGCGAGAGTACAACAGCAAAAAAATATAACTGAAGCCACAATTAAAGGGCAGGAAAAAGAAAGGGAACAACTTGGTCTTGAGTTACATGATAATATCAACCAGATTTTAGCTACATCGGCTTTATATCTTGATTGTGCCTTACTATCTATTCCCGAAAATGAGATGATCCGCAAAAGCAGGGAGTTGATAGTTTTGGCAACAACCGAAATCCGTAAACTTTCACATGCGTTGCTTCCGCCTTCGCTTGGCGACTTCGGTTTGCTGAGGGCACTGGATGAGTTGTTTCGTCCTTTTTCAACCACAGGTCAGTTAAGTATAAATAGGCAATGGTGCTCATTTCCCGAACAATTATTAACCAGCGATCAACAGCTTACAATTTATCGCATTGTGCAGGAGCAGCTTAATAATATCCTTAAGCATGCGCAGGCAAAAAACGTAAGCGTTTCACTTTTAATGATAAATAAAGACACGGCGGAACTACTGATAACAGATGATGGAAATGGTTTTGATGTATCCCAAAAAAGAGATGGTGTTGGATTGAGAAATATCCGGAGTCGTATGGAATTGTTTGATGGTGTCGTATCTATTTATTCCAAACCGGGCAAGGGTTGCCGCCTGAGCATTGTATTCCCGGTCAATTCAGAAAACATGTCAAAACGGGCATAGCATTGTTGCCAGTAACAATTATCTTTTCCGTAATTAATCAAATCGTATATCACATCGGTTGTGCATGATGCCCGGTAAACCACGCGATTAGTTTAATGCAGCTGTTGTAAAAAAATCACCTCTTTACGGTATCGCAACCGGCATACCACGCCGTTACATTCGCATCGATAAGATGATTTCAATCGAATTAATGTAAACCAGCGAAGGCGATGGTAGAGTTAACAGGGTATATAGCTACAATATTTATCGGAGTTTCATTAGGATTTATCGGGGCAGGCGGCTCGATCCTTTGTGTACCGGTAATGGTTTACCTCTTTTCTATTAAACCTTTGGAAGCTACTTCATATTCATTATTTATAGTCGGCATGTCGAGTGCAGTGGGAGCATTTACCAACTACAGAAAAAAATTGATTCAATTCGACGTAGCATTAACGATGGGTCTCTTTTCCATTGCAGGAATATTCGTCACCAGGTCATTTATAATGCCGGCGATACCATCAAACCTTGGAACAGTAGGCCACTTCGCGATAAAGAAATCGTTTGCCAGCATGGTATTGTTTGCCATACTTATGCTGTTCGCATCTTTTTCGATGACACGAAGTAGTGCTGATAAAAGGAAGGAGAGTAGTCAGCAAAAAAATGTAGTCAAACTTTCTTTATGCGGAATAGCAATAGGATTTATCGCAGGACTATCAGGGATCGGTGGAGGGTTTTTGCTGATACCAAGTCTTGTCTTGTTTGCGGGCTTACCGATGAAAGAGGCAGTCGCTACATCGCTACTCATTATTACGATGAATTGTGTCATCGGATTTGCAACGGATGCTAACCATTTTCTGTTTAACTGGAGTTTTCTCTTAAAGCTTACTGCGTTTGCAATTTTGGGAATAGTGGGTGGACTATTTATAGGAAGAAAAGTAAAATCGCCTGATCTGAAAAAAATATTCGGATGGCTGGTAATGATTATAGGCAGCGGCATATTGATAAAAGAGTTTTTATATAGCTAATCAACAATCATTTTTTTAACCCAACCAAAAAACCTTAGTGTATGGAACAAAACCAACGACGCAATTTTTTAAAACATGTTGCCACAGGCGCAGCTGTTTTTGGAACAGGCTTGATTGCCTCTCCATTTCAATCCGCATTTGCGGGAGGCCTGACTGATACCGGCACGGCTGATGCCGAAGAATGGTTTAACAAAATAACGGGCAAACATCGCATAGTCTTCGATGTTCCCCAACCCAATTCAGTTTTTCCATTTGCATGGCCACGTGTGTTTTTGCTCACGAATCAAAAAACAGGAACCGCGGAAAAAGACTGCAGTGTAGTTGTTATCCTGCGGCATACTGCCATCCCTTATGCATTGCATAGCGCCATGTGGGAAAAATATAAACTGGGCGAAACATTTAAAATAGATGATCCCAAAACCAAGAACCCGTCGGTACGGAATGCATTCTGGCAGCCGGCGCCTGGTGACTTTAAACTGCCGGCTCTGGGCAATGTTCCCATTGGGATTAATGAATTACAGGCCAGCGGAGTAATGTTTGGTGTTTGCGATGTGGCATTGACCGTTTATAGCGGTGCGGTTGCGGAAGCAATGAAACTGGAAGCAGCAGATGTCAAAAAGGATTGGGTGGCCAATTTATTGCCAGGCATACAGCCAATGCCGTCCGGTATCTGGGCGATAGGCCGTGCGCAGGAACATGGTTGTTCCTATGTGTTTGCCGGGTAAAAAAGAAATATAAGGTGTCTGTTACCGTTAGGTGATAGTAGACTGACCGTTCACATGCGGGAGAGGAAAATTGTGAAAGTGCTATAAAAAAGTTTACGGATGATCAGGTTCCCGGTTTCAGTGCCGATGGAGCTTCACAACCATGTGAGGCTCCATTTTTTCATTATATAAATTACCACTGGTTAAGCCCGCTATTTTTTCAACATGGGATTGCACTATAAGTCTTAACGAAAGCTGATATAAGCAGGAATAGCTCCGTATAATTTCACTGATAAAAATCATGTGCTGGCTTAATGTTTCTCATATGAATCCGGCAAGTTGATTTTGAAATTTGTGATGCAAAACAAAAATATATGAAAGCTTTACAACACAGTTTTTTACAATCAGAAGCCTATCGTCAACCAAAAGTGAGTTTGGTACAACGTTTTGTCAGCTGGAGCCGCTCACAGGAAAAAAACAGGCTCGGTTGGCTTGCCCTGATTATTGCAGCACACGGTTGCGTCGCTACGCCAATAACCCTTATCGCGATTATATTGTCTGGTAATAACATTGTTTTTTGGTTTATGGCAATGGCCGCTATGGGTGGGGCCCTCGTTACAAACCTGGCGGCAATGCCAACCAGGATTACTATACCTGTTTTTATAACAACCCTTTTCATTGACTTATTTATCATCATCAATTGTGTGGTAGCAGGTTTTAATATAGCAGCGATAAATCAATGAGTGTTTGTCAATAGAAATTGTAGAACAATCGGCAATAGAGGTTTTAATTCCTGACTGCATAAATTAAGCCCGCAAACAACCCATTACCATCATACGATGGGTTCCTTTGAATGCCTTTAATATTGCCATTGGATAGGTGAAAATGTCTTATGCCTAATTGCAAAAGAACTGATTTGCGTAATTGAAATTCGGCGCCTGCACTATATTTCGTACTGAAATTAAAACGGGTTCCTGTTCTTGCGGTATCTGCTTTCCAACCTGTTCCTGTAAGTGGAAACCTGCTAATACTGTAAGCACAGCCCGCTCCATATTCAAAAAACAACTTTATTTTATTCCGTTGATAAGGATACCATCGAATAAACGGTCTGAATCCAAAAGCCCAGGTATTATTTATATCATCGTTGAAATAGAGAATATTAATGGTTAATCCTAATGCCATCCACTTCCTGATGGCATACATGATGCCTGCGTCGTTTTGAAATGAATTACTGAAAGGAGACTTATAGCCAAATGCAGCACCGGCTTCCTGGTAAAACGATACCCGTTTCTGAAATGATGAATCATTCTTAGTGAAAATAAGTGAAGCTGCAATAGCGATCGATCCCCATGCAAATCCTGCGGCACTGGATAATTGAATCGGTTTCAATCCCATCGGATCCTGGTACCATTTTGTTAAAGGAGGATACATACCAGGTTGGCCACTGCATGTAAAGGACAGCAGAAATGAAGCGCAGATGAAAAAGACGGATCTTTTGCCATTGTACATTCTGAAAATCATATAAAGTCATTTCGCTTGCGCGATTCACGGTTTACAGTTTTTCCTTTTTACCAGCATTAAACCGGCATAAAACACCCACTAAAAAATTCCCCTTCGATCCGTATATATCCGGACCTGACATGTCTGCAGCGTAGGAGTATGCGCCCTGAAACATAAATTTTTGCCAGCCGAACCGAAAAACAGCACCAGGTTGCCACATGATGTGGAATGGTTTCGCATTTAAGTCCCGGATATTGCCGTCGCTGAAAGATTCCCTGTCTGTATTAAAAACTGCATCTGTAACGTTGAAGTTCGTGCCCTCCAAACGGGAAACAAATGCAAACTGTACGGTTTTATTTGGATTACTAACGGCGATGGCTGGTTGAATAAAGTAGTGTGTTGACTTCATCCTGGAATACCCGGTATAGTGTTCGTTTTCAATTTTACTGTGCCCAATGCCGGCATATGTTTCAAAATGCCAGTTTTGAGATAGTTTCATTACATAACCTGAACCTAATTCAAACCGGCTCAGTTTCATGTAATGTTTGTTATCGCCGCGGGTATAGCTGCCGATAACGCCGATATGTTTTCCCGGCAAGTATGCCGCATGGAATTCGCCTGCGGTGAATTGGGAACCCGATGAAACACCTCCCGCTATGCTTATATCATTTTTTTCCGTAAGTAAGGGAATGTTAGGCGATGACTTTACATAATATTGATTTTCCTGTTGCCGGCCCAAATCCACGTAATACGGATCGGCTATTCCGGTGCCTACAACACAGGAAGTAAAAAGTACTGCAATGCATATTCCGTATCCAATGAAGGATAAAAAAAGTTTTGGTCTCATATGTTATAGTTAATAAGTGAAGCCTGTATTTAAATTTTAATGACGAGTCGCGATCCTGTCTATTATTGTCGTTGAAATTACCCTGCAGGGAAACCGGTTTGAAATTGAATTTTGCGACTGCGAGAAAATGTTTGGCAGTTATTGCAATAAAAGAAGGAGATTCAGGCAGGAAAAGGCAATTATTGGTAAAAATCGAAACCGGGATAATGAATTTTGTATTTATTGCAAAAAAAAAGCTGCAGGCGGTTGTGGAGATTGTATAAACTTAACGGTAATTCGTCTATAAAAATGAATTGGAAAGATGCCTGCGGAAAATTTAGTCGTGATTCAGGGCCAGAAATCGGGTTTTGCATGGGTGCCTCTTTGCGTGCAATCGCCACAAATGCCGGTTGTCATCATTATTCCCTTTCCGTCGTCAAATAAGGGTACATAATAACCCGCAGCAGCAAGTTGAAAATCGGTTGCGTTGCGTGCGCGAAACGTGTCGCACGCGGGGCGGTAGCGCCAGCCGGGAAGCTCGCTATTGTCTATAAATATCCTCTTTTCGGAAACTGACGTGGCGTAAATATGTCCGATTGCAGCCTGATTGTGGTCATTGATGCAGTGAATATTTCCATTGACGGTATAAGGTTGAGGATCAAAAATTGTTCCCGCCTGTTCCGTAACCTTCCTCAATATTTGCATATAATTGTACGCTTCTTCGTCTATAGCTTCCTGTTTTACCAGGATGCTATACTTATCGCTTATCTGCCATGAATTTTCTGGAATCGAAATGATCGGTTGCCTGTAAATAACGTTTTCAGATAAGGCAGCAGACGAACTTAGTAATAACGTATTCGCTTCTTCAGTATGCCAGCATGTATAAATGCTGTCAGGATTTCTGCGCAAAATAAGGTAGCCATCTTTATACTCCAGTGATGACTCATATGCAGAATGAAATTTCCATGTTTGTGTATACCTCCAGTGATAGTATCGCGAATTATTGTTTTGGCCATGTGTATTGAGATAGATGGATACACCATTATTATTCCGTTCCCAACCAACACTGTCGATAGCAGGTGAAATATTTACCGCAACAAAATCCGAGAGATACTCCTTTCCATCACTTGTCCTTATATGCAAACGATATTGACCATTGCCTTGAAAATTATAGGGCCCGCCTGAATAACTTCCCACACTGTCTTCTTTTAAATAAGAAATAAAACCATCGTCACTTTCCACGTCTATACTTGCCCCGCTTTCCGGCTTGTACAAGACAGTATCCTTTATGTTCAAAGTTCTGCTTAGTTTAAAATTTGTCGCCGTATTGCCCGTATTGATAAATCCATCCACTACCAGATAATTGAGAGAGGCCGTAGTTGCTGGTGGATTGAATTGTTCTTTGCATCCCGCTGCGATTAACAGGACAGCGAAAAAAAGCAATCGAATTTTTTTCCCGGTCATTTTATTGGTTCTTGTTTTCCGAATTGGTTTAATAAGGCGGTTCGTATGGGAACTCAAATCAAATTCGGTTATGCCGGTAAGTTGTCTTCGAATATAAATAAAGTAGCGATAAAACCAACGAAATTGTGACCGAAGTATTTTTTAATCCGGAAAAGCAGGTTTTTTCTTTGCCGTTTGTTTTTTAATTGGCGTGACCATTCTCCTGCATGCTGGTCACCACATTTTTTGGGAATGATTGGAAGACCGGCAGCGAAACAATAAATGTTGTTCCTTTATTAGGTTGGCTCCTGGCATTGATAAAACCGTTATGGCGTTCCACTATTTTTTTACACAAGGCTAAACCGATCCCGGTGCCTTCGTATTCATTAAAACCATGCAGCCGGCGAAACATTTCAAAAATCTGTTCCGCATATTTTTGTTCGAAGCCAATGCCATTATCCTGCACATATATGCGGCAATATCTTGTTTCCGCAAGTCCCTGTACTTCCTGGCTTATCTCTGAAGTTACCCGGATAGCCGGCGCCATGTCCTTTTGCGAATACTTCAATGCATTACCCACCAGGTTCTGAAACAAGAGTTTGATCAGCGGTGGTTTTATCTGCAAAGAAGGAAGACTGTCCACTTCCACAGCCGCCTTCTTTTGAATGATCTCCATTTCAAAATCACTGAGCACGTCCTTTATTAACGTGTTCATATCCGTTATAACGTATTCGCCTTTATCGTCGGATATGGTAGAGAAGGCAAAAATATCCGTTATCAGTGATTGCATTCTCGTCGCTGCATTCTGTATCCGGTTCAGGTAATGTTTAATATTATCGTTGACCGGTTCCTCTGAGTAATTATCTATCAGGTTGCAGAACGTACGGATCTTGCGGAGCGGTTCCTGCAAGTCGTGCGACGCCATAAATACAAAACGATCGAGGTCCTTATTGGCTGCTTCGAGCGAACTGATATTGTGTAACAATTGACGATTCAACTCTCTAACTTTCTCTTCTGATAACTTTCTTTCTTTTACTTCATTTTCGAGGCTCTTGTTGATCGCTCTTAATTTTTGTTCCTGCTGTTGCAGGCGATGATTTTTCTGGTACAGGTCGGAGAAGACAGCCACTTTTGCACGAAGCAGCTCGGGGTTGATAGGCTTTGATATATAATCTACCGCACCTGCCTTATAGCCTTTAAAGATATTTTGTTCACTCTGGTCGTGCGCCGTAATAAATATAATGGGGATATGCCTTAGCTTTTCCCTTTCATAGATCATTTGCGCTGTTTCAAAACCATTCAGCGAAGGCATCTTCACATCCATCAGTATCAGTGCAAAGTCAATTTCGCTCAATAATATTTTCAATGCTTCACGGCCCGATCTTGCTTTTACAAAATTGTAGCCACCTGGTTCCAGTACTGATTGTATGGAGAGCAGGTTATCTTCCCGGTCATCTACCAGTAAAATTTTCTGCTGGATCATACTTTAATTTATTTATAAAACCAGATTCTCATTAATGAAAGCAACTGATCTATTTTCAATGGTTTTGTGATATAATCCGAAGCGCCTGCCTCTATACACTTCTGACGGTCACCCTTCATCGCTTTTGCCGTGACAGCAATGATCGGAAGCGTATTGTTCTTATGTTCCCGGCGGATGCGCTGCATTGTTTCATATCCGTCCATTTCCGGCATCATGATATCCATCAGCACCATATCCACTTTTGTATTTTCATCGGTAATGATGTTGATCGCTTCCTGCCCGCTTTCTGCTGTAATTGCATTGATGCTATATCTTTCAAAAACAGTAGTGAGCGCAAAAAGATTTCTTACATCATCGTCTACCACCAATATATTTTTGCCGGAAAGAATATCTTCCTTCACCCGTATATTTTCAATGATCTTCCGCTTTTCCTGTGCCAGGTCATTAAAACGGATATGCAGCTGCGACACGGTTTCTTCCAATAAATGCTCTAATGAATTTACACCTTTCGTCAGCATTTTGTTGAAGGTCCGGTTCAGGTGCTGCATTTCCTTTTTGGTAAAGTCCTTTGCTGAATACACAATCACCGGCGTATTTTTTTTGCGTGCACGATGAACGCGGTCAACAAGGTCCATGCCGCTCATATCGGGCAACGTATAATCGAGAATGATGCAATCGTAGTCTTTCTGCTCAAGCGCATTGATGGCGCTTGTTCCTGTTTCGGCAACATGCACACTCGTGTTTTCTCCCTGCAGAATTTTAGCGATCTGGGATGATTCCGTCTCATTGTCTTCAACAACCAGGATATCCTTTACCTGTTTTTTTGTAATAGAGAGAATATCTTCAAATAATTCGTTCAACGATTCATTTTCCAACGGTTTCAACAGGAAGTTGCGGGCGCCACGCTTCAGCGCGAGAGCACGATTTTCTTCTCCGGATATTAAATAGATAGGAATATGCCGATAATTTAAATCATTGCGCAACAGGTCGAGCACCTTCCAGCCGCTGGTATCCGGTAATTTTACATCGAGCGTGATAGCAACCGGCATAAAGCGATTGATAAAATCAAACACCTCTATGTAACTGGTAGCCACAATCGCTTTCATTTCCGATTGGTGCGCCCGGTCTATAATGATTTTGCCGAAACGAAGATCATCTTCCACAATCTATACTACTTTATCATTTGCCTGGATATTGTTGCGGTCGTCA
>Ga0207645_10000980_pt1 | contig 23596 bp, 19 predicted proteins | sample KBSM53metaG_FD_184331 | JGI IMG/M metagenome (GOLD analysis project Ga0207645, IMG submission 184331) | Miscanthus rhizosphere microbial communities from Kellogg Biological Station, Michigan, USA - KBS M5-3 metaG (SPAdes) (version 2) | ecosystem: Host-associated > Plants > Roots > Rhizosphere >...
TGATCGTGCGCCAGGTTTGCGTCGACCCGAGATTGAAATACTGCGTTGCCCAGTGTTGAAGCGCGCGAATCGATTTCGGCCGTCCAACGAGACAAAGATTGAGCTCGGTATCGTTAACCGGGGCTTGCCCGGAATAACCGCCCGGCAGCAATTGCAGGACGATGCGATTACCAAAGCCCCGCGGCAATGGGATATGCGCCTGCAATGCCACGCGTTCTTTCGCGATGCGCGGCAGCAGACCGAGCAATCGTGCCACTGTCGAATTGCGACCATCAGCTCCCACCAACACGCGCGCGCGAAACGCCCCCGTCGCTTCGCCGGTCGTTAACTTCCAGGCGCCATCCGATTTCTCGATCGAAGTCAGCGTGCTCGCTTCACGAACTTCGGTACCGAACTCACGCGCCCGCTCCAGGAGGATGGAATCGAACGCGCTGCGTTTGATCGCGATCTCAGCGTTTTCCCCACGCGGCAGGTCGACCCGGAGATGAACGTCACGCACATTGATAAATTCCACCCAATCGAGCGCACCATGCGACAAGACTCGAACGCGTTGATCGATTCCAAGTCGCCGCAAAATTGGCCAACACTCGGGATTCAAACAATCGCCGCACACCTTCTCACGCGGAAATCTTTCGCGCTCAATCAACACAACGCTCAGTCCGCTGGCCGCACAAAAGGCAGCGCAAACCGACCCCGCTGGTCCGCCACCGATGACCGCGACATCGAAAATCTCCATTTCGTTTCAGTGTCCAAGAACAAGCGCATCGTTAAAGCGATTTCGCTCGTCAGGTTTCGGCGTAAGCTCATTAGATCATGAGTTGGTCCCTTCCCATTTTTCGAATCGCTGGAATCCAGTTGCGGATTCATATCACGTTCTTGCTGCTGATCGGCTGGCTCGCAGTCGGCTATTACGCACAAGGCGGCTCGGCTATGGCGTTGGGGCGCATTCTCTTTGTCCTCTTGCTTTTTCTCTGTGTCGTTCTGCATGAATTCGGTCATGCCATTGCCGCGAAAAATTTTGGGATCAACACGCCCGACATTACTCTTCTGCCAATCGGCGGGGTAGCACGACTGGAACGAATGCCCGATGAACCACGGCAAGAGTTAATCATCGCGCTGGCCGGCCCGCTGGTGAACGTGGTGATCGCACTCGCTTTGTTCGCCGTTGTTGGTTGGCGTGGATTGGCGGCGCAAGCGATGATAGGAGGATCCGATCTCCTTGCCCAACTGCTCGTAATCAACGTTGTCCTGGTTCTATTCAATTTGCTGCCGGCATTTCCAATGGACGGTGGCCGCGTCTTGCGCGCGCTTCTCGCCACGCGACTGAGTTATGCGCGGGCCACGCAAATCGCCGCCAGCATCGGCCAGGGCTGCGCATTTATTTTCGGTTTCATCGGCCTTTTTGGAAATCCCCTTCTTCTGTTCATTGCCTTTTTTGTTTACATGGGTGCGTCGCAAGAAGCGGCCCTCGCTCAACTCAAAGATATTTCGCGCAGTTTTCCGGTTTCGAGCGCAATGGTGCGCGAATTCCATTCGCTTCCACAAAACGCTACCCTGCAGGAGGCGGTGGACGCATTGCTTGCTACTTCGCAACACGATTTTCCAGTGATCGACGAAAGTGGCAACGTTGCTGGTGTTTTGACCCGGCACGATCTCATTGCTGCGTTGCGTAAACACGACCCGCAGATTCGAGTCGCTGACGTGATGCGGCGCGATATTCCGACGGTGACGACCGGTACACGTTTTGAGGAAGCGTTTCGCATCATGCAGGAGTGCAATTGTCCGATGGTGCCCGTGCTGGATGGGATGAAGCGATTAGTCGGTTTGCTGACCCCGGAAAATGTAACCGAACTGATGATGGTTCATTCGGCCATGCCGCAGCGAAGCGCGGCGTAGAGTCGGCCAGCGGCCCTTTCAGGGCGCCGCTAATTGACCAGCCAGGCTTTTCGAAATCGTCGTTGGGTTGTCGATTTTCCCAGCGAGCGGAAGAATTGGATTACAATTAAGATTAAGATTGGGAACAGGAGCCACGTCATTGATGGCCGGCGTGAAAAAAGCGAAACCAGATCTAACGAAAAAAGTTCATGAGGTGCCCCATAAGCCGGGGGTGTATCTGATGCGCGACCGTTTCAACCGCGTCATTTACGTCGGCAAAGCGCGCGACCTGCGCAAGCGAGTTGGTTCTTATTTTATGCCATCGAAAGTGGCGGTGGCCGATTTGAAGACCCGCGCCATGCTCGATGCGGTTTGGGATTTTGAAACCCACACCGTGCAGAGCGAAGCGGAATCAATTTTGCTCGAAGGCAAACTGATCAAGGAATATCGCCCGCGTTATAATGTTTCTTTCCGGGACGATAAACGTTTTCTGCTGGTAAAGGTGGATCAGTCTGAGGAGTGGCCGCGTTTTCGTCTCGCCCGTTTCAAGAAGGATGACAACGCTCGTTATTTTGGGCCCTATGCACATGCCGGCGCGCTCCGGCAAACGTTGAATTTTATGCGCAAAAAATTTGGGGTGCTCACCTTCGGTCGCGGCTCGCCGACGGAACGGGAATTGAAATCGTCGACCTACCAGGTGCCGATGAAATTAAGTGAAATCACGCCGGAGATTTACCGCGAACGTGTCGCACAGGCCTGCGAATTTCTCGAAGGACATTCCCGCGAAATGATGGCGGAGTTGGAAAAACAAATGCGCGCACAAGCGGAAAAGCTCGATTTCGAAAAGGCGGCCGAATTGCGCAACATGCTTGATGACTTGCGACGCACTACGCGTCCGACGCGCCGCTTCACCCGCGGCTCCCTCCCGACAACGATCGAGCCTGAGGCCGACCTCCGCGCCTTGGCCGACGCTCTGCAACTGCCGGAGATTCCGCGGGTGATGGAATGCTTCGACATCTCCAATATCAGCACCACCCATGTCGTCGCATCGATGGTCTGTTTCCGTGACGGCATGCCGGACAAGAATTGTTATCGTCGTTATCGGATTCGCACCGTCGCCGGCCAGGATGATTTCGCCAGCATGGCGGAAGTGGTACGGCGAAGATATTCCCGAATCTTGCTCGAAGCGCGTGAAGCAAATCCCGAATCGGCCGAATTTTCCCAGGAAAACCCGGCGGAAGCGCTCCATCGACTCCGTCATGGAGATCAGGTTCCGTTGGATAACTTACCGGTAACGCCACAGGATCCCTCCACTTCGCTTCGCTCCGGTCGCGATGACGAGCATTTCGTCGCTGTCAGACTTCCGGATCTAATTATTGTCGATGGCGGTAAGGGCCAGCTCTCATCCGCCTGCAAGGAACTTCAGCGGCTTGGGCTACACGATTTGCCAATTATCGGGCTGGCGAAGGAGCACGAGGAGATATATCGACCGGGGCGAGCGCTGCCGTTGCACTTGCCGGAAGATTCAGGCGCCTTGCGTCTGCTTCAGCGCATCCGTGATGAAGCGCATCGTTTCGCCAACGCCTATCATCAATTACTGATGAAGAAACGAATCGGCGAAAGCATTCTGGACGATTGCCCGGGCGTCAGTCAGCATCGCAAAAGCCTATTGCTGCGAAAGTTCGGATCGGTAAAACGATTGCGGCGGGCTAGTGCCGAAGAAATTGCTGCAACGGACGGAATTGGGGCAAAGTTGGCGGCGGACGTACACCGATTTTTGCAAACGCACTAGGGCTTGTCATTCTCGACCAAGCGCAGAACCTCTGACCCGATGAGACGTTTCGCGATGATGCTTAAGCTGGCACTGCTCCTTTTCACGTTCTCCAGCGCAACGGGACAGCAGCTGGCACCTGCATCCTCTTCTGTAGCTCCCAGCGCCACGCCATCGGCGGAGCCATCGCCGCCGGCCCTTGATGAGGAAATCGTTCCCACGTTCGAGACACAAAAATTGGCGCGCACTTACATTCTCGATATCCCCGCTCCGCGCGGCCAGATCACCGATCGCAACGGCGCACCCCTCGCGCAAAATCAGCTGAGCTATAATCTCGCGATCAATTTTCCTACTCCACTGGAGTTTAGCGATGCCCAGACGCTCGACTTCGCGCATCGGCAAATCGCGGCGGCAACAAAATTGATTGGTCGCCAAATCCGCGTGCCCGACGAAGCAATCCTGCGGCATTATCACAATCGGGGAATTCTGCCTTTCGAGATCGCCACCAATCTGTCGGCCGAAGAATACGATGCGGCCAAAGCGCATTTGCCGCCAGAAATGACGTTACGCGGCGTTTACCTTCGGGTTTATCCACAGGGCAAAATTGCAGGGCAAATTGTTGGCTACACCGGACGCACCGGACGTAATCCCGACGGGATCATTGACAATCACGAAACAATTTGGCCGGAGACGGAAGGACGGGAAGGAATCGAACAAACCTTCAACGCCGTGCTCACGGGCAAGCATGGCGAGTATAAAATTACCTTCGATAAGGACGGCCGCAAAACATCGGAGAAAATCGTCTCTCCTCCTATTCCCGGTCATACGGTTGTGACCACACTCGATCTGCGTTTGCAGGAACTGGCTGAGAAAGCGCTTGAGGCCAAAGCAAAGCGCGGTGCGATCGTGATCATGGATCCGAACAACGGCGACATTCTCGCGCTCGCGTCGTGGCCAAATTACAATCCAAATCTTTTCGTCCCGTCGATCTCGCCGGAAAAATTCAAGGCCTTGCAAGATGATCCGGGGATTCCGCTGCTGCCACGCGCATTTCGTTCCTCCTACCCGCCAGGCTCGACCTTCAAGGTTGCTGTGGGCATCGCTGCCTTAGAAAGCGGCGCGGTTACACCCAGCGAGCAATATCAATGCGTCCCATCAATCCAAATCGGTAACTTGACGTTTCACAATTGGAAGAAAAGCGATCGTGGCTTCCTCAATTTCGTTCAGGCCCTGACCGAATCGTGCGATACCTGGTTCTACCAGGTGGGTATAAAGACCGGCGCTGAGCCGATCATCGATTGGGCGCAAAGACTCGGTTTCGGCGCCAAATGCGGGATCCCAATTCGCGGCGAGGTGGAAGGCCGCGTTCCTAACGATTCCTATATGAAAGCAACACATGGCCGGAAGTTGCTGAATGGCGATATCGCCAATCTTTCCATCGGGCAGGGCGATACCCAGGTTACGCCTCTGCAGATGGCGCAGGCGATGTCGATCGTCGCCAACGGCGGCACTTTTTACCAGACGCGACTCGTCCAGCAGGTGCAATCAATCGATGGCGGGATCGTTACAGCTTATAATGTACGCGAGAAAAAGACGCTCAATTTTTCCAGCGAAACGATGGCGCAGCTTCGCACGGGAATGGTTGATGCGGTCAATGCTCCCGCCGGAACAGCGCATGCCGCCAGCCTGGAGACCGTAACGGTGGCGGGCAAAACCGGCACCGCCCAGTGGGGGCCGAAAAACAAGGAGCGAACCGCAGCCTGGTTTGCCGGTTATGTCCCGGCGGAAAAGCCGCAGTACGCGTTTGCTGCTCTTTACGAGGGCGACGTGGGAGTGAAGGCGCATGGTGGTACGGTGGCCGCGCCAATGATTGCTCAGGTTCTGAAGGAACTCTACAAAGGCGACCAGGCCAACGGCCGCCGCCATCGCCGACCTCAAGCGGAGGAATCGCCAACCGTTCGCCGGGCCGAGCCCGTCGAGGAAGATGCCGGGGATTAACGAGAATTAGCTGTAGCCGCGGCGCTCTGTCGGGGAGTATCGGGTCATTCGGCGCGGCGACAGAGCGCCGCAGCTACAGCGCCGGAGATTATTTACGGAAGCTCGAGCTAGACCAAGCCCTGATCCATCATCGCATTCGCAACCTTTAGGAAACTCGCGATGTTGGCACCGTTCACATAATTGCCCGGCGTCCCGTACTTTTCCGCGGTGCGATGGCAAACCGCGTGGATGTTTTTCATGATTTTGTAAAGCCGCGCATCTACCTCCTCGCGTGTCCAGGAAATGCGCATGCTGTTTTGCGCCATCTCCAGCCCGGAAGTAGCCACACCGCCCGCGTTTGCCGCTTTGCCGGGGCCATAAAGGATTCCCGCCTGGAGAAAACGATGCACTCCCTTCATCGTCGTCGGCATGTTCGCGCCTTCCGAAACGACATAGACGCCATTCCTGAGCAGGTTGTCAGCATCTTTCTCGTTAATTTCATTCTGGGTGGCGCTGGGAAAGGCGCATTGTGCTTTGATATTCCAAAGCGGATTGTGATCGAGCTTCGGATCGACTGGCGTGAACGCTGTGCCCTTGAATTTGTCGACGTATTCCGAAATGCGGCCCCGCCGGACATTTTTTAGCTCCATCACAAACGCGAGCTTTTCCCGCGTAATTCCCCCTTCGTCGTAGATGAACCCGGTCGAATCGGACAGCGTAACCGGTTTTGCGCCTAACGAGTTCAACTTCTCGACCGTGTACTGCGCGACGTTTCCGCTCCCCGACACCAGCGCGACCTTGCCTTTAAGATCTTCCTTGCGCGTCCGGAGCATTTCTTCCGCGAAATAGACCGCGCCGTAGCCAGTGGCTTCTGGGCGAATCACAGAACCGCCCCAGGTCAGACCCTTCCCCGTCATCACACCGGTGAACTCGTTCTTCAATCGCTTGTACATCCCGAACATGAATCCGATCTCGCGCGCACCGACACCAATATCGCCCGCCGGGACGTCCGTATCTGGTCCGATATGCCGGAATAGCTCGCACATGAACGCCTGACAGAAGCGCATCACTTCAAAGTCAGTCCTGCCCTTGGGATCGAAGTCGGAGCCTCCCTTTGCGCCGCCCATCGGCAGGGTAGTCAGTGCGTTCTTAAATACCTGCTCAAAGGCGAGAAATTTAAGGATACTCAAGTTGACCGTGGGGTGAAAACGCAACCCGCCCTTGTAGGGGCCGATCGCGCTGTTCATTTGAATCCGGAACCCGCGATTAACGTGGAGATTGCCCTGATCGTCTCGCCACGGAACGCGAAACATGATCACCCGTTCCGGCTCGATGATGCGGTGCAAAATTTTCTCGTGCCGATATTCGGGATGCTGTTCGAGAACAATCATAAGCGAGTCGACCACCTCCTGAACCGCCTGATGGAACTCCGGTTCGGCCGGGTTCTTCGCCTTCACCTCGGCCATCAACTCTGCAACGTAATCTCTCATAGGAATGCCTCGCCCAACGCGCAAGCCTAGACGTATCCGTCAGGGAAGCCAAAATCGAAAGTAAAATTTGCGATGGTCCGCGAAAGGGCGCCAAAGAAACCGGCATAGTAAGATTTAGAGTCATTTCGCGTATTCGGCGGATGGAATTGTGTTAGCGGTGTGCCTGGGCGTAACGTTCCGCGCCAAGAAAATGCAGCGAGACATAGGGCTCGTTGCCGACCACCCAGCTATCGTGGCCCGGGCCGATATAAAAGAGATCTCCAGCGCGCATCTCGTAGTAGCGGCCATCCTGCAGTCGACAAGCGGCGCAACCGGACACAACGAGGCCAACATGTTCTACCTCACATAACGCCGCGCCGGTCGCAGCGCCCACATGCTCCGACCATTTCCACCCCGACTCGTAACTCGCGCGCCCGATTGTCATTGATCCGATCTTCACCGTTTCAAATTTTCCTTTTTCGAATGTGCGCACTTCATCCGGCTGCTCGAAGCGCCTGATCAAGAAATCATCGTAGGTCGGTAACATTCCCGAATTTAGCTGATGATGAAGTCGTCCCGCAAACGATCGAGAACCAAATGGGCGCTTCGGGGGCGAAGGTAATTACGATCCGCCAAGCGGATGAATTCTTTTAGAGCTTTTCGAAGATTGATGGAACAAGTGGCGGATTAATTTTCACACTTCGGACAACCGTGGTCTCGAGCACTTTTCCACTTCGGAAATCGGTTTCGCTCGTTGCGAATGCGAATTGCACCCCGGATTTTGTCCGAAAATCGGAGCTACGTTGCTCGATCGTGGTCGGTGTCGGATCGACATCCACGTGCAACGGCCGAACATCGCGACGACGCGTGATTAACCAGGTTTTTGGATCGACATATAATGTCGTGCTGTAGCCGTCGTTCAGCGTTAACCGCAAGACGTAATACTGAATACCATCAATGTTCTCTCGCTCGCCCAGCTCGATCCGGTGGCAACGTGCTTTCAATTCGTGCAAGCCAAATAATTTTCCCGGCAATTCAACTCCGTGCCGGAGCGCTGCGGTCGCCTTTTCTGTCGCCCCCTTTTGCGCACTTCCTTTCCCTTCCCATTGCCAACCTTTTTGGCCGTCAAAGGCTTCCGTGAAGACGTGCTCGCCACCAGCCTTGACATCAATTCTCATCTTGCCAGGGCGCGCCGCGAAATAAGTGCCGTCCACTTCAAACTTCGGATCGGTGATGTGAAGATCGAACTCGATCGATTGGATCGCTTCGATAGCGGCGCGACCACCCATTGCTTTGGTGTGACGCTCAATCACTTCGTCAACCGTCGTTGGCGAGCGGCTACATCCAAAAGACGCCGTTGCGAGTATGGCTGCCCAGACCAATTGCATCAAACGGCGTTGCCGATTCACGATTACTAGAAATGACGCCGCCGAAGACTAAATTTGTCTAAAAGGGTATCCTTAACGCAAAACAGCCGGACTCTTGCGAGTCCGGCTGCTGTTGAAGTTTAGTTGTTGACCTTGGTGTCGGCTTAGTAATCCATGCCGCCCATGCCACCCATTCCGCCGCCCGGCATTGGAGGAGTTTTCTCCTTCTCCGGGAGCTCGGTGACGATGGCTTCGGTAGTGAGCAACAAGCCCGAGATCGAGGCCGCGTTTTGCAACGCACTGCGCGTAACTTTTGTCGGATCGACGATGCCTGCCTTTACCAGGTCGGTGTATTCACCGGTGGCGACGTCGTAACCTTCGTTGCCCTTGCGCGCCTTGACTTCTTGAACGATGAGCGCGCCTTCCTGGCCCGCGTTATCCGCGAGCTGGCGGGTTGGCTCTTCGATGGCCCGGCGCACGATTTGCACGCCGACCTTCTCGTCGCCTTCAAGGCCCTTAATGTTATCGAGCGCTTTCTGCGCGCGAATAAACGCGACGCCACCGCCCGGCACGATGCCTTCCTCAACCGCCGCGCGCGTAGCATGCAATGCATCTTCCACGCGAGCTTTCTTCTCCTTCATCTCGGTCTCGGTGGCAGCACCGACGTTGATCACGGCCACTCCGCCGGCGAGCTTCGCCAGACGTTCCTGGAGTTTCTCGCGATCGTAATCGCTCGTTGTCTCTTCGATCTGACGGCGAATCTGGCTTACTCGACCCTGAATGTCGCTCTGCTTGCCTTCGCCTTCGACAATAGTGGTGCTTTCTTTGTCAATGGTAACGCGTTTGGCTCTGCCGAGATCGTCCAGCTTCACATTCTCGAGCTTGATCCCGAGATCTTCCGTGATGCAACGACCGCCGGTCAGCACTGCGATATCCTCCAGCATCGCCTTGCGACGATCGCCGAAGCCAGGAGCCTTGACCGCGCAAACCTGCAAGGTCCCGCGCAGCTTGTTCACCACCAGGGTGGCGAGCGCTTCACCTTCCACATCTTCCGCGATGATCAAAAGCGGACGACCAGCCTTGGCTACTTTCTCAAGCAGCGGGAGCATGTCCTTCAAGCTCGAGATTTTCTTCTCGTGAATGAGGATGTAAGGATTTTCGAGCGCGGCCTCCATCGCTTCCGCGTTGGTGACGAAGTAGGGCGAGAGATAACCTTTGTCGAACTGCATACCTTCGACTACGTCCAAAGTAGTCTCGATCGACTTGGCTTCTTCTACGGTAATAGTTCCGTCCTTGCCCACTTTGTCCATGGCGTCGGCAATGATCTCACCGATAGTCTTGTCCCAGTTAGCTGAGACCGTCGCGACCTGCGCGATCTCAGTGCGATCACTGACTTTCTTGGAGATTTTCTTCAGCTCCTCGACGACTGCTTCGACCGCTTTCATGATTCCGCGTTGCAGCGAAGTAGGATTCGCCCCCGCGGTTACATTTCGCAGACCTTCCTTGTAGATCGACTCGGCCAGAACGGTCGCGGTAGTCGTGCCGTCGCCGGCAATATCCGAAGTCTTCGAAGCCACTTCACGCACGAGCTGAGCGCCCATATTCTCATAGGGATCCTCCAGCTCGATTTCCTTCGCGACCGTGACGCCGTCCTTCGTAATCGTCGGACTGCCGAATTTCTTGTCGAGAATCACATTGCGACCGCTCGGTCCGAGCGTGGCCTTGACGGCCCGCGCCAGTTTCTCGATTCCGCGCAGCAATGCGTGCCGCGCGCTTTCATCAAATTGTAATTGTTTAGCTGCCATATTCTATATTGTTGGTTGATAGTTGCGGGTTAATCGACAAATCAACCGATGATGCCAAGGATATCATCCTCGCGCATGATCAGGTAGGTATCGCCGTCGATCTTGATTTCAGTGCCGCCGTATTTTGAGATCAGCACCTTATCGCCGGATTTCACGGTGAAATCGACTTTCTTGCCGTTGTCGTCGATTTTACCGGTGCCAAGAGCGACGACTTTGCCTTCCTGCGGTTTTTCCTTCGCGGTATCAGGGATAATGATACCGCCCTTCTTTACTTCAGTCTCTTCAATCGGCTGCACTAACACCCGATCTCCAAGTGGTTTGACCTTAACTGATGCCATAATTTCTTTCTCTACTCCTTTGTTTACTTAGGTTGTTGCCGGCAGTAGCTCGGGAGTTCGCGAGCTACCGCCGACAAATTCGTTGTTATTTCTTCTTGTCTTCGTCGACTACTTCAAACTCTGCATCGACTACGTCGCCATTGCCTCCACGAGCCCCGGCGCCTTGTTCAGCACCCCGACGCGGCTGCGTTTCCGGGCCTGGTTGTGGTCCGGCCTGCGGGCCCGCCCCGGCAGACGCCTGTTTGTAAAGTTCAGCGCTGACTTCCTGGAACTTGTTCTGCAGATCGTCGTAGGCTCGTTTCATCGCTTCGGTGTCGTTCTTTTCGATTGCTTCGCGCACCGCGGCGATGGCGTCTTCCACCTGCTTCTTCTTGTCGCCGGAAATCTTGTCGCCGAGTTCCTTCAACTGCTTCTCGCACTGATAAGCAAGGTTATCGGCGTTGTTCTTGATCTCGATCGCTTCCTTCGCCTTCTTGTCTTCCTCGGCGTGGGCTTCGGCTTCGCGCTGCATCTTCTCGATCTCTTCTTTCGAAAGTCCGGAGCTGCCGGTGATGGAAATCTTTTGTTCCTTGCCGGTCCCCAAATCTTTCGCCGATACGTGCAGAATGCCGTTGGCGTCGATATCGAATGTCACTTCAATTTGCGGAACGCCGCGCGGCGCCGGCGGGATTCCATCAAGATGGAATGTGCCGAGCGTTTTGTTGTCACGCGAAAGCGGCCGCTCGCCTTGGAGCACTTTGATTTCCACACCTGGCTGATTGTCGCTGTAAGTGGAAAAGATCTGCGATTTACGCGTCGGGATCGTGGTGTTGCGCGGAATCATCGGCGTCGCCACACCGCCCGCGGTTTCAATTGCGAGGGTGAGCGGGGTCACATCGAGAAGCAGCACGTCTTTGACGTCCCCCTTGAGCACGCCGCCTTGAATAGCCGCGCCAATGGCGACGACTTCATCGGGATTAACACCTTTGTGTGGCTCTTTCCCAATCAGACCGCGCGCAATCTCGACGACCTTCGGCATGCGCGTCATGCCGCCTACGAGGACCAGCTCGTTGATTTCTTTCTCCGTCAGTTGCGCGTCTTTCAGACACGCCTTCACCGGCGGTATCGTTCGTTGGAACAAATCATCGCAGAGCTGCTCGAGTTTCGAGCGCGTCAGTTTCTTCTGAATGTGTTTCGGCCCACTCGCGTCCGCCGTAATGAACGGCAGATTAATTTCATATTCCTGTGTGGACGAAAGCGCGATCTTCGCTTTCTCCGATTCCTCCTTGATGCGCTGAATTGCATCCGGCTGTTTCGTTAAGTCGATGCCGCTTTCTTTCTTAAATTCGTTTACGATCCAATCCATGATGCGCGCGTCCCAATCGTCACCTCCAAGGTGGGTATCGCCGTTGGTTGCCTTCACTTCGAAAACGCCGTCGCCGATTTCGAGAACGGAAATGTCGAACGTGCCGCCACCCAAGTCGTAAACGGCGATCTTCTCGTCCTTCTTCTTGTCGAGGCCGTAGGCGAGCGATGCCGCCGTTGGTTCGTTGATGATGCGCAAAACTTCCAGACCCGCGATCTTGCCTGCGTCCTTCGTTGCGTTGCGCTGCGAGTCGTTGAAATACGCCGGCACTGTAATGACCGCCTGCGCGATTTTTTCACCGAGCTTCGCTTCCGCGTCCGCTTTCAACTTCGACAAAATCATCGCCGAAATTTCCGGCGGCGAAAAAGTCTTCTTCTGGCCGTCCACTTCCACTTGCACGTGGGCGTCGCCATTTGCCGCCTTCACGATCTTATAGGGCACACGCTTTTGTTCTTCGTGCACCTCATCGAACTTGCGACCCATGAACCGCTTGATCGAGAAGATTGTGTTCTGCGAATTGGTCACCGCCTGGCGCTTTGCCGCTTGACCGACCAGACGCTCACCGTTTTTTGTAAATGCAACCACCGAAGGCGTCGTCCGCGCGCCTTCGCTGTTCTCTAAAACGACGGGGTCTCCGCCTTCCATCGTCGCCATGCACGAGTTTGTCGTGCCCAAATCAATTCCTAAAACTTTAGCCATTTGTGTGCAGTCCTCCAAGCGCTTCTAGCAGCGACTATTCCAAATTGTCCAAACGAACCCTAAGTGACACTCTCACAATGAATTGGCTCGTAAATCAAAATAACAGTCTTTTGATAGAACGCGTCAATTTGACGCGAAATTTCCGATTCGGAGCAGGTCGCTGCGCCAGCTCGTCGCCCTGCTTGGTATAGCCTCTGCTCAGTCAGGTTAATGATGAACCCCGTTCGTCCGCAGGCAAGAAACGAAACAGCGGACGTCCTCTTCAAGTGCCAGCACTGCGCCAGCCCGCTCGTGGTCAACGCGGCGGCGGTTGGAATGACCCTAAACTGCCAGCGGTGCGGAAAGCCGACGCTTGTTCCAACGGTGCTGGGGAGCGCGAGCCCCGCAGCGCCGCAGGAGCTGACCGATCTGCAGCGCAAGTTGAAAGAAAACGAATCGCAACGCACCGAAGTGACCGGTTACATCAATCAACTTAGTATTCAGCTCCATCGCTGGAAACTGCGCTTGCAAACGTTGAACGAGCGCAAGACTGAGTTGGAAGAAGAGCTACGCAAACCCAAGTAACCGGCGGTATCGGCGTATCGCCGATAAATTATCGAAACATCGGCTGGAAGCCGACGCCAACCTTCACTACCGTTTGGAGGTGCGGCAATATCACGATCTTCTTCGCCTCGTCCTGGAGCAAGGGGTAGCGCGCAGCGATCGAACTGGAACCGGCACACTGTCGATCTTCGGGGCACAGGCGCGATTCGATTTGCGTGAGCGTTTTCCCCTTCTGACGACCAAGAAACTCCATCTCAAATCTATCATCTACGAGCTGCTTTGGTTTTTGCACGGCGAGACCAACGTTCGCTACCTGAATGAGCATGGCGTCACCATCTGGGACGAATGGGCGGGTGAAAACGGAGATCTCGGCCGGGTTTACGGCGCACAATGGCGCGATTGGCGCGGAGCGAATGGAATCCGCGTCGATCAGATCGACAAAGTGATTTCGGAGATTAAAGAAAATCCATCGAGCCGCCGCTTGATTGTCAGTGCGTGGAACCCGGCCGAAATCGACGAAATGGCGTTACCGCCATGTCACGTGCTTTTCCAATTCTACGTCAACGACGGCGAGCTCAGTTGTGAGCTTTATCAGCGTAGCGCCGACTTATTTCTCGGCGTGCCTTTCAACATTGCGAGCTACTCGTTGCTTACAATGATGATTGCGCAAGTGTGCGGCCTTCGGGCGGGGGACTTCGTCCATACTTTCGGCGACCTCCATCTTTACCAGAATCACCTGGAACAGGCCCGCGAGCAGCTCCACCGCGAGTGCCGGCCCCTGCCGCGCATGCAATTAAATCCGGCAATTACCCGACTCGAGGACTTTGGCTTTGAAGATTTTACTCTCCTCGACTACAACCCGCACCCCTCGATCAAGGCGACGATTGCGGTCTGACCACCTCGCATTTTTCGTCGCTGAGACTTTTCCCGCTCATCTGGGTTAAAGTAGATGTGAGAACCCTCCGGGCATTTTCGATCTTGTTGCTATCGCTCGCATCAGTCAGCGCACAGGATGGAAATCCATTTCGGGTCGAGATCGATCTTCAACAACAGACCGCCTTTTTGATTCGTGGGCGCGGTCTGGTTCTCGAATCGCCAATCTCGAGCGGCCGGTACGGGCATCTTACGCAAACCGGCTCGTTTAAGGTCCTCGAAAAAGAGGTAAATCATTACTCAAGCATCTACGGCAAGATCGTGGACGCGAATGGCAAGACCGTTGTGACCGACGCTGACGTCGACATGAAAGTACCGCGCGGTGGTAAATTTATTCCCGCGCCCATGCGCTACTTCATGCGCTTCCATGAAGCTGATGGAATGCACGCGGGATATCTCCCCGGTTATCCGGCGTCGCATGGGTGTGTCCGGATGCCGGAGCAATTGGCGATTGCGTTCTTCCGTGCAGTCGATGTCGGAACGCCGGTCACAGTTTTCGGGAGAACGCCTCGAACAAGCGAATACTCCCCATATGGCCTGGCACCGAATCGAAGAATGCAGCCCTGGTTTGGCCGACCAGTGGATCCCAGATTTCAACCGCAATACGATCCACGTTATCTAGATCCTTGGCGGCGTTGATTTCGATTCAGCCTCAAGACGTCGGTCTCCCTTTCAAAGGGCACGGGTCGTAACCGAAATCGGACAAGCGCCAGGCACACTGATCACTTTGGCAGCTTCCTTGGGCTGGTCTGCTTCCCAACCGGCCCGCTTTTTGCAAAGACGGGCACTTCTACTCCGCTGCGCGGATCGGACAGATTCGTTCCGGGGCGAACAAATCGCCTATGAATCTAAGTTCCGAAGAGGCATCACCCTACCGGTGCCCCGGTGCAAGCACGCTCTCTTGGAGCGAGACTCGGTCGAGCCAGAGCAGCGTCCGCAGCCAAAGCTACTCAGTGATTGGTGCTGGCTGTTTTTGGTCCACGCTCCAGCTGAATCAGATCGGCTAGAATGTTGGTCGTTTCGTCTCGTTCCGGATCGATCACAGGCTCCTTCGTGTCCTCGTCTTGACCGCCGAATACGTCATTATCGGCATCGGAATCGGAATCGCCCGCGGCTTCCGGCGCAACTTTGGCCGACCCGTTCTTTTTCGCCGAGGCCAGCTTGCCGGGATACATGATGAGCTGAAGATTTGGCTTATCCACGGTATCGAGTGTTACCCGATAGACACGCGGCTCCTCGATGTTGCGCGCCAGCCGCTCTTTTGAGCGCAATTCCTTGCGCACCTTGTCATCGGAAAGTTCTTTCTTCCGCACATCTTCATTAAGCGAGATACGATTATCATCCAGTCGATGACGCAGCCGCTCCATGTCTTCCATCACATAATGGAATTCGGGATCATTTTGCGTGCGTGCGGAAGACCGGCGTTTTAGCTCATCGAGATAAAGCGAAACCGGCTCGCTCCATTTGGTGTATTTTGCCCTGGGCACTTCGTCGTAGGGCAAACAATTTTTCAGCGCTCCTTCGGCGAATTCCGGTAAATCCGTCAGCGACGGCAGGACAATGTCCGAGGCGACGCCATGGAGCTGGGTTGAGCCGCCGGCAACGCGATAAAATTTCTGGATGGTCAATTTTAGCGCGCCATCCTTGTGCGAGCGGCTACCGAGCAGCGAGGTATAGTTGCCGATATCGAGAATCGTTTGCACGGTTCCCTTTCCAAAAGTGCATTGATCGCCGACGATCACCGCGCGTCCATAATCTTGCAGGGCCGCCGCGAAAATTTCACTGGCCGATGCGCTTTGTCGGCTGGTCAGCACCACCAGCGGTCCGGGGTAGGCAATCCCGGGATCCGGATCGCTCGAGACGACAATGTTGCCATTCGAGCCTTTGGTTTGCACGATCGGCCCCGATTTCAAAAACAACCCGGTGAGCGAGATGACTTCCTCGAGCGAGCCGCCGCCGTTGCGCCGCAAATCCACTACCAGCCCCGCGATGTTTTCTTTCTTCAGACGTTTCAGCAACACCAGCACATCTTTGGTCGTGCTCTTGGCGTGGTGATCCATGTCCGCATAAAATGAGGGCAGCGTAATCCAGCCGAGCTTCACCGTTCTGCCCTCGTCATCTTTTTTGATGATGATATCCGCGCGCGCTTCCTGATCTTTCAGTTTAATTTCATCACGTACCAGTTCGACGTTCTTGCGCTTGGACGGATCGGCCGCGTCGCCTGGGATGACCAGTAGCCGGACCTTCGATCCTTTCTTGCCGCGAATCATCTCCACCACTTTGTCGAGACGCATGTCACGAACATCAACGAACTCCCCCGTTCCTTGGCCGACCGCCGTAATGCGATCGCCAACCTTCAGACGGCCGTCGACCTGCGCCGGACCACCGGCTACCAGGCTCTCGATTTTGGCGTAACCATCTTCCGTCCGCAACATCGCTCCGATGCCAACAAGCGAGAGTCCCATATTGATACTAAAGTTTTTCAGATCGGCCTCGCTCAAATACTCTGAGTGCGGGTCGTAGGCGAGCGCAACGGCATCGAGAAAAAACTTGGCCTGCTCATCGCGATCACTTTCGTGAACGTTGCGCGCCAGCCGATCGTAACGGCGCGCTACCAGCTGGGGCCCGGGTTCGATCGGATGCTCGCTCAAATGTTCCTGCAAAAGCTCGCTCGTGATTCGGCCGCGCCAGAGCTCGTCGGCTTCCGCCGTGTTTTTCGGCCAAGGGCTTTTTTCCCGCCGAAAATCAATCGTTCCGTCAGTTTTAAAATCCGTCGGCTGCTTGAGAAATTCTTTTACCTTGGCGACCCGTTCGTCGACCCGCTTTTGGTAGAGATCGTAGATCTCGTAAGCCGGCTTGAGGTTGCCCAGCAAAATGTCATCATCGAGCGCAGGACCATATTTTTCGGTCAACGCATTCACATCTTCCTGTGTGAAAAAAAGGTGACTGAAATCGAGCAGCTCTAGATAGCTGCGCAAAATCTTGCCCGACAAGTCGTCGTTTAATTGCTTGTGGGTGTAATGGCCTTCCTCCAGCAGTCGGCCAACCGAGACGCAAACATTGTCCAGGTCGGTCTTTGCCGGAAGCGCTGGTGTTGACGCCAGGCTGGCCAGTGAAATCGCCGCCATCGCGGCGAATAAGCGAAAACGATAGTTCATGCCCTAAAAGAGAAGTTTTCCATAGTCGCAGATCGGCGTCCGGAACGCAAGAACTTGCCTTGAATTCATACCTCCTGCAGCGATTAAGGAGACAATCGGCGAAGCAGAACATTCAAAAAACGTTTTTGTTCGCGGCCTCCAACCAATGAAATACGAGACCTTTTGCGGCGGAGTTTTCGAAACCAACTGCTATTTGTTTCATGCTCCGAACGGGCCGATTCTATTTGACGCACCAGACGGAAGTTGCGCGTGGCTGGAAAACCGCGGAATCGATTTGAAACTGCTGCTCCTCACCCACGGACACATTGATCACGTCGGAGACGTTGCAAAAATTAAACGGAGATTTAACTGCCCGATTGGTTGCCACCCGGATACTGCACCCATGATTTCAGAGCCGGATTTTTTTCGCAACTTCGGGTTCGGCTTTGAAATCGAACCGGTTACACCAGATTTTTTTATACAGGAGATGGATGAACGCGATTTTCTGGGAGTTAAATTTCAGGTGCTCGAGGTCCCAGGTCATTGCCCTGGCAGCCTTTGCTTCTTTTCGCACCGCGAAAAGCTTTTGATTGGCGGCGATGTTCTGTTTGCCGGAGGCGTTGGTCGTTGGGACCTTCCCGGCGGTGATGGCCAACAATTGTTCCAAGGAATTAAGGCGAAGCTGTTTCCGCTGGGAGACGATGTTACCGTCCTGCCGGGACACGGGCTCCCCACGACTATCGGTGAGGAACGCAAGACCAACCCATTTGTGCACTAGGTCTTCATCGACATGGCGAGGAAGTAAAAGATCACCACGTCCTGCAGCATGTGGATGCCGAAAGCCCAGCCCGCACCGCGCGTTTCCACCATACTTTTCGCCCAAACCCAACCCGCGATGGTCGCCATAAGGATGCCAATTGGCCCCGAAGGCTGGCCAAAGTAATGCGCCAACCCAAAGAAAATCGCGGTCAACCAAAGTGCTTCGCGAACTGGTAGCACATTGCGAAGGTGCGCCAGAGGAACGCACCGGAATTGGAATTCTTCATTGGCGGCGTTTAAGGCCGCGGTCGCCAAGGCCCAGGGAAGAAGTTGCCGGAAGCGGGATAGCTCCCCTAAATTCGGCCGGAGACTGTCAAACAAAAATGCGGTCAGGCCCAGGCCAAAAATGACGAGCAATTGCGGGCCGAACCGGCTCCATGGTATCGGCTTGCGGAACCACAGGATGGGCTCTGGCTGGGCCGGCGCATCAAGCTGGCCGATGCGCAGAAAAAGATCGTCCCTGCTGAATTTGCGACCGATGAAAGTGGTGAGGATCAGGAGCACGCCGGCAACATTCAACAAACGCGACAGGAAAATCTTTGGTCCCCAGCTTATCCCAGCGGCAAAGGTTTGAATTGGCCCCCATTCGCCGAGCATCGGCGCAATTACGGACCATCCCAGACGCAAGATTGCAAGGGTGAAAAGAAATCTGGTCAGCGGGCTCAGCCGCCTCGATCTGCTTACAATGGCGGCCGCCACCACAAGGACGAGCGCTTGCGCAACCGGCACTGAATAAGGCGGGCCGTGGCCGGTGGAATGACTGAAAATCATCGGAACGACGCTGGCGGTGAGCATCGCCCCCCAAGCAACCCAACGCTGTAAAGGGTCCACACCATCCGATCTGGACAAAACGATCCCAGGCCGTCGGATTCGGAGTCTCGGGATGGAAAAAGAGGCCTCTGCGCTAATTACTGCAGCCATTCTCTGGCAGACAAGCAAGCGCCGCACCCAACGACTCGAGTAAATCAATATCGGCGATCAGGTTACGCAGAGAGCGGAGCGCGGCGGGGACGTGCGCCAGGAAATGTCGGCTGCCTTTTACCAGTCCGAGAAAGCCATAAGCCCCAAGCGCTTGCATCAAGCGTTGCATTGCGCATAGCCGAAGCGTTTCCCGCATTTGGGGAGTCGATGACAGGCCGCGGCGCTCCATATAATAAGAGTAAAGTTCCTCCCGCTCATCCGCCGAGAACCGCACATAGGGATCAAACAACAGGGATGCCAGATCATACTCAGCCAGGCCCGGACGCATCCCTTGGAAATCGATAAGATAAGCATGTCCGCTTCGGGCAATGATGTTTTGCGACTGAAAATCACGGTGCACCAACACCCTCGGCAACTCTGCCAGTCGCTCCGCGATGTTTTCAAGAGCAGGTAGCGAGGCGAGCTCGCGCAGTCTCCCTTCATTCAACCCAAAGATTCGGCCGAGACAATTTTCAAAAAAATAATTCTGCTCCCACCGATAAAGCGTGGCGTTAAACTCCGGTGGCATTTCGCCATCCAGCTCGGCCCATTCGCTCTCAGGCAAATCGTGAAGCTTGGCGATTTCATCCACGGCTGACCGGTAAAGCGCGCTCCGGACCAACCAGGTGTCGTCGCGAAAACTGAAAAGATCGCTCTCCCCCAGGTCCTCGATCCAAATTAACCCTTCCTCCGCGTCATGAAAATAGATTTTTGGCGCGGCAATTCTGTGTTCCGCCAAAAATTCAGCGATGCGCACATAGTGCCGGTTTTCCGCGCCCTCGAGATTGTATTTTACCAAGATGAGTGATTGTTCCGGCACACAACGAACGCGGTAGAACCGCCGATCAGAACCGCCCTTTTCGATCGGGGCGATTTCGATTTGCCCCTCGCTGAAGGCGGGCAAACGCCGGCGCGTTTGGCGAAGAAGCAAATCGGTTTTCACTTCAAACAATGGCGTCATGTAAGGTTCCGGCCGCGGTCCGATGAGTGCGGACAATACAGTTTTCCAGCACACTTCGAGAAGCAATTTGTGCACCGGACCAGAGGATCGTGTCCACTAATTTGGCTTCGCTATCGACGCAACAGTTCTCTCCCACGACAGAGCAGCCGAGCACCTGTGCGGTTGGGTCCACGCGGGCATTTCTCGCCACTGCCACAGGCCATTCTGGCATCCGAACGTAGTGCGGTTTCCATTTTTCTGCGGCGAGTGTGCGATGAAGGTCCAGATATTGGGGGACCGATCCAACGTTAAACCACTTCCCGTCGTTCAGAATGACTCCGCCAATCCTGCCGTTTTCTTTGATCCATTCGGTCACTACGGGGATGAAAGAGATTTTCTGTGCCGGCGGAATTCGTCGAAAAACCGTGGGGCTCCATACGGCGATGTTAGCGAAATCGTAGCGGCCAGCGATGCCGAGTCGGTTGGCAATATCTATGACTTTGCCATCGGCAAAAGCAATATCGGCGCCGAGACCTGTTTCTCTTAAGGCGAGCGTGACGTCATTTCCCCGCCGAAAATGTTCGTCGATCAACGGCCCAAGGTCGACGTCGGTGAGAATGTCCCCGCTGTAAGTTAGGAAGGGTTCGGAAGCAAAAAGAGGTTCGGCATTTTTGATTCCGCCGCCGGTTTCAAGCAAGTCCGGCTCGTGCACGAGCGTGACCGGGTGCTCGGCGTAAGCGTTACGCGCAAAAAAAGCGGCAAATAATTCAGGAAGCCTGTGGGTATTGATGACGAACGAGTTCACGCCCGCGTCAATCAGGTGATCGAGCGCAAAGGTGATGAGTGGTTTTTGAAAAATTGGCACAAGCGGTTTCGGCAACGCGTCCGTAAGCGGACGCAAACGGGTTCCCATTCCCGCAGCTAGGACAAAGGCGCGCGTTATCATCGGCTTGTGCTCAGGCAGGGCTCGCTACAAATTGCGCCATGGCCGAAGAAACGATCTGGCACGGAACATCTTCACAAGTCAAAAATGCCAGCGTCTTTATTTTCTGCGGGGTGTGCCTCTTGGTCCTTCTTATTCTGTCTGCCTTTCTCTGGAGCAACGAATCCTCGAGAGACTTCAGCCTGTACATTCTTTCTCCAGCCATCGTGCCAATCTTCATCGCGCTCGCTCGTTTCCTCCAGACGAAAAACAAAGTTTACGAGCTGACCACTGAGCGACTGAAGATTACTGAAGGAATTTTTAACAAGGTAACGGACACGCTCGAGCTCTACCGGGTTAAGGACTTGGAAACACGGCAACCATTTTGGTCGCGGATGTGCGGTTTGGAAAATGTGCAGGTCAACACGTCTGACGTCTCGACGCCTTTCGTCTTGCTCGATGCGGTGCCGATTAAGCTGCGCTTGGGCGATAAGATCCGCAACGCCGTAGAGAATGTGCGCATGCAAAAACGCGTGCGTGAAATCGATATCGAGTGATACACCGCCTGTCGCTCCTGATCTTGGCCGCCGCTCTACCGGTCTCGGCGGTGGAGATTCCGACGTTCAGTCCCGCTGAGTTCAACGTGCGCGATTTTGGCGCACGCGGTAACGGATTGAATAATGATACCGCGCCCATCAATGCCGCCATCGAAAAGTGCAGCAGCAGTGGCGGTGGCACGGTGCGGTTTCCGGTTGGAGTTTACTCCGCGGCCTCGATTCACCTGCGCAGTAATGTGCGGCTCTTGCTCGATGCTGAGGCCGTGATTGCGGGTGCCGCCGACGGCTATGATCAGCCGGAGCCAAATCCCTTCGACCGATTTCAGGACTTCGGTCACAGCCATTTTCACAACGCACTGTTATGGGGCGAAAACATCGAGAACTTTGCCATCATCGGCGGGCGCATCGACGGCAGCCATCTTGTGGAGGACGATGCAGCACCGGGAAAGGGCGACAAAATTATTGCCTTAAAAAGTAGCCGTCGCTTGTTGTTTCAGAACATCGTTCATCGGATCGGCGCGCATTTTGTCTACCTCCTCAATGATTGCGACCAGGTGACGATCGATCATGTGTCAATTCAACAATCGCGTGACGGTATTAATGTCGTTAGCTGTCGCGATGTTGCGGTGCGCGACTGCAACATCACCGGGTGCGGCGACGACGCTATCGCATTAAAGAGCGACTACGCGCTTGGTCGAAAAATCGGGTCGGCCAACATCACGGTCACTGATTGCCATCTCGAAACCGCTGCCAACGCCATGCAAATCGGTTCGGAGACAGTGGGTGATGTTCGAGATGTCAGCTTTTCGCGCATCGGTATCGCCCGCGCGGGGAAGGCTGCTATTGGGCTAACGTCAGCTGACGGTGCCATCATCGAGAACATTCGTTATTCGGAAATTACCATCAGGAAGGCAGGGTGCCCGATCTTTATGCACGTGACCAGTCGTTTGCGCAGTGGCGAGGCAACCAGGCACATTGGCGCGATCCGCCACGTCACCATCTCCGATCTGACCTCGACCGACTCCAAACCGCCCCGCGATGTACCCGTTTCGCCCGCAATCATTGTGGGAAAGGCAGAATCACCCATCGACAATGTTACCTTGCAGAACGTGTCAGTTGTCTCGGCTGGCCGTGGGACGAAGCCGGCCAAATGGACCCTGCCCGAGTCACGAGGGCATCCTCACAAAGCTTTCGCCTACGCCCCTGCCGCGGCGTTGTTTGTTAGTGATGCACGCGGCCTGCGATTACAAAATGTGCAGTTTTCCTACGAGCGCGCTGATGCGCGGCCGTCGCTCGTCGCGATCAATGTAGACGGCCTTGAAATGGAACGATTGCACGCTCAGAAAACCGGTACGGAGACCCTGCACCTGGAACGCGTGAACAAACTCTTGCTTCGCGATTCAGCGCCGCTTCCCGATCAAAGCGTCGACCAGTTAAACGAGTTAGCCTTTTAAATAAAGCCGGCGCGTCCCGAAATCGATGATCCCGTGATGACGCTGTAAGAGTTCGCTGCCGAGTAATCCGGCGACGGGCCGTTTACCCACCAGCAACCCGCCGTGAATGAGTCCTCCCAGATCAATAACGCCAACATTGTGACCGACGATGTCAACCGAACCCACGGACAAGCGCCGAATGCGCGCAATTTGCACATCGCGCATATTTAGGTTCACCGCCGCAGACCTAAACGGGGTATCGCGCAATGGAATTTTCATGCGCTTAACAAATGAGCGATGCAACAGAGTGGCGAAAGCACCGGTATCAACCATCAGAAGCGCGGGTGCGCCGTTAATCGCACCATCCACATACAAATTGTAGCCATCGCTCACATGGATCGGCATGCTGCTCATCCCCCGATAATCCACACCCGGCGTAATTGTTTCTAATTGCGGCTCCAAATTCAAAATCAGGAGTCGGCGCTGGCAATCCAGCACCGCTCGAGTGGGAAAAAGAATATCGGCGCCGAGAATGCCGTCGATTTCCTCTTCGCCCCGAAGACGGGCGGTGCGGCTCTTCGAACCGAGATCGATCGCGACCATCGGTTCGTCAACGAGATTAAGCGCACCGATCCGGAGTGACTTCGCGATCCCGACCGTATTCAACGCACCGTTGATCATCAATTTCGGCGGTAACTTGGAGGTG
>Ga0207645_10000981_pt1 | contig 23580 bp, 18 predicted proteins | sample KBSM53metaG_FD_184331 | JGI IMG/M metagenome (GOLD analysis project Ga0207645, IMG submission 184331) | Miscanthus rhizosphere microbial communities from Kellogg Biological Station, Michigan, USA - KBS M5-3 metaG (SPAdes) (version 2) | ecosystem: Host-associated > Plants > Roots > Rhizosphere >...
TGTCCACCGCTTCCAGCATGGTTTCGATTGCGCGCTGCTGTTCGGCCGCGCGCGAGCCCGCGCCTGCACCCCCTGCCGGATCGAAGCGCGTGACGAACAGTGCCACCAACGCGCCGGCGATGTCCGGGTGCGCGGCGAGCGTGCCTTCGATGAACGTTTGCGACAGCGGAAACCCGATCTGGCGCATGTATTTGGCATAGGCGCGCAATACGACGATCTCGTCGGCCGGCATCCGCGCGGCGACGACCAGCCTGTTGAAGTCGTCGCTCTCGACCTCGCCCCGGAATATGCGGCCGAACGCATCCTCGAACACCTGATGCAGCGAATCGACCTCGACCTCGGTGTCGGAGCCCGCAGCCATCATGCCGAAATCGTGTATCCAGATGGGGCTGCTGCCTTGCGGCGCCACGCGATGCGGGTGTTCGTCGAGCACCTTCAGGCCCATGTGCTCGAGCATCGGCAGGCTGTCAGACAACGTCACCGGCGCGCCCCGGTGGATTATCTTGAAACGCAACGTGCCGCTTGCGGCCTCCAGCGGCCGGTACAGCGACATGCCGAGCGGCTGCTCCTGGTTCAGCCGCGACATCATTTCGATGTCCGGCACCGCGGACCGCGCCGCGATCTCCTCACGGTAACCGGCCGGGAACGCATCGCCGAACTGGCGCAGAAGCTCATTTCCGCGCGCCTCGCCCATTGCGTCGACCAGTGCGTCCTTCAGGTCGTCGTCCCAGCGACGGGCCGAGGCGGCCAGCCGCGCTTCCAGTTCGTGCACGTCGAACTCGGGAATCTTGCCGGGTGTCGTGCGCACGGTGATCTGGATGCGCGCCAGCACCGACTCCGAAAGGTGGACGTTGAATTCGGAGCTGCTGCCGTTGAACGCCTCGGTGAGGATCGCCTGCCACTTCCTGCGCAGGCCCGTGGTGAAATTCTCCCGCGGCGCGTAGATAAGGCATGACAGGAAGCGTTCGAACGGATCCCTGCGCACGAACAGGCGGAAACGCTGGCGCTCGCCGAGGCGCAGGATCGCCATCGCGGTTTGCAGCAGCTCGTCTTCGGTGATCTGGAACAGTTCGTCGCGCGGATAGTTGGCGAGGATATTGAGGAGCGCCTTGCCCGCATGTCCACCCGGCGGCACGCCCGACCGCGCGACGACGTTCGCGGTCTTGCGCCGGAGTAGCGGTATGTCGGCCGGATTGGCGCTGTAGGCAGTAGACGTGTAAAGGCCGAGGAAGCGGTCCTCGCCGCACACGTTGCCGGCGGCGTCGAAGCGCTTGACGGCGATGTAATCCAGATAGCCGGGACGATGCACCGTCGAGCGGGTGGTGGCCTTGGTGATGACCAGCAGTTCCGGTCGCCGCGCATAGGCGCGCACCTCGGGCGGTAGCGCGGCAAAACTCGACGACACCTTCTTGGTCGCGCCATCGCGCAACAGACCCAGGCTGGATCCCGGCACGATCTTCAACGCGTCCTGGCCATCCACCGTGACGAGTTCATGGCGCCGATAACCGAGCAGAGTCAGGTGGTTGGCGGCGAGCCAGCGCAGGAACGCGAGGCCCTCCTGGAACTGCTCCGGCGGTATCGGCGGCGGATTTTTCTCGAGTTCCGCGACCACGGCCAGCACCTTGTCCTGCATGGCCTTCCAGTCGGTGACAGCCAGCCGGACGTCGCCCAAGACCCGGGTCACGTCGGCCGCGAGCGTTTCCAGGCGCTTGGGATCGGTGATGCGGTCGACTTCGACGTGGATGAACGATTCGCGCCGCGCGGATGGTGTGCCTTCGGTCCCGAGTTCGCGCAGCGTGCCTTCCGCGTCGCGATCCACCAGCAGCAGCGGATGGATGATGAGATGCAGCGTCAGCCCGTGCCGGTTGACTTCCATCGTCACCGAGTCGACCAGGAAGGGCATGTCGTCGTTGACGATCTCGATGATGGTGTGAGTGGACTGCCAGCCGTGCTCCTCGAGCGTCGGGTTGAACACGCGCAGCTTCGGCTTGCCCGGCTCGCGCTTGCGCGCAAAATTCCAGTGCGACAGTGCGGCGCCGTAGAGGTCCGCGGGCCGCCGCTCGGCGAGGTCCTCGGGATCGACTTGCGCCAAGTAGCGCGCGACGAACGCCTCGAGAGTCTTCTGCTGGTCCGGCGCCACTTTGGCGCGGACGAGCGCAATGACTTCGGCGAGGCTGTCGGTCCGGTGATCCGGATCGGCGACTTTCGATTTCATCGGAATGGCCTCCATGCAGCGTATTCGGCAGGGCGCCTGCGGTAACAGACTGCGGGGAGCTATTATGTCGCGATTCGATGACGGGGAGGAGTCGGTGACTAAACCGCGTGGATGGTGCGGCGCGAGAAAGGGAGCGTTGCGGGGAGCGCCTCTTTGATTCGCGATCCCGAAATTCTCGCCGCGCTGCGGACCAGCCTCGCCCGCTTCGTCCGCGAACGGCTGGTTCCGAATGAAGCCATTGTTGCGGAAACCGACGCCATTCCCCCGGCCATTATCGAGGAAATGAAGGCGCTTGGTCTTTTCGGGCTGTCGATACCTGAGGAATACGGCGGCCTCGGCCTCACGATGGAGGAGGAGGTCGAGGTCGCGTTCGAGATCGGCAAAACCTCGCCGGCCTTTCGATCGCTGATCGGCACCAACAATGGCATTGGCTCACAAGGCATCATCCTGGATGGCACGACGGAACAGAAGAACCTCTGGCTGCCGAGGCTCGCATCCGGCGAACTGGTCGCGTCGTTCGCACTGACCGAGCCCGGTTCCGGATCCGACGCCGCGTCGCTCGTAACGACCGCGACACGCACCGGCGATCATTACCTGCTGAAGGGCACCAAGCGCTTCATCACGAACGCGCCCGAGGCGGGGATCTTCACCGTGATGGCGCGGACCGATTCCTCGGTCTCCGGCGCGCGCGGCATATCGGCGTTCATCGTCGAGCGTGGCACGGCGGGCCTGTCGCTGGGCAAGATCGACAAGAAGATGGGGCAGCGCGGCGCGCACACCTGCGATGTCGTGTTCGAGAATTGCCGCGTGCCGGCAGCCAACCTGATCGGTGGCAAGGAAGGTGTCGGCTTTCGCACGGCGATGAAAGTGTTGGACAAGGGCCGCCTGCACATCGCGGCGGTCTGCGTCGCCGCCGCCGAGCGGATGCTGGCCGATGCATTGGCCTACGCCATGGACCGCAAGCAATTCGGCCAGGCGATCGCGGAATTCCAGCTCGTGCAGGCGATGCTTGCCGACAGCAAGACCGAGATCTACGCCGCGCGGTCGATGGTCGTCGACGCCGCGCGCCGCCGCGATGAAGGCCGTGATGTCGGGACGGAAGCTGCGTGCGCGAAGTTGTTCGCCTCCGAAATGTGCGGCCGCGTCGCCGACCGGGCGGTGCAGATCCATGGCGGCGCCGGCTATGTCAGCGACTATGCGATCGAGCGCTTCTACCGCGACGTGCGGCTGTTCCGCATCTACGAAGGGACGAGCCAGATCCAGCAACTGGTGATTGCCCGCAACATGATCCGGGACGCGCAGAAGTGAAAGAGCGATGAGCGCCGGTTGAGCGATACCGACGATGAGCGCCAGTTGAGTGATACCGATTCCGTTGCCGAGGTGGAGTTCGCGGACATCGCGCAACTCCTTGCGGACCTGCCCTCGCGCATCGACGGCGTCGTGACTCGGCAAGCGGCGCACATGCCGGAAGGCGAGGCGCTGCGCGAGCAGCAGCGCGCATGGACTTTCGCCGATCTCGAAGCGGCGACGGCCGACGTCGCGCGGCAGCTTGCCGCGTCCGCGGTGCGCCCCGGAGATCGCGTTCTGGTCGTCGGCGAGAATTGCGCCGCACTGGTCGCGCTCCTGTTCGGCATTGCGCGTCTCGACGCGTGGCCCGTGCTCGTCAACGCGCGACTGAGCGCGCACGAGATCGATGCCATCGCCGCCCACTGCTCGCCACGCCGGACGCTCTACCTCGCCCACGTCTCGGTCGAGGCCGCGGCGCACGCGGCGCGGCACCGTGCAACCGAGCCGTTCGTCATCGGCACAATGGGCAACCTGCTGATGGGTCCGCTTGATAATGAATGCCTGCCGGAACCGTTGCCCGCCGACCCCGCCAAACAGGTTGGCGCGCTGATCTATACGACCGGGACGACGGGCGATCCCAAAGGCGTGATGTTGACGCACCGCAACCTGCTGTTCGTTGCCAGGGTTTCGAGCGCGCTGCGCAGACTCGGTCCTGGTGACCGCGTCTACGGCACGCTGCCGATCTCGCATGTCTACGGCCTGGCGTCCGTCTGTCTCGGCACCCTGTACGCCGGAGCGTGCCTGCAACTCGAGGCGCGCTTTACACCGAAGGCATTCGCCCACGCGCTGGCTCATTGCGGGCTGACCGTCGCGCAGGGCGTGCCCGCCATGTACGTGCGGCTGCTCAAGTATCTCGAGACGGCCGGCGAGCCCTTCGCGGCGCCGCAGTTGCGCTTCGTCTACGCCGGAGGCTCCCCGCTTGACCCGGCGCTCAAGGCCGACGTGGAGCAACTGACCGGGTTGACGCTGCACAATGGCTACGGCCTTACGGAGACCGCGCCGACCGTGACCCAGACGCGCCTCGACGCGCCGCGCCGGGACTGCTCCGTGGGCACTGCGCTGCCCGGCGTGGAGATCCGCGTCGTCGATTCTGCGGGCGGCCCCGTTGCGCCCGGAGAATCGGGTGAATTATGGGTGCGCGGACCCAACGTGATGCGAGGCTATTACAGGAACGAACAGTTGACCGCGCGCACGATCGACGCGGACGGCTGGCTCAACACGGGGGACATGGCGCGAATCGAGAGTGATGGTGCGGTCTTCATTGTCGGCCGCACCAAGGAACTCATCATTCGGTCGGGTTTCAACGTCTATCCCGGAGAAGTCGAGGCAGTGCTGAATGCGCATCCGGCCGTCACGCATTCGGCGGTCGTGGGTCGCGCCGTCAAGGACAACGAGGAAGTCGTCGCCTTTGTCGAACTGGCGGCGGGCCGGAAAGCAAGCGTCGAGGAGCTCGCCCGCTTCGCCCAGGACCGCCTGGCACCCTACAAGCGGCCGACGGAAATCGTCATACTGGAGGCGTTGCCCGCGTCGACGACTGGGAAGATTCTCAAACACCAGTTGCGAGCGATGGCGAAAACGCGGGCGCCGGTCGGGCGCGCACGATGAATGGATCGAAGGAGGAGGTGATCATGTGTATGCGCAAGGCGCTTGGGATGTCGCTGCTCGCAGCGATCGGATGCCTGTTGCCCGCGATGGGCGGTGCGATGGCGGAGGAATTCGTCGTGGGTGTGGAGGTGCCCCTTTCCGGCTCGCTTGCCCGCGTGGGCACGGGCATGAGCGAAGGCATCAATGTCGCGGCGGATGTGTTCAATCGCAAGAACGGCAAGCACAAGATCAAGCTCATCACCGTCGACGACGAGTCCTCTCCCGCCAAAGCGGTGGCCGCGGTCGAAAAACTGGCGTCACAAGGCGTCGTGGCCATCGACGGCGGCTACGGCTCCGGCAACATCGGCCCGGCATCGGATGCGGCGAACAAGGCCGGGCTGGTCTACATCACGTCGGGCGGCGTCGACGAGGCGCTGACGCAGCGCGGCCTGAAGACATTCTTCCGAATCAACAACACGGCCGGCTATTCAAAGGCGATGCTGGGGCTCCTGTCCGACATGGGCGCCAAGAACGTCTCCATCGTCTACCTCACCAAGGAGGCGACGTCCGACCTGGCGAAGGACGTCGAGAAGGCGTTGGTGGCCAAGGGCGTGAAGGTGACGATGCATGCGTTCGATCCGTCCATCACCGACTTCAAGCCGATCATCAACAAGATCAAGCTGCAGGACAAGCCGGACGTAATCGCGATGTCCGGCTACGAGAACGATTACGTCGGCATCCTGCGCGCGGCCAAGGTCCTGAAGCCGGAGGTCAAGGCGGTCGTCGGCGTGTGGTCGCTGGCCACGTCCAAGATGCAGGAGGACTTTCCCGACCTGATGACGGACGTCTACGGGACCGCGCTGCTGCCCTTCCCGGCGGAATTCACGACGCCGGACGGCAAGGATTTCGCCGAGTCGTACAAGAAGCTCTACGGCAAGGAGCCCGACTATCTCGGCCAGTTCGGTTATGTGCAGTCGCAGCTGCTGTTCGATGCAATCGTGCGCGCCTTCGACGCCGGCACGCTCAAGACCGGAGGCATCGCCACCGAGTTGCGCAAGTCGAACCGGGACACGCTGATCGGACGCGTGCAATTCGACGAAAAGGGCGATAACCCGAACTTCTCGCACCGGATGGGACAGCACCAGGGCAAACAGGTGGTCGTCGTTTGGCCGAAGGAATACGCCAATGGCAAGATGATCTTCCCCGGCGTGCCCTGGTGATTCCGGGAGGTTCCGTGTCATGTTGACACAGGGCACCGCGCGTCATCCCGACCCCCGCGCCGGCGGGGGGAGGGGTCTGCCGTAACGCGATGACCGAGCTCGTCCTGCAGGCGCTCTGGTCGGGGATTCTGACCGGCAGTTCCTACGCGCTGATCGCGCTGGGCCTGGCCTTGGTGTTCGGCACGATGAATGTCATCAACCTCGCGCATGGCGAACTTGTGCTTCTCGCGGCCTACGTTGCCTATACCTGCGAATCCGCGTGGGGCGCAAGTCCGCTGCTGGCGATTCCGGCCGCCATCGTCATCGTGTGCATCGCCACGGCCCTCACCTACGGACTCGTCGGCCGCATACGCCGTGACCGCGAGCTGAACTCGCTGCTGCTGACCTACGGCATCGGCATCATGCTCACCAACGGCATCCTGCTGATCTGGAAGGCGGACATCCGCTCCACCAAGTCGGCATGGCTGCAGGATGCGATCGTATTCGGGCCGCTCTACAGCATGCGCAGCGAGCTGCTGTTCTTCGCCGTCAGTGCCGCGCTGATTGCGGGTCTGTGGTGGTGGCTGACGCGAACCTGGGCCGGCCGCGCAGTTCGCGCGGTCGCATCCAACCGGGACGCCGCGCAATTGATGGGCATCGACCCGCACCGCGTCGAATTCGTGTCGTTCCTGGTAGCCGGACTGCTCGCCGCATTCGCCGGCGCCGCGATATTCAGCGTTGGCGTCATCCAGCCGGGACTCGGCATCAGCCTTACGATCAAGGCATTCATCATCACCGTACTGGCCGGCATGGGTTCGGTGCCAGGCTTGCTGGTGGGCGCGCTGCTGCTCGGGCTGACCGAGTCGCTGACGACGACGTTTTTCAGTTCCGCGCTGCAGGAATTGGCCGGCATGGTGCTATTCCTTGTCGTCCTGTTCGTGCTGCCGAACGGCCTTTTTGGAACGCGCTGGCGGCGCGCGCACTGAAATGGCGGCGCGCATCGCCGCCTCGTTTGCGTTCGCGGTCGCAGCCTACGCGCTCGTCCCGTTCGCATTCTCCGGCAATCTCTACCTGATGAGCATGATCGTCGCGGCGCTGACTATCGGCGGGATCGCACTCGCATGGGCGCTGCTGGGAAATCTGGGCGGACTCGTGAGCTTCGGTCATGCGGCGTTCTTCGGCGTCGGTTCATATGCCTCAGCCCTCCTCGTCATGAAGGCGGGATGGCCGATCGGCATTTCCCTGCTGGCCGGCGGCGCCTGCGCGGCGCTTGCCGCGGTGCTCATGTTGCCTGCGCTGCGGCTGCGCGGCCCCTACTTCGCCCTAGCCGTGCTCGCCTACGCGCACATCTTCCGCATCGTCGCCACGGAATGGAAGGGACTTACCAATGGCGCCGGCGGCATCGGCAACATCCCGCGCTTTCCCGTCGTGCTCGGGTACGACTTCTCGAGCAAAACCGGGGCGTACTGGATCGTGCTGTCGCTGGTGCTGGCGTTCGCGCTGATCTATGCAGGGATTCGGCGGAGCCATCTCGGACTCGCCCTTCGCGCCATGCACGACAGCGAGGATGCGACGCGCGCGGTCGGCGTCAACAGCACGCTGGCCAAGGCCTCGATGTTGTTCCTGTCTGCCTTCATGACGGGCATGATGGGCGCGTTCAACGCGCACTACATCAACTTCCTCGAGCCCGACTACGCGTTTTCCGGCCTGTGGACGATGCTGCCGATCGTTGCGGCAATCTTCGGCGGCTATCGGACGATCACCGGGCCGTTGATCGGCGCCGTCGTCGTGTACCTGTTGGACCAGCTCGTGTTCAAGGCAATGATGCCGATCGGCCACCAAATCGTCCTTGGCGCGCTTTTGGGCGCAATGATTCTGTTCGCGCCGCAAGGGCTGCAGTCGATTTTCGCGCGACGCCTGCCACGCTTGCGAATGACGAGCGCCTCCGGCGATGCTTGAACTCTCGGATATCGGTGTCCGCTTCGGCGGCCTGCGCGCACTCGACGGCGTATCGCTGTCGGTCGCGGCCGGCGAGATCGTCGGGCTCGTCGGCCCGAACGGCGCCGGCAAGACGACGCTGTTCAATGTGATTTCCGGCAACCTGAGGCCGCAGCGCGGGTCCCTGCACTTCGACGGCGCCGATATTGCGCGCGTGCCGGCCTATGCGCGCGCGCGACGCGGGATCGGGCGCACGTTCCAGATTCCGCAACCGATGCACACGCTGACCGTGGCGGAAAATCTTGCCGTCGCGCAGCGCTTCGGTGCCGGCCGGGTCGACGCCCACGCCGCCGAGGAGATCCTCGACCTCGTGCATTTGACCGGTCTCGCATCGCGCGACGCGGCCACCTCGCTTTCGCTGGCGGAATTGAAGGCGCTCGAAGTGGCGAAGGCCCTGGCCACGCGGCCGCGGATGCTGCTGCTCGACGAGGTGCTGGCCGGCCTCGAAGCTGTGGCCAAGCGGCGGTTCACACAAATGCTCGCGGAAATCCACGCGCGCTACAAGCTTGCCATCGTGATCATCGAACACGACATCGAGACGATCAGCACGCTGTGCCCGCGCGCCGCCGTACTCAACTTCGGCCAGCTGATTGCTGACGGGACGCCGGCCTTCGTATTCAGCCAGCCCGACGTGGTCGCCAGCTACACTGGGACCGTACCCGATGCTTGACGTTCGCGGCGTCCGTGCCGGTTACGGCAACATCAACGTGCTGTGGGACGTCGACCTGCACTTTCCGTCCGGCAAGCTGACGACGATCATCGGGCCCAACGGCGCCGGCAAGACCACACTGCTGCGCGCGATCATGGGTCAGGTCCCGCTCACGCACGGGGAAGTCCTGCTGGATGGCGCGCGGCTCGATGGCACGCGCACTTGGCGCATGCACGATCACGGCATCGCGCTCATTCCAGAAGGCCGGATGATCTTCCGCGACATGAGCGTCGCGGAAAACCTGCTGCTTGGCGCCTATTCCGTCCGCACGCAGCCGGATATTTCGCGTCGCGTCGATCAAGCCTTCGCGATGTTTCCGCGGTTGGCCGAGCGCCGGACGCAACCTGCCGGCGCGCTGTCCGGCGGCGAGGCGCAGATGCTCGCCATGGCGCGGGGCCTGATGGCCGACCCCAAGCTGCTGCTGATCGACGAGCCGTCGCTGGGTCTCGCTCCCATCGTCGTGCAGGAGATCTTCACGCTGCTTGCGCGCCTGAAGGCCGAAGGCCGGACCATCGTGCTGGTCGAGCAGAACACGCAGCGCGCCGTGCAGGTCGCCGACCAGGTCTACCTGATGCAAGGTGGCCGGGTGGTCATGGCGCAGGCGGCCGCCGACGTCGACCTCGACGCCCTGCACGACCGCTATTTCGCGCGCTAGCACGGATTCGCGATCCGATGCAGCCGCGCCGGCCATGCCATGGGCATTGTGGGCGTCCGGATGTACCTGTTCCGCCTGGGTAATTCGACGGGAGTAAGCTTCCCCGGACGCGTTTGCGCCCGCCGATCCCTTTCCTGCCGAAAGCCGCGTGTCCCATGGCTCCGGTCTGGAGTGGCGTAACAATCGCGCCGGAGGTGGATAATTACTACCCTTTTGTCCCTCGACACCTTACAACACGCCATGCGAACCGACCGAAAACTCCTGGTAGTCGACGACAATTTTGACTATGCCGAAACCTTGGCAATCCAACTCGGACAGCGCGGCTGCCTCGCAGTCCCGGCCGGGTCCGTTCGGCAAGCGCTCGATTTGCTCGACGACGATCCCGACATCGGCGTGGTCGTGAGCGACGTGAGAATGCCGGGCGTCGATGGATTGGACTTTCGGCGGGTGCTGGCGCATCGCTTTCCGAAGCTGCCTGTCGTGTTCATGACAGGCATGCCCGTCGACAAGGACGACCTCGTGCCTTTGCACGTCATCATCCTGCAAAAGCCGTTCTCGATCGACGCATTGATCGCTGCTCTGGCGCAGCTGGAGTGACGCAATGCTCTCGTTCATATCCCGCCTCAGCGGGGAGCTCCAGTGAGTGAAGGGGTTCGCGTCGATGATCCGGATCGTCCGGTACCGTCGAGCGTCGACCCGCGGATGTTTCAGTTGCTGGCCGAGCGCGTGCAGGACTACGCCATCTTTCTCCTCGATGTCGATGGCCGAATCCTGAGTTGGAACGCCGGCGCGCAAATCATCAAGCAATACCGTCCAAGCGAAATCATAGGACAGCATTTCAGTATCTTTTACACGCCGGCGGATATCGCCCGCGATTGGCCGGCATTCGAGTTGCAACGCGCACGGCTCGAAGGGCGCTTCGAAGATGAAGGTTGGCGGGTCAGAAAGGACGGATCGAGATTCTGGGCCAACGTGATTATCACGGCGCTGCGCAACGAAGAGGGAACGTTGTTGGCGTTCTCGAAAATCACGCGGGATTTGACGGAGCGCAGGAAACAGGAGGAAATCCAGCGCCAGAGCGAAGAGCGCTTCCGACTCCTGGTAGACGGAGTACTTGACTACGCCATCTATATGCTGAGCCCGGATGGCCTGGTCACCAGCTGGAACGCCGGCGCGCGCCGAATCAAGGGTTACGAAGCGTCCGAGGTAATAGGAACTCATTTCTCCCGCTTCTACCTTCCCGAGGCATTGGAGGCCGGGAAACCGTGGGCGGAGTTGGCGATTGCGCGAGAAATCGGGCGCGCTGAGGACGAAGGCTGGCGGGTGCGCAAGGACGGCTCCAGATTTTGGGCGCGGGTAGTCGTGACGGCCTTGTACGACTCGGAAGGAGTTCTTCGCGGCTTTGCCAAGGTCACACAGGACTTGACCCAGCGGCGCCACTCCGAGGCGTTGGCGATGTCGGCCAAGATGCTCAACGACTTCATCGCAGTTCTCGCGCACGAGCTTCGCAATCCGCTTGCCCCGATCCGAAATGCGGTCGAGCTGTTGACGACTGTCAAATCAGATGACCCCCTGCTGGAGAAAATGAGGCAGGTCATCGATCGTCAAAGCTCGCAGCTTGTAAAAATCGTGGACGACCTTCTCGACATAAACAGAATCACGAGAGGCGTCATTGCCATGGCGGACGTCCCGTGCGATGTAACCGACGTCATCGAGCGCGCCTTGGAAGCGGTGCGCCCGGCAATCGCGGCATCTCGCCAGTCGCTGGTCACCAAGTTGCCAGCGGAACCATTGTTAGTTCGCGGCGACCAATCGCGGCTGGTCCAGGCCCTCACCAACGTGCTCGGCAATGCCAGCCGCTACACCGACTCCGGAGGGCATATCTACGTTGCCGCATCGCGTATCAAGCTTGGCGACCACTGGGTGGTACGCATTTCGGTGCGCGATACCGGAAGGGGGATCGACCCGGCTCTCCTGCAGTCCATATTCGGGATGTTCGTGCAGGGGAGAGACCCGCTGAATCGCCCCGCTGCAGGACTCGGCGTTGGTCTGGCGCTCGCGAAATCCATCGTCGAGCTTCATCACGGAACGATAACGGCGCAAAGCGAGGGGCTCGGGAGAGGAGCAGAGTTTGTCATCAGCCTGCCAGAGCTCGCTGCCGAACAACCAGGCGACCCTGTCGTCTCGCTCGGCGACGCTGCCTCGCCACCGACGCCACCAAGTGCGGAGCCCTTGCCCAGAGCGCGCATCCTCGTGGTGGACGACAACACTGACTCCGCAAACCTGATCGCAGCGTTGCTAAGAAAACAGGGGCAGGAGGTCGTTGCCGTGAACAACGGCCAGGACGCGCTACAGATGTCCGACGGATATCGGCCGCAGATTATTTTCCTGGATATCGGCATGCCCGGCATGAGCGGCCTGGAAGTGGCGAGACGCCTCCGCGCTCGGAACCGTGTGCCGCGCCCGCTCATCGTTGCCGTTACCGGATGGAACAAGGCGGACGATCTTCAGCGCACCGAGGATGCGGGCTTTGACCTGCATCTGGTAAAGCCAGTCAGCGAATCCCAACTGATCGACGTGCTGCAGGCATTTCAGGCGACCCAACTTTCGTCGAACGCCTGAACGCAGCGTGCTGTGCGGACCGCATTGCGCGGACCGCGAAACCTGGTGGCCAAGGGCGGAATTGAACCACCGACACACGGATTTTCAGTCCGCTGCTCTACCAACTGAGCTACTTGGCCAAGCCGGCGATTATAGCAAAATCAGGCCATTACCCGTAAGTCCCTGATCCTGCGGCGATCGCTGCCGGGCCACGACAATCACCCCGGCGGCTGCGGCGACAACTGCGGCCGCGCGGTGGGCGCGGAAGTCTTGACCGGCGCATCCGCTGCCGAATCGATCCGCTGCACGTCCCCGGAGACCTCTCCGCCATCAGCGACAATGAGGCGGCCATACCGGACCTTGCCCGACACTCGTCCGGTACCTCGGACGATGAGCTTTTCATGCGCTGTCAATTCGCCCGAAAACTCGCCGTCGATTTCGGCGACGTCGATCACGGCCACGCCCTTCATTGTTCCCGGCTTGGCGATCTGCATTGCCTTGCTGTGGATGGTCGCCTCGACGTGGCCCTCGACGATCAGCACGTCGCAGTCCGATATCTCGACGCCGCGCAGCTTGATGTTGGGACCCACAAACAACTGGCTGCCCGGCGTGTCCGGCCCGATCGCGCGCGCGGCCGGCTCGGGCATTGCAGTCGAAAGCATCGGGACCTCCGTTGCGGCAGCGGGGCGCGCTGGAGCCGGCGCGGGGGCGGGCCCCTTTGCCGTCACGTTGCTGTTGGGATTCGCCGCCGGGGGAGCCGGCGCATAAGGATACGGCGGCTTCACTGGGGGTCTGTCAGCGGCCTTGGGATTGTCGCGATTGAAATTGAGCATGAGATCCTCCGTTCGGGCGCATTATGCCAATGTCATAATGCTCCTCCCGTGAGGAACGAGCAAGCGCTATTTGCGGGAGGCCGCCGCGGGCTCGGTTTCTAACGGGGGAGAAAGAGTGATCGTGATGATCACAAGAAAGTTCCCCAGATGTTGTGCGAACTTCGGTCAGCAAGGCGAACGAGCTGCTCCGTGCGGCGCAGCGCGCACAGCGATTCCGCTAGCCGAAAAACGCGCGCAGTTCGCGCAACGTCTCCTCCGGCACCTCTTCCGCCAGGTAATGCCCCGACGGCAGCGACTTGCCGCGGACATCCGCCGCAACCGCGCCCCAGTCGCGTAGTGGAGCGAACAAACGGTGGACGACCCCCTTCGCGCCCCATAGCGCCAGCAATGGACACTGGACCTGGCGACCGGCAGCGACATCTACGCCGTCATGCTCGAGGTCGATCGACGCCGCGGCGCGATAATCCTCGCACGTCGCGTGGATGGTGGCCGGCACCGCAAAGCAGCGCTCGTATTCGGAGAGCGCGCGCGTGTCGAAATGCTCGAGCCCGAGCCCCAGCCGGCCCATCATCCAATGAAGATAGAACGTAGGGTCTGCCCCGATCAATTTCTCGGGCATATCGAATGGTTGAATCAGGAAGAACCAGTGGTAATACGCTGTCGCGAACGCCTGGTTCGTTTCAGAGAACATCGTGCGCGTCGGCGAGATGTCGAGGACGGCGACCCGCTCGACGGGGTCCGGGTGGTCGAGGCACATCCGATGCGCGACGCGGCCGCCGCGGTCATGACCGCAAAGGCGAAAGCGCGAGAAGCCTAGTTCGCGCATCACCTCGACCATGTCCTGCGCCATCGCGCGCTTCGAGTATGCCGCGTGCGTCGCGTCGCTCTCGGGCTTGCCCGAGTCGCCGTACCCGCGCAGGTCCGCGCACACGACGGTGAACTCGCGCGCCAGCGTCGGCGCGACGCGGTGCCACATCGCGTGCGTCTGCGGATAGCCATGCAGCAGCAGAAGCGGCGGACCGGCGCCGCCGACAACGCAATGGATCTCGGTGCCCGCCGTGCGAATGCGCCGTGCCGAGAATCCGGGAAACAGCGTATCCACGGCGGGTCACGTCACCGTTGCGAGCCGGATTTCAATCGACCTTGGCACCGGACTTCTTCACGACGTCGCCCCACTTCACCACCTCCGTCTTGACGAACGCTGTGAACTCCTCGGTGGAGTTGCCGACCGGTTCCGCGCCGAGCGCCAGCAACTTCTCCTGCACGTCGGGCATATTGATGATTTTCACGATCTCGGTGTTGAGCCGCTTGACGATGGCAGCCGGCGTTCCCGCGGGCGCGAACACACCTTGCCAGGACCCGATTTCATAGCCGACGATTCCTGCTTCGGCGATCGTCGGCACGTCGGGCGCCGCGGGCGAGCGCTTGGCGGTGGTAACGCCCAGTGCGCGCAACTTGCCGCCTTTGGCCAGCGTCCACGCGGTGGTGATGTTGTCGAACGTCATCGTCACGCTTCCACCCATCACGTCCTGCAGCGCAGGCGGACTGCCCTTGTACGGAATGTGCTGCATGTCCACGCCGGCCATGCCTTTGAACAGCTCACCTGACAGGTGCTGCGACGTCCCGTTGCCGCTGGACGCAAAGGTGTATTTGCCGGGATTCTTCTTCATCAGCGCGATCAATTCGGCCACTGTCTTGGCCGGCACGTCATTGTTGACGACGAGCATGTTGGGGACGCGCGCGATCAGCGTAATCGGGATGAAATCCTTTACCGGATCGTAGGGCAGGTCCTTGTACAGCGACGCGTTGATGGCATTGGTGCTGATCGTGCCACCCAGGATCGTGTAACCGTCGGGCGCCGACTTGGCGACGAAATCCGCCCCCAGGCCACCGCCGGCCCCCGGCTTGTTCTCGATGATGACCGGCTGCCCGAGCGCAACGCCCAGCTTTTCGCCGATGGTACGGGCGAGGATATCGGTCGTCCCTCCCGGCGCGAATGGAACTACCCACTTGATGGGTTTGCTGGGCCACGCCTGTGCGAACGCAAGTGGTGCCGCGACGGTGAGGACCAGACCCAGGAACAGTGCGGCAGTACGTTTCATCAGCAACCCCTTCAGGCTACAAGTGCGTTGGCGCGCGCCGCGTCGATGCCCACGGACTGCGCGGCGGCAATCAGGTTGTTCCATGTCGTGTCGTCCAGCGGCACGCCGCTCGCCAGCCGCGCCGCACGTGTCTGCCGTTCGACGTCGCCGGGACCGAGCACCGGCCGTCCTGCGACCAGCGGCGGCGACGCCTTCACCCATTCCAGCAACCGCTCGGCTTCGGCCAGCACACCACCCGTGCCGTCGTACACCGCGGGTGCGATGAAGATCGACAGCATGTTGTTGCGCAATACCGTGTCGTCCGGATCGGAACTGCGTCCCGTCGTGATCGCGCCGGCGAGGAGGTCGGTGAGTATCGACAGGCCGGAGCCCTTGTGTTCGCCGATCGTCAATAGCGCGCCGCCGTCGTAGAAATCCTTCGGATCCGTCGTCGGCTTGCCGTGCTTGTCGACGATCCAGCCTGCGGGAACCTGCTCGCCCTTGTTCGACGCGACCATCAGCTTGCCCTCGGCCACCGTCGACGTCGTGATGTCGAGAATCGCCGGCGGGCCGCTTTCGCACGGTACGCCAATCGCCAGCGGATTGGTCGACAGCCGGCGATCGCTGCCGCCAAAGGGCGCAACGCGCTGCGCGCCGGAAGTGTTGAGGAAATGGAGCGATACCTGGCCCTGTTCCGCCGCCATTTCGGCCCAGTCTCCCAGGCGGCCGAGATGCCCGCAGTTGCGCAGGCCGACCATTGCTATGCCCGACTTCGCGGCCTTGGCGATACCCAGCCGCGTGGCGAACTCGCCGATCACCTGGCCGAAGCCGCGGTTGCCGTCGACGATCGCGAGCGCGGGGCTGTCGAACACGATGGTGGGATCGGTGTTGGGCTTGAGCCAGCCCATGCCCACCCATTCGAGGTACTTGCCGACACGCAGCACGCCATGGGAATCGTGTCCGACCAGATTGGAATCGACCAAACGCTGCGCCACCGTGCGCGCCTCTGGCGCCGCGCATCCGCCACCTTGCATGATGGCTGCGACGAGGTCGGTCAATTTATCAGCCGCGATCGTTTTCATCAGTGGATTTCCGGTTCGGTCGTCGCCGCGGTTCCCTCGAGGAAATCGAAGTCGCAACCCTGGTCGGCTTGCGTGATGTGCTGCTGGTACAGCGCACCGAAACCGCGCTCGTACCTGGGCGTCGGCCGCTGCCACTCAGCGCGGCGCCGCGCCAGCTCCTCGGCGCCGACCTTCATTTCCAGCTTGCGCGCGGGAACGTCGAGTTCGATGAGGTCGCCGTCGCGCACCAGCGCAAGCGGCCCCCCGATGAACGACTCCGGCGCCACGTGCAACACGCAGGCACCGTAGCTCGTGCCGCTCATGCGCGCGTCGGAAATGCGCACCATGTCGCGCACACCTTGCGCCAGCAATTTCTTGGGGATCGGCAGCTGCCCCCATTCCGGCATGCCGGGCGCGCCCAGCGGTCCCGCGTGCTGCAGCACCAGCACCGAATCCTTGGTCACCGGCAGCGCGGGGTCGTCGATACGTGCCGCCATGTCGTTGTAATCGGCGAAGACGACTGCGGGTCCGGTGTGGCGCAACAGGTGCGTCTCCGCCGCCGCGGGCTTGATGACGGCGCCATCGGGCGCCAGGTTGCCGCGCAGCACCGCGAGGCTGTCGGAGGTCACAAGCGCCTTGTCGCGCGGCAGGATCACGTCGCGGTTGAACACCTCGGCGCCCGCGATGTTTTGGCCGAGCGTCTTGCCATTCACCGTGCGCGCCGACAGCGTCAACAGGTCGCCGATCTCGTTCAACAGCGCGCGCAAGCCTCCGGCGTAGAAAAAGTCTTCCATCAGAAACTTGCCGGCCGGGCGCAGGTTGGCAATCAGCGGCGTCTTGCGGGCTATCGCGTCGAAACGGTCGATGGTCAGTGGAATGCCCGCGCGGCGCGCCACGGCGACCATATGAACTACGGAATTCGTCGAGCCACCCAGCGACAGCACCGTCGTCACCGCGTTGTCGATGCTGGCCGCGTCAAGGAAGTCGCGCGGCTTCAAGTCTTCCCACACCATCTCGACGATGCGGCGCCCGGTTTCCGTCGCCATGCGCCCGTGGCGGGAATCGGCGGCGGGAATCGACGCCGCGCCCGGCAGCGTGAAACCCATCGCTTCCGCCGCTGAGGTCATCGTCGACGCGGTACCCATCGTCATGCAGTGTCCGGGCGAGCGGGCGATGCCGTCCTCGATCTCGCTCCATTGCGCGTCGGTGATGTTGCCAGCGCGCTTCTCCGCCCAGAACTTCCACACGTCCGATCCGCTGCCCAGCTTCTGGTCGCGCCAATGGCCGGAGAGCATCGGCCCCGCGGGCATGAAGATCGCCGGCAGGTTCATGCTGATGGCCCCCATCAGCATCGCCGGCGTGGTCTTGTCGCAGCCGCCCATCAGCACCGCGCCGTCGACCGGATACGACCGCAGCAGCTCCTCGGTTTCCATCGCCAGAAGGTTTCGGTAGAGCATCGTCGTCGGCTTCTGGAATACTTCGGCGAGCGCGATGGCAGGCATCTCGAGCGGAAACCCGCCCGCTTGCAGCACACCGCGCTTCACTTCCTCCGCGCGCTGCCGGAAATGCGAGTGGCACGCATTGATGTCGCTCCACGTGTTGACGATGGCGATGATCGGCTTGCCCTGATAATCAGCGCGAGAGTAGCCCATCTGCGATGTGCGCGAATGATGGCCGAACGAGCGCATGTCGTTGTTGCCGAACCAGCGGTGCGAGCGCAGGTCGGTGGGCTTCTTGCGCGCGTTCATGACGTGGCCCCGTGTGTCGTGCATGCGAGCGCGGTTGAGGCGGCTTTCACGTACGTCCTCCCGATTCTGTTCTTGTCGCTTCCGGATCCGATTATACGGAAGCGATCGGTGGTTTCCGCATGCCTTCGCTGGGCGCCGCTACGCGTTGCCGTCGCGCCATTGCATTGCCCGCCCATAGCGCTATAGTGGGAGTTAGCTGGCGCTCGCCACCTCCCCTCGGAGGTTTCCATGTCCCTGTACCGAAACGTCATCCCTTCGCGAGTACGCGCAGTCGTCGCGTGCGCGCTGGCCCTGATGGTGTTCTGCCTGCTGGTCGCCACACCCGCCGCCAACGCGCAGGCGAAACCCAACAAGGCCGACAGCCCGACCAGCGGCCGGAAAGTCGTCGATGCCGACAAGGTCTTTGGGGCCATCGTCAAGGTCTCGGTGCAGGCCATTCCGGATGCGCGCAGCGTCGCCACGCTGGGCGCGGAACGCGAAGGCTCGGGCGTCGTCATCGGCGAGCGCGGCCTGATCCTCACCATCGGCTATCTTATCGTCGAGGCGGACGATGTCAGCATCACGGACAGTCGCGGCCGGACCTACGCCGCCCGCGTCGTCGCCTACGATCACGTGACCGGGCTCGGGCTCGTGCGCACGATCGCGCCGCTGGACGCCAAGCCGGTGCCCTTCGGCGATTCCGCAAAGCTCGCCAATCGCGAACCGGTGATGATCGCCGGCGCGGGCGATGACGGCGTTTCCTTCGCCTATGTGGTCTCCAAGCGCGCGTTTTCGGGCAGTTGGGAATATGCGCTGGACCAAGCCATCTTCACGAGCCCACCCACGCTCAACTGGAGCGGGGCCGCGCTGTTCGACAAGGACGGCAAGCTGCTCGGCGTGGGTTCGCTGATCGTCCGCGATGCAAACGACGATGATCCCCGGCTTCCCGGCAACATGTTCGTTCCGATCGACCTGCTGAAGCCGATCCTGCCGGACCTGGTCAAGGGCGGTCGCCGCGCCGGACCCGCGCGTCCGTGGATGGGCGTGTCGACCGACGAGTCGCAGGGACGCCTCGTGGTGTCGCGTGTATCGCCAGAAGGTCCGGCTGACCTCGCCGGCTTGTCCGTCGGCGACATCATCCTCGCCGTCGGCGACGAAGGCGTGCGGACGCAGGCCGATTTCTACCGGAAGGTATGGGGCCGCGGCAATGCCGGCGATGAAATCCCGCTCAAGTTGTTGCAGGGGGTGGACGTGCGCGAGGTGCGCGTCAAATCCATCGATCGGGTCGAATACTTCCGAGGGCGCACTACCTACTGACCGGAATCCGCGGTAAAGATCATCCGGGCCGGTCAAACCCGCGGTTCGCGCACGTGAAGCTTGCCCGTACAATGCGGCGTTGTATTCACGCCGCGATCGCGCCCGCCGATGCTCTATGCCCTGACGATATTCGCTAGCGCGTTCCTGCTCTTCCTGCTCCAGCCCATCGTCGCAAAGCAAATCCTGCCCTGGTTCGGCGGCTCCGCGGCGGTATGGACGACCTGCCTCGTATTCTTTCAGTCGACGCTGCTGCTCGGCTACGCCTATGCCGACTTTTCCGTGCGCAGGCTCACGCCACGCGCCCAGGCAAGACTGCACATGGTGCTGCTCGTGCTGAGCCTCGCCGTCCTGCCAATCATCCCGGGCGCGTTCTGGAAACCCACGGGACTGGAAAGCCCGATCTGGATGATCCTGGGACTCCTCTCGGCAACGATCGGGCTTCCCTACTTCGTGCTCTCCACGACCAGTCCGCTGATCCAGGCGTGGTTCGCGCGCACCTTCCCCGGTCGCAGCCCGTATCGGCTGTTCGCGCTGTCGAATCTCGCATCGATGCTGGCGTTATTGGGATACCCGTTCCTTCTCGAACCCTGGATCGCCACGCGCATGCAGGCGTGGGGGTGGTCGGCGGGATATGCGGCGTTTGTCGGCCTTGGCGTGCTGGCGGCGCGAAAAGGGAGACGTGCCGGAGAGTTGGCCCCTTTGCGGACAGCGAGCCCAGCCGACGCCACGCCGACCAGCGCGCCGCCGACCTTGAGCCGGCAACTGCTCTGGTGCGCACTCGCGGCAACCAGCTCGGCGATGCTGCTGGCGGTGACCAGCCACATCACGCAGAACGTCGCCGCGGTTCCGTTGCTCTGGATCGTGCCGCTGTCGCTTTACCTCATCACGTTCATCGTATGCTTTGACGGCGAAGGCTGGTATCGCCGGGAGATCTTCCTCGCGATGCTCGCGGCGGCGCTCGGCGTCATGGGCTGGACGCTGGCAGACCCAAAGCTGGCCCACGTGTTGGCGATCCAGATCGACGTTTTCTGCGCCGGATTCTTCATCGCGTGCATGTTTTGCCACGGCGAACTCGTGACCTGCAAGCCGGCGCCCCGCTACCTGACGCGCTTCTACCTGATGGTCGCTCTCGGCGGCGCGCTGGGGTCGGTGCTCGTCGGCGTCGTGGCGCCTCTCGCCTTTTCCGCCAACTTCGATCTCGCGTTCGTGCTCGTCGCGTGCGCGCTGCTTCTGCTGTGGCGGACGCGAGGCGAGGCGCTTGTCTTTCCGGCGTTGGCCGCGATCTCGCTGGCCGTCACCGTCGGCTGCGGCATCTGGAGCATGGTCGAGTTCTACCAGGACACCATATACACGTCGCGCAATTTCTACGGCATGCTGCGCGTACAGGATTCAGGGGGCGACGACGTCGACCGCCGCCGCACGCTGGTCCACGGGACCATCATGCATGGCAAGCAGTACCTGCATCCCAGCTTCCAGTCCGAGCCGACGAGCTATTACACGCGCAACTCAGGCATCGGCCGCCTGATCGAGGCCATGCACCCGCGCAAGGGAAGCATCAAGGTCGGCGTCATCGGCCTGGGCACGGGAACCCTTGCCACTTACGGCGCCAAAGGAGACGTCTACCGTTTCTACGAAATCAATCCGGGCGTAGTCAGCGTCGCGCAACGCGATTTCACCTTCCTCAAGAACAGCGACGCCACGATCGAGTTGTCCTTGGGGGACGCTCGGCTGTCGCTCGAGCGCGAAGCGCCACAGCAATTCGACGTCCTCGCCATCGACGCGTTTTCCAGCGACGCCATACCGGTGCACCTCATCACGCGGGAAGCGGTCGAGGTGTACCTGCGGCACATGAAGCCGGACGGCGTGATCGCGTTCCACGTCACCAACCGCTACCTGAATCTGGTGCCCGTGGTCGAGGCCATCGCGAACGAGCTTGGACTGCAAGCGCTATGGTTCGATGACCCGGGCCTGGAGCCGTTCGGCAGCGCATCCAGCTGGGTACTGCTCGCGAAGGACCCGGCCAGGCTCAACGACCCGCGGCTGACGGACCCGTCCAGCAGGATCGAAACCCGCCGCGATTGGCGCGTGTGGACCGACGACTTCAATAATCTGGTGCAAGTACTGAAGTAGCCGCAATCACACGTGCACTGCACTAGAATCGGTCCATGCCCCGCGAAGCGCTCCCATCGCCTGCAGACCCTGGACCCTACCGCGCGCTGATCCGGCCGCCCAAGGCGCGCCACATCGAGGTCATTGATCAGCGCGCCCTGCCGCACGCCGTCGTCCGGGTCGTCATCGGCGATGCGGACGCCGCGGCGCTCGCCATCCGGCGCATGTGGATTCGCGGCGCACCGCTGATCGGGGCGGTCGGCGCCTATGGTCTCGCGCTGGCGCTTGACCGCGACGCCAGCGATGCCGCGTTGGCGAAGGCGCACAACGCGCTCGACACGACGCGTCCCACCGCCGTCAACCTGCGCTGGGCGCTCGACCGCGTGCGCGCGAAAGTGCAGCCACTCGCCGTCTCCGCGCGCGCGGATGCCGCGTGGGCGGAAGCAGACCGCATCGCCGCAGAGGATATCGGCATCAATTACGCCATCGGCGAGCACGGCTTGGCGTTGCTGCGCGGGATCGCGCAGCGGCGGCCGGGGCCGATCGCCGTGATGACCCATTGCAACGCCGGCGCTTTGGCTACCTGCGGCTGGGGCACAGCCATGGCGCCGCTGTTTCGCGCGCATGCCGAGGGACTCGCATTGCATGTCTGGGTGAGCGAAACGCGCCCGCGCATGCAGGGCGCCAGCCTCACGGCCTGGGAACTCGACCAACGTGGTATCCCGCACACGCTGTTCAGCGACGGCGCGAGCGGGCTCCTTATGCAGCGCGGCGATGTCGATGTGGTGTTCGTCGGCGCCGACCGCGTCGCCCGCAACGGCGATGTCTGCAACAAGATCGGGACCTATGACAAGGCACTCGCCGCGCGCGACAACAACGTGCCGTTCTACGTGGCGCTGCCCTCGCCGACGATCGACTGGAGGCTTGCCACGGGCGCCACGATTCCGATCGAGGCGCGCGACAGCGACGAAGTGCTGACGGTCGCGGGTCGTGACGACTACGGACAAACCGTCCGCGTCGCCATTGCGCCGCACGGGACGCGCGCGGTGAACTACGCGTTCGACGTGACTCCGGCGCGGCTGGTCAGCGGACTGGTCACCGAGCGTGGCGTCACGCGAGCGTCATCCGACTGGCTCGCGGCAATGTTCCCCGAGTACGCCGCAGCCCCCTGACGATGTCGTCCGAATCCACGCTGCAGGCCGACGAACACGCGTTGCGGGCAGAGGTCATCGCAACCGCGCTCGCGATGAATGCGGCGGGCATCAATCGCGGCAAGTCAGGGAACGTGAGCGCGCGCTGGCGGGTTGACGACTTCGACGGCTTCCTGATTACGCCGACGGGTGTGCCGTACGCGAGGACCTCGCCGGAGCAAATCGTTGTGATGACGCTGGCCGGCGAGACGCGCGGGTCATTGCTGCCGTCATCGGAATGGCGCTTTCACCGCGACATCTACGCCGCGCGCGGGGACGTGCGGGCCGTGGTACACACGCATGCACCGTTCGCCACGACACTCGCGTGCCTGCGTCGCGGCATTCCGGCGTTCCACTACATGGTGGCGGTGGCAGGCGGCAACGACATCCGTTGCGCGCCGTACGCGACCTTCGGTACACAGGAACTCTCGGATCATGCCGTCGCGGCGCTCGCCGGTCGCCGCGCCTGCCTGCTCGCGAACCACGGGATGATTGCCGTCGGCACGTCGTTGGAGCAGGCGTTGGCCCTTGCCGTGGAAGTCGAGACGCTGGCGGAGATGTACTGGCGCGCGTCGCAGATGGGCGAGCCGGCCCTGTTGTCGGACACCGAGATGACTCGGGTGTTGGAGAAGTTCGCCTTATACGGGCAATTGCCTGCCACGTAGGATTGCGGCTCGGCGTCGTGTCGGATATTTTTACGACCCCGCCGTTTAGCCGCTGATCTAGGCGTTAATTCTTTTTGTAATCAAACGTCTAACGCGCTGGCACGGCGCGTGCGTTTAATGGTGCCTGTAGGGGTTTTTGACACTTGCAGGGGAGCGCGGACGCGGGTTCAAGCTCCGAACTCAAAACACTACCACCTTCCAGGACCCCCAAAAGGGGTCGCGTCAGGGACGAACGCGAGGCGTCCCGGCACTGGATCGACAACTTTGGGGGTCCCATTGAAAGACAATA
>Ga0207645_10000984_pt1 | contig 23546 bp, 16 predicted proteins | sample KBSM53metaG_FD_184331 | JGI IMG/M metagenome (GOLD analysis project Ga0207645, IMG submission 184331) | Miscanthus rhizosphere microbial communities from Kellogg Biological Station, Michigan, USA - KBS M5-3 metaG (SPAdes) (version 2) | ecosystem: Host-associated > Plants > Roots > Rhizosphere >...
GGCGCAGGGCTCGCCAAAGCCTGCCGCAACAGAGAAGGCGGCCGCGCCCGCCGGAGCCGGCAAACGCACGGATGTTTACCATGTCCACTTCGCCAAGGCCGCTCTCGGCAAGGCGGTGCAATTGGGCGACTGGCTCAAAACGCCGGATCCCAGCAACCCGATGCCCGACCACTTTATTGTTCTTCGCCATCAGGATGGCGATGCCTGGGATTACGTTGTCATTACCCATATCGGGCCAAAAGCCACCGTGGAAGCCGCCGGCACTGCCGTGCCTCCAGACAAACGCGACCTGGGGGATTGGCATACCGATACATTTGTGAACGGACCATCGTGGGAGGATTTCACTCGCGCTATGGGCATTGACGGCGATTCAGCAGCCAAGACTGCGGGCTCGGTTTATATTGTTTCTGTTTATCGTCCTGCTCCCGGCCATCGCGAAGGTTTGGAGAAAATGCTCAGTGAAGCGCCGCAACAGCCCGACACCAGCGCAGGCAACGTGTTGATGCAGCATCTGGAAGGCGCTGACTGGACGTTTCTAGCCGTCGCTCGCTACAATTCGTGGGAAGATTATGCTACGAGCGAGAAAAACAGTGTGGCGCAGACGACGAAAAAGGATGGTGGCTGGGTTCGTTTGCGTGAGCACATCGCTTTTCATACCGACACGCTCACCGACCGTCTCGCGCCGTAAACGCCTGCGCTTGGCGAGATGCGTTGAAGCGTTAAACCGTTACATCATTACAAAGTCACGCCGGCGTTAGTTGTAGCAACGGCGCTGTGCCGCCGTGCGGGTGGACGACACCGCGAACGCCACAACACGATTCTAAAATTGTCGGGCGTTTCTGTGAAACGCCAACCTAAGGGAGTGAGCGTCTGACACAGACGCCCTACAATGGCCCCCGCCCGGCAAAATTTGTCATTCCTTCGTCATTGGTCATTCGGATTTCGTCATTTCGATCCTGTCATCGCAATCGGGAGTAAGAGGACGAAGAGGAGCAAGAATAGGATTTAGATTAAGAGGAACATTCGACAACACATCTACGCATCATGATGCGTCAATTTGTTTCTTGATCACGGGAGCAAAACACCGTTTAGTTCCGAGACAATCATGTCGTCACCGGAACTTCATCCTCTGGAATCCGTTTTGCGCCAGCGCATCGTCGTGCTCGACGGCGCCATGGGCACGATGATCCAGCGCCTCAAGCTGAGCGAAGCGGATTATCGCGGGAACCGCTTTCGCGATCGGCCGGAGAAAGATCTCAAAGGCAGCCTCGAGCTGCTCAATTTAACTCAACCGCACATCATCGAGGAGATCCACGCCCAATATCTCGATGCCGGTGCCGACATTATCGAAACGAACACGTTCAGCGCGACCACGGTTGGACTGCACGATTTTCTTTTCGCCGGTGAACCACCGCGCGGACGAAAGGATCAGCAATTTTTCCAGCGTGTAGTGGACGATTCCGATTTTCGCGGGCTCGTGCACGAGATGAATGTGGCGGCAGCCAAAATTGCTCGCCGTGCGGCGGAGCGTGCCGCAAATGAAACCGGGACTCGCCGCTTCGTTGCGGGATCGTTGGGTCCCCTGCCCGTGGCTGCGTCGATTTCACCCGATGTAAACGATCCCGCGTTCCGCGCGGTCACGTTCGATCAGCTTCGGCGAACCTATTTCGATCAGGCAAAGGCGCTCATCGAAGGAGACGTCGATCTTTTGATTGTCGAAACCATCTTCGACACGCTCAACGCCAAAGCCGCGCTCTTTGCTGTTGCAGAGCTTTTTGAACAAACGGAAAAAAAAATCCCGATCGCAATTTCGGGAACGGTAACTGATCGATCCGGTCGGACACTGAGCGGGCAAACGGTGGAAGCATTTCTCGTTTCAATCGCGCACGCGCAGCCGCTGCTGGTGGGATTGAATTGCGCATTGGGCCCAGATGAGATGGAACCGTATGTCGAAGAGCTGGCCCGGATTTCGCCCTACTTCATGAGCGCGTACCCAAACGCGGGCCTGCCCGATCCGCTATCGGAGACTGGTTTTCCGGAAACACCGGAAACGTTTGCGCCTAAAGTCGTGAAATGGGCGGAGACCGGCTGGTTGAATCTCGTAGGCGGCTGTTGCGGAACAACGCCCGAACACATCCGCGCAATTGAAAAGGCGGTGCGCGGTTTTGCGCCACGACTTGTGGAGGCGTGTGCGCTCCCCAATCCAGATGCGCGATCATATGCAAGCTAACGCGTTACAACTTTCCGGGCTGGAGCCGCTGAAGATTACGCGAGAGTTCGGCTTTGCTGTGATTGGTGAGCGGACAAATATCACGGGCTCTCCGAAATTTTCGAAATTGATCCTGGCAGACGATTTCGAAGGCGCGCTGGCAGTGGCGCGCCAGCAGGTCCAGGGCGGCGCGAACCTTCTCGACGTGAACATGGACGAGGGCATGATCGATTCGGAAGCGGCCATGACACGCTTCCTGAACCTGATCGGCAGCGAACCGGAAATCGCGCGCATTCCAGTGGTGATCGACAGCTCGAAGTGGAGCGTGATCGAAGCGGGACTGAAATGCGTGCAGGGCAAAGCGGTCGTCAATTCCATCAGCTTGAAGAACGGCGAGGAGGAATTTCTCCGGCAGGCGCGATTGATCCGGCGCTATGGCGCGGCTGTCATCGTGATGGCGTTTGATGAGCGCGGCCAGGCCGACAACTTGGAGCGCAAGATCGAGATCTGCACGCGCGCTTACGATCTCTTAACAAGACAGGCGAACGTGCCAGGGAACGATATTATCTTCGATCCAAATATTCTGACCGTGGCGACCGGCCTCGAGGAACATCGCAATTACGCAGTCGATTTCATCGAAGCGACCCGTTGGATCAAAAAGAATCTTGCCGGCGTGCGTGTGAGCGGGGGTGTGAGCAATATTTCGTTTTCGTTTCGCGGCAACAACACCGTGCGCGAAGCGATGCACGCCGCGTTTCTTTTTCACGCAATCCGCGCCGGTCTCGACATGGGAATCGTCAACGCAGGGCAGCTCGCGGTTTACGAAGAGATCGAGCCGGAACTGCGGGAGCGGGTGGAAGACGTGCTGTTGAACCGGCGCGACGACGCGACCGAACGGCTGGTCGATTTCGCAGAAAGAGTAAAGGCGAAAGGCAAAACGCCGATCAAAGACGAGGCGTGGCGTGCCGAACCCGTAGAAGAGCGGCTAAAACATGCGCTCGTAAAAGGGATCGTTGATTACATCGACAGCGATACGGAAGAGGCGCGACAAAAATGCAGGCGACCGCTCGAAGTGATCGAGGGTCCGCTCATGGCCGGGATGAGTGTGGTGGGAGACCTGTTTGGCTCAGGCAAAATGTTTCTGCCGCAAGTAGTCAAAAGTGCGCGCGTAATGAAGAAAGCTGTCGCCTACTTGATGCCGTTCATGGAGGCGGAAAAATCCGCGGGTGCGAAACCGCAGGGCCGAATCGTAATGGCAACGGTGAAAGGCGACGTGCACGATATCGGCAAGAACATCGTGGGCGTCGTGCTGCAATGTAACAATTACGACGTCATCGATCTCGGCGTGATGGTGCCGGCGGCGCAGATTTTGGAGACGGCGCGAGAGAAAAAGGCGGATGTCGTCGGATTGAGCGGGCTGATCACTCCGTCATTGGATGAGATGGTGCACGTGGCGCAGGAAATGGAGCGCGAGCGATTCAAGCTGCCATTGTTGATTGGCGGCGCAACGACGAGCCGCGCGCACACGGCAGTAAAAATCGCGCCGCATTATCATGCTAGCACTGTGCATGTGCTCGATGCCTCGCGCGCAGTGGGCGTGGTCAATTCGCTTTTGAATCAGCAATTGAAACCGGAGTTCGATGCGAAAACACGTGATGATTACGCGCGTTTGCGGGAGGAACATTCGGCGAAAACGCGCCAGAGAAAGTTGCTCACGCTGGAAGAAGCGCGCGTAAATCGGACAGGAATTGACTGGGATGCATATACTCCACCGAAACCCGAGTTTCTAGGAGTGCGTGTTTACAAAAGTGATGAGATTTTGGCGAGGGCGCCGAAACCGGCACGCCCCGCCGGCAACGCTGTATCACTGCGGGCAGGCGAGGACGCGTGCGCTACCCAGAACGTTTCTTTGCGGACCCTTATCGAGTACATCGATTGGTCGCCGTTCTTTCATGTCTGGGAGTTGCGCGGACGTTATCCGGCGATCCTTGATGATCCGGCGATCGGCAAACAGGCACGCGAACTTTTTGCTGACGCGCAAGAACTTCTCGAACAGATCGCGGCGAAAAACTTGCTCGTTGCGCGCGGCATTTATGCTTTTTGGCCGGCAAACTCAGTTGGTGATGATGTCGATCTTTACGTCGATGACGCGCGGACGAAGAAGCTCGCGACGTTTTATTGTTTGCGTCAGCAAATGCAAAAGCCGGCTGGGCAGCGGAACCATTGTTTAGCTGATTACGTCGCGCCGGGAAACTCTCAACTCTCAACTTTCAACTCTCAACCTGCTGATTACCTCGGTGGCTTCGCCGTTTCGATTCATGGCGCCGACGAACTCTCGGAAAAATTCAAACATCAGCATGATGACTACAACGCGATCCTGACCAAGGCGCTCGCCGACCGTCTGGCGGAAGCGTTCGCGGAATATTTGCATAAACAAGCCCGAATCGCATGGGAGTTCGGCCGCGAGGAAAAGTTGTCCACTGTCGATCTGATCCGCGAGAAATATCGCGGGATCAGGCCGGCGGCGGGTTATCCCGCCTGCCCCGATCATGCGGAAAAGGGAACGTTATTCGATTTGCTCGATGTGGAGAAGAACGCGGGCATCAGATTGACGGAATCGTTCGCCATGCATCCCGGCGCGAGCGTGAGCGGACTTTATTTTTCGCACCCCGATGCAAAATATTTTGGCGTCGGCCAAATCAGGCGGGATCAGGTTATCGATTATGCAACGCGAAGAGGCGAAACGATCGCCGCAGTGGAGAAGCGGCTGGCGCCGAATTTAGGCTACGAGGCTTAAATCGAGTTCTCTGCCTTCGCGCTCGCTAATAGCAGAGTGGCGTCTTTGGCTGAAACAGCGGCCGAATCTTTAGCTTCCTTCGCAGGCCAAACGACTTTCCAGGCGAGGCCACACTTCTCGAGCACCCAGATGACGTAGCGAGTGAGGTCGAATTCCCACCAGCGCAGACCGTGTGCCGCGCAACGCGGTTGCGCATGATGATTGTTATGATAGCCCTCGCCGAACCCGAGGACGCCGATCCAAAGATTGTTTCGGCTCTGATCGGACGTATCGAAGCTGCGATATCCGAACTGGCGCATGTGGCAGATGGAGTTGACCGACCAGGTGACATTATAAATGACGAGCATCGGCACATAGAGGCACCAAAGCATCCCGGCCAAACCAAGTGTAAAATACAGCGTCAACGCCAGAGCAAGATGCGGCAGGACATAGAGCAACGAGTTCTCCCAAAGGCGGCAGTACCAAATTTTACTTACATCGGCGGCGTAACGCTTCGACCGCTCGCGAAATTCAGGCGGCTTCCGGATCAGCCACATCATGTGGGCATAGGGAAAGCCGTGCACGGGACTGTGAATGTCTTCGTCGGTATCTGATTTGAGATGATGGTAACGATGATCCCCCACCCACGTGACGGGATCGCCGGCAAGCGTCACGGCAGTTCCGGTCGCGAACACAAATTTGAGCCATTCCGGCATCTCGAATCCGCGATGTGTCAGATAACGATGCAGATAAAGTGTCGTGCTAATTCCGCCCCAGAAAAAAAGCGGCAGCATGATGGACAGATAGAAAGGATGGAAGCGCGTCAGGAGTCCAAGAATTCCCAGTAGTTGCAACAGAACCAGGACGATGAAAATGAGAAGATTGAGTTTTTCGTGCTTAAACATGCGGAGAGGCGGGCGAGGACGAAGCAGCCAACCGGGCCGCAGTTAAATCCAGAGGTGTGATTATCGCACGCTAGGGAGACGACGGCAAATCGTTATTTCTCAAAAGGATAGCGCATGCGTCTGCATGGACCGGACCGTGAGTCGAATCAGGCAGTGACGAACTCACGCCGATTTACCGCTACCGGCAGTATCAAATATTAACTTTCAGGATGCGCTGGTCTGGCGAGCGTGATATTCATCAAGCCATAAGCCGGGGCGTAGCTTAGCTTGGTAGAGCGCGTGGTTTGGGACCACGAGGTCGGAGGTTCAAATCCTCTCGCCCCGACGTGAATCTACATCGATGGCGCTGATTAAAAAATCTGACGGCGCTTCATGCGGCTACACCATTATTGACTAGCTCCAGCGCCTTTCCGCATCGGGAAATTTGGCTACATTAGAGCCAAGACAGGGAATGAAGATAAAAGGGTTAATTTTGTCGGCATTGCTGGGCAGCATGACATTGACATTCCACGGGCAGGATGCGGCGCCGCCGGATGTCGATCTTTACGCACCGGAGAAACAGCCGGAGGTTACGGCCACACCTTTTCCAGAACCGAACGGCCCCGACATGCCGGAGATATCGCGGCTTGACCAGAACTTTTCAAAGCCGAGATCGCTCGGGAAAGAAGCTGATGCGGCCCGCGTGCATGTAGAATGGCGACAACTAAAAAACCGGACAGTGAATGACCCTGCGGTGCAGGCGGCAAAGGCGTTTGCTCAATCTGCCCGAACGGACTTGGAGAAACGGAATCGCCTCCGCAGCTACTACAACATCTATTACGAACGCATGACCGCGCTCGCTACGGCTCCCGAAATCAAGTTGGCATTGCAGGCGTTGAAGACGTCTCACCAAGGCTTGTTAAATCAGCCCAAGGTGCGGCCTACGCCCACTCCCGAAGGTTCCACTGCGACACCAACGCCATCAGGCACGCCTGCGCCCAAGCAGCCGGCACATAAGCACAAGAAGAAAAAATCGAAGGGATGGTTCGGGAGCCGTCTTGTCAGCCCACATTCAATACTGTATTGCTAACGCATCGTGTTCACGGCGCGTTCGTCTAGTGGTTAGGACACAGCCCTCTCAAGGCTGGTGCACGGGTTCGACTCCCGTACGCGCTGCTGCCCTCGAAACACAGATCACCGATGCGTTTTCCAGCAATCGCTTTTCTCGCCGCGCTCTGCTGCGAGTTGATAAACGGATGCTCGGAAGACATCACCCGTCGAACGGCAGTCACCGTTTTTTCCGTTAAAGGAGACGTCATGTTCGGGACGGCTGACCAAAAGAGTTTTCAGCCGGTCACACGCGAGAGCCGGGTCCAGGATGGCAGTATCGTGCGAACGTCCGATGGCGCGCTGCTTGACCTCGGATTGATTGGCGGCGCCTTGGCGCAAATGTCGAGCAATTCTGAAATCAAGATCGAAGAATTAAAGATCTCGAAAGATGGCAACCAGACTCGCGGCGGTGTGCGTAGCCGGAGCGCGCGGATACGATTGAGCCGCGGGAAAATCATTATCTTATTCACTGGGGGCACCAGCAACACGTCGCAATTTGCGATCAGCACGCCACCGGTGACGGTTGTGCCGGATTCGGACTGCCTGTTTCTTGTTCAGAAGGACGATCGGAACACTCGGGTAACTTGCGTGCGAGGAAAAGTCGATGCAGCCACTGCAGGGCAGCCGCCAGTCGCAATCGGGGCCGGCTATTTTCAACGGTGGCCATCAACTCGTCCGGAGCCGGTGGCGGCGACTGAAGATGCCGCGGCGCAAATGGATATTATGGACTCGCTCGCAATTGAGGATGAGTTGCTCGATTTGGACGCCGGTTGGCGGAATCGCCGCCCGTTTTAGCAAGTCTTATTTAGGCAAAATATTTTTATTGACGGCCTAGCGGCGACCCCCTAGCCTCGTCGCCATGTCGTACCAAACGTCTCCTTTTTCCAAGTCAACGGGTACCGGAAAGTTGGGTCAATCGAGCGGCGCCAGCCTTGCGTTGTTCGCGGGAATTTTCATAGCATGCACTTTCGCGGTACGCGGAGAAGATTCTATTCCTGAAGAGCCATTGCCTTCTTCGTCCGATAACGCCGAAGCGCAGACCGACGCTGCTCCATTGCAACCGGCAACTTCGCTTGGCGGCCTCGACTCGAGGAACCTAACGCTTGGAGGTGAGACTGTCTCTCCAAAGGAATTACCTGCAGCGGAACCGCGTCGCTTTCACTACAGTTTCGGGCTGACCGTTCGGGCGGTTTACGACGACAACATCTTTCTCACTAATACGAATAAAGTCGACGATTGGTATTTTGCGATCGAACCGAGGCTCACGGTTGGATTCGGCGATATGGAAGGACGCAACGAGAACTACGTTCGTCTGGACTACATGCCGAGCATAATTCTGTACGCCGACCACTCGAACGAGAATGCCGTCAGCCATCTGATCGAGCTGGAGGGCCAGTACAGGTTCAGCCGTTTAACGCTGAATTTGTTTCAGGGAGTGTATATACTCGATGGGACAAACATTAACAGCATTGTCGACACGACCGGACTGTTTGCAAACCTCGACACGAGCACATTCACACGGCTGAATCTTTTTACCACACGCCTGAGAGCAAATTACGAGCTCACCGCGAAACTGTTTCTGACCGGTGAAGTTGATGCCTGGGTTTACGACTACCCCGATCCCGGGTTTATCAGCTCCGAAATGATTTCAGGCGGTCTCTATATTAATTATGTTGTGACGCCAAAGCTGACGATCGGCGCCGGCGGCACTTTTGGTTATAATTGGGTGGACAATCCAAGTACGGACCAGACCTTCGAGCAGGCGAATTTTCGCCTCAATTACCAGGTAACAGGCAAATTGGGTCTGTCTGCCTCCGCAGGCGTTGAGATCCGTCAGTTCGACGATCAGCGGGGTGACTACGTGTCACCGGTGTTTGAGCTCGGCGGGATCTATCAGCCGTTTGACGGCACGACTATCACCCTGGCGGCCGGCCGGCGAGCCCTAAATTCCGGAGTTTTTGAAGATCAAGATTTCTGGACGACATATATCGTGGGCCGGTTTCAACAGCGTTTGTTCCGGCGCGTTTACTTCGGTTTAGCGGGCGGGTATGAGAATTCGGATTATTTCGCCACAACCAGCGGAGTGAATGCACCGCGGAATGACGATTACTTTTTTATCTCACCCTCCATTGACGTGCTGATTACGCGATGGGTGAGTGTCGGCGCCTATTACCTCCATCGCGAGGACAACAGCAACATCGATTTTTTCAGCTTTGATAATAATCAGGTTGGTGTTCGGGCAACATTTAGATTTTAGCGAGGGTTTGAATCGCCTTCGATCTCAAGCACACCGGCCGTGGTGGCCGGCTGTGCTGGCCTTTTTATTGCTTCCGGGCGTTCTGTTGGCGCAGATCCTCCCTCCGGGAAACGTCGGATTCCAGCCTTCCCTTCCTGCCTCCACATCGCAGTCCGCTGCTGTTTCCACATTCAATCCAACCAGCCCAAGCGGCAGCGTTAGCGCGCCGCCCGGCTACATTTTGAGCGCGAACGATCAGGTGTCGGTCGAGGTTTTTGGCGAGGATGACTTGCGCACGAATGGACGATTGAATCCCGAAGGCAACTTGAGTGTGCCGTTGCTTGGTTCAATCCATCTGGCCGGATTGACGCTAACCCAGGCGGCTTCAAAACTCACGGATCTTTACGGTCGGGATTATCTGGTAAGTCCGAAAGTGAATGTCATGCTCCTGGGGTACGCGAAGCGGCGCTTCTCGATTTTGGGTCAGGTAAATCGGCCCGGCAGTTACGAAATGCCCGATAGCAGTCCTGGCGGGATCGATCTCCTGGAAGCCGTCGCGATGGCTGGTGGCTACACACGCATTGCTGCGCCAGAAAGGATAGCTGTCCGTCGACAAGGCGCTGGTGGTGATCAGATTTTCAAGGTCAATGCAAAACGGTTCACAAAGGGGAGCGGCGGCGGTTTTCACGTCGAACCAGGTGATACCATCACCGTCGGGGAAAGTATTTTTTAACCGAAAACTTTTTGCGACTGCAGCTTTTCGAGCGCACTGCTCGGGTGTAGAATCTCGTTTGAGCCAAATTTTTTTCTTGTGGTTGATCCATCCCTACCTGAAGCAGTAGCCGCTAATACCCCAAGTCCGGGTCCTAGGGCGTTATCGCATTTGCCGGGAGAATTCGTAGGCCTGAAGGGCGGGTTCGATTTTCGGCGCTTCTGGCATTCTTTCGTCGAGCGGATTTGGATCGTCGCCCTTTGTGTGCTGGCCGGTCTTTTCGTTGCGCTGGGTTATCTTGCGCGAACGCCAAAGCTCTATCAGGGCCACACGGTGCTCGAAGTGGATTTTCAGGAGCCGACCCTTCTGACAACGGGAGACTCGGCGCGCATACGCCCGACGTTTCTGGCCAGTCAGGAAGCACTGCGAACCATCGAGCAGAATCTCACCAATCAAACCCTGCTTGCCCGAGTGATACGCTCAGAAGGCCTGGCCAAAGATAATGGACGCGCGCTTTTCGGCGGCCAAAATATTACAGGCAGCAGCAAACCCAGCGCGACGCCGAGCAGCGGCCCGTCGGCGGACATGAGCAAAACTGAGAGTGCTGTTGGTGTGACGACTTTTACGTCGCTCGAAGAAGCGTTGGGGCGGGGAGTTGCGAACATGGTAAAGCCGGTGATTCGTCGCGGTACGCGTCTGATCGACTTGTACGTAACGAACCGCGACCCGGTCATGGCACAGCGCCTCGCCGATGCAATCGGGCGCGAATACATTCGCAATTCCATCGAACGTCGCGCTTCGCTCAGCGAGGAGTCAATACGTTATCTGCTTGAGGAAGAAGAGCGATTGAAGGCCAATCTGCAAAAGAGCGAGGCGGCCGTTGCGGAATACAAAGCGAAAAATCCCGACGCTTTGCAACTTGGCGGCGGCACCGCTGCGACCGGATCACAGCAGGGATCGGGTGCCGGGGCCGGTGGTCCCCGCGGCGGCCTGGTAGAGGACAAGCTGCAAGATATAAACAGCAAATTGACCGCGGCAAAAAACGACCGGCTTCGCCTTGAAGGCGAGCTTAAGCAGATCGAACAGGCTGGCGACCACATCGATGCACTGCTCGCGATTTCGAGCATCTACAACGCAGGGTTGGTGACCGATGCGCAACGGAATGTCACGCAGGTAGAAGCTTCAATCGCCACTTTGTCTTTACGATACAAGGAAAAGCACCCCCGAATGATGGCGGCGCGGGCCGCCCTGGCAGACGCAAAGGAAAAGCTTCGCCAAGCAGCAATGGCGCAACCTCCCATTCTGCGTAACGCCATCGAGCAGAACAAGGCGACCGAAGCCAGTTTGCTGGCGGCATTGCAAGACCAGCAGGGCGTAGCTGTCGCGCTCAACCGCACAGCAATCGGATGGCAGGAATTGGCCCGGCAAGCTGAGACGGATCGCGCACTCTACGAAAGCGTTCTGACCCAGATCAAGGAGACAAGTTTAACAAAAGACGTGAAGACGAATGCGGTTAGTGTGGTCGAGCGTTCCCCTGTTTCGTATTTGCCTGTTAGTCCCAGCCCTTCGAAAGCGATCGCGCTGGGTCTGCTAGGCGGATTAGTTGTTGGCCTCGCATTTGTCCTCGGCGCCGACACGCTCGATCGCTCCATCAAAACCGTTGATCAAGCCGAGAACACGCTGGGATTACCCGTATTCGCCGCTATTCCGGAAACGACTGAGCAGGGGCCGGGGGGTCGCTTGAAACGGCAAGGCAGGGTTTGGAGAAGTTCAAACTACCGCGTTGTCGTGAGAACTCCCGAGAGTCCGGCGGCGGAGGCTTTTCGCAATTTGCGCGCCGCGCTTTCCCTTTTGGGACCGGAAGTCGAACGCAAGGTTTCACTCTTTACTAGTGCTGTGCCAAATGAAGGAAAGAGTTTCACCAGCGCCAACTACTCGCTCGCGCTCGCGCAACAAGGTTATCGCGTTCTGCTTATCGACGGTGATCTGCGCCGACCGAACATGCACAAAATTTTCCACTTCCCGCAGCCTGCCAACACAAATAACTCTGAGGAAGAAGATGGCGCTCGAGGCGTTATGGATTGTCTGGTAGGGGAAGCGGATGTCGCCTCAGCCGCGCGTCCGATTCCAGCCGGAGAAATTGATATCGTTGCCGGCAAAATCGCCGTCGAGGGAAATTTTCTCACTGCAACCGGAGGACGACTTTCCGTGCTTGCCGGTGGACGACGCGCGCCCAATCCAGCTGAGATCTTGGCGGGTCCGTTCTTTGGTCAGCTCGTCGCGGAGGCTGCGCGGCTTTTCGATCGAGTCGTGATCGACAGTGCCCCGATTCTCGCGGTCAGTGACACGCTGCTCATGATGCCGCATGTCCAGACCGTGTGCATTGTAGTTCGGGCGGGAAAAACGCCGCGCCCGGCGGTTCGCCGCGCGATTGCCTTATTAACAAGTGCAGGGATTCGCCCTGCTGGCCTGATACTCAATCGATTGCGCCGGAGCGGCGGTGTTGGCCACTATTACTATTACGCTTCACATGGCTACGGGGCGGAGGAAGGGGCATATTCGCGCAGCTACGAACATCGATCGAGATCTGCTCGCAAAGACAACGGCGCGGAGTAGGATGGTGTTCCGCTCCCAGATTATTCGCATCGCCCCGAGCGACTTCTTCATGGCAGCTTGCGGGGAGAATTGCTAAGCGCACTTCAAATTGCGCCGGAGGGCGTAACGGACCTCCGCAGCTGCGCCGGCATTTCTCGCGTTTAGGGCGGCAGACTTGAAGCCGGGCGTGAATTCTGACAGAATCCCACTCCATTCTGGCGTCATCGTTCCCGGCAGCAGTTAATCTGCGGCGGCGATCGGTTGCGGAGCGCTAAACATGTATCGCGGCTTATCCATCATTGCGATCGTGCCGGTCTTTAACGAAGAGGCGAAGATTGGAAAAGTCGTAGGCCGTATGCCACGACAAGTGGTGGATGAAGTTCTGGTCGTGGACGATGGTTCCACAGACCACTCCGCCGAAGTGGCGCGGTCATTTGGTGCCCAGGTTATATCAATGGGTGCGACGCTCGGCGTGGGTGCGGCACTGCAGACGGGCTATGAGTATGCTGTCCAGCACGGCTATAACGTCGCCGTCACCGTGGCTGGGAACAACAAGGATGCGCCGGAGGAGATTCCCTTGCTTTTGGAGCCGATCGCCGAGAATCGGGCGGATTTCGTGCAAGGTTCCCGCTTTTTGAAACGCGACGGTACCTTCGGCCCCATGCCTGCATATCGGCAGATCGCCACTCGCCTTCACCGTGTGCTCTTTTCATTGGTTGCGCGGCGTTGGATCACCGAGTCAACAAATGGCTTTCGCGCCGTGCGCACACGGGTCTTGGCCGACCCACGCATCGATCTGTCACAGGATTGGTTGCGGGAGTACGAACTCGAACCCTACCTGTATTTGCGCACCATCAGGCTCGGCTACCGCACTGTGGAAGTTCCGGTGACGAAAATTTATCCGCCCAAGCACTTGGGCCAGACAAAAATGAAGCCGATCATCGGTTGGTGGTCCATCCTGCGGCCGCTCGTCTACCTCGGTTTCGGCTTGCGAAAGTAGGCCACGTTGGTACAACGAGGGACGATTCGTCATGTCGCAGCAGGGAGAAGCAAGAACGCACGCCGGAACACCACAAGGACGGCATGGAAACATTTAACCGCATCGCTCCCGATGTCTGCCTGGGACGGTCTGTCAAGATATTCGGCTTCGCCAACCTTTACGGCTGTACAGTGGGGGATGAGTCATGCATCGGTTGTTTTGTTGAGATTCAGAAGAATGCCTCCGTCGGCGCCCGCTGCAAGATTTCGAGCCACTCGTTCATTTGCGAAGGCGTCACTATCGAGGACGACGTATTCATTGGCCATCACGTGTGCTTCATCAACGATCTATTCCCGCGTGCGAGCCGGACGGACGGAACTCTGCAAACGGACGCCGACTGGAAAGTGATTCCCATTCTGGTCAAACGGCGCGCCACGATTGGGTCGGGGGCTGTTATTCTGGGCGGAGTCACCATCGGTGTAGGAGCCATTGTCGGCGCCGGGGCGGTTGTGACCAAGAGCGTCGCCCCGCGCACCGTTGTCGCCGGAAATCCGGCCCGCCTCCTACGCACTCTGGCCGAAGGGGAGGCACCGTGACCGATCGATTCAGAGAACGGTGGCGACGGGCCGAGCGCGGCTTTCTGACCGCACGCACGCGGCAACTCGGCAGGTCAAATCGGCGGCGGCACGGATGGCAATGATTCGCGTGGCGGTGATTGGGGCTGGGCAGTGGGGGCCGAACCTCATCCGGAATTTCCACAACAAGCAGGCGAGCGAAGTCGTCTGGATCATCGACCGCGATGCGGCCCGATTGGATCAGGTGCACGCGCGTTTTCCCGATGTGCAGGCTGCAGAAGATCCTGAGCAGGCGTTGCGCGACCCGTCTGTCGACGCCGTTGTCGTCGCCACGCCAACGAGCACTCACTACGCCCTCGCCAAAGAGGCGCTCGAGCGACGTAAGCACGTGCTGGTCGAAAAACCGTTGACGACCCAAGCGGAGCACGGGCTCGGCCTTCTGGAGCTTGCCGCACGCCAGCGACTGATTCTCATGGTCGGCCACGTGTTTGTTTACAATCCCGCCATACGCAAGGTGAAAGAATACCTGGATGCCGGGCATCTCGGGAAGCTGTATTACGTCTCGATGGTCCGTACAAACCTTGGACCCATTCGCCTAGATGTGAATGCCGGCTGGGACCTTGCGGCGCACGACCTCTCCATCGTCAATTACTGGCTCGATGCGGAACCACTAAGTGTATCGGCAATTGGAGGAACTTGGACCAATCAAGGGGTTGAAGACGCCGTTTTCGCCACCCTCAGATACCCGCAAGGCGTGCTGGTGAATCTACACGCCTCTTGGCTTAATCCCCTCAAGGCTCGCGACATCATGGTAGTTGGCGAAAGACGCATGCTGACGTTCGATGATATGAATCTTAACGAGCCACTGCGCATCTACGACAAACAGGTAACCGATGCGTGCACCCGGCCGACATATGTCGATTCGTTTGCCTCGTTCCGTGCCAGCGTCCGCAAGGGGGATATTACGGTTCCGAAGGTGCCACTCGGAGAGCCCCTGGCGACGCAGTGTGCGCACTTTCTCGAATGCATCGTGTCAGGGAAGCAGCCATTTACCGGCGCGCCAGAGGGGATCGCCGTTGTTCGCGCGCTCGAGGCAATGCAACGTTCGATCCGTGCACGCGGCCGCGAGGAACAGGTGGAACTGTCATGCTGATTCCGCTGGTCGATCTGAAATTGCAGCATCGACAAATCGCGGATGAGCTACAACAAGGGTTGGCGCGCCTGTTTGAGAACACGGCATTCATTCTCGGTGAGGAAGTTGCCAGCTTTGAGCGAGCATTTGCGCGGTTTTCCGGCGTGAAGCACTGCGTTGGTGTCGCCAACGGCACCGACGCGATTGAGATGATGCTGCGCGCGGTCGGTGTCGCCAACGGTGACGAAGTAATCGTGCCAGCCAATTCCTTCGTCGCCACGGCATTCGCGGTCATGCGCGCCGGTGCAGTGCCAAGATTCGTCGACTCAGACCCGGAAACGCATCTTATCGACGTGCAGGCGGTCGCGCGGCAGATCAACCGTCGCACGAAGGCAATCCTGGCGGTGCACCTCTACGGCCAGATGGCGCCGATGGAGGACCTCAAGGCTCTTGCCGATCAGACCGGCGTGCTGTTACTCGAAGACGCGGCGCAAGCGCATGGCGCGCGCCGTCACAACCAGGGCTTGGCGAGCGTAGGGCTGGCGGCTGCTACGAGCTTTTATCCCGGCAAGAACCTGGGCGGATACGGTGACGGCGGGGCTGTATTGACTAATTCGGACGACCTTGCCGCCGCAGTTCGCGCACTGCGCAATTTCGGTAGCGAGATAAAATATCGTCACCCGCGCGTGGGCTTCAACTCGCGGCTCGATGCAATACAGGCGGTAGTGCTCAGCGCAAAGTTGAAACATCTGGCGACTTGGAATGAGGCGCGACGGCAAGCGGCACGGCGTTATGACGACCTGCTCTCCGGGGTCGAGGCTGTTACGTTGCCGGTCACACTTTCCGGAAACGAGCATGTTTGGCACTTGTACGTCATACGCCTGCCACGTCGTGACTCGGTATTGCGCAACTTAAAAGCGGCTGGCATCGGTGCTGCGCTGCACTATCCGCTGCCGATACCCCTGCACGGTGCCTTCCAACATCTGGGCCATCAGCGAGGCGACTTCCCAGTTGCGGAGGCTGCGGCTGAGCAAGTCCTATCGCTTCCTCTCTTTCCTGAAATCACTGCCGAACAGCAGGCCTGCGTGGCCAGCGAAGTCGAGAGATCCTCGTCGTGAGTTGGACGAAGCGCGACTGGTTTTTCTGCCTCATACTGGCAGCGGTTACCATCCTCGCCTATCAGCCCGCCTGGCACGGGGGACTTTTATGGGATGATGACAACTGCACCACGCCTCCGGAGCTGCGTTCCCTAGATGGTCTAAGGCGAATTTGGTTCCAACCAAGGGCAACCGCGCAATATTATCCTCTTCTTTATACATCGTACTGGGTTCAGCAAAGGTTGTTGGGTGATTCGCCCAGCGGCTATCATTTGGTCAATCTTCTTCTGCACATCGGCTGTGTCGTACTGGTGTTAAAGATCCTGCGTTTTTTGCGAGTCCCGGGAGCTGAGTTAGCGGCGGTCATCTTTGCCCTGCACCCGGTGAATGTGGAAACGGTCGCCTGGATCGCGGAGCGTAAGAACACGCTGTCAGGAATCTTCGCCCTGGCGGCGACCTTCTCGTATCTCAAGTTTGACGAGAACCGAAGCAGACCCAGTTATGCGTTGGCGATTGGGTTGTTCCTGTTAGGCTTGCTCAGTAAGACTGCGATTGTAACCCTGCCTTTGGCCTGGCTGATGATTTTCTGGTGGAAACGAGGGGCGATCTCGTGGCGGCGCGATGTTGTACCTTCGATACCTTTCTTTTTTCTGTCGGCCGCAGCGGGATTGGTAACCCGGTGGTTCGAAAATACTGGCATAGGTTACAAGACGACAATTCTGGATCTCTCCCTGTTGGACCGCTGCCTGATCGCCGGGCGGGCCTTCTGGTCTCAACTGGGCAAACTGCTCTGGCCGTCGAACCTGATGTTCGTTTATCCGCGTTGGGAGATTAACGCCGGCGTATGGTGGCAGTATCTGTTTCCCCTCGCTGTCCTGGGATTGCTGGGGGTTTTGTGGAATTTCCGGCGATGGTCCCGAGCTCCGTTCGCGGGAGTGCTCATCTATTTGTTCCTGTTGTTACCGTCGCTGGGTTTTCTCAACATTTATTTCTTCATCTATTCGTTTGTAGCCGATCACTGGCAATACCTTGCCTGCCTCGGAATCATCACCCCTTGCGCCAGTGGGATTGTGCTACTGGCAGGACATTTCAAACGTTGGCAAGGTTGGATCGAGCCTGGAGTCACTCTCTTGGTAGCCGGAACACTGTTCCTGCTTACCTCGCAGCAAAGCCGGATGTATACTGACATCGAAACGCTTTATAGGACGACTATTGCTCGGAATCCGACTTGCTGGATGGCGCAAGTTAACCTCGGTAACATCCTGTACCAATCCAACCGCGTACCGGAGGCAATGGACCTGTTTAACCTAGCCATGGGAATCAAGCCTGCCGTCGCACACTATAGCCTGGGCAATGCTTTACTCCAAAAAGGACGAACTTCAGGAGCAATAGAGCAATACAAGGAGGCATTGCGGATCGACCCTAATTATGCCGAGACGCAGAACAACCTCGGCAACGCCTTGTTGCTGATCGGTCAAACCTCTAAAGCAATAGACCAGTATCAACAAGCTTTGCGGATCAATCCGGGCAATGCCAAAACGCACAACAATCTGGGCAACGCCCTAGTTCAAACGGGCCGTGCTGCAGAGGCAATAGACCACTATAAACAGGCGCTGCGCATCCATCCTACTTCTGCCGACGCGCACAATAATCTGGCAAGTGCTCTGGCGCAGATGGGTCGAATTTCCGAGGCCATCGAGCAACTCAAAGCTGCCCTTCGGATCAAGCCCCACGATATCGATGCCCAAAACAATCTGACAAAGTTGGAGGCCCTGCAGAAAACGGCTCCGGCACACAGATGAAATCCGATGTTCGGAAATTGCGCTGTCATGTTGAGCAAAGCGAAGCATCTCTGGCTATCGACATGAGATCAGTTCCACAGATGATCTGAGATTCGCTTCGCTCAGAATGACAATCAGTTCGAATGACGGTAGCTCTATTGCAATAACGAAGCGATGAGCACGCGTTCTTGAATCTAATTAGTGATTACACCGGCCCAATCTCAGAATACACCTCTCGACAAATCTTCGGTCGTGACCTGGTGGAAACGCGACTGGTTTTTCGGCCTGATCCTGGCGGTGGTTACGATGCTGGCCTATCAGCCGGCATGGAATGGCGGCTTTATTTGGGACGACGATGAGTATGTCGCAAACAACGAGCTGCTAACTGCACCGGACGGCCTGCGACGGATTTGGTTTTCGCTCGACGCGCCTTCCCAGTATTTTCCGCTGGTTTATACCACTTTTCGCATCGAACGCGCACTCTGGGGGCTTCATCCGTTCGGCTATCATTGGGTGAACCTTCTACTTCACGTCGTGAACGCACTACTAGTGTGGCGATTGCTGGTGCGCCTAAAGGTTCCCGGCGCAAGGCTGGCCGGAGCAATCTTCGCACTCCATCCAGTGCAAGTGGAATCTGTCGCATGGATCACGGAACTGAAAAATGTGCTGATGGGCTTTTTGTTTCTGCTAGCGCTTCTTGCTTGGATTGAATTTCTGGACGAGCGAACGAAACGGCCATGGCGTTTTTATCTGCTCGCGCTGATCCTTTACGTGCTGGCCCTTTCGGCCAAAACAACGGCTTGCACGCTGCCGGCGGCGTTGCTCCTGATTTTGTGGCTACAAAAAAAGCCGATTAATCGGGAAAGAATTCTTCAGATCGCCCCATTTGTTCTGCTGGGCTTAGGAATGGGCTTGGTCGCAATCTGGTGGGAACGATATCACCAAGGTACGCACGTGAGGTTCGTCGCACCGGGACCAGTCGAACGCATCCTCATCGCCAGCCGCGCCGTTTGGTTTTACCTGGGCAAACTAATCTGGCCATCGAATCTGACCTTCATTTATCCGCGATGGAACATCGCGCCTGGAAAGGCACTTGATTACATATGGTTAGTGGCGGGAGCCGGTCTGTGCGCGGTGATCTACTTTGTGAGGCGTTATGTCGGGCGCGGTGTCGAGGTCGCAGCGGCATTTTTCGTCGCGACGCTCAGCCCAGTGATCGGCTTCATCATGCTTTTCACATTTCGCTACACGTTTGTCGCCGATCATTATCAATATCTTGCCAGCATCGGACCGATCGCGCTCGCTTCGGCGGGTGTTGCCAGTCTGGCTGGCGTGTTCAAAGGAAGCCGTCAATTGATCTTGTGCATTGCGCTTTGCGTTATTGTGACGTTGGCGGGGCTGACTTGGCGGCAGAGCGCGATGTACGGTGACATTGAAACGCTCTGGCGGACAACCCTTCTACGAAATCCCGATTGCTGGATGGCGTACAATAACCTGGGTAAGACGCTGTATCAGGCCAACCGAATGCCGGAAGCAATGGACATGTTTAAACGGGCCTTGCAAATCAACCCTGATAATGATGCTGCATACTACAACGTGGGCAACGCCTTGGTCCAAAGAGGCCGAACTTCAGAGGCGATAGACCAATATAAGCAGGCGTTGCGGATTAACCCTGATTTTGCCAAGGCGCACAATAACCTGGCCAACGCTTTGCTCCTGCTGGGCCGAACTTCAGAGGCAATAGACCAATATGAGCAGGCCTTGCGGATCAAACCTAATTTTGCCGAGGCGCATGGTAATCTGGGAGCTGCTTTGGCACAGGCGGGTCGAATTTCTGAGGCGATAGAACAACTCAAAGCTAGCCTGCGAATTAATCCGAGCAATATCGATGCCCGAAATAATCTGACCAAGTTAGAAGCCCTCCAGAAAGCCAATCCGGCAAAGAAATGAAAAGCCGTTGAGGAATTTTGGGGGATTTACTTTCCCCTTTGCGCGAAGGTGGAACGCGTTGTCTTTAACGCGTTGCCAAAATAGATGCGGCTTTGCCGCCTAATATCTGCGCCTTCAGCGATAAACCAGACATCGTCTTCAGGAGAAGCCGATCCACCTTGCCAGAACTTCGATGAGCGTCGTCGAAACGGGCGCAACCTATTGCAACAGCGGGGCGATCAGCGCGCGTTCTTCGGGTAAAAGCGGTTTCGCGGTGAGGAGGCGCGCGTCGTTACGGGCGCCCTCTTCATAACCGTTCGCGGCCAGAATCGCCACGCGCACCGCGAGCGCGCCTGGCGGCTCGACGCCTGTAACCCGGGGCTCGCGGATTGCGGCCAGCGCTTCCTGGTTCCGGCCCAGACGCAGACAGGCCAGGCCGAGAGTAGCCCGCGCTTGCCAGTTCCGCGGTTCCTTTGCGACGAGGACCTGCGCTTCGCGCTGCGCTGCTTCCGCTGCGCCGTCTGATGCGCCGAGCAGCAGTCGCAAATACGCGTCCTGATTGCGGGCTGCTGCGTCATCGGGCCAGAGACGCGCGATTTCCGCTGCGATCTCTTGCGCTTGAGTCGTCTTTCCGGCAGCCAGCGCAAGACGCAACCGGCCAGTGTAGGCGGCCCGGTTTGTCGGTGCGATTTTGATCGCTTCGGAATATGCGGTATCGGCGATATCGTTGGCAGAGTTTTGCTCGGCGTTAGTTGCGAGCGTCAACAATTTCTCGGCGGAGTTCGCAACCTGCAAAGCGCGTTGCCACTCGTTAGTCGCGCCAGTTGCCGAGCCCAGACGTGCCTGCGCCACGGCGAGGTACATGTGTTGCAGCATGGGATCGACGACAGAATGTTCGCTCATCAACAGATCTTTGACTTCATTCCAGCGTTGCAGAGCGGCGAGCGCGTTCACGTATAGAAGGAAGAAGTCCTGCCGTTGGATCGCCCGTGCCTCCGGCAGCACTTCCAATGTCTTTGCAGGCCGGCCAATCTTATTTAGCCACTCAGCCAGGGCGAGGAGAGTTTCATCGGCCAAGTCCGCACCGCCCTGGTAAGTTTGTGCCAAACGCGCACCGTTTCCGAAACGCTCCACTGCATCGGCAACGTACTGGTCCGCCAGAGCTGGATCCTGCCGGGCGCGAACTTCAAGTGCCAGCAGTTTGTGGGACGGGCGCGCATCAGGATGATTTTCAAGAGCGTCCGCCACTTCCTTCAGGGTCATCGTCCGTCCGGCTGGAGTTGACGGCGAAGCGGCAGCCAGGTTGAGAGTCACGGTATCGCCAGATTGTGTTGCAGGTGTTGGTTGAGAGCCCGAGCCTGCGAAGGCGGCTCCTTCCGTCGCAGGCGTTGGGGATGGTGCCGGGGTGCTCTCTTCGCCAGGGCTACGACGCCCACGGCCCTCGAGCGAAAGCGATGTGTTGCCGCCGATTGCGGGCATGGGCGGCACAGCCCGTTCGTTTGCGAGAAGAACGAGCGCGCCAAGCGATGCTGGGTTTTTTGGGTCACGCGCCACGTCTTCGATTTGCTTCCACGCTTCCGCGTAGCGCTGCGAAGAGGGGCTCGTTAGCGAGAGAACGAGAGTTGCAGCGGAGGCAATTTCGTACGGTTTTGCGCGTTTATCCGCGAGCACGCGTTCGGCATAATCGAGTGCGAGAACAGGATCGCTCTGGCGCGAGGCGACTTGACCGGCCCACATCAGATCGATGGCCTCCGGCGCGCGTTGTGACATCAGGACTTGCACTTGTCTTGCTGCCAATGTCACCTCACCGGCCGCGAGCGCGGCAGCGATATAGTCGCGCTGGTCCTCAACCGTGAGGCGATGTGCATCATCCACTTTTTTCCACCAGTCCAGCGCCGCCGGCGATTGGCTTGTGCGAGAAGCTAGCCGCGCAATGGCGCGCCAGGATTCAGGTTCAGTCGGTCGCAGCATGAACGCGTCGCGGGCTTTCGCATTAGCTTCGCTCCATTTTCCTTGGTCGATTAGAACGAACGCCTGACGCGCGAGCCGACGTGATTGCCAGGTCTTGATTGCTCCACCAATAGACGGGCCAGCGAAGTAGATTGCTACGCCGAGTACGCACGCGACCACCGCGCCGAGCAAAACAAACCGCCTGAGGCGTCGAGCGCGGATTTCCTCCGGCGGCGTTAGATCGAGATCGTCCTTCTTTGCGACGGGACGTGATGGCTGCTTCGGCACGCGAGACGTTTACTACGGCGCGGCAATGTCTGCAACGGTACGCTGGCGCGCTGGGAAATATTCCGGGAGCGCACGCGTCTCGCGTGCTGGTTTCAGCGTCGCGCCGAAACAATCTTTCCTTAAAGAGCGGTGGCCTACGAAATTGAATAGTCTACAATAAAGTTCGAGATCACGGAGGACGCGCTCGCCACGCGAGCCGTGCGCTTCCCAGAGAACGCGCCTTCGGCGACCCAACTGTGATCGTCTTCGGAGAAGCCGATCCACCTGTTTGAATTAAAAGGCGGAACGATCGCCGCGGTGATTCCTCAACGCGTTGGGAGGCAGCCAGTCTGCTTACGTGCGCCGCAGACGCAACGAGCGAATCAATCGCCTCCGCTGATACCAGCAGAGCCCGAGAACACCGAGCAGTCCACCGGCTACCGTCGCGGGCTCGGGAACGATGATGCCATTTACCTGGATGTTATCGAGGTCGAACATGTCATCGTTGCCATTGGACTGCGCACCAGTGAATGACAGCCGCAGGACGAGATTGTTCACGTTGATAGTCGTTCCGAGAGGGACCGAGATATTTATAGTCGCTCCGGTCGCACCGGTGGCCGGCAGTGCAACAATGCCGCCAATATTGGTAAAAGTCAGTCCGCCATCGGTGCTGAACTTAAGCTGAACAAATTCGTAGCCGTTACCGTTGGCAGCGTAGGCGAAGCTGACGGACGTGACGTCAAAGACACCTGCCGAGGGGAGCGGAATATCCACGTTCAAATCCTCTCCACCGTTATGGTGGGTGTGGAGCGCCGTAAGGTTGGCATCGGGGTCACCAGCGGCCACGTTCATAGGTATACCCGCGCGCGCGAATGTGTTGCCAACAGGGTACGGGTTCCCGTTTTCATCGGTGAGAATCAGCGTCGTCGTCGCGAATCCAGGAGGGACCTGGGACATAAGGTTCACCGGGTAAGGTGCTGTCGGCGGGCCCTCGAAATTAAAATAAGCGATTAAAGCGGCATTCGCTCTCGGGGCGAGAGCGGCCATCAGCAGCAACACGCCCGCCACCGCAATTAAGAGCGAACGGAATGTGCGAGAGCGCATCCGACGTTGCCGCGACTCAACCGGAGCCGCTAAAGTGTGCGACGGAAATTTCTTAAGTTTTCGCATGTTTTCCTCCCAAAGCTCGAAGAATTACGCCGTTTGTAACAATTTCCGCTGGCATGGCAAGACTTTTTTTTAGATTTTTTTGGGGGGGCTCATTCGCTCCCGGCATTCACGGAAACGACGTCACGAACCAAAGCCCGCAGATGC
>Ga0207645_10000985_pt1 | contig 23535 bp, 23 predicted proteins | sample KBSM53metaG_FD_184331 | JGI IMG/M metagenome (GOLD analysis project Ga0207645, IMG submission 184331) | Miscanthus rhizosphere microbial communities from Kellogg Biological Station, Michigan, USA - KBS M5-3 metaG (SPAdes) (version 2) | ecosystem: Host-associated > Plants > Roots > Rhizosphere >...
AATGACAGGATTGGCAATAAACAGAAGCGAGATGTTTTCCTTTTTTTACATCCTCTGCAGAAATGATTTCAGCTGCCTTTTTTGATTTATTATCATTACACGAAAAAATAAAACCTGCGAAGAAAAAAAAGAATAATATCAAAGCCAATGCCTGCGATCTTTTTTTTCCTTTTCTATCACGGGTATCAGTATGCGATTGTGCCGACCTATGTTCGTGAAAAAGCCAGTTATGCTTAAAGTTGATTCGTCCGTTCACTTGATACTTTTCAACCGTTCAATGTAGCAATAAAAAGAGACAGGGAAATAACTCCTGTCTCTTTTTCTATTAAAATTATAATCCTATTATTTATCAGTAACCCGGATTCTGTGTTACCCTTACGGTCCCATCTGAATTCAGGTTGTCGATTTCACCCTGTGGAATAGGAACAACTTCATTTTTATTCGGCGTCCAGTGTGCGGTTGCCTTCAAAGGCCTGATGTCTTTTTCCCTTGCATAATAAGAGTTCAACACCTGGTCAGCTGTTCCCCATCTTACAAGATCAAAGAAACGTTGACCTTCCATTGCCAGTTCCAATCTTCTTTCAAATTGAACAGCTTTTCTTGCATAGGCCTGGTCGGGGAAGGCTGTGTACAGACCTATTTTGTATTTGTCTGCCAACGCAGCTGCACCGGTAGAACCATAGACCGCATTGGTTGCATCGTAAGTACTGTTCTTATACACCCATGTAGTGGGATCTGAAACGCGGGTACGAATCTCGTTCACATATGCCATCGCGGCAGGCAGTTCATTCGCTTCAACCGCACATTCTGCCGCCCACAGCAGCACATCTGCATAACGAATGATGTTTACGTTATTCGCAACAAGTTCAGTCGGGCCCCAATAAGCACTTCCCACATCTGTATACTGATCTTTTTGAGATGCAGCATACACATTTTTCAACGGGCTGAAATGTCCGTCATTTATCGGGTTCCTGATCCATGCATCACCAGGATGAAGACCCCAATCGAGATAAGGAATACCCGGGCGGCCCATTGTCCAGTCGATCCGTGGATCGAGATTACCGGCATAAGCACCTGCAGGATCACTTACCCATGGTTTATCAAACCAGTTGTCTAATAATGGAAGACCGGTTGTGGCATCCACTTTAAATGCATTTCCCAAATCCTGCGAAGGATTGTAGAAACCGCAGCATGCGCCGGGACCACCTGTATAAGGGAAGTTCAGCATATCGCCGTAGTTGCCGTTCGGGTCACCGCCCCATACAACAGATGAACCATCCTGTACGGAAGTCTGTGCCGCAAAAATAGATTCTGCGCCATTCTTTTGTGCCGGGTTGAAGTTTGAAAAATAATGAGGAAGCAATGCGTATTTCGCTCCACCTGAAGTCTGACCGTTCGCGATGATGTCTTTCAGTAAGGTATAAGCGTCCGAATATTTTTTCTCAAACATATATACTTTAGCAAGCATTGATTTAGCTGCCCATACGTTTACGCGACCAACTTCCGGCCATGTTTCAGGCAGGTTAGCTATGGCAAATTGAAGGTCTGCTTCAATCTTGGGATATACGTCTGTAGTGTTATTGAACTCGAGATTTGTTTGATTTACGTTTTCGTCAGCGTAGATAATGTTACCGTAAATTCTCTTTAATTCAAAATGATAAAACGCCCTGAGAAAACGCGCCTGCCCTGCAATTTGAGCCTGTTTCTCTGCAGTAATGTCTGTTGCTGTCGCCATTGTTACCAATACATCATTGCTGCGTTGTGCACCACCGTACATCGTTTTCCATTTTGCACCGAGCAATCCGCTTGATGGTGTAACACTCCAATCTTCCAGTGCTGCAATTACTGAAAAGTCTGTGGGATCCGATCCTTTATAGGCATCATCACCGGCAACGCCTCCATATACCCAGTTGGATGTACCGGACGTCTGATCATCGCCGGCAACACCTGCTCCATCCACCAGTGAATAAGCACCGATCAACAATGCCTGTACACCCTTTTCATTTGCCAGGATAGATGGACTTACTGTTCCCAACGTGGGTTTATCCAGAAAATTCTTACTACAAGCATAAATTCCCAGCACGACCAGTATTGCTACAGGTATAAGAAATTTAAATTTTATCTTTTTCATATTATGCAAATAAATTAGGTTAAAAATTCACGTTAACTCCGAACAGGAATGCAGGTGTATGCGGGTAGTTACCCTGGTCAATTCCAAACGCACCGATGTTGGGAATGTTACCGTTTGAATCCGGAGGAGTTTGCAGCTCAGGATCCAAACCTTTGTACTTGGTAACAGTAAACAGGTTGGTGCTTTGTACATACACACGGAAATTATCGATACCGACCTTTGATAAGATTCCTTTCGGCAATGTATAACCGAGTTGCATTTGCCGGCAACGGAGATAAGAACCTTTGCTTATAAAATAGCTATTGGTTGTCTGGTCAGTGCTGAATCCTCCTTTGGTACGGAACAAAGGAATAGTTGCATCTGTATTATCAGGTCTCCATGAATTCAAAGCAGCTTCTCTTCTGATCGCTCCTTTGAAGAAATCCGGGAAGTCTGTATAATACAATGTCTGGTTATAAATATCATTGCCATGAGAGCCGAAGAAGAAGGCAGAGAAATCAAAGCTCTTATACCCGAATGAAAGATTCAAACCATAAGTAAAATCAGGATTGGGGTTCCCGATAATAGTCCTGTCATCGGCATTGATCTTACCATCGTTATTCACGTCTTTGTATTTAAACACGCCCGGTTGCGCATCATCCTGGGTTGGGGACTTTGACACATCATCTGCATCTTTAAATAATCCAACAACCTGGTAGCCGAAGAAGGTACCATAAGGATGGCCTTCCATGGACCGCTGCAATGTAACGTTCCTGATTGATCCTGGCTCAAAATAACCCGAGCCCGGAACAGAAAGAATTTCATTCTTATAGGTGGTAAACATTCCCGTTACATCGAACCGGAAATCTTTGCCCACTTTGCCATGATATGTAGCACTGAAGTCAATTCCTGTTGTTTGGTTGTCGGCAATATTAACATAAGGAAGTGCGGGGTCGCCTATCACTACTACATCATACAAAACACTCGACGATGGCTGGAACAACAGACCCGTTACTTTCTTTTTGTACCATTCAACAGTAAGATCAATCTTATTATTAAGAATAGTTGCGTCCAAACCAACATTGGAAATTATATCACCTTCCCAGGTTGTACCCGGGTTTCCAAGATAAGCGCGGAAGAAACCTGAAACAGGTGAAGTGCTGGTGCCGCCTATATCATAAGCGGAACGGTCACCGGGGCTCGCGTATAAGTTAAATGGATTGGTAGGAACAACGTTTCCATACGTTCCCAGTTTTCCCCAGCTATATCTCAATTTCAAATCGTTCACGAAACTTACTGTTTTCATAAAATTTTCCTGCGATATTCTCCATGCCGCAGATACTGCAGGAAAATAACCTACTCTCTGATCTTCTGCGAACACAGATACAGCGTCTCTCCTGATACTTGCATTCAGCAGGTATTTACCAGCGTAAGCATATTCCAGTTTTCCTATTACTGACCATAATGCAGATTGACCAGCCGAGCCTGCGTTAGATTGAGCGCCTGTACCGGTGTTGATCGTCCAATAGTCAGGATTTTCAGAAAAATAAACGCTTCTAGTAGCATTCTCATAACGGTTATAATAACTTTTTGATTCAGTTCCTGCCAGCACTTTTATACTGTGATTGCCAAACTCATTTGCATACGTTGCCGTATTCGTCCATGTCCAGTTCGACTCATAGCTTGAGCCCTCGTTAAAGGAATTAGAACCGGTATTTCCTTCTGCATTTTCATAACCTACATACTGGAAAGCATAACTGTACCTATTTATTATATTACCGCCAAAGCTGGTCCGTACCGTAATATGCTTTAAGAGGTCAACTTCCGCAAACACATTTCCGGCCATGCTCCAGGTATTTGCCCGGTTATCTTTTGTACGGTAAACATTCGCAAACACATTTTGCGCATTTCCCAAATCCTGTGATTTAGTTCCTGCAAAATTTCCGGCTTCATCATATACCGGGATGATCGGATCCTCACGAAATGCCATGCTGAATGGGCTGCCTTCACCCTGGTTGCGATACCTTGGGTTCTGTTGAAAATACAGGTACGCATTTTCACCAATCCGTATGTTATTCTTTACATTGAACTGTGTGTTGGCCCTTACAGAATATCTTTTGTTATACTGGTACTTTGCAATCCCTTGCTGATTGAGATAGCCCAGTGAAAAGTAGTAAGAGCTTTTATCGGAGCCGGCGCTTACAGATATATTATGACTTTGAATAGGCGCATTTCTTGTAATCTCCTTATACCAGTTTGTGCCATTTTTGTTGGCCCTCGTTATCTGCGCAGAGTTGATGTCATAAAACCGCATATCAACGATTGAATCAACAGGACAATTACACAAGGTATATCCATAAGGAGCTTGCGCACCGGTGGTGGTATCCTTATATGTCTGTAGATAATCGGGCAATACCGGGTTTGCACCTGCGCCAAATTGTTTACTGCTTGGATTTGCTATGCCTGAATTTCTCTGCTGAAGCCAAATCGCATCTGCTTCTTCCTGCGGGCTTGCCATATCATAGCCCTTGCCCGGGGTAGTGAATCCATAAAAAGCATCGTAACTGACTTTAGCTTTACCCGCCCTGCCTCTTTTGGTAGTAATAATAATGGCACCATTTGCTCCCTGTGCACCATATATTGCCGCTGACGCATCTTTCAGTACCTGCATAGATTCTACGTCGGCAACATTAATATTATGCAATTCGCCGGGAACACCATCAATAATGACCAGCGGTTGGTTGTTACCGAAAGTAGTAATACCGCGAATACGTATATCACTTGCACCCCCCGGCTGACCGGAAGTGATAATAGAAACACCGGAGGCCCTGCCTTGCAGTGCTTCTTCACCTGTTCCCGCCGGCATCTGTCTCACATCTTTCATGTTGACGACAGCAACCGAGCCGGTAATGTCTTTCTTCTTTTGTGCGGTGTAACCGGTAACAACAATTTCATTAAGACTTGACACCTTTTCCTTCAGTGAAACCGAAAAGTTGGAAGAAGAACCGATATCCACTTGCTGTTCTTCAAAACCGACCGAAGTGAATACAAGCGTATTTCTCCCGGCAGGAACATTAATTGAAAAATCACCGGTGGCACTGGTGGTCGCAGCGACATTTGTTCCTTTTACTGAAATTGTAGCACCAAGAAGGGGTTGATTATCGGGGCCTGTTACTTTTCCTGTAACAACCTTTTGCCCAAAAACGACTGTAGAGAACAACAGCACACATAAGGTAAGTGCAATACCTTTACCAGTTAGTTTGGCAAGCATAAGCGTTTAAGTTTTGAGGATGTTAATGAATGATGACTCAATTTAAAATGTTTTTGACTATTTGTGGCAGTTTTTTTATGAAGTTTTAAAATAGTATTATTAATGGTCAAAATCGTATTACCTAATGAGTGTTAGTCCATTAACAGGAATACCCGCTTCCATAAAAGTCGCAGCTGAAAAAAAATTTAAAAAGAATTTACGTTTAACAAAGCGGCGGCTTTTTAAAAGATTGGAATAAAAGACAATTTGACCTGCTTCTGGCGATTGGCAGTATTATTGACAAGCTTACCTTTGCGCCAATTTTGATGAATATGAAACAGAAAGATGTAAATAATACAGGAAAAAATCGCGAAAATGACAACAATACAGCCGTGGATATAAATTCAGATGCTGATATACCGGGGACCGGCCATTTAAATGATCCTGTAGAAACCGAAAATGAAGTCGAGATTTTGAAAAAAGAGGTCTCAGACTGGAAAGATAAGTATCTACGCCAGGTGGCGGAGTTCGACAATTTCAGAAAAAGAAATGCAAAGGAGCGGCTTGAATTAATTCAAACAGCCGGGCGTGACGTAATCAAGGATCTTCTCGATGTAATAGATGATTGCGAAAGGGCTCAAAAACAAATGGAAACCAGCCAGGATCTCCAAACAATCAAAGAAGGAGTTTTGCTTGTATTTAATAAACTTCGTAATGTACTGGCATCGAAAGGTTTGAAGCCAATGGAAACCGTAAATACAGAATTCAATCCAGACCTTCACGAGGCCATTACGGAAATTCCGGCACCTTCCGGTGATCTGAAAAATAAAGTTATTGACGAGGTGACCAAAGGTTATTATTTAAACGACAAAATTATTCGTCACGCAAAAGTGGTTGTCGGAAAATAGAGTGTTAATTGAAAACCGCTGGCTACGCACCGGTTTGTAACGGTATAAGTACACGTAGCACAAAGCTTATAGCTTATTATGTCTAAAAGAGATTATTACGAAGTTCTGGGAGTTGGTAAAACGTCATCCGCTGATGAGATAAAAAAGGCTTACCGAAAAGTGGCTATGCAATATCACCCCGATAGAAATCCCGGTGATAAAGCGGCAGAAGAAAAATTCAAAGAAGCAGCAGAGGCTTATGAAATATTAAGCGATAACGATAAAAAATCGCAATATGACCGTTATGGACATGCGGGAGTAAGCGGCAACGGTCGGGGTGGATTTGGCGGCGGCGGTATGAACATGGAAGATATCTTCAGCCAGTTCGGTGATGTATTTGGAGATGATCTGTTCGGCAGTTTTTTTGGTGGCGGTCAGCGAAGCCGCGGTGGCCAGCGAAGCCGCGGTATAAGAGGAAGCAATCTACGGATCAAATTAAAACTTACGTACGAGGAAATAGCAAAGGGCGTAACAAAGAACATAAAAGTCAAAAAATACGTTCCTTGTTCAACCTGCAGCGGCAGCGGTGCAAAAGATAAAAATAGCGTTCAAACCTGTGGCACATGTGGCGGGAGCGGCCAGGTGCGCAGAGTACAGAATACCTTCCTGGGCCAGATGCAGACAGTAACAACCTGCCCTACCTGCAACGGCGAAGGAACGACTATTACCTCCAAATGCGGTACCTGTAAAGGTGAAGGAAGAATTTTCGGTGAAGAAACCGTGAACATAGATATTCCGGCCGGTGTACAGGAAGGTATGCAACTCAGCATTGGCGGGAAAGGCAATGCGGGTGAACGAGGCGGATCACCCGGGGATCTCATCATCCTGATAGAAGAGGAACCGCATAAGGAACTGCAACGGGAAGGCCTGAACGTAGTTTATGATCTGCACATTTCGTTTGTGGATGCAGTATTCGGTATACAGTCAGAAGTTCCTACAATAGACGGAAGAGCAAAAATCAAAATACCTGCGGGCACACAAAGCGGAAAAATATTCAGGCTGAAAGGCAAGGGATTTCCAAATGTAAATTCCTACGAAAAAGGTGACCAGCTTGTGCACGTGAATATCTGGACACCGCAACATATAAGTCCGGAAGAAAAGGCCATGCTGGAAAAATTAAACCATTCTCCAAACTTCAAACCTGATCCGGATAAAAGTGATAAAAGCTTTTTCGACAAAATGAGAGAAATATTTTCTTAGGTCAATATTCTGCCAGGCTCTCTTTTTTCTTTCTCTTTTTTGAATAAATGCTTTTGGCTTGTTGCACGAGCGTAATAAACTCCTGCTGTTGCAAATTGCCGGGTGTTGCAGATGCTGACGCTATCGCAACAACATCGTTCCAGTTTATATTTTTGGTCAACGATGATTGCTTTAACAATAAACCCAGCATAACTACCGAAGAGGAAAACCGATAGGAAGGTTGAAGATCGGTAAAAGGAATTAAGCGGGAAGTGCAGGAATATTTATATTCATTAAACATATTTGGCCGGCCAGGCAAACTATACTTCAACTCTATTTCGGCATAGTTTCCTGAAACATCGCTGTGTAATTTATCCGTTGGTATTATTTCAAATACTGCCATCATCGATTGACCTGAACCTGCTTCACCACCTTCTATTGCCGAAAGACTGTCTTTTAACGCACCCACCTTGTTGTCAAACCCGATCAACCTGTATTCTTTCACATATGCCGGATTAAACTGCACATTCATCGATACGTTGTCAGCTATTGAATACAATGTCTGCGTAAATTCTTTAAGCAACACTTTTTCTGCTTCACGGTAATTGTCGAGATAAGCAAAATTGCCATTGCCTTTTCTCGCCAGCGATTGAATTTTTGAATCTTTATAATTTCCCATGCCTACACCAAGACAAGTAAGATATATTCCTGATTGGCGCTGATGAGCAATCATCTCTTCAAGATCTTCTTCTTTTTTTAAACCCACATTAAAATCTCCATCTGTTGCTAATATCACGCGGTTATTTCCATTCTTTATAAAATGGTTTGCCGCTATTCTATAGGCAGTTCGGATTCCGGATTCTCCCGGTGTCGCACCACCTGGTGAAAGCTCATCAATAGCTTTGATGATTTTATCCTTTTCTGCACCGCTGGTTGGGTTGAGCATTACACCAACAGCTCCTCCATAAACAACGATAGATACAGTATCCTTTTCCCGCAGATTGTTTACAAGCAGGCGAAATCCTGACTTCAATAGCGGTAAACGGTTTGGCATATCCATTGACCCTGAGATGTCGATAAGAAAAACAAGATTGCTTGGCGGCAGGGAATCGAGATTAATTTTCTGTGCCGATGTGTTTACAAAAAAAAGCTGGTTGGTTGTATTCCATGGGCAGTTGGTGATGAACGTCTCAATATCAAAAAGTTTTTTTTCTTCCGGTTTGATATAATTGCTATTGAAATAGTTCAGCATTTCTTCTATCCGCACTGCATCGGGCGGAACAAGGGCTCCCATACTTATAAACCTTCTTATGTTGCTGTAAGACGCTCTGTCAATATTTAAAGAAACAGATGTTGAAGGATATCTTGCCGCATCTATAAAATGATTTTCCACAATACTGGCATAGGTTTCATCACCTGTGAACCATTCTTTTTGAGATTCGCGAGCCAGGTTTGCCGTAAAAGACATCAGCCTGTCGCGGCGCATTGCAGAGATACCTGCCGGCAGAATTTTAAGCTTTACCGCTGTGTACTTTTCAGCATTAACAAGAATTGTTTGTTTCCCATAGCCATCCAATGACAGTGTCAGGCTATCTTTTTGCTGACCGATAACAATACCGAACGAACCATCCGTGCCACTGTGATATACATATCCTGTTGAATGAAGTAAAATATTTACATTCTGAAGTGCATTGCCCGATTCGTCTTTCACTTCACCGCGGAGATAATACTGCTGGCTGTAAACAGAAACAACAATGAATAATAACAATATTGCGAATATATGTTTCAGAGAGATCAGATATTGATTATAAAATAACAGTGAAACTATTGCATTCTAGATCAACTGGTAAATTTCTTTCAGGTTTCGTCCAAGTCCATCATAATCCAGTCCATACCCGATAACAAATTTGTTTGGGATAGAGAAAGCAAGATAATCTATTGTTAAGGGAAATGCTGTAGCATCAGGCTTGTGAAGTAGCGCTGCAATTTTCATCGACGCTGGTTGCTGATGTAATAATCCGGGTAAGAAATCATGCAGCGTTTTGCCGGTATCAACAATGTCTTCGATAAGGACTACATCTCTGCCATGTAAATCCTCCATTAAGCCGATTGACGTAACAACATTGCCGGTTGATTTTGTGCCCTGGTACGAGATAAGTTTAATAAAACATATTTCAGCATCTACAGTAAGGTTCTTAAAAAGATCGGAAGCAAACATAAATGATCCGTTCAGAATGCCGATAAACAATGGTTTTTTTCCTTTGTAATCAGTATTGATCGCAGTCGCTATTTCCTTTACTCTTTTTTGAATAGTCTCTTCGGAAAGAAAAGTTTCGAAATTCTTGTCGTGTACCTTTATAACAGACATCAGTGTTATTGATTCTTTGTTGCCGACCGGTTATCATAAATGTTATAATCGGTTTTCAGGGTAAGACGCGGGGTGACCGTCGATTTTGATTGCAAAAATAATTTTTCGCCAATAGCCGGTTGCTGCCCGATAGTAAGCATATTGTAGGATAAAAGATTTTCAAGACGTATAGCTTCACTCTGCGCAATATCATACACTGTTTCTCCCGGTTGCACGATGTGAAATTCGTTGTTGCCCGTTTTTCTTTTTCGCTGCAGGTAAATTAACTGATCCGTTTCGGCTATATCCTGCTGCTGCATGTCGTTGAATTCAAAGAGTCGTGACAGTGAAATGTCATACGTATCGGCAATGGTAAGAAACGATGTTCCTTTTTTTACAAATACAACTTTCGTATCATTAATTTTAAACTGACCTAAAGGATAATTCTTCACCGGTGTACTTACTTTATTCTCCCCCTGGTTATCACTGTTCCCGATGTCAGTCACTGCTGCGGCTACAATTTGTGAATCATCTTGCTTTTTGCCAAGGGCTATCAGCGTATAGTCGTTCAGGTTATACTCTTCAATAATTTTGATTAATATCTGCGGGTATTTTGGATTTGTTGCGTAACCCGCTTTTTTTAACCCCCATGCCCAGTCTTTATAATCTGTCGGATCCAATTTAAATAAGGACGCATAACGCGGGCTGTTTTTTAAAAAATCAGAATGATCCTTGTATGAATCTTCCGCCTTTTCATATTTCCGGAAACACTCACCTCGTGCATCGTCATCATGTGTAACCGATTCACCTGTCCATGTATTCTTGCATTTAATCCCGAAATGATTATTTGATTTTCTTACCAAAACGCTTTCGCCCGCATCGGTTTCATGTATCCCCTGGGCTAATTTGATAGAGGCAGGCACACCTGTCCGGATCATTTCTTCTATCGCCAGTTCTTTATAAGTTGCTATATATTGCTCAACAGCGTCTCCATCCTGGGCCAAGGCAAGCCTGGAAGCTGCTATAAAACAGGTAAGAAGAAAAAATCTACCTTTCATTGTGGAACTTTTAGAGTTTTCGGATCAAAAACAAGCCATCACGGATGGTCAATATCATTTTATCAATATCGTTTCTTTGTTTTATCATCTCATTAAAGGCCTGTATACCCTTAGCGCTTTTACCGTTCACCGCGTCCTCTAAAACCTGGCCGTGAAAGAAAATATTATCGGCTAAAATAAAGCCGTTTTTCCTCAGTTTCGGCAAAACAAGGTTAAAATATTCCGTATAGGCTGGTTTATCGGCATCAATAAACACAAGATCCCACGCTTCATCCAATACAGGTAGCACATCTAACGCAGAACCGGTGTGTAAAATTATCTTTTCCCGATATTGTGATTGCGCGAAAAAATCTTTTGCCCTGTTTGCGTCCTCTTCGCGTAATTCAATGGTGTGCAGCACTCCGTCCTCGGTAAGTCCTTTTGCAAGCGCCAGCGCGCTATATCCTGTGAATGTTCCTATTTCCAGAATACGGCGGGGCCGTATCATAAAGCTTATCGCCTCCAGGAGCTTCCCCTGCAGATGACCACTAAGCATATGCGGTTCGGAATGATTCTTATTAGTAAAGTCAGCAACTTTTTTTAAAAGATCATCTTCAGGTGAGGAATAATTTTCAGCATAGGCTTGTACCTGTGGATGAATAAGATCCATTAGCGGGTTTTTCGCGAAGATAGCCAACCGGCGTTTATTGCAGAAGATCGGCCCAATAGCCCGAATACAGGTTGTCCGAAGCCAGCAACTCGTCGTGATTGCCTTTAGCTGAAATGATGCCATCCTCAAGAATATAAATCCGGTCGCAGAAATTTTTCAGTACGTGGAGTCGGTGAGTGATAAATACAGTTCCCATTCGCGGTTTCAGACTATTTAGAAGTGCGAGAACAAATAATTCAGTTTGCCTGTCCATTGATGCGGTCGCCTCGTCTAAAATCAATAATTGCGGCTTATGATAAAGCGCTCTTGCCAGTCCAATAATTTGTTTCTGACCTCCGGATAGATTGATTCCTTCCTCACCGACAATAGTCATATAGGATTGAGGTAAAGTTTTGATCAGGCTGCCAAAATCCATTTCTTGTAAAAACTGCAAAACCTGTCCGGGCTTATTAACTGCATCTTCAAATGCAATGTTGTCTGCTATTGTTCCATTGAAAATATGAACCTGCTGCGGTACTATGCCCACTGCTTTCCGCCAGGTTGATAAGGTAATTTCTTCCAGCGAAGATGTCGTATTAATAAAAATAGATCCAGCTTCGGGTCGATAATTTTTTTGAAGGATTTGCACTAACGTGGTTTTACCGCATCCATTTTCACCCATGATGGCAACGATCTCTCCTCTTTTTACCTGGAACGAAACATCATTTATTATGCAACTGCTGCCCGGGAATCGAAATGCGATTTGCTTTACATGTAACGATTTAAATAAAAAGGGATTAGTCTCCTCCTTGTCTTCTTCTCTTTCGATGCTGGTAAATTCAAACATCCTGTCAAAAGCAACCTTTGCTTCACCTATTGGAATCGTTATCATGGCAATGTTTGCAACGGCGGGAAGTAATACACTGCATATTCCCGAAAGGGCAATTAATTCACCCATTTTAAGTTCTTTGTGCAATACTGAATAAGCGCAAAAAGCGATGACGCCGGTCATAAACAAAACAGCAGCAGCGTTTGCAAGAAAAGAAAGTTTTAATTGCACTTTCCCAAATAAGACTATTTTGTCCTGGTAACGTTGATATAAAAATTTATTTGACCAATCAAACTGTGATTGCTTATTATTATTCTTTATAGCCTCTATTCCCTGCAGTGTTGAAATATAATTACTCTCCGTTATTGCATATGCCGACATAATATTATGCTGACCGTCTTGTATCTTTTTACTATGCCGGTAAACAAAAAAATAAAAAACGGGTATAAAGAATATACAGGCGATGCCGATGTTCCAGGAATAAAAAAATATAAAAAAAGCAGAGGCTGCAATTGTAAGAAGGTCGATGATTGCATTGCCTGCAAGTTGACTTATTACACGTTGTATCCGGGCCGTGTCACTCAATCTCGCCGTCAGCTCGCCGATTTTTCTTGTATCAAAAAAAGGCTTCGGCAAACGAAGCAGGTGATTATAGAAAAAACTTATCAGTCGTATATTAAAATCGCTTGATTGCCTTAACAAAAAATATTGTCGTGAAGCCGCAAGCCCTTCCTTTGCAAGTAATAAAAAAAGAACGAGAACAATCCCCATGTTTAATTTCAGGTACTGGTGCCTTGGCAAGATCTCGTCAACAAGACGTTGTGAAAAAATTGCCACTACCATATTTAACACACTTACGATAATACCGATAAAAACCGACACAGCAAGCAGCGGTATATCATCCTTCAGCATTTTCTTGACCCACTCCCGTTTTTCATCTTTTATGTCTGTTAATTTTTTGAAATTGGCATTAGGTTCAAGAATCAAACATTTCTTTGATTGCCATATCCCCGTTAACTCTGCTATCGACATCTCCATTACACCGTGTGCCGGATCGCCGATTATAAATTTTTCACTTCCTGGTTTTGATTTTTGCGAAAGTCCAAAACAAACAACATAATGCTGCTGGCTACCTTCTGCAATCACATGCAGAATGCCGGGACGTTCATGTTCAATCAGCGATTGAATGTCGGCCTCGCAACCTTCAGCATGGAAACCGCATTCCCGTGCTGCGTTATATAGGCCCAATAAAGTAGTACCGGTAACATTTGTACCGCTAAGTCTTCGAAGATTATCAAAAGTATTTACACCGCCGTAGTATTGGATTATTGAGAGCAGGCAGGCAATACCGCAATCTGATTGGTCTTGCTGAAATGTGATCTTAAATCGGTGCCGCATTGCAGCCTTCAAAAGTTTTACCACAATATTTTAGCTTTTACCCTGTGGTTTGTAAATAGGTTATTTCTCAATTCTTCCCCTGTTCAAACTTTTCGAAATTAACCCAGCACTAACTTCGCCTGAGTACTCTTTGATCAGAATTCCTTTTTTATCAAATAGAAGAATTGCCGGGGTAATTCTATTTCCGAATTTCTTTTCAAAAGTTTTCATAGAATCGTACAGGATAGTAAATACCGCTTTTTCAGAAATGCCATACACACTATCTACACCTCTTAAAACACGCACGGATTCGTCCGAGACAAAAAAGACGGTATTCCTTTTAAAAAGATTACTGTTTCTATTCAGCTCCTTAATTTCATTTTGGCAGTGTTCACATTCGGAGTTAAAATTTATCAGAACACCTGCTTTATTTTTACTGAAGGGACAGATGACTTTTCCATTAAGATCAAAAAAGGCTAAATTTTCGTTTGAAAAAGATTGCCGGCATAACTTGTCTCTTTTAGTCTTCAGCGATAACAATAGAAATATAATCATGCCGAACGATGCAGCCATTATCGCGAAAAAAAATACTTTTCTTTTCATGAAATCAACATTGTTAAATAAACAACGATTAACACCCAAAACAACACGCCGAAAAAATAGGATAGCGCTGCGAACCGGATACATTGGTTCAATGTCAAACCCCTGTTCACGGCTATTAATTTTCCAATAAACAGCACGTAAAACACTTCAAACAGATTAGCAGTCTGCAAAGGATAGGTAATCCATTTCGGATAGTTGTAACCAGACAATAAGTGCTGGAGTGAAAAGGGTATAAAATTCAAATCATCTAAATTTTTAACCCGGATAATAAATTCGCAAAAGACAATTTTCACAATGATCGCCACGCAAAAAATCAATTCCGCTTTGAGGGCGATATTAAAAAAATCACGGAACGTTCCATACTTTTCCTCCAGAAAAGTTCCGAGGTAAAGGCAAAAAGAATTGTATAAAATTTTAATTAAAATCGCTACGGGAATAAAAAGATAGGATACCCAAACCAGTGCTTTATTTACATTTAACATACTTTCAACCTGCTCAATACTTAGCCGCTCAGCATATGTTGAATAAACCAGGGCATCTGACATAATAAAAATATTTATATAAACAGAACTGCCCACGACAATCGCCGCCATCACTATAAAGTACAGCAACTTATTTTCTCCCAGAATTGCTTTATAAATCACGTTTGTTTTTTATCGCTTTCTTAAAATCAAAAAAGGCGAATGCAGCGCTGATTATACTGGTGACTAAGGAGAGATAGGTTTCTATCGGGGACCATTTTTCTGTAATTACCAATTTAATCAGTAAGAAGACAACAACCAGTGCCGTAATTATCCTGATATATGTCATACTCAAAATTTAAAAACCTGGCTATATTGTCACAACAATTATTTATTAACCTGCACATCAATCCATATAGCCAGGTTTTGTAAAAAAATTATTTAAACGCACTCCAGAGTGCACAGCTAACACCACCTGCAAGTAATACGCCTGCTCCGGTGGGGGTTAATCCAAGCCAGGGCGATGTTAATGCCGCAACTTTGACGGCGCCACAAAGTCCATCCATAAATCCGGATCCATTAACCTGCGACATTGATTCTAATGATAGTCGTTTCATTGTTTTAAATTTTTAGGTTTAAAAATTATCTATTTGTGCAACCCGTTGCGACGCCTGCCAGGCATCCAACCGCCGTTGCTCCGGCAAGAGGAGCAAATACTGTTGAAAAGGCCAGGATAGCAGTTGCTCCGCAAAAAAAACCCGTAACGGTACTGCACGTTTTATCACCGGCAGATACAAATTCCATTTGTGCTACATTTAAAACTTTCATACTATATTTCTTTATTAACTAATCTCGTCTTGCATATACCGGCCGGTATATTGGGCATGGAGTTTATCCCTCACGGTTTTATCCGTTCCTTGAACACTTTATAAAGCGATAGCAAAATAGTTGAAGGGAATTAATTTTATTATGCAGATTTCGCATAAACATCGTAATAAAAACAAATATCTAAGAGTATTCAATTACGATTGTTTAATAAACAATGACAAAAAGAAGATTTAATACTTAAGTTAAAATTAAGTTTGACCAACAGTCATTATTTTTATCCTTCACCACCATTACTTCATATAATTATGACATTTTCCCAACGCCTGAAGGAATTGCGCACCAGGGAGCAATTGACGCAGCAGCAAATGAGTCTACGATTGAATATGGATCAATCTACTTACAGCCGGTATGAGAATGGAAACACGGCTCCTGTAATTAATGTTATTTTGCGGATTGTTGAAGAATTTGATGTATCACCTGACTGGTTGCTGGGAAAAGATAAAAATGACGCTGTCTGAATTTAAAAATTCGGCTGCAACGCATGCTTTGTATAAAATTGTTTTACATGTTCAGCTACTTCATCAGCAGTATCAGCTACTTTAAGTAAATCCAAATCTGCAAGAGAAATATTATTTTCCTGGCCCATCATTACTTCTTTCATCCATTTTAAAAGTCCCTGCCAGTAATCACTGCCTACAAGCACCAATGGAACTTCAAGCATCTTACGGGTTTGTATCAACGTAGCTACTTCAAAAAACTCATCCATTGTACCAAAACCTCCGGGCATCATAATGAAGCCCTGCGAATATTTTGTAAACATTACTTTGCGCACAAAGAAGTAATCAAAATTGAGATTATGCTCCCTGTCAACAAATTCATTGGATTGCTGTTCAAAAGGCAATTCGATATTTAAGCCGACAGATTTTCCACCACCCAGTTGCGCTCCTTTGTTCGATGCCTCCATTATGCCGGGACCACCGCCACTCACTATACCAAATCCTTCTTCTCCCAGACGCTTTGCTATGTCAACGGCCAATTCGTAATATTTGTTGCCGGGTTGTATACGTGCAGATCCGAATATAGAAATGCAGGGGCCGATCTTTGCCAGTGCTTCAAAGCCATCCACAAATTCTGCCATTATTTTAAAGATCTGCCAGCTTGAGTGAGCTTTTGATTCTGTCCAGTTGCGTTGTTTTGACTGCCTTATGTGATCATTCATACTTTATAACTTTTCATCGACAAGAATGCCATCCCCACGCTATTTTCAGCAAAGGAATGGCATAGTAACAGAATAACGTATAGAATTGAAATTTAGTTTGCCGTACCCGGTTTTTTAGAAATAAACAAAAGACCAAGAAACGTTAAAAGCCCATTATATATCAATAACTCATACCCGATCTTGAATTTTCCAAACAGGGATTGTGACAAGTCTTTAATCCCGTTTATCCAACTACCATCCAGCTTTAATTGTTTTTGATACCATTCTACATTATTAATGAAATCAATGCCCAATATCAACAACGGTGCAGCTATACAAACATACAGCGCCAGCTTATCGTTGATGGGTCGTTTTGTTAATATGCCAAAAGAAAACAATCCCAGCAAAGGACCATATGTAAATCCCGCCACTTTCAATATTACGTCAATGATAGACTTGTTATCAATCCATTTAAAGATCATGACCATAATAAAAAACACCACAGCGAATACAAGGTGAACGGTCAGCCTTTTTCGTTTCTTCGCCTTTTCATCCATATCATTTCTTCTCTTAAAACCAAGTATATCTATACAAAACGATGAAGTCAATGCGGTGAGAGCGCCATCCGCACTTGGGAATAATGCCGATATAAGACCGATAACGAAAATTATTGAAACAGCAGGCGGCATATAATGCATTGCAATTGTCGGAAACAAATCATCCGACGGAACATTAATTCCTTTTGAAGACGCATAGAGATAGAGTAAACCACCCATCAGCAAAAAAAGAAAGTTGACAACAATGATGATAAAACTAAACGTGAGCACATTTTTTTGTGAATCGCCCAATGTCCGTACACTTATGTTCTTTTGCATCATTTCCTGGTCAAGCCCTGTCATGGTTACCGTTATAAACAAACCACCGATAATCTGCTTTAGAAAAAAGCCCGAACTGTTTATATCCGTATTAAAAATCCGGGTAAGCCCTTTTCCATTTAATTCACTGATTGTTGAGCCGATTGAATGGCCCATATTGTTCATAATGTAAAAAATACAAACGATAAGCCCAAGCAGCATGAATGTTGTTTGCAATGTATCTGTAAACACAATTGTTTTTACACCCCCTTCAAACGTGTATAATAAAATCATCAGCAGGATAACAAATGTTGTAACAGCAAATGGGACATGCATTTGCTCCAGGATAAAAATCTGCAGTACATTGATGACAAGATATAATCTCGCCGTTGCACCAAGAATTCTTGAAATAATAAAGAACAACGCCCCGGTTTTATACGACACAATGCCAAAACGCGACTGCAGGTAATTGTAAATGGAAGTAAGGTTGAGCCGGTAATAGAGCGGAAGTAATATGCCTGCTATAATGAAATAACCGATAAAATACCCAATTACCACCTGGAAATAGGCAAATCCCGCTCCACTCACTGTACCAGGTACACTAACAAACGTAACGCCTGAAAGGGATGTTCCTATCATTCCAAATGCAACAAGCATCCAGTTTGAATTGCGGTTACCTATAAAAAAGGAATCGTTGTTGGAGTTTCGCGAGGTACGCCAGGCTACGAACAACAAAAGAAAAAAATATCCGATAACAAAAGAAAACAACAATAAGGGCGACATATTTTTATCCGGTTATTTTATACCTATCTGCTCTATTCTGAAAACTCAAAAAAACGAAATATAATTTATATCAGGCTTAAAACTTCTTAAACGTCATAACCCGGTGATAATTTTGACTGCAGCAAAAAATGTTTTCCTTTGCGGTAATTTATTTTACAAATGTCCATTTCATCTGTCGCTGTTTTTTGCGGATCAAAAAAAGGAAACGATGCTGTGTATGTGCAGCATGCTGCTGAGCTCGGAAAAATCTTTGCTCAACATCATATCACACTCATTTATGGGGGCGCAAGAGTAGGGATAATGGGAATTATTGCCGATACCGTGATGGCAAACGGCGGCAGGGTTGTGGGTGTCATTCCGAGAGTACTTGTGGACCGGGAACGCCAGCACGACAGCATTACAGAACTGATCGTTGCAGACGATATGCATGCAAGGAAAAGAAAACTTTATGAACTTTGCGATGCAGCGGTTGTTTTACCCGGTGGTTTTGGCACGCTCGATGAGCTATTTGAAATGCTGACCTGGAACCAGCTTTCAATTCACAACAAAAGAATTTTCCTGGTTAATTCAAATGGCTTTTACAACCACCTGTTTGCGCATATGCAAAACCTGCAAAAAGACGGCTTTTTATATGACGATATTGAAGAACGGATAACTATACTTCAAGTTCCCTCGGAAATAAATCAATTCCTGTTGTAGTTTCTTGGCCTTTTGCCACCGCCTTCGCGCGGTTCTTCATAAACATTTTTTCTGCTTTTGCCTTGGAAGAGAGGTACTTGAAATCCAAATTTTATAATAGGAACTGCATTGCCCTTATAATCTGTGTACGGTGTATATGCATTACCGGAGACATCAAACAGCAATGCAATAAAGAAAAATGTTTGCTTATATTCTTTTATACGGCCGGCATATCCTGCCCCTAGAAGAAGACTATTTGTTTCAAGATTTATTTTACCGGGGCTTGTGCCGTCATCCGGCAAAAGTTTTTGCCTTGTAAAATTGTGTTCGAATTGGGCTTGTGCAAATAAAAAGTGGACAGGATATATTTTAATAAATCCTCCACCGCCATAGTCCGTCTGTCTAACCCGGTAGTTTAAAGGATATCCTGTCTCAACATCAACCGGACGGAACGCCTGATAATTATAGTTTATAGTGAGCCCCGCATCCAGCCAATTGGTAATGTTATAACCAAATATCGGGCTGGCACCTACCAAAAAATTTGAACTGCCATAAGCACTTCCATACCCAAACGAGACGGTTCCACCTGTAAAAAGATTTTCTTTTTTAAATCCTTTCTTTTCTTCCGGTTGTTCTTCATCCTGCGCGAATAAAGCCGACGCAGTTAAACTCAATAAGAATGCGGATAACAATAGTTTTTTCATAATCACGGTTAATTTATTTTTCAGTTGAAAATTTTTCCTGCATTTAAAATATTATTGGGATCGAATATTTTTTTGATCTGCTTCATTAATGACAGTTGTTTTTCATTAAATACAATATCCATGTACTCTTTCTGCACGAGACCAATACCATGTTCCCCGCTTATCGTACCCCCGAGTTGTTTCACCAATTGAAATAATTCACGCAGACTTCTAATCATATCTGCATCGTTCAGGCTATCGGTTACACCATCCTTTTTTATGCGGATATGCAGGTTGCCATCGCCGGCATGACCATAACACACCGCATGAAAATTATTTTTTCTCCCTATTTCTTTTACTCCTTTTATCAAAGCAGGAAGTTCGGCCCGCGGCACTACGGTATCCTCTTCAATGGTGTAGCCTTCCATTTTTACCGCTTCGGCTACCCGTCGCCGTAATTTCCATAGCTCCGCCTTTTGTTGTGCATCATCAGCAAAAAATATTTCGCCGGCTCCATATTGTATCAGCAATTCTGCAATTGCTTCCATTTCTTTCATCAATATTTCCGGGTGATTGCCATCTGTTTCAATAATGAGATGCGCGGCAATATCATCATCGATCGGCACCACATAACTATCCACCATTTTACTCACTATCCGCAAAGCATCTATTTCTACCAGTTCCAAAGCACTGGGTACAAATCCCGCGCGGAATATCGCACTCACTGCTTCACCTGCTTTTTCCAGCGACTGAAAAGGCGCCAGCATCAGCAAATCATACTTCGGTAAGGGTAACAACTTCAGCACTATTTTAGTAACAATTCCCAAAGTTCCCTCACTGCCAACGATCAACTGGGTAAGATTATAGCCCGTAGAGTTTTTTAGCACGTTGGCGCCTGTCCATATTATCTCACCCGTTGGTAACACAATTTCCAGGTTCAGCACATAATCTTTTACCACACCGTATTTAACAGCTTTTGGGCCACCGCTGTTTTCAGCAATATTTCCGCCGATAAAACAAGAGCCCCGGCTGCTTGGATCCGGAGGATAAAACAATCCTTTTTCTTTGACAGCCTCCTGCAACACTTCGGTAATCACTCCCGGCTCCGTTATCACCTGCAGATTACGTTCGTCTATTTCAACAATAGAATTCATTCTTTCCGTTGATAGCAAAACTCCGCCAAGATGCGGCAATGCACCGCCACTTAAACCTGTTCCCGCGCCACGGGGAGTAACCGGAATTCTCTCTTTATTACAAATAGCAAGTATTTCACTGACTTCTTTAGCTGTCCGGGGTTTAATTACGATTTCGGGAAGAAATGAAAGCGTCTCCGTTTCATCGTGCGAATAATTTATCATCGAATCTTTATCAGTCAAAACAAATTCATCGCCCGCAATTTTTTTAAATGCCGTTAAAAATTGATGAACACGGGAAGAGATAGCCGATACTTCAGTCATTCAATGAATTTTTCACTTTTAAAGAATGTAAAAATCGGATAAAATAAGAATATGCTAATCACAACAGGGAGGATTCTAAAACCGGCATTACCTGTTTAACAAAAATTAACAACCGTGGACTTCAAGATAGCTTAAATGGAAAAGGCCCCAAAAGGGGCCCTCGTACACTTATCGCCATTCAAAAAACTAGTTAGACTTTCCAAACTCATCCAATACTCTCATCTCTCCATTCTGTATTGCAATATTTTTAATGGAATTGTTATCCTCAATGTGCACAACATACACCGGCTGCTGATCAGGCAAACTCACTTCATCTACCAATGTGATAGCATAATCGTAGTAGATTGGCTTTATCACTGCGCGCACTTCACGTGGCAGCTTTTCTTCGCCATAAGTCTGAATGCCACCGATCCAGCTACCTTTCTTTGTAAAAAAATTCCTGTAAGCCGTTCCATTGGCTGTGAATCTTGAATAGATGGTTCCGTTTGATTCACTCCAAAAAACATTGCGTGCATCTTTGTACATTTTTTGAAACGTACGGACCGCTTTTACGTTAACATCGTTCAGGTAATGAGCGGTGACGAATAGTTCATCATTTTCTGCACTGGCAAGTGCTGCTGAAAATCTGAACGTTCTTTTGGCATAATCGGCTGTATTTTGGGCATATAAATTTGTAATGTTGAATGCAGATATACCCAGCGCTGCAATAACAATAAACACCTTTTTCATTTTTTTAGGTTTAATGGTAAACAATTTTTTTCCTGGTCTCGCCCGAATCAGATACGCGTATTCTTATTCGTTATTGAGGATGCAAAGATGTATCGCTGCAGAGCAAAAATGATAACGTAAAGGGGTGAATTATTTCCCCCATCAAAACGATGCGGCTGGCAATTACTTAATCAGGATTCTTAAACTGCGGCAGAAAAAAGGACGATAGTATGTCAACGGTTTGTTAAATGATCAGTATTAATTTTTAAACGAAGGGCAAATGGTCTGGCGACGATTGCCGTTGAACGTGCCAAACATGCCTTGCTTTACAAGGGAAAACTCAAACGCTCCCCGCGTATTATTGTAATTACTCAACGTTGATACAGTAGCATCATACGTAAAGGAAAAAGCATAATCTTTATATCCCAACCCGATCAATGGTATAACGGCATCGGACGACCGATAATAAAGACCTGCTGTTAAAATATAATCACCATCGCCCGACAGATTATAATGCGCATTTGCCCCCACGACAAACTCATAGGCCTTTGCCTGTGTGGTATAATAAGCATTTGGATTCAGGATAAACTGATCGTTTATCTTGAAACTACCGTTTAGAAAACCTATGTACCGTATGGGCACGCGGTTGTCTACCGAAGGTGAAGAATCAAAGAATGATTCTTTCGGCGTATTGACATGTTGCGCTGAAAAACCCGCGTTTATATATGTTTTATCATTGGGGAAATAGGCATAATTCAACCCGGCCTGCATATCGAAATAGTTGATGTTATTCGTGGTAAGAACAACGCCGGTGGGAAGCTTGTTGTCAAAAAATTTCCCATCAAACTGATCCGGGAATTTAAGATTGCCGGTATTGATCTGCTTGTTCGCCCAACCCACGTTAAATCCAAGACTGACCAGGCTTCCCGCATTAATCATCTGATGATAAGCAACCGATCCGTACACCCTGGTAGAGGTAAGGTTGCCGCTGCCGGCTACATCATGAAGAATGACGCCGCCAAGGCCGATCCATCCGGTCTCAAATTTGTTCCGCGCCACCTGCACATCTCCAAATGCGCTCATGGTTTTATAGGGAACAGCCATGATAGCCGACCATTGATTCCTGTAATTAATGCCCAACCTGTAATCGCCATCGGGAATAAAGCCCGTATTGGCAGGATTGGTTGTCAATGGCGAATTAAAAAATTGCGAGAAATGAAGATCCTGGGCTGAAGATCCTAACCATAATCCACAACCGAACAGTAACACTGCAATTTTAATCTTCTTCATTTCGATCAGTTTACCGGTTAATAAAATTGTTTCCTGGTTTTATAGGATACTTCCGGCGACGTATCAAACGTCTGCATGTTCTACTTAATCAAAGTTATATCTCCTTTCTTTGTTGCCTTCGTTCCATCAAAGAATTGAACATCTAATGTATAGGCATATACATCCATAGGCTGCAAAGCTCCTTTAAAGCGGCCATCCCATCCAATGCGCTGGTCATTTGTTTCAAACACTTTCTGGCCCCACCGGTTCCAGATGATAAAGCGCATT
>Ga0207645_10000989_pt1 | contig 23478 bp, 18 predicted proteins | sample KBSM53metaG_FD_184331 | JGI IMG/M metagenome (GOLD analysis project Ga0207645, IMG submission 184331) | Miscanthus rhizosphere microbial communities from Kellogg Biological Station, Michigan, USA - KBS M5-3 metaG (SPAdes) (version 2) | ecosystem: Host-associated > Plants > Roots > Rhizosphere >...
TCGTGCGCGTCGCTCGGCCGACGACCACGAAGACCCGTGTGCTCGCGCGCGCGCAGCAGGTCGTTCGGTTCGATGAGGAAGACGACGCCGACTTGAGTGGCGAGGACGTCGAGCGCGTGCTCGTGGCTGTTTCGGCCGCCGTGTCTCGCGCCGATGCGCTCGTGCTGGAGGACTACAACAAGGGCGTGCTGGTGCCGAGCGTGATCGAGGGGGCGATCCGCGTCGCGCGCTCACGCGGCATTCCGATCATCGTCGATCCGAAGTACCGAAACTTCTTCTCGTATCGCGGCGCGACCGTGTTCAAGCCGAATCGCCGCGAGCTCGAGGCGGCGATGGGAGCAGCAGTCGATCTCGAACATCCGGAAGCGCTGCCGGTAACGTTCGAGCGCCTCGGGGTCGAGCATCTGCTGCTGACACTCGGTGAGCGAGGGATGGCGCTGATCGCGGCCGATGGCGTGGTGCGGCGCATCCCGACGACCGCGCGCGACGTGTACGACGTCGTAGGTGCGGGCGACACCGTGACGGCCTATCTGGCCACGTCGCTCGCCGCCGGCGCGAGCGCCTACGAGGCGGCGGTCGTCGCGAACTACGCAGCGGGCGTGGAGGTCGGGAAGCTCGGCGCTGCGACGGTCACGCCTGACGAGATTCGCGAGGCGTTCGACACGCATGTCGGAGGTCGGGACTAGCGGGAACCGGGAACGGGGAACCGGGAACAGAAGCTCCGCCAGGAGTCACTATTCCCGGTTCCCTGTTCCCGGGCGCGCGCAGAGCGGGCCGCCGATTCCCGATTCCCTATTCCCGATTCCCGACGGGAAGTATCTTCCGCGAACGCGGGCCCTTAGCTCAGCCGGTTAGAGCAGCGGACTCATAATCCGACGGTCGCAGGTTCGAGCCCTGCAGGGCCCATCGTGGAGACGCTGGCGCATTGACGGGGTGGGGTGGTCTCACGCGCCGACGCCCGTTAGACTTACGCCTCGCTCAGCGACGATCGCGATCGTTTCGGGCGCCACGCAGGTCGCGTAGCTCAGCTGGTTAGAGCGCTGGTCTCACATACCAGAGGTCCGGGGTTCGAGTCCCTGCGCGACCATACACACTTCGTTCGTACAACCGCGGCCGCCTCGGGATTCCCAGGCGGCCGCGAGCGTTTGGATCGCATGCTCAGGCGTTGGGCATAGAACCTGAATGTCGACCTGAACGAATGCGTCCCAGCAAACTCCTCCGGCCGCGCTACGTTGCCGATCGCGTTCGCTTGGCCGTGCACCAGCGTTTGCACCCGGACGCGCCCTGGCTCACTGCCGAGGCGACGTCCAGGCTCGAGCGGTGGCTTCGGCCCGAGCACGTCGGGATAGAATGGGGGTCAGGCCGCAGCACGCTGTGGTTCGCCGCGCGTGTCCGCCACCTCCTCAGCGTCGAACATCACGCGGGGTGGCACGAATCGGTGTCGTCCGAGCTCACCGAGCGCGCGATGACGAACGTCGCTTACCGTCTTTGTCCGTGTGAGCCCGAACGCGTCGAGACGCCCGAGTGGATCGCCTTCATGTTCGCGTCGGACTATGTGCGCGCGGCGGATACGTTCGAACCGAGGTCGCTCGATTTCGCGCTCGTGGACGGGATGTATCGCAGCGCGTGCGCGCTCGCTGTTCTGCCGAAGCTCCGGCCTGGCGCACTGCTCATCGTGGACAACGTGAACTGGTTTCTGCCATCGACGAGCCGCGCGCCGAGCTCTCGAGGCGTAACGGATTCCCCGCTCTCTCCGACGTGGGAGCGGTTCGCGAATGCGGTCTCCGGCTGGGAGATGCAGTGGACGGAAAACGGCGTGGCGGACACCGCGATCTGGACGGCGCCATGATTTGCGGGATGCGGGATGCGGGATGCGGGATGCGGGAGATCTGAAGGCAAATGGGCTGGAAGCACAGGCTCGCGACCGGCGTGTTCTCCCGGCACTTTGTTCAGGCGCTCAAGCGCGAGGCACGGGTACAGGCCGCCCGGCTCCGATGCCTAACGCCGTCCAACCGCGGGCGCCTGCGGGCGCTTCGCCACGCACGCGGGCTCTCGCTCAACCTCGGCGCTGGCTTTCACCTGCGTGACGGGTGGACGCCGATTGATCTCATGGTCGACCCGCCCGGTGGCGTGCGGTGGGACGTGCGGTGGGGACTGCCGTTCGACGCTGGGAGCGTCACGCGGATCCACTGCGAGCACTTCTTCGAGCACCTCCGATTTCCCGACGAGGTCATGCCCGCGCTCACCGAATGCTTCCGCGTCCTGGAGCCCGGCGGTGAGCTACGGATCATTGTGCCCGATGCGGCGCGATACATCCAGGCGTACGCCCGAGGCGACTCCGAGTTCTTTGACGCCATGCGGGAGCTCGGCGGCGCTGCAGCCCCCTTCGAGACGGACATCGAGATCGTCAACCAGGCATTCCGCATGGGCGGCGATCACGAGTTCGCGTGGGACGTCCCCGTGATGCGGCGCAGGCTCGAGGCGGTCGGTTTCGACCGCGTCGAGGAGACCGGCTACGATCCGGTGCGATTCATCGACCAGGGCGACGAGTGGCGTCGCCGGGAATCGCTCTACGTGGCGGCCTACAAGGCCGGATCAACGGCTCTGGCCCCGTAATCCGCCGCCTAACGCCTCACGCTCGCCGAGGGCCATGTCGCCCTCGACCATCATTTTCACGAGCTGCGTGAAGCTCGTACGCGGTGTCCAGCCGAATGTCTCGCGGGCCTTCGTCGAATCTCCGAGCAGCAAGTCGACTTCGGCCGGTCGGAAATACCGCGGGTCGATCTCCACGTGCTCGCGCCAGTCCATGTCGAGGCACACCGCGGCTTCGTTCAGGAAGTCCCCGACCGACCGCGTTTCGCCAGTCGCGATCACGTAGTCGTCCGCCGTATCCTGCTGGAGCATCATCCACATGGCCTCGACGTAATCGCCGGCAAATCCCCAGTCGCGCCGCGCGTCCAGGTTCCCCAGGTACAGCTTGTCCTGGAGCCCCAGCTTGATCCGCGTTAGGCCCCGGGTGATCTTGCGCGTCACGAACGTCTCGCCGCGCCGCGGGCTCTCGTGATTGAACAGGATGCCGCACGAGGCGTGCAGCCCGTAGCTCTCGCGGTAGTTCACCGTCGCATAGTGCGCGAACACCTTCGCGCAGGCATACGGCGAGCGCGGGTAGAACGGGGTACGCTCCGTCTGCGGCGTTTCGACCACCTTGCCGTACATCTCGCTCGACGACGCCTGGTAGAATCGAGGTGAGATTCCGAGATTGCGCATGGCCTCGAGGAGTCGAAGCGTCCCGACGGCCGTGACTTCCACGGTATACTCGGGGATGTCGAAGCTCACGCGAACGTGGCTCTGAGCGCCGAGGTTGTAGACCTCGTCGGGCTCCACGGTGGCGAGAACGCGCTGGAGCGACGACGCGTCGTTCAGATCACCATAGTGAAGCCGGAGGCGCTCATCGGGCTCGTGCGGGTCCGCGTAGATGTGCTCGATGCGCGCGGTGCTGAAAGAGCTCGTTCGCCGGATGATGCCATGGACTTCGTACCCCTTCGCGAGCAGGAATTCGGCGAGGTACGAGCCGTCCTGCCCGGTGACCCCGGTGATCAGCGCTTTCGGCATGAAGTGGAAGCGGAGGATTAAGAACGCGTCGAGCCACGAGGCGCTAAAAGTGAGTTGGCCCCCACCTCGATACAAGCCGCGTCCTGTTCCCTACGGGGCGGAGCCGCCCACGCCGAGCGCACGATGTTCTCGAAGGCCGAGCAGCTCAATCGGTGATCGTAGCGCTCGACGTAGGCGCATCGCGCACGAGCGCCGAGCTCCTCGCGCGCTGATCGCACGTCGGCCCACCCCCGTAATACATCCGCGATCTTTCTGCCGGCAACCGCGTCCCCCGTCTCCGCCGGATCGATGATCACGCCGCAGCGGACTTCACGGACGGCATCGGCCGTCTCGCACCGATCGGGTCCGACGAACAGAATGGGTCGCGCCGACGCCATGGCCCCGTACAATTTGCTCGGCACCGAGATGCCGACGAACTGCGCGCGAAGCGAGATGAGATGGACGTCCGCGATCGACAGCGAGTAGCGGAGGAAATCTCGCGGGAAATAATCGCGGTACGCAAAGTTGCGGATGCCTTCCCGACGTGCGAACGCCTCGACCTCGCGACGCCGCGGGCCGTCGCCCACGAACAGGAAGAAGATCCTGGGGTCGTCCCGCAGCTCTCGCATCGCCTCGAAGATCGCGCCGAAATCGTGGACGATCCCGGCATTGCCCGAGTACATCACGACGAATCGGTTCTCGAGCTCGAGCCGTCTCGTTAGGGGGTTCGCGCCGTTCGTCACTGGCAGCTCCAGGCGGCCACCCCAGATGTTCACCGTGTGCGACCTGGCGGCGCTGACTCCTTTGCGCAGCACGCGGTCTCGCATGTACGCGCCGAGATCCACGACGAAATCCGCACCGCGGTACGCGCGCGCATCGAGCCACGCAAGCAAGCGTCCGGCGACGGAACGTTCCGCCACCATGCCCGCGGCGATCTCGGCCTCCGGATGAAGGTCCATCGACCAGATCCCGTAGCGCTGGCCGCGAAACGCGCGCGCAATGCGCCCGGCGAGGGCAATGAGCGGCGGCGTTGTCAGGAAGACGACGCCATCGTAGCGACGCCCGAACAGGAGGCGGGCCAGGACCGCCAGATAGAACGATGCATAGTCGACCACACGACCCAGGTGCGTGCGTCGACCGAAATGCGTCGTAGCGACTCGCCGTACGCGAACGCCGTTTCTGATCTCGTGCGCGGGCGCCTCGACTTGCCCCGCGTCGTATCGCGTGTGGCCGGCGAGGACATCCACCTGGTATCCGACGTCCACCAGGTATTCGGCCAGGTCGGCAAGACACTGTCCCGTCGCGGCGACGTCAGGAGCGTAGTGCTGATTTACGAAGAGGAGCGACGCTCCATCGGGGCGATCCATCGTCGCATCATCGGACGGGTGGTCGCGATGGAGGTGCAGGTCCTGCGCCACCTTCGGCACGCTCACCGCGTGGCTCCGAGCGCGGCCGTTCGCTCGGCCGGTTGACGGCGGACGACCGCGTTGTGCAGGACGATCGCATCCATGCGGGTCCGCATGAAGCAGTCGAGTGCCTGCTCCGGTGTGTCCACGATCGGCTCGTTTTCGTTGAAGCTGGTGTTGAGCACGACCGGCACGCCGGTGATTCTCTCGAATTCCTTGATCAGCGTGTAGTACGTCGGGTTCGTCCGGGCGCTCACGGTCTGGAGCCGGCCGCTTCCATCGACGTGGGTCACGGCCGGAATCACGCTCCGCTTGTCGGCGCGAACAGGATACACCTGCTGCATGAATGGATCCGGTGCACCATCCTCGAAGTAGTCGTGCAGCGCCTCTTCGGCAATCGACGGCGCAAACGGACGGAAGCGCTCACGGAACTTGATCTTCGTGTTGATCAGCTCGCGGACATCGCTGCGACGCGGATCGGCGAGGATGCTGCGGTTCCCGAGCGCACGCGCACCCCACTCCATGCGGCCTTGATACCAGCCGACGACGTGACCGCTGGCTACGAGTGCCGCGGCAACGCGCGCCGCCTCCGCGCTCGTCGGACACATTTCGATGTCGTACTCCCACGCATCATCCCGATCGGGAATGGACGCCAGCACACGTTCCGCGTTGTGCGACGTGCCCCAGTACGCGTGTTCCATGACGAAAGCGCGCTCGTGTCGGAGCGTCTCGTGCCACACCCAATACGCAGCGCCGAGCGCGGTCCCGTTGTCGCCGGCGGCCGGCTGGATGTAAACCGACGTGAACGGCGTACGCTGTCGCACCTTGCCGTTGGCGACGCTGTTCATCGCGCAGCCTCCGGCGAGGCACACCGCCTCCTGGCGCGTCTGCTCCCAGAGGCCGTTGAGCACGTGCATCGTGCAGTCTTCGTAAACGACCTGGAGCGAGTGCGCGATGTCCTCCTCCCGCGCGGTCAGCGGCGCCGATGGCTCGCGAGCCGGCCCGAGCAGATGCGTTAGGCGGTCGCTGTAGACGCGGCCGAGCGTCGGGTAGCCGTCGTCCCACTCCATCTCGACGCCGTCGGACCAGTGACGGAAATAGTCGAGCGACAACTCGAACTTTCCGGCGTCGGTGAGCGTGACGAGCTGGCGCAGGGCGTCCACGTGACGGGGTCGCCCATACGGAGCGAGGCCCATGACCTTGAACTCGTCGCCGTATCCGTGAAAGCCCAGGAACTGGGTGACGGCGGTGTACATCATCCCGAGCGAGTGCGGGAAGTACACCTTGTCCAGGACCTCCAGGTGGTTCCGCGAGCCGATCGCGAATGACGTGCTCACGAAATCGCCAAAGCCGTCGATCGCGCAGCACGCTGCGGACTCGAACGGGGAAACGAAAAACGCGCTCGCGAGGTGGGCCGGGTGGTGCTCGACGTAGTGGATCGCCGGGAGGTCATCGCGGGGAACGCCTAACGCGGCCGCGAGCGGGCCGTGGAGGTCCCTGACCTTCCCCGCGTTCCGCACGCGATCGAGCACGAGGCGCAGATCGGGGCGGTGCCTGATCGTGAACAGCCCCTTGCGCAGCAGGTTGGCCTTGGGGTCGCGGCTCACGGCCACGTGCCGAACATCCTGCCCACGGATGCCCGCCATCTCGAGCACACTCCGAATCGCGAGCGTCGGGAAGCCGGCCCAATGCTTGATGCGGCGGAACCGCTCCTCTTCCACCGCGGCGACGAGCTGTCCATCACGCAGGAGCGCCGCCGAGACGTCCCCGTGGTACGCGTTGATGCCCAGCACGTACGTCGCCATGCCTTCACTCCTTTGCCGCGGCTGCCCTCCCCTCCCTCCGGCGGACGCGGCGCTCGAGAATCAGCGCATCGACCAGGAACCGGAACCAGAAGCCCTGCAGCACGTGAAACACGAGCCCGGCGCGCCCATCCAGAAAGCCGAGCCTAACGACATACCGATACAGGAAGTACGCGGTCGGCCTGACGAACAAAGGCAGCCGCGCGTACCAGTCTCGCAGCCAGCGACGCCGTTCGATGGCGTTGTCGCTCGCGAGCCGTCCACGAATTCGCCCGACCGCATCCGGCGGCGCGTCATGCTCGGCCGCTTCGAGCGCCGCCCACCGCAGGTGTCGCGCGGTGAACGTTGCCAGGTCGGGCGTGAGTGTGTCGATGAGATCGCCTTGCAGCTTTTGGACCGCGCCGGACACGTAGAAATGCTGGTCGTAGAGACGATCTTCGCACCGACCGGCACCCGTGCGAATGAGACGAAGGTGCCACGCCGGGTAGTGGCCGCCGTGTCGGATCCAGCGCCCCATGAACATCGTGCGGCGCGAGACGAGGAAGCCGTCGGTCCGAACAAGAGATTGCTCATCACCGGCGAGCGCGGCCGTGATCGATTCGGACAGCTCGGGCGTAACACGCTCGTCCGCATCGATGTGCAGCGTCCACGGCGCGGTGGTCGGTATGTTGTCGATCGCCCAGTTGCGCTGCGCACCATAGTGCTCGAACGGATGCTGCAACACGGTCGCGCCCGCTTCTCGCGCGATTGCGAGCGTGCCGTCTGTGCTGCCCGAGTCCACGACGAAGATCTCACTGACCCAACCGGAGAGCGACGCCAGGCAGTCGGGAAGATTCCGCTCCTCGTTATACGTGAGGACCACGGCGGCAACTCGCGCCACACGAGCATCGACATTGCCCGACACGTCGGAAACGGTGGCCGGCACCGCATGCTCGGCGTCTCGCACGGTCGGTGCGCTCACGCCCAGCGCCCCTCGTGTCGATGGTGGCCAGCCGCGAGCTCGTCGTACAGCGCCGCGAGTCGAACGCACGTCGTCTCCCACGACAACTCCCGATACGCGTGCTGCCACGCTCGGTCGCCCATCTCGAGCAACGCGGCGGGGTGCTCCGCCGCCCACCTGAGCGCGGATGCCAGCGCGGTCTCAGTTGGCTCGGTCACCAGCCCAGCGCCCACCGCATGGACGTCGCGTGCAAGCGCCACATTCGTCGTGACGATGGCCGGCAATCCGGCCGCGAGCGCCTCGGCGACCGCGAGACCGAAGTTCTCGTGTGCGGACGGCAGCACGAAGCAGTCGGCCTCGGCGAAGGCTCGCTCCTTCGCTACGCCATCGAGGTGGCCGGTGAACGAAACAACGTCGCGTAGCCCGAGCTCGTCGGAGAGCGCGGCGAGGCGGTCGCGATACCCGGGATCGCCGTCTCCGGCGACAGTCAGCTCGATCCGGCGAGAGGAGTTCGTGGCCGCGAGCGCGCGAAGCAGGAGCGGGACGTTCTTCTTCTCGTGCAACCGCGACAGGAACAGGAGCCGCAGCGGCTCGTTCCCGCTGTCCGCGTGCGCTCGTCGCGACGGCCGCTCGCCGACATCCACGCCGAGGGGGATGACCCGCGCGCGCTCGCCGTACCCGAGCCGCGCGACATCCTCGCCCTCCGCCTCGGAGGTCACGTGGATTGCTGAGGCACCCGCGAGGTGTGGACGCTCGAGCAGCGCGTAGTACGGCCGTTTCTTCCATCGTCGATGGCCGAGGCTCCAATTGCTGAGGGTGCCTAACGGTCGAAGGATATAGGGTACCGGCGCACGGGCTGCGGCTCGACACCCCGGGATCGTCGCGTACGAGAAAAGCGCATGCACGTGGACGACGTCGTAACTGCCGGCGTTCGCCCAGAGCCAGCGCGTCATCGGCCAGGAAAACTTCCACGATCCCGGGACGGAGCGCGCGAAGTAGCGAAACACGACGCCGTCGTCGATCACCGGCGTGTCGACCGGAACGTCGAGTGATCGCCGGCCCGACGCATTCGTGGTCGCGACCGTGACATCGATTCCGTGACGGACTAACCCACGGGCGATCGCGCGAACGGCGACGTTCGGGCCGCCGTCCACGGGCGCCGCCGATGGAATGATGTGCAGGACCCTCATTGTGCCGCGGCCTCGGCCACGTGCGGCTCGGTCTCATCAACGGCCCCGATGCCGTGCGCCGCCGCCCAGCGAAGCAGCGCGAACAGGGCCCACGGACGCGACCACGTCATGCCCGCCTGTCCGCGAATGAATGCCGACCAAACCGCCCGGACCTCATCGGCGTTCAGGCCAAGCGATCGGACCTGGTCGACGTCGCCTAACGTCGCGGTGACCTCCGCGGCCAGCGCGCCGTGCATCCAGCTCGCGAACGGCAGCACGAATCCCTGCTTCGGCCGATCCCATACATCCAGCGGCAGCAGGTCCCGCGTCGCGTCGACCAGGAGCGGCTTCGTCACGCCGTGCGCCAGCTTGAGCGCGTCATCCGCCTCGAACGCCGCAGTAATCACTTCGCGGTCGAGAAACGGGACGCGCAGCTCCAGCGCGTGCGCCATGCTGAAGACGTCGGAGTCCCGGAGCAAAGTGTTGCGCATGTACCCGGTGAGCTCACGCCACGACACCTGGCGCAGCACGCTGAGCTCGCGGGGCGCCCCCTCGGTGGCCAGCGCCCTCGCGCCGCACAACGCGTTGACCTGTCGACCGCCGAACAACGTGCGCGATGCGAGGTAGGCCACATCGCCGGGGAGGCCGGTCCGCAGACCGAGGGCCATCTTCGCGCCGCGAATGCCGCCGACGCTCGCCACGATACGTGCCGCGACGCGACGGGCTGGCACCGGAATGCGTGCATAACGCGCCAGCGTCCGCGCGCGGCGGAAACTCGGATAGCCGGCGAAGAGCTCGTCGCCTCCCAACCCCGACAGGACCACCTTCGTGCCATGTGCGCGCACGGCTTCGCTGACCACGTAGGTATTGATTCCGTCTAGCGTTGGCTGATCCATGGCGGCGAACGCGCGCGGCAGAGACCCGAGCAGATCGTCGTCGCCTAACGGGATGAGGTGATGGTGAATGCCGTGCCGTCGCGCGACCTTGCGTGCAATAGCGCTTTCATCGAACCGCGACTCCGAAAACGTGACGGTGAACCCGTCGAGCGTCCTCCCGGCCCGTCGCGCTGCGAGGGCGGCGATCACGGACGAGTCGATGCCACCCGAAAGAAAGAGTGCAACCGGCACGTCACTGACGAGGTGGCGGTCGATCGACCGCTCGAGGGATTCGCGGACGACCTCCACCGCGGTCGCGCGGTCCGGAACGAGATCCTGCTCCGGGTCAGGCTGCACGAGCGGTACGGACGCGACCTCCTTGAACGTCGAGCTGGCGGCGTCGAAGCACCTGACCGAGCCAGCCGGCAAGGCGCGAACGCCGGCGATGATCGTCTCCGGCTCGGGCACAGACCCGAACGTTAGGTAGCCAGCCAGCGCGCGCGAATCGATGTGCGCGGGAACGAGCTGCGATGCCAGGAGCCCGCGGAGCTCACTCGCAATCAGAATCCCGCGACCGACGAGCGCGTAATAGAGCGGTTTGATGCCGACGGCGTCGCGGGCCAGGTACAGCGAACGATTCCACTCATCCCACAACGCGAAGGCGAACATCCCGTCCAACCGATGGACGAACGCTGGTCCGAACCGCACCCAACCCTCGAGCAGCACGGCGGTGTCACCGTCGCTCGTGAACCGCGCCCCGGCGCGCTCGAGCTCGGCCCGTAACGCGCGAAAGTTGTAGATCTCGCCGTTGAACGCCACCATGTAGCGGCCGTTGGACGACACCATTGGCTGGTGGCCAGCGGGCGTCAGATCCAGAATCGACAGACGCCGGTGTGCCATCGCGCCTAACGGGACGCCATCGCGGCCCGAGAGGTTGCGCATCCCGTCATCATCGGGGCCTCGATGCGCGAGCGCCCGCGACATGCTCGCGACTACGCGATCCGCATCACGAACGCCGATGGCCGACGCGATGCCGCACACGACTAAGGCTCCCGCGTCGGCGCCGGGAACGCTCGCGCCAGGATGCCGGCAAGGCGTGCGCGAAACCGGGCGTAGCTGAAGGTGCTCTCGAACCGGCGGCGCCCCGCCTCGCCCATTCGCCGCCGCATCGGTTCGTCGGTGAGCAGACGCGCCACGGCACCGGCGATGGCTTCCGGATCCTGTCGGGGCACGAGGAGGCCCGTCTCCCCGTCTACAATGACGTCCGCGGCCGCGTCGTCTCGCGAGCCAAGACACGGGACACCCAAGTGCATGGCCTGCAGGTACACGAGACCGAAGCCTTCGCCGCGACTCGGCATCGCGAAGACCGCCGCGTGGCGCATGACGCCACGCAGCGCCGCGTCGGAGAGAAACCCGGCAAACTGCACGCTCCGGCTGATGCCCAGCGCGGCTGCCTTCGTGCGCAATCGCTCGACGTCATCCCCGCGGCCAACCATGACGAGCGTTGCATCGGGGACTTCGGCGACCACACGCGGCCATGCGAGCAGGAGCTGATCGTGGCCCTTGTACCGTTCGGTGGTGGCCATGCGACCGACGATCACGACCGCGTGCGGCCCATAATCGACGCGCACGTCGGCAGGCACGCGGTCGGGTGTTTCTTCGTCTGGCAACAGCCCCAGCAGACACGTATCGATCGGGGGCAGGTCCGGATGCGCCGCGGCAACGCGCCGCGCCGTGTGAGGCGAGATGGCGATCCGCACCCGCGCGTGTTGCAGCGCTGCGCGCCGCGCTGAATCCAGCGTCGCGCTCCAGGCCTCGATGCCGTTGACGAATACGGCATACGGGCGGCGGAATTGACGGGGTACCCTGAGCTGCGCCCTGGCGATTCCGACGTGTGTGAAAACGACCCAGTTCGCGCGGTGGAGGCTCTGCAGCCGCAGAAGGGTCGTGAAGAACCGCACGCGCGCGCGAAGCGCCACCGGTTCTGCGCCGCTGACGCCGAGCTCGATGACCCGCGACTCGCTGCCGGCGAGGTCGGACATGGCCCGATGTACGAGCCGCGCCTCGTACGCGATGCCGTCACCGGACCGCGATAGCGTAGCGGTCGCGAGGACGCCGCGTGGTGCGATACGCGCTTCCCCGACGTCCGTCGCGGCGCCGAGTGGCGTGGGCAGGCTGGTCTTCATCACGGCGCCGTGATGCCTAACGTGCTTGGATCGGCCGCCAGCCACGAGCGACGCTGCCGCCGTCTGGGCAGCTGCGACAAGGCGACGAGCAGGCACCAGAGCGCCACGCCGTTCATGAACAGTCCACCGAAGACGAGCGAGAAGTCCGACTCGATATTCAACAGCGGGACAAGCAGCACGAGATTGCAGATCGTGACTTGAAGTGGCTGGCCCGCACGATTGAGATCGTTGTCCAGCAGCCGGTACGCCAACCCAACGATCGTCATTCCGATCAACACGCCGATCTCACCGAAGTTCGCGTAGAACTCCACGAGGAACGGAAGATTGATGGAGGTCCACGAGTCCCACGAGTCGAGATAGCCGTACCGGTGCCCGAAGTCCTGGCCCAGCGTCTTCGTTGGCTTGCTCGGCCAGATGAACCGCGGTACGGCGAAGCCCACGAGTGAGAGATACGTCTCACCGCCCCAGAACGGAACGGTCGTTCCCGTCTGGCGCACCACGTCGGCCAACAGATCGAGGTTGGCGGACCGACCCGCAATGATGGTCCAGCCATCCGCTACCGTCGCGGACGCGCCCTGTGCCTCGACCTTCGAGACGAGCAGCTGACCCATCAGCATCGCACGCTCCACCAGCGAGAGCTGCGTCTCGGCAAACCACGAGCGAGCCCGATACTCCATCGCGACGCTGCGCATACCGATCATCGCGGCGACACTGAGCGCCGCGATCGCGAGCCAGCGGAAACCGATCCGTCCCCCTCCCGCCCAGACGGCAAGGAACACACTGATCGCCAGAATGACGACGTTCGAGACGAGCCCCGCCCCCGCCCTGAGCAGTGCCGTCAGCACGATGCCCGCGTAGAGCGCCCACCGCTCCCGAGGGCTGAGCCGTTTCTGGACCGCCAGAATCGTTAGGAGCGAAATCCCCAGCAACGAGAACATCGAGGTGAAGTACAAGAGCCCGCGCAGAACCATCGGGATTGGCATCACCTGACGCGCCGCGTCGAACAGCAGGCCGCCCCAGAGCAGCAGCTTGCCCCACCTCCGTAGCGTGCCGAGATCGGTCGGGCGCACGTGTCGAAAGGGACTGCTCAGTCGCAAGCCGGCTCCGCCGTAGTAGCCAATGAGCAGCGCAACCCAACCGACGAGCGCGTATTGAACGGGCCGGCCGTAGTCGAACGCCGGATCGAGATGAAACAGGTAATTGACGCTGCTCTGTCCCAGCACCACGTGCAGCGGATAGTAGAACAGGTACACGGCGCCGACGAGCGGGAGGAACGGCACAGGCGGCCGGCGTCGCTCGGGAAGTTGCAGGTAATGCCAAGCCGGTGCGAGACACAACACCCACAGTATCGACGCGAGGACTCGCGACTCCATGGGGATGTCGGATGGCACGCCGAGCGCGGCAACGGGAACCAACGCCGTCGCGACCAGGATGAGACGAAGCCCTGTCAGCGACGCCGCTCGAGGCCGCGCGGACGGAGTTGCAGTCGCCGCACTCATGTAGCGACTCCTCGAGCACAGACCGCTCGCACCGCATTCTCCGTCGCTCGAGTCGCAACGTCGAGTCCGAATCCAGCGACGATCTCCTGCGATCGATCGCCAAATCGCCGACGACCGTCCTCTCCGAGGGCTGCGATCGACGCCAACCGGTCGGCCAAGACATCCACGTCGCCGCACGGGTAGCTGAATCCGTTCTCGCCGTTGCGAACGAGGTCGACGGAGCAACCCGCTGCATCGCTAACGACCACTGGCAGCCCGGCGGCCATCGCTTCGTTGACGACGAGTCCCCATGTCTCACGAGAATCGGACGGCAACACGAGAGCGTCGGCCGCTGCGTACCAGCTTGGCAACTCTCGTTGGTTCACGAAGCCGGCGATCGACAGCGCATCGGCCACGCCGAATTCTGCGGCGCGCTGCTCGATTGGCACTCGCGCTTCGCCGTCCCCGACGAAGAGCGCGTGCGCGTTGATTCCACGGCGGCGCAGCACCGCGACGGCATCGACGAGGTCGAACGGGCGCTTCCGCGCGATGAGCTTCGCGGAGCTCGCGAACACAATCGTGTCGGGGCTCACGCCGAGCGTCGAGCGAACGCGCGCTCGAGCCGCGGCACGCTCATCAGGCGCGAGAGAGAACCAGTCGTTGTCCACGCCGTACGGCGCCCAGAACAACTTCTCCTCGGGCACCCCGAACGAGCGGTAGTAATCGCGATTGCGCGAGCCGATTACGAGAAATGCCTGAACGCGATCGAACGCCGCGTCATATAGACGTCGGCGAACCGGCAGCCACACGAGGCGCCGAGCGGACGCGCGAGCCCCGGGAGGGGGCTGGCGCTCCAGCGTGGACTCACCACGCAGGATCACCGGGATGCCGACGCGCCATGCCCCACGCAGCATCTGAACGTGCGCGAACGTCTGCCACCCGAGCAGCAACAGGGCATCGTGCCTGCCACCGCGGAGAACGGACTCGATACCCGTTAGGCGAATGCCGCTGAAACGCGAGACGTTTGGCCGGCTCGCCCTGTTGGGGAGAAACGTGTGGTCGTAACCGTCGAGCAGCGGGACGTCCCAACGAAACGCCTTCCCGAATCCCGTGTCCATGGCGACGTCGACGCCGTGGCGCGAGCCGAAGTAGACGGTGGGCTCGACCACGTCGGAGTTGGCGAGCGCGCGAAACAACGGGGCCTGATACTGAATGGGATGCGAAGTGAAGATCGCGAGGCGCTTCACGTCGCGGGACCGCCGGCTTGTTGCGGCGGGGTCATGAGCCACGACGCCAGTCACGGCACCGCACCCATCGCCAACCCGATGGCCTCGAGCATGGTGCAGGCTCGGCGTGCGTACGTGTCGTCGCGCACGCGAGCAAACCCCGCCGCTGCGATCGCCGAGCGACCGCGCGCGTCCGGGAGCCACCGAGCCACGGCCTCGCGTAGCTCGTCGACGTCTCCGAAGCACACCATCTGCTCGCCTTCGACGAACAGCTCACACAGCTCGGGTGTGCGCTGGCTCAGCGTGAACGCCCCGCACGCCAGCGACTCGTAGGAGCGCATGTTATGGCTCCGCGAGTTCTGCGGTCGCATCGCATTCAGGGAGATCGCACCACACGCCAGCGCCCGAGACAGATCCTGCTCGTACGCGGCCGGCGCAAAGGTGGCTCGGGCGAGCGCGCTGTCGCGCGGCACCGAGACGGTGGCTCGCTCACCGAACACCGCGACGCGATAATCACGCGCAACCGCATCGAGGAGCCGAACGCGATCCGTGTCGAGGTTGCCGACAAAAACGACGTCGAACGCAGGCGTGTTCGGCGAGATTGGAGCGTGAAGCGCCGGGTCTCGAGCGAATGGCAGGTAGTACACGGTCTGCGCTCCCGCGTGCTCGTAGTCGGCGAGCAAGTGCCGCGCGAACGTGAAGCAGGCGTCGTACGCCGCGAGCACGTTAGGTCCATACGCGAGTCGGTTCGACCGAGCGTCGGAGAATGGGTCGTCAGGGTAGAAATTGACGACCGGCGCACCCGTGGATTCCCTGACCCGGTTGATCGTGGCGGCACTGAGTCGGTGACCTTTGACAACGAGAACCAGGTCCGCCGTGAGCCCCGCCACCTCGCGAGCGACGTGTTCGTTGAACGTGGTGAGCAACACCGGCTCGGCAACTCTGCGGAGCGCGCGCGAGCGTATCGCGGGGTGCGTCGCGGCGTACGCGCGCGCGAGACAGAAGGTCCGCGTCTCGATCCCGAGGTCCGCGAAGCCGCGTGCGTACGACGCCATCAGACCGCCGGGCGCGTCCTCGCCAAGAATCAGGACGCGCATCCCGCCTCCACGTCAGCGCCTGCCGAGTCCATCGCCGGCTCGAACGACCGCCCCCACATCGCGTTGAGCACGGGCGCGAACTGCGACTCGTAGTTCCAGTCCACACCCAGCCGCTCCCATCCACGCAGCGACATCTCGCGAACGGTGCTGCGATGTTGAGCCGCCCACGCCAGCACCTCGCAGATGGAGTCGACCCGTGAAGGATCGCACACGAGCGCATACCCAGGATCCGCAAAGGTGCGTCTCCAATCCGGCAGGTCGCTCACGAGCGGCGTTACACCAGACGACAGGTATTCGAACGCCTTGTTCGAGGCGCCTGCCATGTGCCGCATGTTCTCGTCAGGCGCCATCATGGGCATGAGCGCCAGCCCGACGTCACACTGCTCACAGATCGCGCCAAGCTCGTCATCGGGAATGGTCCCAAGCACACGGACACGGTCGCCGGCCCCAAGGCGTTCGGCGTGCCCAGCAAGGGCGGCCAGGTAACCACGCGACCCGACGGTCTCGTATCCCGCCACATCGAGCGTCATTGGCGTCCGCGCCTGCGCCACAGCCTCAATGGCAATAAGCGGAAGCCGTTCGGGGTTCACTGACCCACGGTAGACCACCCGCAACCCGTCGGGCGACTGCCGCATGGGTGGCCTTCGCAGCGGCCGGCGCGGACAGTTCCAAACCGTGAAGACCGGGCGCCCGCCGGCCATCGCTGCCAGGCGCGCCGATCGTTCGGCGTTAGGCGTCACGACCAGATCGGCGCCTCGGAGCAGACGGCGCCGGGCTGCGAGATAGCGCTTGATGATCCAGCTCGGATGCGCCTCCGCGGGTGCGTCGTGCTCGTGGTAGACGACCCTCGCACGCGTGAGGGCCGCGAGCGCGAGCGCAATCGGTGCGGAGAGCAGATCGGATGCGTAGATCCAATCGGGCTTCCAGACGCTGGCTTCCCGCGCGGCCCAGGCGGCGTAGCGTCCGTAGTGGGCCTTGAGTCGCCAGCCGTCAGGCGGCAGGTCGGTCAGCCGAACGGTCATGCGGTTGCCCGACTGGATGTTGAGCGCGTCGGTGTCGCGGACTCGTGTACCGAGCATCAACACTTCGGCGCCCGATTCGACGAGCATGCGCGCCCCGCGCACGAGCGGCGGGTAGGCGCCGGGGTTCGTATACTGCACGTAGAGCACTCGCATCATGCGACTCCGGCGGTGGCTGCGGATCCGCTGGAACGGCGCGAGGAGATGCGTTCGTATACCGCCGCCATGTCGCGCGCGACGTCGTCCGTCGACCGCGGGGGTTGAATTCCAGCGCGAAGCCGATCGAGCAGTGCGCGGTCATCAGCCACGCGACGCAGCGCCAGCCCCCACTGGTTGGTGTCGGCGTGCGGAACCAGCAGGCCGTCACGCTCGTGCGCTACGAGCTCGCAGATCCCGCCGAGGTTTGATCCGATCACCGGTGTGCCAGCCGCGAATGATTCGAGAACAGTGAGCGGCCCGGTTTCGAGCCATTGCGACGGGACGACGGTCGCGTCGTACGCCGCGAGGGTGTCGACCACCCGATCCGCGGGGAGCGGGCCACGAAATAGTACGCGGGAATCGCCGGCGCTCAGCGATAGCAGCTCCGCACGATACGCGGCCCCGTCGGCATCCTGCGTGGCGCCGAACACGTCGAGCACTACTGGCAGATCGCGGTTTGCCGCCAGTGCGCGCAGCACCACCTGCACACCCTTCGTCGGATGCAGCCGTCCGACGTAGACCAGGCGAAGCGGTCCGTCGGCTGATCGCATCCGAGGCGGTGTGTACGCACGCGCGGGCGTTCCCTGCCTCGAGAGCACCAGCCGGTTGGGCGGCGCCCCGGCGCGCAGGAGCAGCGACCGAACCCATTCGCATACGGCGACGATGGCGTCGGATTCGGTGACCAGCTGGCGGAAGGCGGCGTGTCGTGTGGACGTCAGCTCGCGCGCGCGAAGGGCCGTCACGACACCGCCCGACAGTCCCGTCGACCCTAACGCCGAGCCTAACGATATCGGCACGCGCGCGAGCGCCTCGCCAATCGCCGGCGGCACGCCGCGACTTTCGAGCAGACACGCCGCGCAGCGCTCCGTGATCAGGGCGCCGTCGCACGGCTCATGGCCATGGCGAAGGAGCGTGCCGCGCACGCAGCTGGCCGTGGGCGTGTGGTATGTGAATACGACTCGCACGCCGACTCGCCGAGCCGCCTGCACGGCGCGTACGGACGCCGCCCGAGTGAAGGCGTGCAGGTGCAGCACGTCCGCGCGCACGTCCTCGAGAATGTCGGCGATCGCCCGGGCACCAACCTCGTCGCCTGCCCCGTACAGATCCTCCAGGCGGGCACCACCGGATAGCGGAAACCGATACACCGGCCGCCCCTCGTGTTCATACCGAGTGCCCAGCGCTCCCGCCGAGGGCGCAGCGATAACGCTGTCCACGCCATGAGCCCCGAGGTCGCGAGCCAACTGCGCCACGTACACCTCGGTGCCCCCGACGACGTCGGGGAAATAGCCGAACGGGACGTGAACAACTCTCACGGACGCTCCGGTGAGGTCTGCTGTCGTCGCTTTCGTCCACGACGCACCCGGCGCCATCCGGACGCAATCGACTCTGCTCTGGTGTAGCCCACGATCCGAGAGAGCCACCGCAGCTTGGCCGGGAGATGCCGTGCGAACTCCGCCCCAAATGCCTGGCCGCGCGAAGCGGCTCGCTCGAACGATTCGCGATCGATCGATGCGAGCTGTCGGGCCGCGAACGCGTAGGCTTCGCTCAGCGCGGCGCGCCGTGGCGGTGTGAGACCACCGTGCCGTTCCCAATACTCCTGCGCCCAGATCGCGTTCTCGGCGCAACCACGCGCGAACGACGCGATTGGACGTGCGGAGTAGCGCACCCCCGCATGCTGGCGGTACAGCAGCCCCAGCTCGTCGGACTCGCTCGACACGAATCGAGCACCGGCCATCGCGAGCGCCACCGTGTACCGGATATCCTCCACCACCTCACGCCCCACCGCGAACCAGATCGCGTCGGTCCGCGGTGACCGACGCACGAGCATCGCGCCAAGCTGCACGAACCCGCGGGCCGAGAGCAGCGACGCCGCGAGATCGGCTCCCAGCTCGGGCGTGAGCTTGCGGCCGACGGTGAAGACCGCGTTAGGCGGCGACGCAACGGGGACGAGGTCGTGAAACGGCTCCCATGCGACGTCGGCGCCGGACGCCCGAAGGACCGCGACCTGACGCGCGATCTTGCCGGTCGCGAGAAGATCATCCGCATCCAGGAACTGCACGAATTCGCCTCTGGCGCGCGCCAGTCCGGCATTTCGAGCCCCGCCCGGCCCGCCGCCATGCGTCCGCAGGACCGTGGCACCGGACGCACTCGCGATCGATGCCGTCGCGTCGTCGGAGCCGTCATCGACGACGATCGTCTCGAGCGGCTCGTAGGTCTGCGCGCGGATGCTCGTCAGCGTCTCCGCGATCCACCGCTCGGCGTTGAACGCCGGCACGATCACGGACACCAGGCCGCAGACGACGTCTTCGCGACGCAGTCCCGCGTGGTCGGGGTCATGCGTCCCGCGCCGCACGAGTCGGTCTCAGGACAGTGGTGTGGGTCGGTGCCGGAAGGCGCCGGACGATGAGCGGGGCGATCGATTCGCGCCAGCGTCACCCTTCCCTGCGGCGCCCACATCCTTCTCGATCGCCAACGTGCCGCGCTCGGACATCCGCGGGAGTGGTACGGCGCGTTCGCCGGCACCGCGTCTATCCCCTGCCGCCGCCATCGCGACCACCGCGTCAGGATCGTCGTGCCACGGTTCCCAAAGCGCCAACAACTTCTGCTCGACGACGCCGCGAAGATCATGAGCGATCGCATGCACGTCGGCGAGGCTCACATCGTACGCACGGCCATCCTGCCACAACACGAGCGACCCGATGCGCTCGCCTGACGGCGCAAGGAACGGAAGACGAATTTCCCAGCACGCGGCGAGCGTGACATTCGATCGATGCCATGCCCAGACCGGCACGTCGTCGTCGAGCCGTCGGTAGCCATCCGCGCCAGTGCTCGCCCCTGCCTCCGAGCCGACGAACGACCGCCGCAGCCGCACTTCCGCGCACTCGAACTCATCCTGCGCGAACATCGCCTCGAGCGCGTCGAACACGTGGTCGAGATCCGTGAGATCCGATACGCGCATGCTCGCCTCGCGAATCCGCACGTTACGTCCAATCACCTTGCGTTGTCGGACGCCACGCTTGACGAGCCGCGCCAGCTCTTCGAACTCGTAGTACCGAAGCCGCTGAATCGCGAGCCCTACGCCGAGCCCGATGACCAGCAGCACGACCGCGACGTACGCGGAGTCGTTCACCAGCAACATGCCACTCAGCCCGAGGAGCGCACAGGCTGAGTACAGCAGGAGCGCAACGCGGCGGGGGGAATGCCCGAGCGACAGCAGGCGGTGGTGGATGTGCGCGCGGTCGGCGCTGAAGATCGGTTGTCCGCGCAGGAATCGCCGGGCCACCGCGAGCGCCGTGTCCAGCACGGGCAGGCCTAACGAGACGATCGGAATCGCCACCGCGATCACCGTCGGCGACTTCTGTGAGCCCAGCAGCCCGATCCCGGCCAGCATGAAACCGAGGAACAGGCTGCCCGAGTCGCCGAGGAAGATGGACGCGGGGTGGAAGTTGAAGCAGAGGAAGCCGACGGTTGCGCCCGCGAGGATGATGGTGACGGTCGCCGCCCCGACGAGCCCATTGAAGCTCGCCACGACGAACATCGTGGTCAGGGCAAAGAGCGCAGCGCCGGCGGCCAGGCCATCGAGGCCATCAATGAGGTTGAAGGCGTTCGTTATCCCGACGAACCATGCGATGGTGAAGACCATCCCGATGGCGCTCCCGAGGTTCACGATGCCAGCGAACGGCAGCGAGAGCGTCGTGACGCGCAGGCCGGCGACGTATACCCCGAGCGCGATCACGACCTGGGCGAGGAATTTCCACCGCGCGTGCATGGGCCGGACGTCGTCCACGAGACCGACGAGATGCACCGCCAGCGCACCGCCCATGACCGTGGCCAGCCCGCGTGCGTTCGCCGCGAGCACGTGTTGCCCGAACAGGCCGATGATAGCGGTCATCGAGACGGCGACCGAGAGGACGATCGCGACGCCGCCTATTCGCGGGACCGGATTGACGTGGACCTTTCGCTCGCCACACGGGTCGACGAGACCGGCGCGGCGCGCGAATTCGCGCACCACGAACGTCAATGCCGACGAGGAGCAAACGGCGATGACGAGTCCGATGAGGTACAGCGGAATCTCAGGCTTCTGCGACAACAAGAGTCCCGGTGCTCCTGACGCGCCCGAAGACACGCGCCCCCACAGAGTGCGCAGCACGGTGCCTGAGTCATGACGTGACCGACCCAGAGTCCGGCACCAACCTCAGCCGCTTGCTTCGGTACTAAAAGCGCAAGACTGGTGCCGAGCACGCTGAAATCCACTCCACGTTTCCATTCGCGCGACGAGCGGGCTGTTGGTCCTTGGTCTTACGAAATGTCGACCGCGTGATCCGCGTTGGTCGCACCGTCGCCGTCGCTGTGCACCGGCGAGCTTCCCTTCTTCCCATCGTCGACGTGCGCGCCAGCGCGCCGCAGTCGTCCCACGAGCGCCTCGTCGATTCGCGCGCGCAAAACGAGCTCCGCGCCGTCGGTTCGCTGCTCCATCACCTCACCCAACCGGTGAATCTCGGCGAGCAGTCGCCCTTCGCTCGCTCCGAGTCGAATCTCCGAGACCGGCTTGAGCGCGCGGGTCTTCGCGAGCAGCGCTCGACGCAGCGGCTCGAGTCCGCTCTCGGTCTCCGCCGATACGAACACCGAGTTCGGCAGCAGATTCGTTATGCGCTCCTCCAGCGGAATAAGCGTCTCCGAGGGGATGCGGTCGATCTTGTTGAATGCGTGAAGCACTGGCTTGTCGTGGACCCCGAGCTCGTCGAGCACGGTGTTCACGACGCGTCGCTGTTCCTCCCAACCCACGTGGCTCGCGTCGATCACGTGCAGCAGGAGGTCGGCGTCGATGACCTCCTCGAGCGTCGCGCGGAACGACGCCACGAGATGGTGCGGCAGCTTGCGGATGAAGCCAACCGTGTCGGTGAGCAGTACGCGATTGTTCTCGCCGAGATCGACCTCACGCGTGAGCGGGTCGAGCGTAGCGAACAGGCGGTCTTCAACGAAAACATCACGCGCGCCTGACAAACCGCGAAGAATCGAGGACTTGCCGGCGTTCGTGTAACCAACGAGTGAAGCCCGAAACACGCCGCGCCGGCCCTGACGCTGGATCTCGCGCGCGCGTGTCACGTCCGCGAGCTTTTCCTTGAGCTGTCGGATGCGATGGTTGACGAGGCGGCGGTCAGTCTCCAGCTGCGTTTCGCCCGGGCCTCGCATCCCGATGCCACCGCGCGTCTTCTCGAGGTGCGTCCACATTCGCGTGAGTCGCGGCAGCATGTACTCGAGCTGGGCGAGCTCGACCTGGAGCTTGGCTTCGCTGGTCCTCGCCCGCGTTGCGAAGATATCGAGGATCAACTCGGCGCGGTCCATCACACGCTTGCCGGTAGCGTCCTCGACGTTTTTCCCCTGCGCTGGGGTCAGCTCATCGTCGAAGATGATGAGCGACGCATCCTTCGCGTCGATGAGCGTCCCGAGCTCCTCGATCTTTCCCTTCCCCAGGTAGGTCGCGGGGTTGGGTCGATCGATCTGCTGCGTGATGGTTCCGACGACGACGGCACCAGCGGTATCGACGAGTTGCTCGAGCTCCTCGAGGTGCTCATCGAGATTGTGGCGCGCGGCCGTCCCTTTGCGCGGCGCGCCGACAAGGAGGGCGCGCTCGATCGGCGGCGTGAGGGTTATCAGATCGCGGGCGATGAGGGCTCCTTTCAGGACAGCGGCGTAAGATAGCCGAAAGAGGGATGCGGGATGGGGGATGAGGGATGCGGGTAGAAAGCGAAAACCCTTCTATGAGGCCGTTGTTGTCAAGCATCCTTTTCGACAGATGAGTCATCCCGTGGGGCAGGTGGCAGCGCCATCTGCCCCGTTTTTCCTCTGGTGGGTTCGACGGCGACGGCCGCCGTGCGCTTGGAGAGCTGCTAGCCCGTGTCGCGTGCCCCGTCGGAGACGGCGGCTACGACCTTCTATCCGTGCCCGGCCTGACCGGGGCACCAGCTCCATCATACGTCCGTCGTGTCGGTGGCTAGGAGCGCGAGAGCACCCATCTCGGGATCGGGCGGCCAGCGGCCGCACCCGGGTTTCGGCGCGGGCTCTCGCGCGCCAGCCCCCAATGCGCCGGCGCGTCGCCTAACGCGGCTGCCGTCTGCATGACGTATCCTTACTCTCGTCCGCGGGGTTGCATCTCGACATAAATCATCCGCGAACCACGCGCAGCGGACCTTGACGGGACCCTCACTTTGTCCCGCCGCGCGCCGCACGACCAGAACCGGATCGGCGGCATTTGCACATAATCCGGGTCAGCGCCGTTGCAGCCACTGCTCCGGGTTGACGGGCTCGCGGCCGCGGCGCACTTCGAAATACAGCGCGGGCGTGTTGTGACCCCCGGAGTCCCCGACCGACGCGATGGCCGCGCACTTGTTCGGGTACGTGGGCGAGGTGAACGACGCCCAGGTCACCGACAGCGACGGCCTCAAGAGCGGCGACATCGTCGGGCAGGCCGGCATCGAGAAGGTCTACAA
>Ga0207645_10000992_pt1 | contig 23401 bp, 14 predicted proteins | sample KBSM53metaG_FD_184331 | JGI IMG/M metagenome (GOLD analysis project Ga0207645, IMG submission 184331) | Miscanthus rhizosphere microbial communities from Kellogg Biological Station, Michigan, USA - KBS M5-3 metaG (SPAdes) (version 2) | ecosystem: Host-associated > Plants > Roots > Rhizosphere >...
GGCAATGAAGGCTTCGACGTCACTGGCGCGTACAGCGGCCAGATCGGCGGGACGTTTCATGGCAAGGGCGGCACGAACGTGCAGTTCGATGGCATGGGCATCCAGCACGCCTCGGGCAACCAGGGATACAACGCCAACGCCGAGACCGTGCAGGAAATGGTTATGTACACGACCGGCATCGCCGCGGACAGCAATGCCGATGGCGCGATCGTGAACATGATCCCGAAAGAAGGCGGCAATCAGTTCTCGGGCAGCGTGACGGGACTCTTTTCCAACGATAGCCTGATGAGCGATAACCTCAGCGACGAGCTAATCGCCCGCGGCCTGAAGAGCGTGAACAGCCTGCTATACATCTACGATGCGGGGTTCACGCTGGGCGGCCCGATCAAGAAGGATCGACTGTGGTTCTTCGGTTCGTTCCGCGAGTGGGGAAACAAGCGGCAGGCCGCCAACAAGTTCTACAATGCCACACAGCACACACCGTTCTACACAGCGGACCCTTCGCGACCGGCATTTGCCAAGGAGTGGTACGAATCGAAAGCCCTCCGCGTGACATGGCGGGCCTCTGAGAAGAACAAGTTCAACTTCTTCGTGGACCCGCAGCGCGACTGTCACTGCCCCGCGTTGACGGCAAGCGGCTCGGTGAACGCCCCGGAAGCGTTCTTCAGCTACAACCTCAAACCGGCGGGCCTTTACCAGGTGACCTGGAACTCGCCGGTGACCAATAAGCTCTTGCTCGAGGCGGGTGTGGGCCGGGCGGATGGCAGCTGGCCGATATACCGTCAGCCGGAGGTGACACGAGACGACGTGTCCATCGTGGAGCAGTCGACAGGCATGCGGTACAACTCGGGAACACCCACATTCGGGCCGCTCTACTACAGCACACAGCTCGTGCCGCGATTCAGCCAGCGAGTGTCGGCCTCGTACGTGACCGGCGCCCACAACTTCAAGGTGGGCGCTCAATTCGAGGAAAGCTACCTCGAGATCGAAGCCGAGAACGGCACCAACAATTTGGAGTACGCATTCAACAATCAGGTGCCTGTCAACCTCACACAATGGGCGACGCCGTACGGGCTCAAGGCGCAGAACAAGGACTTCGGGTTCTACGCGCAGGATCAGTGGACGATGCGGCGGTTGACGCTCACCTACGGAGTTCGGTACGAATACTTGAACGGCTACGTTCCGCCAGAGCACTTGGACGCGACGCCGAACGGGTGGGTACCGGAGCGCAACTTCGACGAGGTCAAGAACATTCCGCTCTGGAAGGACGTCGATCCGCGGATCGGCGCCGCCTACGATCTCTTCGGGAACGGCAGGACGGCTATCAAGATGGCGCTCGGGCGGTACGTCGGAAAAACGGGCATCACCATCACGCAGAACAACAACCCGGTCCAGACCTCGATCAACTCGGTCACCCGCAACTGGAACGACAACACCTATCCGGCGGGCGATCCGCGCCGTGGTAATTACGTCCCCGACTGCGATCTTGCCAACCGCGGCCAGAACGGCGAGTGCGGCGCAATGGCGAACCAGAATTTCGGCGGGCGCAACGTCACCACCCGGTACGCCGACGACGCCCTCCTTGGTTACGACGCGCGCGGCTACAACTGGGACTTCACGACCGAGGTGCAGCACGAGCTTCGCCCGGGCGTGTCGATGAACGCTGGCTACTACCGGAACTGGTTTGGCAACCATCTCGTCACCGACAACGTTCTCGTGACGCCTGACGACTTCAGCCCCTTCTGCATCACGGCGCCCTCCGACTCGCGCCTTCCAGGGGGTGGAGGGTATCAGGTGTGCGGCTTGTACGACGTCTCGCCGGCAAAGTTCGGCCAGGTCAACAGCGTCATCCAGCAGGATGAGAACTTCGGAAAGATCTCGCGCGTCAACGACTTCTTCAACGTCACCGTGACCGCACGGCTCAAGGCGGACCTAATACTCGGGGGCGGTGTCGATACAGGGCGCAGCGTCAACGACGCCTGCTTCAACGTCGACTCCCCAGGCGCGGTCGCGACCTCGCTTCCTGGCAACATCGCGCCAGGTGGCGCCGGCGTGCTCTCCGCGCCCACACCGTTCACGGCCACAACGATTGATGGCAAGAACATCTGCCGCATCGTGACGCCGTTCAGCGGGCAGACGCAGTACAAGGGATTCCTGACCTATCCATTGCCATGGGACATGATCGTCAGCGCCGTGTTCCAGAACATCTCGGGGCCGACGATCACGGCGAACTACGCTGCAAGCAACGCGCAAATCCGGCCGTCGCTCGGACGCGATCTGGCCGCATGCAGGGGCGCCACAACGTGCACCGCGACGGCGATCGTGCCGTTGGTCGCTCCGCAGACGATGTTCGACGACCGGTTGACGCGGCTCGACTTGCGGCTCGGCAAGCGGATGACGCTCTCTGATCGCATGCGGCTGCAGGCCAACGTAAACCTCTATAACGTGTTCAATGGAAGCGCGAGCTCAACGCTGAACACGAACTACGGTCCATTGTGGCTGCAGCCGTCGCTGCTCCAGGATGGCCGACTGCTTCAGTTCAGCGCGAGCTTGACGTTCTAGAGGTCTGGCTGAAGCCGGACATTGCGTACGCACTTTCGTTCGCAGTGTCCGGCTGGCCATATCAGCCGTACTCACAATTGGTCTGAAGACCTACTTCTGATCGCCGAATCTCCGCTCGCGCCGAGCGATGCATGCCGCATCGCTCGGCGATCTCATTCGATACATCGTCGCGCGCGATCGTTTTTGTGTATCATCGCAACGACCCGATGTACGAAGACGATCCTGGCCTTGAACAACGCCTGTGTCGATTCGAGGCGCAGTTGGATCGTTTCAGCCTCGCGCTTCGTCAATGGCAGCACACGCAGGAGCAGGTCCCGCCTGAAAATTCTCCAGGCCTGGATCAACGTATTCGCGCGCTCGAAGAAACCGTTTCGCGCGAAACACAGGCACTGAGACAGATCCACGAGGAGCCGCTCAAGCAGTTGGTGGCGCACGCCGAGAGTCTGGGCCAGTTGTCGCGCAACCTGCAGGCTCTCGTGACCGATTTGCGAATCGGCGCCGGTGGCGGCGGTGCAAATCAGGGATCGGCGGCAAGCTGGCCGCTCGAACGCGTCGTTCATCTTCACGACGAGTTGAGGCGGACCGTCAACGGAGGCGTGACGCCACAGGTGAACGGCGAACCGGTCCCGAGCGGCATGGCGATACCTTCTGCTCAGCATGTACGTCTGCTCGACGCGGGTCGCCACGAACTGGCGCCGGGCGCCAGCGCCGGCGGCTTGTCGTCGCCGTATGTCAAGGCCGGAATGGCCGCAACGGCCGGAGTCGTTCTGATCGTTCTGGGAGTCTTCTGGGTAGAAGGGCGCTTGAATCAGGCGTCGGCACGCGTCGCCGCCGCCGAGCGTCAGCTGGTGACGACAACCGAAAACGCCAATCGGGAAGTGGTTGCCGCGCGAGAGGATGCGGACCGGCAGATCGGCGAAGCGCGCCAATTGGCGCAACGCGCCGAAACCGTCGGCGTCATCCTGACCGCCCCGGATTTGATCCGGTTCAACCTCACCAGCGGCGAAACCAACGGCTCTTCGGCGCAGCTTCTGTGGAGTCGCACGCGCGGCCTCGTGCTGAGTGGCTCGCGCCTCCCTGCCGCTCCACCGGAGAGCACCTATCAACTCTGGCTGGTCACGGATACGCAGTCGGTCGGGGCTGGAGTGTTCGTGCCCGATGATGCTGGCCGGGCAACGTTGGTCGTCGATGCGCCTCCGAGAGTTCCGGGAACAGTTGTGGGAGCGGCTGTGACGGTTGAGCCGAGCGGCGGGCGCCCAACGCCGTCCGGACGAACGCTTCTCGCCCGATTTCCCTGACGCACCAGTAGAGGCGGGGGTTTTTAGACCCGCCCTATCGCTGCAGGCTCACCGCCACGCGTCCCGGAGTATCCGGGCGCACAATGATCTTCTCGCGACGCTCGCCCAGTTGAGGGTGCCGGAACACGATTTCGTGCTCGCCAGGCACGATGGACAGGTTCCCCAGCGGCGTTTCACCGTACGCAGTGCCGTCGATCCATACCGACGCCCATGGCGTTGCGTTGATGTTCAACCTGCCGTTGGGTACAGGAATCGAAAGCGCCGTAATCTGTCCAGCCCTGACGTCGACCTCGCGGCGGACGCGATAGCCAATGACGCTGTTGACGAACTCCAGCTCATAACGGCCGGCTCGCGTCATGATCGGACCGTCAAAGCTCGATCCCAGGACCCGCTCCCCATCGAGGACATGCAGCTCGATCGGCGCCGACACCCGGAACCCGCCGTTGCGAGCCGGCTCCGGAGCCGGCAACGAAGCCGCGTTGGCCTTGCTGCCGACGGCTCGCGCGTCCGCAGCCGCAAGAGCGGAATCGGCAGCGACCGCCGGCAGCACTCGCAAGCCAGGCATCTGCTGCTCCACCTGCACTGAGAGCGGCGTCACAGGCGTTGGCTGATCATTGGCTGTTATCGTGACCGGCGGCGGCGCCTCCGATACAGCCACGCTCGGGGCGGCCGCTGCCGGAAGGACGATGGGACCAGTTTCGTCGAACAGTATTCGACCGATGAATGCGCCTTCCGCCAGAGCAACGACCGTGGCGGCAATGGCGGCCCAGCGGATGGCCCACAGGGCGGGTCGGGTTGCCGGCAACATTGGCACTATGCCCGTTGGCGCAAGCGGATGCTGTCGCTCGACTGGGCGCGGCGCGGTGGCAGGAGCAGGCTCCGGTCTCGACGCTGGTGAGGGTGCGAACCGAAGCGGCGCATCGAAGGTGTCTTCCTCACGCGGGGCCTGAGGCTGCGGTTCTGACAATGCATCGGTAGCCTCGCGGACGGAGCCGAACGCGCGATGGTCGATTTGCAGTGCCCGGTGAAGCCAATGGCGGAGGACCTCCGGCCTCACCAGGCGGTCGAGCAACTCGGGAATGGCCTGCGGGTATTCGTCCGGTCCGATACGGCGCCCGGCAATGAGCGACAGCGCGACGAGCGCCAACTGGGCGACGTCGCTTCGCCCATCGAGTCGCGGGATCGCGGCACTAGTCGGCGGCACGAGTATCCCGAAATCGGACCACAGGTCGGCGGCCGACGACTCGAGACCCTCCAACGCCGAGCCCATCATGTGCTCGCGAATCGTCAGACGGCCGTCAGCCGTCAGCACGACGCGATCGAGAGTCAGTGCTCCATGTGCAAGGGCAGGCCCGTGTTCGTGGAGCGCATGGAGCGCCGGCATCAACTGACGAATCAACTGGAACGCGAACTCCGCGCTGCGCGGCTTCTTGAGCGCATCCGAGAGACGCACACCCGAGACGTAGGTCGAGACGACGGCTAGCCCGCTGTCGTGCCCAAGCTCCTTGATCGACCGCACCAGGGGATAGGCCGGATGATGGAAGGTACTCAGTCGTTCGACGCGGTGGCGTAACGCCGTCTCGAATCGCGGGTCGCCTGCCAGCGCCGGTTTGAAGCGAAGGATCTCCCACGATGGCGCGCTCGTGTTGTCGAACATCAGGAGGCGGTCACCGAGACCGTCCGAGTGTCCTTGCGCGTACCACGTTGTCAGGCGAGCACCGCTCTCGACCACTGGAGCAAGCTGGTCGATGATTAGATCTCGAGCCGTGCTCATGGCGCCAGCATCCTTTGCATGCGGTGCCAATGCGTCAATCGATCGATGTCAATGGAGACGGGTCGACCCCATTGTGCACGAACTCACGCCCGAGGTGAAGAGAAGAGTTCAGTGACGCGAGGCGGCGACGGCGCGCGCAGCTCCCACGATCGATCCTTCGAACGATGAATTGGGCGCGCGCGTGCTCATTCCGATCGAAGGGTGGTGAAAGGCGCCCGTGCTGTCTTCGGCCGTGAGCATGTTCGTGAGACGCGCCGACACCATGGCGGCGTGAGTGGCTGATGCGCCGCAGAGCAGGACGGCGATCTCTCTGTCGCTGAGGATACCGGCGTAATCGCCAACACGCAGTTGGGCTCTGATCTTGCCAATCCAGGCGGGCAGCGCGCCCGGATGTTGCGCCGCTGCCTCTACTGACACCACGATGACCGAGGCTGGACGCCCAGCAGCGATGACATCGGTCGCCAACTGGTCGAAGACGGTATCGATCGGCTGAAAACGACGCCGACGTTCGACGTCGTTGGATCGCTGAGACACCGGTTGCATGGCCCGGTGCGCGATGGCGACGCCGGCCAGCGCAATTTCACGCTCGAAGGCGGTGAACGCGCCTTGCTCGCGCTCGAAAACCGCCGTCACCATCGAGTCGGCATTCGACGACTTCACTTCGAGTCGATGCCGCCAGGGTTGGTCGGGCGGCACAGACAGATCGGCATTTCCGACGGCAAGGATCTGCCGGCCGCCTGTCGTAGCCACACTCATGGCGCCGCGCTGACCATTGACGGCGGCAATCAATTGATCGAGCGCCGTCTGCGCCGTGGTCTCTGGTGTCTCGTTGACCGGGCGCTGGTACCGGGTCACTTCGGCGACGAGACGACTCGTCATCATCGTCACGACGTCGCTCAGCGACTCGCGCAGAATGTCGGAGTAGAGCCGTAGTCGGACCTGCTCGCGGTCGTCGATCATCCCGGAGAAAACGAGCAGCCACGCGATGTCGCCGACGAGCACGCGCTGGATCAGCGTGTCGCCCGGCTCGGAGATCAGGCCAAGGCGGTCGACATCAGCCCGAGACAGGCGAACGATCCGTCCGTGCGGGGGAGCGACAGCCTCGCCGAGGCGATCGGCCGACGAGGGAAGCGTTGTCAATGTCGATCCGTACGACAGGTATCCGCCGTTGGCGCCCGCGATGTAACAGCGAACCCGCACGTCGTCCCACACACTCAAGGCCTCGACGAATGCGCCAACGACCTTGCGGATCGAACCGCGAGCGGTCGCCTCGCGCAGGATGCGACGGAAGGAGACGATTCGATAGGATTCGACGGACATCGAGCTTGTCTGTGCCAGGCTCGCTTCGATCGCGCCGGCGAGCCAGTTGGCAATCGACTCCAGATCCTGGCGGCACTCCTCTACTGGTTCCGCGCCAGTGAGATTGCGAGCGACAAACAGCGCTCCTCCCGCGGCCAGGCCGGAGCACACGGCTTGGAGCGTACCGACCGAGAGGAAGACCGGCTTCGTCGAAGGAGCGTCGGCGATCGCTGCCTGAAGTGACGAGTCCGGCGCAGTGAGCGCCGTGCGGAAGGCGGCCGCTTCCTCTGTCGATCCCACGGGGAACACTGGCGTTCCATGCGAATCGACTACCTCGACGATGATGTCGAGCCTTGGGGTGAGATCGAGGAGCCATTCCCACGATTGCCGATTGACCGCGCTTTCGAGATCGATGTGCTGCATAGGGACCCGACGTTGAAGGTAAGGCTGAGGCGATGCCGCGCACAAGCTCAACCACGGGGATCACGTGCAGCTTCGTGAACCCGATCTCAGAGCACGGCGATCGCTTCGATTTCGATCATCCAATCCGGATGCGCAAGCGCCGGGATCTCGATCAGCGTGGACGCAGGTCCTTTCTTCCCAAAATATTCCTCGCGTATCGGCGCGAGATCGACGCGGTAGCGCATGTCGGTGACGTAGGTCGTGATCTTGATCACGTTGGCCATCGTTCCGCCCTGGGCTTCGACGAGCGCTTTTATCGCGTCATAGGCGCCGCGTGCCTGTCCTTTGAAATCGCCGCGAAATGCCGCACTACCGTCAGCCGTGTAGGCGACCTGGCCGGAGAGAAAAAGGATGGTTTGGGCCTGCGTGACTTTGATGCCCTGACTGTACGTTGCCGGGTCGAACACTCCGGGAGCGCAGAATTTTTCGATGTTGGCCATAGTGGTTGCTCCTGGGGATTTACCGTTCGCGCAGACCGAAGGTATAAAGCGCGCTGCCCGCCATCACGCTGACGTACTGCTTGCCGTTGATCGCGTAAGTCATCGGCCCGGCGGCGACTGACGGACCAAGGTTCGTCTGCCACAGCAGCTTGCCGCTGCGCGCATCCAGGGCCAGGAAGGTGCCATCCCGCCCGCCCGTGAAGAGCAAGTCACCAGAGGTGGTCAGCACGCCGCCCTCGGTCAACGCTGCCGACAACCGATACGTCCATCGCTTCATGCCCGTCTTCGGATCGATCGCCTGGATGGAGCTGTGAACATCGTCGGCGGAGGATCCAGGCCGTGGAAACAGACCCGAAAAGCCCTGGCCCTCGCGGAACACGGGCGGGTTGTCGTCCTTGATGTACGTCGTCGACGTGTTTTCCCATGCGGGAATGTAGAACAACCCCGTGCGCGGACTGAATGACGGGCTATACCAATTCGTCCCGCCCTGGTTGCCCGGATAAATCAGCGTCCCTTCCTTCGTCGGGGCCATGCCTGGAACCGGGATGGGCCGCCCTTTGTCATCGAAGCCATCTGCCCAGTTCACCTTCACGAAGGGCTGCCCTTTGAGAAATGCGCCGTTGGTGCGATCGAGCACGTAAAACATCCCGTTACGATTGGCCCACAACATCACCTTGCGGGGACGGCCCTGCCACTCGAGATCGGCCAGCACGGGGACTTGCGTCGAGTCCCAGTCGAACTCGTTGTGCGGCGAGAACTGGTAATGCCATTTCAGTTGTCCCGTGTCCGGGTCGATCGCAATCACCGAGCAGCTGTACAAGTTGTCGCCCAGGCGTCCGGCGCCGTCCCAGTCCGGCCCGGGATTGCCGGTGCCCCAGTACGTGAGATTGGTTTCGGGATCGTACGAACCGGTCACCCAGACGGGCGCGCCGCCATGCATCCAGGAATCACCGCTCCAGCTCTCGTATCCAGGTTCTCCGGGACCCGGGACCGTGTGAAAACGCCAGACTTCTTTACCGGTTTTCACATCCCAGGCAGCGATGAATCCGCGAACGCCGAACTCTCCGCCGGCAGTGCCCGCGATGACCTTGTCCTTCACGACGAGCGGCGCGTGCGTGAACGCGTATCCCTGCTTCGGATCGCCAGCGGGCTCGGTCTTCCAGAGCTCACGACCGTTGCGGGCGTCGATGGCGATGATTCTCGCGTCGAATGATGCAAGAAAAACCGTGTTGCCTGAGATCGCCACACCGCGGGAGAACCGTCCGCAGCAGTTCTTGGCCGCGGGATCGGGTGTGTAGGAGTAAATCCAGATCTGTTTGCCGGTTGCGGCGTTCAACGCGACGACATCATTGGGACTCTGGATCGTGTACATCGTCCCGTCGACGACCAGGGGTGTGACCTGATGCCGATCCAACGATCGCGACTGGAACACCCACTTCAGTTCGAGCTCGCGCGCATTGCTGGCGTTGATCGCGTTGAGCAGGCTGTGCCGTTGGCTCGACAAACCGCCTGAGTACGTCAGCCAGTTCTGCGGCTCTTTATTCGACTGGAGGAGCCGCTCGAATGAGACATTCGGCGCCGCCACTTCGCGATTCGGCGGGGGTGCGAAGGGTGGAGGCTCCTGTGCCAGCAGGGTGGCCGACATGAGGACGAACACACACGCACGCAAGGTCATGAACGACTCCCCTCTTTTGTTTAGGGCGCAGCCGATCTTAAAGTACGCGCCTGCACTCTCGCCACGATTCATGCCGCCGGACATCGCCCCTAACCTCCCGACCGGCCCGAGCCGAGAAAATATCGGGGGTGTTTCGCATGGGGAGCCAAGAGGACCCGAGACACGAAAAAATCAAAATGGTTCAGCCAACTGAGCCGCACTCACAGGCAAACCGTAAATCCACTGAAGGGAATGAAACGCGAATGGCACAGTTCGGGCGATCTGTAATCGTGAAAGGTGAAATTAAGGGCTCTGAAGATCTGACGATTGACGGTCAGGTCGACGGACGTATTGATTTACCCGATCACATCCTCACCGTTGGACCGAACGCCACCATTTGTGCTGACGTCAAGGCAAAAGGTGTCATGGTCTTTGGAACCGTGCTCGGAACACTTACAGCGCACGACCGAATCGAGATACGCAAGAGCGGATCTGTGGAAGGTAACGTATCGTGCGGCCGTCTCATCGTCCAGGATGGTGCAATTCTGTCCGGTAAGATCGAAACGAAGGGCTCGCGTCGTCCGGCACAAAGTCAGACCGCGGCGACCGAAGGCACCGCACAGGTGCTGGCTCCAGTCGCCTGATAGGGACCGAATGCGCGGTGATGCCCCCGTCACCGCGCGCTCAGGTTAGAAGGTCCGCGTCTGCTGCATGATCGCCTGACGTTGACGGCGCTGCGCCGCCTCGGAACGGTGGTGCGCGAACTCTGATTTGGCGGTCGCCTCGCCCAGAATGCGCGCCAGCGTCGCTTTGAGCGTGGCGCTGTCGTCGTCAAAATCTCCGTGCGTCGTCGAGCGTGCCGCGCCGGGCCGGCCCTCAGCGACGGCATTGGGCGAGAGCACGACCTCTTTCGGGCGATCTCGATCGGCCAGCTGGTTGACGAACTTCTCCATCCCGAGCAGAGGCACTCCGTCGGTCGCACCGAACCAGGGCTTGCGCAGTACCTCTTCGAAGGCGTTCGAGACCAGATACAGCAGCGACTTGTGGTAGATGTTCACGCAGTTGTCGTCCTGCTCCGCGCGGTCGGTGAGGATGAAGATCGAGAACTGCTTGATGCTGCCGCCGCGAATCGCCGGCAGGTACTGTTCCTGATAAAACTTCATCGTGCAGGCCGGCGCCCACATTGTGCAGGTGTCGAACGTGACGGCCCGGCCGGCAGCCTGATTGGCACCGGCCAGCCCGCCGAGCAGGATCGAGCCCGCGCTGTGGCCGACCAGGTGCACCTTCAGCGAAGGATGCCGCTCCGTCAGCGCCTTCACCTCGTTCAGTGCGACTAACAAGCCGCCATTCTTCTGGCTGGCGAGCTCGGCATTCTGCTGCATCTCCGCCCACACGCGATGTCCACCGGCCGCTCTCGCGATCGGCTCGAGTCCGTCGTCCAATCGATCGAGCATGAAGTCCTTGGCGTTGTCCAGAAACCCTTCCGGCCGGCGGCGCGTGACCGCATCCTGGAGGATGTTGCGGATCGTCGACCACAGATCTGTTCTCCAGATGAAGGCGATCGGATAGACGCCGCTTTCGAGCAAGGTCGGCCGCAAATCCGCGACCTTCTGGATTGCCGAGTCTTCGGCAGTCAGGCCGCCGTGCCCGTAGAGCAACAGGTGCTTGATCGGAACCGATTCGTTCGCGTCGATCCGAGCCGAGACCTGTTTGAAGATTTCTTTCACGTCCTCGGCGGACGTGCCATAGGTGCCATCCACCTTCAGCGCGCCGTTGTTGCCAAGGCTGATGATGTGCGGGCGCAGATCGCTGAACACGTAGCTGCGCGATCCCTGCGCTGCGACACCGACCGTGCGCGACACCGATTCCTTGGCCAGCAGGATGACCGGCGCTCCGAGGCGCGCGACCCAGATGTCGCTGCCGTTGGCGAGCCAGTCGTCATACGAGATCTGGCCGAATCCATCTTTCCCCCAGTCGTCAGCCCAGGAGTTCTGAATCCAGAAGCCGCGCTGATCGTAGGCGACGATGGCAAAGGCGTGCCCACCGATGATCTTCGAGTCGGGCGCCCACTGGATCACGCCGTCGGTTCCGACGTTCTGCCAGCCTTCGTGGACCTGCGACGTGGCGTAGAGGATCCCGACCTCGCTCATCGCCGCATGCATCGCGATGAGGTCCTTGTGGTTGACGCGGAAGTACGCGCCGAGCGGCCGGCGCAGCGCCTCTTCGAACCGCTGCGCGTAAAGTTTTTTGTCCTGTTTCTCGAGCTTGACGTCGTAGACCCAGTGCGCGCGCGAGCAGACCCCGTGCTTGTGCCACCCCTTCATCGCACCCCGTGCGCTCGAACCGCTGTACTTGTCGCCGGGCCACTCGTCGTAGCGACGGGCCATGTCGTAGAGCATGCGCGGGCTGCATTCCATGTCATCGCGAACGATCTGACGCGAGCGCAGTAGGTAATGGACGACCGTGGCCAGGCCGAAGCCGGTGCACGCGCCCTCGGTCCCCTGGTCGAGGATCGGCACCTTCGCCTTGCGATACTCGTCGAGTGGCCGCTCCGTTTGCACTTCAATCAACGTCGGCTCGAACATGCGATCGCGGAAATCGAGTGTGTCGGGTCGCGCGTCGAGTACGCGCTCTTTCGTTGCGCCGCGACCACTCGCTTGAGCGCGTATGACTGGAGGAGCATCGGCGCTTCTCCGCACAACTGATGAGGTTGAACGAGACGAGGCAGACCTGCGGCCGGACGAACGTGCGCGTTTTGTTTTTGCCATGACGCGCAAAGGTGAGGTATCGCGGACGCCAAGTCAAGCAAACTTCGCGCGTCGCGCGCGCGCACCCTCACACGACGAAATCTTTGAACCGCCTCATGTATTCGGCAAACGTCGGACTCAATCCGCTCGCACGAAGCGAATCAATCGTCACTGGCGGTCGTCGCGGAACCCAGCTCGGATCCGCGGCGCGAAGCGGCCAGTCGTGGTTGATGATGGCCGATCGACCGAGCACGACGCCATCAGCGCCCTTCACGAGGAGTTGCTCTGCCTCTGCGCGCGTCCACACCGCACCGGCGGCCAGAATCCGAACATCCTTCGGAACCGCCGCGCGGAAGAGCGGGATGGCGTGCGCATTGGGGCGCTTCGCCGTGTTGTCGAGCGCGTGCCACAAAGACAGGTGGATGAAATCAGCCCCGTCTTCCGCCAACCAGCGAGCGGTCTGCACGCTTTCGTCGAGATCGAGTCCACGAGCATTACCGAAGTCTTCGGGCGACAGTCGCACGCCCACGGTGAATGAGGCCCCCACGCGAGCGCGCACCGCACGCATCGTTTCGCGCACCAGTCGTGCGCGATGCTCGAGCGGGCCACCCCACTCATCACTCCGGCGGTTTTGCGTCGCGCTCAAGAACTGCGTGAACAGATAGCCGTGCGCGCCGTGAATCTCGACCCCGTCGAAGCCAGCCTGCCGCGCTCGCGCGGCCGCGTCGGCGAACTGGGCAATCACGCGTGTGATGTCGTCCACGTCTGCCGCGCGAACGCCGTCGCCGTCGCTCGCGCTCCAGGGCACCGTCCCGGTGACTTTCGGATCGGCCCGGAGGCCACCATGGAAGATCTGCACGATGGAGGTCGTGCCGCGATCGCGGAGGGCGGTTGCGAGTGTCGTCAAACCTGGCAGGAGCGCATCATCGAACACTCCGAGCTCACCCGGCCATCCCTGCCCGTCCTTCGCCACGTGGGCCGCGCACGTCATCACGATGCCAAAGCCGCCCTCGGCGCGCGAAGACAGCCACCTTAATTCATCCTCGCCGAGAGAACCATCGGCATGGCTCTGCATGTTCGTGAGCGGCGCCAGAACGATGCGGTTCCGAGCAAACAGCCGAGTACGGAATTCAAGGGGTTCGAAAAGAGACGTCATCGTTTGCCCACCGTGTAGGATCCCCATTATGAAGCGCTCCGGCGTCGCCGACCTCCCGCTGCATGGCGGTCGCGTGCCGCCCTGGCTGGCGACTCGCATGGAGACGCTCGGCACGGCGATCGCTGAAAGCGTGATCTATCACTATGGCCGATCCGCGCTGCTGTCGCGATTGAGCGACCCGTTCTGGTTCCAGGCGCTCGGCTCGGTAATGGGGATGGACTGGCATTCCTCGGGCATCACGACGTCGGTGATGGGCGCCCTGAAGAGAGGACTCCAGTCGAAGTCGCACGAGCTCGGCATCTACATCTGCGGCGGCCGCGGCCGGCAATCGCGCAAGACACCCGACGAACTTCGGCAGATCGCGCAGCGCACGAGCCTCGATGGGGACGTCCTCGTGCGCACCAGCCGGCTCACCGCCCGCGTCGACAACAACGCGGTCGCAGACGGTTTTCAGATTTACCTCCATTCATTCGTCCTGACGACAGACGGCGAGTGGGCGATCGTCCAGCAGGGAATGAACGAAGCGAGCCGGTTGGCTCGCCGCTATCACTGGCACTCGGCAACCGTCCGCGATTTCACCGAGGAGCCGCATACGGCAATCGTGGGCCAGTCAGCCGGCACGATCATGAACCTCGTCGATCGACAGGCGCGACCCGCCCAGGAGGCGCTTCTCTCGATCGCGCGCGAGGATCCAGCACGCACACTCGCGGAGGCTCGTCGCCTGGAGATGCCACGACATTTCCGTCATCTCGAGATGCCGTCGCATCACGACGTCCGCGCCGCCGACGTGAACGAGAAGCGTCTCGGCGCCGTACTTGCGCTCGCGCACGAGCGAGACCTTCGCGACTTTGCCTCGTTCCTGCTGGTCGAACAGCTCGGGCCGCGCACGCTGCAGTCGCTCGCGCTCATCGCCGAAGTCGTGCACGGCACGCCGACGCGCTTCGAGGATCCCGCACGGTTCGCCTTCGCTCACGGCGGCAAGGACGGTCATCCCTTTCCGGTGCCGTTGAAGGTCTACGACGAGTCGATCTCCGTGCTGCGCCGCGCCCTCGATCTGGCCAGGCTGGGACGCTCAGACAAGCTCGGTGGGATGTCTCGTCTCGATGCGTTCACTCGCGCGATCGAGAATCGTCTTGCCCCCGATGCCGACGTGGCCGCCACAATCGCCCACGAGCGCGCGATTTCCCGATCGCTCGGCGGTCGCACCGTGCTCGATGACAAGACACCGCGGCGCGGTCAGCTGGACCTCTTTGAACACTGAGGCTTCGCCGCCGCGTTCCTTGGGAGTCGGATCTGGGATTTGGTAGTTGGGAATTGGGAGTTGGGAATCGTCAGCAGTTAGGGGCAGATGGTTCCAAACGAGAAGCCTCGTTCACGCAGCATCGGGATGAGACGGTCGATCGTCTCGATCGCGTAGCGGCGATCGGACCGCGGATCTTTGTGGTGGCCATCGTGAATGACGATGACGTCTCCGTCGGAGGCGTGATCGGCCAGCCGCGGCACGATGTCGTCGGCGTTGCGCGCGCGGAACCAGTTGAAGTCCCACATCATCCAACTCCACCCCACGACCAGATACCCTGCCTTGGCCGCGCCCTGGATCATCGGGATGCTGCGATTGCCACCGTGCGGCCGAAATGCGCGACACGGGCGACGTCCCGTGATCACTTCCATGCGGGCCGCAGCTTCCTGCAGCGTGCTCGCAACATAGGTCGGTCCCCGGAACAACAGGTTACGTGAATGCCAATGGATCGCAACGGCATGCCCGTCCTCGAACGCACGGCGCACGATGGACGCCGTGTCCCGGGTCAGATGCTTGTCGATCACGAAGAATGTGGCTGGTACTCCATGGCGCGCCAATGTATCAAGGAGCTGAGGAGTGGCATCCGGATTCGGACCGTCGTCGAAGGTGAGATAGATCGTTGGTGTCGCCGTCCGCGGCATCCTCCATACCGTGTCATCGGTCACATCGAGAAGAAACGGAAACGGTGCCACGTGTGCAAGCACGACGACTCCGATCACAGCGATGAGGACGAGCATTGCCTGAGCTTCCTGTGGCTGTGTTGCAGCTTTTGCCCGGGGTTGATCCGACGAGATACCTCAGAGCGACTCTTCTGTCCGCAGGATATCTTTCTTCGTGCCTTTCCCATGGACTGATTCATGCACCTTGGCAAGTGGCGAACACAATTGGAGGATGAGCTGATGCATCGAATCATTCCCGTCGCTGCGCTCGCTCTGGGCATGACCGTATCTGCCGCAGCGCAGGACAGCACTGTGACATCGAAGACCAAGGTCAGCGCGGATGGCGCGCGTGCGATTACGCTCATTGGGTGCCTCGACGGCGGACCGGGCAGTGCCTTCACGCTGAAGAACGCGATCGCCGGCACGGGTAACGAGGTCACGACGAAGTCGAAGGTCGAGAAAGACGTCGACAATCACGGCAACGACGTGGAGACCAAGTCTCGCACCGAGATCGATCGCGACGGCAGCAAACGCGCGGGTATCGCGGGCCTGAAGACCTCGTACGAACTGACGCCGCAGCAGGGCGTGGACCTCGCGTCCCATGTCGGCCACCAGGTGCAAATCACCGCGGTGGCACTCGACCCGAAGAAGGGAGACGACCACGCGAAGGTCAAGATCGAGGACGAGACCAAAACCGATCGGGAGAACGCACCCGATTCGACAGTGAAGTCGCGAACCGAAGCGACTATCTCACGCGGCGATCACTCGAAAGTGGTGGTGCTTTCCGCAAAGACGCTCGCCCCGACGTGCAGTAAGTAAGCAGTCGGCGGGCACTACGTAAGCAGTCGGCGAAGGCCGGGCGTCGGTCTTCGCCGTCACCGCCGCGCAGATTAGGCGCTTTTCGGGCATGCGAGGCGATTCGCCCGCATCTCTGTTATCGTTCGCCTCGTGACCCTCGTTCGATTCGCGTTGACGTTGAGCTTAATAGGCGGCGTCGCTGCATCGGCCGTGGCGTCCACCGCGGACGGCATCCTCTCAGGCTATTCGCTCACATCGTGGAACGACGGCGCTGGCCGGCCGCTGGGCTCGGTCTACGCCATGGCGCAGTCTGACGATGGGTATCTGTGGATCGGCGCGGATGCGGGACTCCTTCGTTTTGACGGATGGCGGTTTTTCTTCTGGGACAGCCTGAGCGACACTCCGATTCTCGGGTCCGTCAACACGCTCACCGTGGCCAAAAGCGGCGGCCTCTGGGTCGGCTCCGCGAATCCGGCGAGCATCGGCCGAATCCGTGATGCCCGTATTGAGCGATTCGACGCAGGGCTTGAAGGACTCGAGGCGGTCACCGCCGTGGCCGAAGACGGCGCCGGCGCGATGTGGGCCATCGTCGACTGGGACCTGTACAACTGGGACGGCAGCAAGTGGCACAAGGTGGAACTGCCGTGGAAGACGCGGACCGGCCCGGTGCGACATATCTACGCGAGCCGCACGGGGAGGTTGTTGGTCGGCACGCGCTGGGGTGTGTTCGAACAGGTTGGAACAACAACGGCATTCCGCCTCGTGTCCAACGAGCATGTCTGGGGCATTGACGAAGACCAGAACGGACAGATCTGGACGACCGACGTGGCCGCGGGGTTCCGTCAGCTGGGCGCTTCGCGTGCACCGGTACATGCACTCGAGGCGGCGGGGTATCGCCTTCTGCACGACCGGCAGGACACCTTGTGGGTCGGCACGTTTGGCGACGGCCTCTGGCGTGTTCGAAGCGCGAATCGGGTCGCGTCCATCGAACGCGCTGCGCTCCGTACGGGGCTGTCGAGCGACTCCGTCCTGTCGCTGATGGAGGATCGCGATGGCAACATCTGGATTGGCACCACTGTCGGTCTGCATCGACTGACGAAACGCGCGTTAACACCGCTCGAAGATGTCGGCTTCGTGCTGACTGTTCTGCCCAATGGGCCTGACGAGATACTGGCGGGTACGACGAGGGGACTCGTTCAGCTCAAAGAGTCAGCGTCGGGATGGCGCGCCGATCACATCGGATCCGCACCGGAGATCCGGACGTTGTTCCGCGACAAACAAGGGACACTGTGGATTGGCGCCGCCGACGGACTCTGGCGGCTGACGAACGGACGCGTGGTCCATGAGGACCTGGGATCCCGATCTGAAATGCTGGTGCTCTCGATCGCATCGGCACCAGGCGGAGGGCTCTGGCTCGGAGATGGGCAATGGATATATCGGTGGAATGGATCGACCCCCGTTCCGCTGACGCTTCCCAAAGAAGCGGGCTTCTCGAGCCTGCCATTCGCCGATACGGACAGCCGCCAACGCCTCTGGCTCGGATCAGGCAAGCAGATCGGGATTCTGAACCCGGACGGCACGTTCCAGGTACTGGACGCTACCGGCGGTCTGCCCTCACCGGCGAACGTAGCCCTGTACGACGTGTTCGAAGGCCACGACGGTGCGATCTGGCTTGGCACGAGCGAGGGGTTGAGCCGCTTCGCCGACGGGCGAATCACCACCGTCGGCTCGACGCACGGTCTTCCCGGGAAACGCGTGTGGTCGATCCTCGAGGACTCGACGCGCGATTTGTGGCTCAGTCTCGATCGGGGCATCGTGCGACTCTCTCGTGACGACATCGCGAAGGCGATGGCGTCTCCTGCCGGTCGCGTGCTCTACCAGATGTTCGACCCCAAGGATGGACTCGCCGGTGCGCCACTCGGTCAGATCAACTCGGCCCGCGAAGCCAATGGACGACTCTGGTTCGTCCGTGGCGGCGGCGTCACCGAAGTCGATCCGGCTGACCTGATGCCGCGGACCGGCCCACCCGTGATCCGAATCGAGGAAGCGATAGCCAACGATCATCGACTGGACCTGACTCAACACACGCTTCCGCCGGGGACGCGGCGTCTCGAAGTCAGCTTCACGGTGCTCACGCTCGCGCCACCGAACCGCATCCGCTTCCGTTACCGGCTCGATGGCTTCGACACCGACTGGGTCGACGCCGGTCCACGGCGCACGGTGTCCTACACGAACCTCTCGCCGCGCGACTACCAGTTCCGCGTCGAAGCCCATGCCGAAGACGGCTCGTGGAGTACGTCGTCGGCGGATTGGGCCTTTGCGATCGAGCCGGCGATCTATCAGACCCGTTGGTTCTATGCGCTGGTCGCAACGATGATCGTCGCGTGCACGGTGCTCGTCTGGCGATTCCGCCTCGCGCTCATCAGGCGACAGTTCTCGCTCGCGCTCGCTGAGCGCGCGCGCCTGAGCCGCGAGATCCACGACACGCTGCTGCAAAGCCTCGTCGGTGTCGCGCTGCAATTCGAGGGAATCGCCAACGCACTCGGCCCGTCGTCTGTGAGCGCGCGTGAGCAACTCACTCGCATTCGACGTCAGGTCGAGGCGTACATCCGCGAAGCTCGCCAGTCGATCTGGGATCTGCGCTCGCCGATTCTCGAGACTCATGATCTCGCTGCTGCTCTTGGAGAGTTCGCGAAGGAGGTCATCGCGGACAAACCGATTCGCTTCACGTCGGTCGTGACCGGCGACGATGCCGTCCGTCCTCCGAAGGTCGATAATCAACTGCTCCGAATCGGACAAGAGGCGATCACCAACGCTGTGCGGCACGCGCGTGCCCGGCGCATCCATCTCGAGATCACGTTCAGAACGGAGGTGGTGACCCTGCGAGTCGAAGACGACGGTCGTGGATTAGAGTCCCATCGCTCTCCGGTGGAGGAAGACAGTCATTACGGGCTCACGACGATGAGGGAGCGTGCCGAAGAGCTTGGCGGCACATTCTCCATCACCTCGGCGGCTGGACGAGGGACGGCAATCGAGGCCGCCATCCCGCTGTCGGGTCAGGCAAAGAACAATCTGCCAGCCGCGATATGACGAGCGAGGCTGCGCCCATGACCTCAGCCCAGGTTCGACTCCTGTGCGTCGATGACCATCGGATCGTCCGCGAAGGGATTGCTCTCATCCTCGCGCGCGAACCCGACATCACGGTGGTGGCCACCGCCGCCACCGTCGAGGAAGCTGTCTCCGAATTCAAGCGCCATCTGCCCGACATCACGTTGATGGATCTCCGGCTCGGCGATAAGAGCGGCATCGACGCGATTCGCGAGATCAGACGTGAGTACCCGACGGCGCGGATCGTCGTACTGACGATGTATCAGGGAGACGAGGACATTCATCGGGCGCTGTCAGCGGGCGCGACGACGTATCTGCTGAAGGATGCGCTCTCGGACGACCTCATCAGGGTGGTGCGCGAAGTGCACGCGGGCGGGCATCCGATGCCTCCCGGCGTGCGCGCCCGTCTCGACCAGCGAGCTGCGCAGCCGACGTTGACCCCGCGCGAGATCCAGGTGCTGCAACTCGTGTCACAGGGAAAACGCAACAAGGAGATCGCGGCGATTCTCGGCCTCAGCGAGGACACTGTCCCGGTGCACGTGAAGAACATCTTCGCGAAGCTCAGGGTGAACGAGCGCACAGCCGCTGTGAATGTCGCCCTGCGAAGGGGGATCATCCACATCGAGTGATACCGGCTCAGCGCCAAGAACGACTCCGAATCCCGCGCCCAGACGCGAAAAACCACGGATCCACGATCCAGTATTTGCTACCTGATTTTTGGTATTGAGACACCCCGTGGTCGAGGTCAAGGTTTACGCCCACAACACGGAGGTGGCTTGATGGTTTCCTCTCTCAGAGTCGGGGCGCTGTTGTCGTGTGTACTTCTTGCGCCGTCACTGCTTTACGCGCAGGCGCAGGCCTCTATCGCCGGCAGCGTGCGAGATACGTCGGGCGCGGTACTCCCAGGCGTGACCGTCGAGGCATCGAGCCCCGAGCTGATTGAAAAAGTCCGCAGTGCAATCACGGATGCGACCGGTCAGTATCGAATCGAGAACCTGCGCCCGGGCACCTACGCGGTGACGTTTGCATTGGCGGGGTTCAGCACCGTCAGGCGTGAAGGCATCGAGCTCGCCGGCGCGGCCACGTTCAACGTCAATGCTGAACTCAAGGTCGGCACGCTCGAGGAAACGATCACGGTGACCGGTGAGTCGCCGATCGTCGACGTGCAGACGGCACGACGCGAGTCCGTCGTCGCCAGGGACGTCATCACGTCGCTTCCGACCGCCGGTGGGTATTCGTCGATCCTGTCGCTCGCACCCGGCATCGTCGGTGGATCGCAGGACATCGCGACCGGACCCTGCGCCTGCACCTTCAGTGCTCACGGCGCACTTCTCGCCGGCCGCGCCAACGAGGAAGGGCGAACGTTGCTGGACGGCCTGCTGATCTCCGTCCCGCAAGGAAGCTCGTCGAACTACTTCTCGGACTCGCGAAACTCGCAGGAAATCTCGGTGACCGTCGGAGGAGCACTCGGTGAAACCGAGACCGGCGGACCTGTGCTGAACATGGTGCCCCGGACCGGCGGCAACAAAATGACAGGCAGCTTTTACGCGGGCTGGGGCCCCGAGTCGCTGCAAGGTACCAACCTCACCGATGAACTCAAAGCGGCAGGGGCAACGGCGCCCACGCCGCTCATCCGGAATTACGACGTCAGCGCCGCGGTGGGCGGACCGATCCGGCAGGATCGATTGTGGTTCTTTGGGGCGACCCGGCGGCAGGGAACGGCGCAGCTGTTCGACATGTATTACAACAAGAACGAGGGTCTTGCGAATGTCTGGACCTACGAGCCCGACTTCGGTCACCAGGCGATCATCGACAGAGAGAATCACAACTACAATTTGCGCCTCACGTCGCAGCTGACACCGCGCAACAAGTTGAACGTCTTCTGGGACGAGCAGTTCATCTGCAAGAGCTGCGAGAACGGTGGCCAGCAGGCGCTGTCGGCGCCGGAATCGAGATCAGCGGGCGATCAGTGGCCGGTGCAGGTGGGGCAGATCTCGTGGACGTCACCCGTCAGCAACCAGGTGCTGTTCGAGCTCGCCTATGGCTCGTATCGCGCCGACTGGGGCGGCCGGCAGAAGAACGACCCCTACACCGGTGACCTGATCCGCATGCAGGAACAGTGCACGGCCGGCTGCCCCGCCAACGGCAACATTGCGGGACTGATCTACCGTTCGCAGAGCGCCGATCTCTTCATCAGCGGCCGGAACAAGAACCGCATCTACAACTGGCGCGCGAACGTGGCGAGGGTGACCGGCGCGCTGTCGTTCAAGGCCGGGTACCAGGGCAACCTCCTCGGCGACATTCGCAATACCAACCGGGCCCCGAACGACCTGCAGTATCGGGTCAACAACGGTGTGCCCAACCAGCTCACCATGTTCATCAACAACTACCCCAACGACCTGTGGATGCGCACCGACAGCCTCTACCTGCAGGGCCAATGGACGCGCAGCCGTCTCACGGTGCAGGGGGCCTTGCGATACGACAAGGCGTGGAGCTGGAGCCCGGTGCAGCAAGTCGGTCCTGCCGAATTCTTCCCCAACCCAGTGACGTTCCCGAAAACGCCGCTCGTCGATTCCTTCAACGACATCGGACCGCGCGTCTCGGTGGTGTATGACCTGTTCGGCAACGGCAAGACGGCGGTCAAAGGGACGTTCGGGCGCTACCTCGAGGCGGCGTTCACAGGACGGCGGTATGCCTTCGCGAATCCGACGAGCCGGATTCCGTCGAGCGTGTCGCGCGCCTGGACGGACGTGGACCGCGACTGGGTCGCGGACTGCGATCTACTGAATCCCAATGCCCAGGATCTCCGCGCGACTGGAGGCGACGTCTGCGGTGCGTATTCGAACCGGAATTTCGGCAACGCGACCGTGTTCAGCAACACCGTCGATCCGGACATCCAGCACGGCTGGGGCGTGCGTCCGTCGGACTGGAACTTCGGTGTCTCGGTTCAGCATGAACTGATCCCGCGTGTGTCGATTGACGTCGGCTACGTGCGACGCGTGTTCCACGGATTCAACGTGACGGACAACCTGGCGATTGGACCGAACGACGTCACCGAGTTCTACGTCACGGCGCCGCAGGACTCGCGTCTGCCCGGTGGTGGTGGATATCAAGTCGCGGGACTGTACGACGTCAACCCGAATGTCTTTGGCCAGACCAACAACTTCATCACCAGCTCGGATAAGTACGGCGATCAGTACGTGTTCTTTAACGGCGTGGACTTCAACGCCAACGCCCGGCTTTCGCAGCTCACCGTCCAGGGCGGCTTCAACTTCGGCCGTACCACGTCGGACAGCTGCGAGATCCGCGCGAAGGTTCCCGAAACCGCGCTGCTGGATCCGTACTGCCACGTGGTCAGCGGGTACTTGCCGTACTACAAGGGGCTCGCGACCTACAACATCCCGAGAATCGACGTGCAGCTCGGTCTCACGTTCCTCAGCAAGCCAGGCATGGTCGTGAGCTTTGCCGGCACACCGGCCAACGGCGGCGGTCACTTGCGCGCCAATTACACGGTGTCGAATGCCGCCATCGCGCCGATCCTGGGTCGTCCGCTATCGGGGGGCGCCGCCAACGCGACGGTGAACCTGATCGAGCCGGGCACCAAGTACGGCGAGCGGGTGAACGAGCTGCACTTGCGGATAGCCAAGATCCTGCGCTTCAGCGGCGTGCGCACCAACGTCGGCGTGGACATCTTCAACATCATCAACGCCGCGCCCGGTCTGAGCTATAACGAGAACTTCATCGCCAACGGACCGTGGCTCACGCCGACGACGGTGATGACCGCGCGCTTCGCGAAATTCAGTGCGCAGATAGACTTCTAGCCACGACCAACAACAACACTGTAGGGCGGGTCCTGCTTTTCGGACCCGCCGAGTCTTTAACCACGCATGAATCGTTTCCTCTTCTCATGTTTTGTCTTGGCCGCGATCGCTGGCCTCAGCATCGCCGCTCAGACCAACAAGCCGGCCGCTTCCAACGGTCATCCCTACGTCCCCGTCACCGACGAAATGCTCTGGAAGCCGGACCCGGCGAACTGGCTCTCGTGGCGACGCACGCTCGATGGCTGGGGCTACAGCCCACTCGATCAGATCGATCGCAACAACGTGTCGCGCCTGAAGATGATCTGGACGCGCGGCCTGGGTAC
>Ga0207645_10000995_pt1 | contig 23383 bp, 25 predicted proteins | sample KBSM53metaG_FD_184331 | JGI IMG/M metagenome (GOLD analysis project Ga0207645, IMG submission 184331) | Miscanthus rhizosphere microbial communities from Kellogg Biological Station, Michigan, USA - KBS M5-3 metaG (SPAdes) (version 2) | ecosystem: Host-associated > Plants > Roots > Rhizosphere >...
TCCTTCGTCGTTTTCCTGCTGGAAGCTTCCGTCGCCTTGAGCCAGACTTCGCCGATCGATTTTTCCGAGCGTCTCGACAAGCTGTGGGAGTTCAGCAAGCCCGCCGAATCGGAGACACGTTTTCGCGCCGAGCTTGCGCGCCATCCGCCCGGTTCGCGCGAGGCCCTCGAGACCTCGACGCAGATCGCGCGCACGCAGGGTCTGCGACGGCAATTCGCGGACGCCGATGCGACACTCGACGCCGTCGTGCCGAAGCTCGACCAGGTACCGGTGCGCGTGCGCATCCGCTATTTGCTGGAACGGGGCCGGACGCGCAACTCCGGTGGAGACAAGCCCGCGGCGATCGCCCTGTTCCGGGACGCCCTCGCGCTGCAGGATCGCGATAAGCTGCCGGGCGCGGATTTCTATCGCGTGGACACACTGCATATGCTCGGCATCGCGACACCTGTTTCGGAGCAGCTCGACTGGAACCGCAAGGCGCTGGCCGCGGCGGAAGCGTCATCCGACCCGAGAGCGCGCGATTGGGCCGCTTCGCTCGACCACAACATCGGATGGTCTTATTTCGACTCAGGCGACGCCGTCACCGCGCTCGTGTATTGGAAGAAAGCGCTGCCGCTGCGCGAGTCCCAGGGCAACGCGGAGAACATCCGCGTGGCCAAATGGACGATCGCGCGCGGGTATCGCGCCACGGGCAAGCTCGATGACGCCGAAAAGATGCAGCGGGGTCTGGTGGTCGAAATGGAAAAGACTGGCGAACCCGACGGCTACGTCTACGAGGAGCTCGCGGAAATCGCGATTGCCCGCGGTGACAAGGTTGCCGCGGCGCCGTGGGCAGCCAAGGCCCACGCGCTGCTGAAGGACGATGGTTATCTCAAGGCCAACGAGGCTGCGCGACTGCAGCGCCTTGCCGATCTTGCGACGGCCACTCCCGCATCGGGGCCCAAGTGAATCCCGCCAAGCGGCGCGCAATCTTCGAGCGGCTGCGCGCGCTGAACCCGCATCCGACGACCGAACTCGAACACCTGTCCCCGTTCGAACTGCTGGTGGCTGTCGTGCTGTCCGCGCAGGCGACGGACAAGAGCGTCAACAAGGCCACCGCGCGGCTCTTTCCCGTGGCCAATACGCCCGCAGACGTCGTCAAGCTGGGCGTCGACGGTCTGATTCCGTACATCAGCGCCATAGGCCTGTTCCGCAACAAGGCCAGGAACGTCGTTGCACTGTCGGAAATCCTCGTCCGCGAACACGCGGGCGACGTGCCCGCCACACGCGCCGAGCTCGAGGCACTGCCCGGCGTCGGACGCAAAACGGCCAACGTGGTGCTGAACACGGCCTTCGGCCAGCCGACGATCGCCGTGGACACGCACATCTTTCGCGTTGCCAACCGCACGGGACTGGCGCCAGGCAAGGACGTCGACGAGGTGGAGCGCCGACTCGAGAAATTCGTCCCCGACGAGTTCAAGCAGGACGCGCACCACTGGCTGATCCTGCACGGCCGCTACACGTGCACCGCGCGTGCGCCGAAGTGTCCTGAATGCGCGATTCGCGACCTGTGCGAATATCGCGGCAAGACGAAGACACCTGCACCGGTATCGCCATTGCAAGGCTGAGGCGCGAATGTTCAATCCGTCGCGCGACGAAGCCAGGGCGTTTCTGATCGACGCCTGGGCCAAGCACCGCTCGCAGCAGCCACTGTCGGCGCTGGAGCGGACCGCGGCCGGGTTGATCGCGATGCACCCCGAATATCACGCGACTTTCGAACATCCGGACCGGCATGTCGAGCGTGATTACTCACCGGAGGCCGGCGATATCAATCCCTTCCTGCACCTGTCGCTGCATCTCGCGGTGGCCGAGCAGCTAGCGATCGATCAGCCGCCCGGCATCCGCGCGCAGTTCGAGCGGCTGCTCGCGGCGCGCGGCGACGAGCATACGGCACTCCACGCGGTGCTCGAATGCCTGGGCGAGGTGATCTGGAGCGCGCAGCGGTTACGAGCGCCGCCCGACGCGGCGCTCTATCTCGATTGCCTGTCGCGGCAGCGCTAGCCCGGTCCTAATCTATCGCGATGCGCCGCGTCACGTAGCCGACGCGGCACGAACCCACCTTCACGTTCAGCGCGCCGCGACCACGAACGGTCCACGAGACCGTGCGCGCGCCGGTGGTGCCTCGCGTCTGCATGTAGTAGATCGCGCCGGAACCGTCGAACAGGCCACGTCCCCAGCCGTCGAGATGCCCGATTTCACGATGCGCGAGGCTCGGTTCGGCCAGCTCGCAGCCTTCGCAACCGACATCCGCCCACAGCTGCTCGTTATGCGTGAGGTCCTTGGCCGAAGCCAGGATGAACGTCGGCAGGTAGCCGTGGTTGGCCACCGTCAGCGTCACGCGGGTAAGCCCGTCGGCAAGCTTCGCGATCTTCACGTCGTCGATCACGACGGCCGGCGCCAGCGCGGCCGTGCGCAGGAAGTGCGCCGACTGCGCCGTGCACACGCCCGGCATTTCCGATGAAGGCGGATTCCACATGCCGACGCGCGGATCGATTCCACCGACCTCGACCTCACCCAACTGCGGATGATTGAACTTGCGCCACGGCAGGATGGAGCGGCCACCGTTGTGGTCGCGATCCCACGCGGCGATCTTCAGCATGTCGGCGCGCGTCAGGTGCGTGTAGTTGTCGACGAAGCGCTTCTTGCGCTCGAGGCCCGCCTGCTTGAACAGGTCCCACAACTCGACCACGTACGCAATCGCGCCGCGCTGGTGATACGCATAATCCGTGAGATCGCCATGGAGCGGAGTATCCGGCTCGTAGGTGAACTCTTCGCTGCCGGAGACCATCGGATAGCCGGTGATCTCCTCCGCCCACGCGCCCAATTGGCGATACAGCGCCAGATCCTGCTGGTTCATCTTGGCGTCGGGCTTGTCACCCAACGGCCGGATGAACACGCCGCCGAACGTGTGCAGGTTGAGCCACAGGTAGATCTCGGGATGCTGCGCCGTGAAGTCCACGACGGAGCGCGACTCGACTTCGCTCAGCGGATACGCGCCGGCTCCCTCCTGCTTCGAATCGGGGGCCCACATGTAGGGGAAATTGCGGTTGAGGTCGGTCTGGTTGTCGGACAGGAAGTAGGGCGACGGCACGTTGGCGCCGTCGAAGTTTTCGATGACGCCTTCCGGATAGATCTTGTAGTACGGCGGTGCATCTTCGATCGTGCGCGGCAACAGCAGGCCCGGGAAATCGGCAGACTCAACCATTTCGCCGCCGGGATCGCGCACGCGCATCGCCAATGCCAGGCCGTCACCGTCGATATCCTTGGTGCACCAACGCGCATGCGCCTGCGCCGGGCGCTCGTCGCGTGGAACGGAACGCACATAACGACCACTCGACAGCACGGCTTCGGCGCCGTCCGGCGACATCCGTGGCAGCACGAAGAACCGCACGTCGCGCAGGCGCGCATCGACCAAGGCGGCCCGATTCGCACCTGATTTTTCGCCTTCCGGCCTCAGGTGCAGGCGCAGAACGTCCTCGGCGATGGCCAGCGCCACGCTCGAACCGCACAGTTCGCTGGCGTGCATGTTGCCGTCCACCCAGGCGCTCGGCCGCACGCGTTCGGGTTCGGGACCCAGCGTCAGCAGCCACAGTTCGCGCCCCTCGGGCGTTTTGCCAATCGACGTCGCGCGGCAGATCTCGGGAAACGCATCTGCCCAGGCGCGCACCTGCCGCGTGAGTTCCTCGTAGGAGAGGAAGCGATCGCGGAAACCGAGCGAAAGTGCATCGAGACGGGCGATTGAAGGTGCGGTCATTGGACACTCATTTCCGGAAGTTGGACGCGACGCGGGTGGAGGATTGCGGGATGACGTTCATGCAGCGGGAAGCACAAGACACAGTAAAAAGAGGCGCCGCGGGCGCCTCCTTTTCCAACCTGCGGCGCAAGCATCGCGCGCCGCATCGTTTACATGCGGGACGACAGAACCGGCGGCAGCGACGCGAAATATGCGCTCACGTCGTCGATGTCCTTTTGCGTCAGGCCCGCGGCCATGCCGGCCATGATCGGGTTCTTGCGCGCGCCGGATTTGTAGTCTCGCAGCGCCTTGGCCATGTATTCCGGATACTGGCCCGCCAGCTTCGGATAGTCGGCGATGGTGCTGATGCCGTCCATGTTGTGGCAGGCGGCGCAAACTTCCTGCGCCTTCTTCTTGCCGGCTTCGACGTCGGCCGCGGCGGCGGGGCCGGCGGCGATGGCGGCCACGACGGCGAGTACTGCGGGAAGGATTCGGTTCATTTTCATTTGACCGCCGTCTGCAGCGGGGTCTGCGAGTAATACGCGGCAACGTCGGCCATGTCCTGGTCGGAAAGCGACGCGGCGATGGCGTCCATGGATGGGTGGCTGCGCTGCCCCCCCTTGTACGCCTTGAGCGCGGCGACGATGTACGCCGGATGCTGTCCGGCGATCTTGGGCACGCGATACACCTCGGGGTACGCGGTGCGCCAACCGAGGATGCCGTGGCACCCCTGGCACATCTGGACCTTCTGTGCACCCCGCATGGGATCGCCCGCGGGCGCCGGGGTTTGCGCGGCGGCCAATACAGGCGCCAGCGCGGCCGCGGTGAGTGCTACGAGCAGCGTGAATCGAGTCATGGTTTCCGTGGTTGGGTTCTAAGTGAGCGCGAGGTTGGCAACCGGCAATTGCCGCCGCGCTGAGTTGCTTCGCAGCGTCCGGCGTGGCAAAAACCCTGTGATTTTAAGGGGTTCGGCACCGGGAGGTCAAACGCCACCCGGGGAATCGGGTCAGCGTTCCAGCAGCTTGAGCTTGTCGCGCACGTCCTTCCAGTCGTCCGCGTCCGGCGGGCCGGGCTTGCGCTCGATGATGGGCTTCCACAGCTTGGACAGTTCCGCGTTCAGCCCCTTGAACTGCTCCTGGTCGGCGGGCACGTCGTCTTCCGCGAAAATCGCCTCGACCGGGCATTCGGCAACGCAGAGTGTGCAGTCGATGCATTCATCAGGATCGATAACCAGGAAATTGGGGCCTTCGCGGAAGCAGTCCACCGGGCACACGTCAACGCAGTCGGTGTATTTGCAGCGGATGCAGCTTTCGGTGACGACGTAGGTCATGGCAAGCTCAGGTTCTTGGGCGGCATGGGCACAGTTCGAGCGAATCCTTGAATTTTAGCAGATCAGCCCCCATCGTCCGCGGTAGGCCCGGCAACAAACGCTCCAACTTGCGTCCCTCGAGCGGTTCGGCTACCGTTAGCCCAGACGAGGCGCTGCAGGAGACCTCCGCCGCTTTCCCCAGAGAGGAATTTTCATGAGTGCAGCAATCAAACACGTTTCCGACGCGACGTTCGACCAGGACGTGCTGAAGTCGGGCAACCCGGTCTTGGTCGACTTCTGGGCCGAATGGTGCGGCCCGTGCAAGATGTTCGCCCCCGTGCTTGACGAGGTGGCCAAGGAGTACGGCGGCAAGATCACCGTGGCCAAGCTCGACATCGACGCCAACCCGTCGACGCCGGGCAAGTACGGCATTCGCGGCATTCCGACGGTCATCCTGTACAAGGGTGGCCAACCCCATGCGCAGAAAGTCGGCGCGCTGACCAAGTCGCAGCTGACCGCATGGATTGACAGCAACATCTAACCGCTATAACCTGTTCTTTCATAAGCGAGGCGCGCAGCCTGCAACCGGCCGGGTTTTCAGCATGCCCGGCGCGCCTCCCGCTTACCGCCGCCCCGATCGCCGTTGACACGCAGTTGACTTCGGGCCGGCGCAATTGATCACCAGGTTTCAATAGCGCCCCCCGGGCGCGCCGCCGTGTTGGATGTTGCGGCGCTCCGGTCCCGAATCCGCCTCCAGACATTCACCGCGGTCCACCGCGCGCCGGCATAACCGGCCCGCCCCTCCCAGCCGTACCGGCTCGCCCTCCTCAGTTTCCCTCAGTTGCCCCTCATTTCTCTCTAACACCATGCATCTATCCGACCTCAAAGCCAAACACGTCTCCGAGCTGATCGACATCGGCAACTCGAATGAAATCGAGGGCGCCAACCGGATGCGCAAGCACGATCTCATCTTCGCGCTGCTGAAGCAGCAGGCGAAAAAGGGCGAATCGATCTTCGGCGGCGGCGTGCTGGAGGTGCTGCCCGACGGATTCGGCTTCCTGCGCTCGCCCGACACGTCCTACCTCGCCAACACCGACGACATCTACATCTCCCCATCGCAGATCCGCCGCTTCAACCTGCACACCGGCGACACGGTCGAGGGCGAGATCCGCACGCCGAAGGAAGGCGAGCGCTACTTCGCGCTGGTCAAGGTCGACAAGGTCAACTTCGAGGCGCCGGAAAACGCCAAGACCAAGATCCTGTTCGAGAACCTGACGCCGCTGTTCCCCGACGAGCCGATGGTGCTGGAGCGCGACATCAAGGCCGAGGAGAACATCACCGGCCGCATCATCGACATCGTGGCGCCGATCGGCAAGGGCCAGCGCGGCCTGCTGGTGTCGTCGCCGAAGTCGGGCAAGACGGTGATGCTGCAGCATGTCGCGCATTCGATCGCCGCCAATCACCCCGACGTCATGCTGATCGTGCTGCTGATCGACGAGCGCCCCGAGGAAGTGACCGAGATGCAGCGCACCGTGCGCGGCGAAGTCGTGTCATCGACGTTCGACGAACCCGCGACGCGTCACGTCCAGGTCGCCGAGATGGTGATCGAGAAGGCCAAGCGGCTGGTCGAGCACAAGAAGGACGTCGTGATCCTGCTGGACTCGATCACGCGGCTCGCGCGCGCCTACAACACAGTGGTGCCCGCGTCCGGCAAGGTGCTGACCGGCGGCGTGGATGCCAACGCGCTGCAACGCCCGAAGCGCTTCTTCGGTGCCGCGCGCAACATCGAGGAAGGCGGATCGCTGACGATCATCGCCACCGCGCTGATCGACACCGGCTCGCGCATGGACGACGTGATCTACGAGGAGTTCAAGGGCACCGGCAACATGGAAATCCACCTCGACCGGCGCATGGCCGAGAAGCGGATCTACCCTTCGATCAACGTGAACCGCTCCGGCACGCGCCGCGAAGAACTGCTGTTGAAGCCCGACATCCTGCAGAAGGTGTGGATCCTGCGGAAGCTCCTCTACCCGATGGATGAGCTCGAGGCAATGGAGTTCCTGCTCGACAAGGTCAAGCAGACCAAGTCCAATTCGGACTTCTTCGACTCGATGCGCAGGGGTTAGCCGCAGCTTTTCGCTGGTGATGCGGAGGTGGAGTTGGAAGTCCGTTCTCCGCCTCCGGGGTCGGATCCCCGCTGCGCGGGGCCCCTCCTCCTCCCTCCGGCGTCCTACTTCTTGGATAGCATGCGGCGCGGGTAGGCACTTTGCAGCCCTTTGTTTCTGCTGCGTTTATTGGCTGGCGCTTGCGGTAGCCCCTTCCCGCCCCCACCTTGCTTAACGGCGGTATAACGCGGATAATATTGGGTTTTCCGCCCTCCTCGTCGCTTCCGGCAAAGGAAGGGGCGAAACCCGAAGCAAAACCGGGGCAGCGCAGTCGACGCACCTTCGCCGGCTAAGCGAGCCCAACGAAACGAAAGCGAGCCCCATATGAAAGACGCCATTCACCCCAAATACGCCGAAACGCAGGTCACCTGCAGTTGCGGCAACACGTTCGAGACGCGCTCGACGGTGGCCAAGCCTATCCACATCGAGGTGTGCTCGGCCTGCCACCCGTTCTACACCGGCAAGCAAAAGGTCATGGATACGGCGGGCCGGATCGACAAGTTCCGCCAGCGTTACGGCACCAAGGGCGCGGCCAAGACCGAGCCGGCGCCTCCGGCAGCCTGATCCGGCGATCCTCGTTCGCGGGCGACGAAAGGGGCAGCTTCGGCTGCCTTTTTCATGTCCGCTGCCACGGCAGTTTTTTCCGCCGATTTTCTTTAAGCTCGCAGGATTTCCAAAACGGTTTCCGGTTTCACCCCGATGCGCGCCCCCAGACCTTATTCGCCCGAGCCGGTCGACCCTGAAGAGGTCAGTCCGTCAGGACCGCTGCGCGCGTTCAAGCAGTTCGGGCTCGTGCTGCTTTGCGCGGCGTGGGTGTTCCTGGGCCTGGTTGGCCACGACCCGTGGAAGACGGAGGACGCGACATCGATCGGCGTCGCGTCGGAAATGGCGAGCCGCGGCGACGTCGTCGTGCCCACGCTGGCCGGCGAACCCTATCTTGCGCGCCCCCCGCTGATCTATGCCTTCGGCGCGCTCGCGATCAAGGCGCTGTCGCCCCCGCTCGAACGTCACAACGCGGCGCGGCTGTTCGCCGGCCTGGCGCTCGCGCTGATCCTGCTCGTCACCGCGCAGGCAAGCCGCGAACTGAATGGCCGCGCATTGCGCTGGCTCCCGGTGCTCATCCTGATAGGCAGCGTCGGCTTCTGGGACCGCGCCCACGTGCTGTCGCCGGAACTAGGCGATACCGCCGGCGTGGCCGTCGCGCTGTACGGCTTTGCGCTGGCGCTGCGGCGACCGGTCGCCGGGGGCATCGTGCTGGGGCTGGGCATCGCCTTCTCCTTCCTGAGCCGCGGCATGCTGGGTCCGGCGTGGATCATCGTCTCGGCGCTGCTGCTGCCATTCATCGACAAGCCGTGGCGCACGCGCGCCTATGGTGCGACTTTGCTGGTCGCGCTGGCGACGGCGCTTCCGCTTGTGCTGAGCTGGCCGCTGGCGCTGCATGCGCGCGAGCCGGCGCTGTTCGCGCAGTGGTGGAGCGGCGAGGCGCTGGGCGACTACATCGCGCTGTTCGGCAACCGCAGCGAACTGGCCCCCGGCTACTACCTCAAGAACCTGCTGTGGTTTGCCTGGCCGTCGCTGCCACTGATCCTTTGGATGCTCTGGACACGCGGCCGCGGATTCAATGGCGGCCTGCGCGATCCCGGCGTGCAGGTGCCGGCCGTGGTCTCGCTGGTGATACTCGCGAGCCTGCTGCTGCTGCGCGACCCCAAACTGCCCTATGCCATCCCGCTGCTCGTTCCGTTCGCGTTGCTCGCGGCACTCGAGGTCGACTCGCTCAAGCGCGGATTCTCCGGGGCGCTCGATTGGTTCGGCATACTCACGTTCGGCCTGGTCGCAATGATGGCCTGGGGATTCTGGATCGATGCCTACTTGAACGGCATGTCGCCGCGCGTGGCTCAGCTTTTCCGCGACTCGGAAGTGGGCTTCCGAACGTCGTTCCACCTGGGCGCGATGCTGGCGGCCATCTTCCTCACGCTGCTGTGGATCATGCTGGTACGGCCGGCGCGGCGCTCCAATCGACGCGCCCTTCTCAACTGGGCCGCCGGTGTAACGTTGATCTGGGGGCTGGCAATGACGATCTGGCTGCCCTACATCGATTCGCGCCGCACCTACCGGAACGTCGTTGAAAACGCCGCAATGCGCATGCCGCGCAGCGGATGCGTGGCGAGCCGTGACTTAGGCGAGCCGCAACGCGCGCTGTTCTATTATTTCTCGGGAGTAGAGACCGTGCGCGAGGAAATCCGGCCGCAGCACGACTGCAAGGCGCTGCTCGTCCAATACAGCCGGCCGCTCACGCAGCCGGCACCGCCGGCGGGCTGGATGCCGGCATGGGACGGCCACCGCCGCGGTGACGAGACCGAAAGAATCATTCTCTACATCAGGAAGCCCTCGTGAAATTTTTCGACGAAGCGACGATCGAGGTCATCGGCGGCGACGGCGGCAACGGCGCCGCGTCATTCCGGCGCGAAAAATACATTCCGCGCGGAGGTCCCGACGGCGGCGACGGTGGTTCGGGCGGCAGCATCTGGGCGGTCGCCGATCGCAACATCAATACGCTGATCGACTATCGCTACGCGCGCATTCACCGCGCCCATCGCGGTGAGAACGGCCGCGGCGCCGACCAATACGGCAAAGGCGCCGAGGACATCATCCTGCGCATGCCGGTCGGTACGGTCATCTCGACGGAGGACGGTGAGCGGTTGGCGGACCTGGCCACCGATGGCGCCCGCTTTCTCGTCGCCAAGGGCGGCAAGGGCGGACTGGGCAACCTGCATTTCAAGTCGAGCACCAATCGCGCCCCGCGCCAATTCACCAAGGGCGAGGAGGGCGAACAGCGCAAGCTCAAGCTCGAACTGAAGGTACTGGCCGACGTCGGACTGCTGGGCATGCCGAACGCCGGCAAGTCCACGCTGATCCGCGCGATTTCCGCCGCGCGCCCCAAGGTTGCCGACTATCCGTTCACCACGCTGGCGCCGAACCTGGGCGTCGTGCGCACGTCGGAAGCGCGCAGCTTCGTCGTCGCGGACATCCCGGGACTCATCGAAGGCGCCGCCGAAGGCGCGGGACTCGGTCATCGCTTCCTGCGCCATCTCGCGCGCACGCGCCTGTTGCTGCATCTGGTGGACCTGGCGCCGCTCGACACCGAGTCCGATCCGGTGCACGACGCGCGCGCGATCGTGAAGGAATTGAAGCTCTACGACGAGGCGCTGTACGACAAGCCGCGCTGGCTCGTGCTGAACAAGCTCGACCTCATTCCCGAGGAAGAACGCGCGGCGCGCGTCGCCGCCTTCGTGAAGTCGTATCGCTGGAAAGGCCCGGTGTTCGCCATCACCGCGATCAACGGCGAAGGCTGCCGCGAGCTCATCTTCAAGATTCAGGACTGGCTCGACGCGAATCGCGTTTCCGCCGAAAAGCTCGCCGCCGATGCCGCCGACGATTCGGAGCCGCTCGTCGTCTCTCCCGCGCCGGTCAGGATGCGCCGGCCGCGCACGCCGCCTTCGGAAACATGAGTTCGGTATTTGCCGGCGCCAACCGATTCGTGGTCAAGGTCGGCTCCAGCCTCGTCACCAACGACGGGCGCGGCCTCGACCACGCGGCAGTCGCGCGCTGGGCGGAGGAGATCGCCGGACTGAAGCGCGGCGGGCGCGAGATCGTGCTGGTGTCGTCGGGCGCCATCGCCGAAGGCATCGCGCGCCTGGGGTGGACTGTGCGGCCCAAGGCCATCCACGAATTGCAGGCAGCGGCCGCCGTCGGACAGATGGGCCTGATCCAGGCTTACGAGACCGCGTTCATGCAATACGGGCTGCACACGGCGCAGGTGCTGCTCACGCACGAAGATCTCGCGGACAGACGCCGCTACCTCAACGCGCGAACGACGTTGCGCACGCTGATCGAACTCGGCGTGATTCCCATCATCAACGAGAACGACACCGTTACCACCGACGAGATCCGCGTGGGCGACAACGACACGCTTGGAGCTTTGGTCGCCAACCTGATCGAGGCGGACGTGCTTGTCATCCTCACCGACCAGGCGGGACTGTATACGGCCGATCCGCGCAAGCACGCGGACGCCACGCTGGTGCGCGAAGCGCGCGCAGGTGATCCTGCGCTGGAGGCCATGGCCAGCGGAGCCGGAAGCGCCCTCGCCCGCGGCGGCATGCTCACCAAGATCCTCGCCGCCAAACGCGCGGCGCGCTCGGGCGCATCGACGGTCATCGCGTGGGGTCGCGAAGACAACGTCCTGACCCGCCTGGTCGCAGGCGAAGCAGTGGGCACGGCACTGATCGCCCCGCAGGCAGTGCTGGGCGCGCGCAAGCAATGGCTCGCCAACCACGTGCAGCTCGCGGGCAGGCTCGTGCTGGACGCCGGCGCGGTGACCGCGCTCGCCAGCGGCGGCAAGAGCCTGCTGCCGATCGGCGTCGTGGCGGTGGATGGGACATTCGAGCGCGGCGAACTCGTCGGCTGCTTCGCGGACGACGGGCGCGAAGTCGCGCGGGGCCTGGTCAACTACAGCGCCTCCGAGACATCACGCATATTGCGGCGCCCGTCGTCCGAGATCGAGACCATCCTGGGCTACGTGGACGAGGCGGAACTGATCCATCGCGACAACCTGGTATTGCTGCGCTAGGACACGGCGCGACGCCTGACCGGCGCCCGCACGCTGACGGATGGCGCGAAGCATGGGGACGCGCGCAGTATGATGGCGCGGTCACACTACCAACGGGGATTCCGCGCATGCGTCGTTCCGCAATCTGCAGCTCGTCGTTCCGCCACCTCGCGCTCGGGCTGGCGCTGGCCAGTCCGTTCGCCTCCGCCGCGCCGTCACCGATGCAGCCCGGACTGTGGGAGATGCGCGTGACGAGCACCGTCGCGCGGAAGACCGCGCCGACCGAGGTCACACGCGAGTGCCTGACCCAGCAGGACCTGGACGACGTGACCAAGACGCTGCCAAGGCCCGATGCCAAGTGTTCGATCTCCAACATCGAGACTCAGGGCAACCGCACCACCTACGACATGGCGTGCACGCGTGACGTCTACTCCAACCGCGGGCGCATGGAACTCGTCGTGGGCACCACGAACTACGACGGCATGGCGGACATGAAGGTCAGCGCGCCGGGCAAGACGGATACGTCGATCACGTTCGTCATCAACGCCAAGCGCATCGGCGACTGCTCGAAATAGGCCGCCGCGCGAGCGGCGCCGACGTCAATCGACGGTTGGCATCGCCGGATCGATGTACGAATCGGGCATCGCCGGATGCGCGATGCCATACAGCCGCTGCCGGCGTGTTTGCGGCTTGGCGTGCAGGAAGCGCTCGAGTTCGAGCAACGCGCGGCGATAGCTCTCACGCTTGAACTCGATCACCCCTTCGAGGGGAACCCAGTAGTCATGCCAGCGCCAGGCGTCGAACTCCGGCTTGTCCGTCGCTCGCAATGACACGTCGTTGTCGCGGCCGACCAGGCGCAACAGGTACCAGATCTGCTTCTGGCCCTTGTAGCTGCCACGCCACTCGCGCTTGATCCAGTGTTGCGGTACGTCGTAGCGCAGCCAGTCGCGCGTTCGGCCAAGGACCCTGACGTGATGGGGATGCAGTCCGACTTCCTCGTGCAACTCCCGGTACATTGCCTGTTCGGGCGTCTCGCCGGGATTGATGCCGCCCTGCGGAAATTGCCACGAGTGTTCGCGGATCCGTTTGCCCCAGAAAACCTGGTTCCTGCCGTTGACGACGACGATGGCGACGTTCGGGCGGTAGCCGTCACGATCGAGCATCGGTATCACCCTGATGCAAATATAGTTAAATCAATTGTTGCACAGTTGGGCGTCGGCTGCAAAGGCGGGGGTCGAGGCGGTCACCGTGGCCTCGGCGCCGATTCGCGCGGCGTGACGATCAGTACCAGCGTGCGATTCCCGCGCACCACCATGATCGGCAGCGGACGCGCGATCGCATCGGCGCCAAGCCGTCGTTGCAACGCGTCGACATCCGCGACCGGGATGCCGTCGATGCCCACGATGATGTCATCGGTTTTCATGCCGGCGTCCGCCGCCGGCGAGCCACGCTCGAGCGTCTCCACCCGCACCCCGGAATCGATGGTCAGTCCGAAGTGCCTCACCACGCGCCGCGGCATAGGATGCGTCTGCCCGCCCAGGCCAAGGTAGGCACGCCGCACGCGACCGTCGCGGATCAGCGCCACCGCCACACGTTCCGCCGTCGACGCGGCGATCGCGAAACAGATGCCCTGTGCGGGCAGGATCACCGCGGTGTTGACGCCGATCACCTCGCCTCGCGAATTCACGAGCGGACCGCCGGAGTTGCCCGGATTGAGGCTCGCATCCGTTTGCAGCACGTTGTCGAGCAATCGCCCGGTGCTGGCGCGCATGGACCGGCCGAGCGCGCTGACGATGCCTGCGGTCACCGTGTGCTGGAATCCGTAGGGACTGCCGATGGCAATGGCGATCTGGCCCACGCGCAACTGCGTCGTCACGCCGAAGCGGCACGATGCAAGATCGTCCGCGGCAACTTTGAGCACGGCGAGGTCGGAGTCCGGATCATCGCCGACGATCTCGGCCGACGCCGCGCGTCCGTCGGCAAGCGTGACTTCCACGCGGGTGGCCCCACTCGCCACGTGGCTGTTGGTGACCAGGTAGCCGTCCGGCGTGATGAGGAAGCCGGAACCGGCGCCTTCCCGCGCGCCGCGGGCGCCCTTGCGGCGTTCCACGCGGACGTGAGCAACGGCCGGGGAAACCAGGGAAACCGCCGTGATGACGGCGGTGGAGTAAGCGTCGTGCAGCGCGGCGTCGGCGGGCGTGCCTTCATGCAGCGGGGAGTGAGGATGGTCGAGCGGCATGGACAGCAGATGGCGCTTGCGCCGCCTGCTTTCAAGCCGCGCCACCTGTACCGGGGCGTCGCCGGGCCCGCCACGAGGTCCGTACACCCCGTTGACGCAGGTCAATACGATCCGGTCGTGGACAGTTAGCATGATGGCAGGCCCGTTGCAGACTCGGCGACCCATGCCGGCAACTGGCCGCATCGACCCCATGCAAGCGATCCGCATCATCCGCGAGGAACACCAGTCGTTGGCCGCCGTGCTGCATGGCCTGTTGTACGTCGTGCGCGGGATTCGCGCCCACCAAACCGAGCCGGACTTCTCGCTGCTGGGCGCCATGGTGTACTACATCGACACGTTCCCGGAACGCTTCCACCATCCGAAGGAGGACGCCTGGCTCTTCCGGCTGCTGCAGTTGCGCCATCCCGATGCGCGGGACCTCATCGACCGCCTGCAATCGGAGCATCGTGCCGGGGCGGTCAAGCTGCGGCAACTCGAACAGTCTTTGCTCCGCTATCAGGAGGGCGGCCGCGCCGAGTTTGCGGTCTTTGCGGCAGCCGTCGAATCCTTCGTCGCGTTCGAACGCAATCACATGCGCAGCGAGGAAACCGAAGTGATTCCGCTGGCGCAGAAGTACCTGACGCCGAGCGATTGGGCCGAGATCGATGCAGCCTTTCTCGACCACACGGATCCGCTGCTCGGCGAAGCCGTGCGCGATGACTTCGTCGGCCTTTTCCGGCGCATCGTCAACCTTGCACCGCCACCCATCGGCGTCGGCCCGGCTCACGCCTGAACCTCGACCATCACCACCATGCCGACTTCCCTCACCGCCCCGATCGCCTTCGACAAGGCACTGGTACGCAAATATGACGGCTTCGGCCCGCGCTACACGTCATATCCGACCGCAGACCGGTTCCATGAGCAGTTCACCGCGGCCAATTACGTCGACGCGCTGGCATCGCGCGACGTCAGCGCGCCGCTGTCGCTGTACGTGCACGTGCCGTTCTGCAACACCGTCTGCTACTACTGCGCGTGCAACAAGGTCATCACCAAGAATCACGACCATTCCGCGAAGTACATCCGCTACGTCGAGAAGGAGATCGGCATCGTCGGCGGACTGGTCGAAGGCTCGCCGCCGGTGATCCAGCTGCATTGGGGCGGCGGCACGCCGACGTTCCTGTCGCACGACGAGATGGGCGCGCTGATGGGCGCATTGCGCCGCCAGTTCCGGTTCGCGCCGGACGCGGAGGTGTCCATCGAGGTCGATCCGCGCAAGGTCGACGCCGCGACGATTCGCTATCTGGCCGAACTCGGCTTCAACCGCATTTCCGTGGGCATACAGGATTTCGACCCCGCGGTGCAGAAGGCGGTCAACCGCATCCAGAGCGAAGCCGAGACGCGCGCCGTCATCGACGCGGCGCGCGCCAATGGCTTCGTCTCGGTGAACGTGGACCTGATCTACGGCCTGCCGCTGCAGACGGTGGCCGGCTTCTCGGCCACGCTCGACAAGGTGATCGCGGCCTCGCCCGACCGCATCGCGCTGTACAGCTATGCGCACGTGCCGCACATGTCCAAGACGCAGAAGCAGATCGAGATCACCCAGTTGCCGTCACCCGACACCAAGCTTGCGATCCTGGCACTGGCCATCGAGAAGCTCGGCGCGGCGGGTTATGGCTACATCGGCATGGACCACTTTGCCAAACCCGGCGACGAACTTGCCGTCGCGCAGCGCGAACGCAAGCTGCACCGGAACTTCCAGGGCTACTCGACCCGGCCCGATTGCGACCTCATCGCGTTCGGCATCTCGGCCATCGGCAAGGTCGGCGCGTCCTATGCGCAGAACGTGAAGACGCTCGACGGCTACTACGCGCGCCTCGACGCGGACGTGCTGCCGGTGCTGCGAGGCGTCGATTTGAAAGAGGACGACCTCCTTCGCCGCGACACGATCCAGAAGCTGATGTGCAATTTCGAGCTGGACTTCGCCGCATTGTCCGAGGCGCACGGTGTCCCGTTTGCCGGGATGTTCGCGCCGGAATTGACTGCGCTGGCACCGATGGTCGAGGACGGACTCGTCGAACTCTCCGACGACCGTCTGCGGGTGACCCCGCGCGGCCGCCTGCTGGTCCGAACGGTCGCGATGATATTCGACCGCTACCTGCGCGAGTCGCAGCAGAAGCAGCGCTATTCGCGCGTGATCTGAACGGAACGTGTTATTGCATGAACCAGCCGTGGCTCACGACGAGCGACTGGCCGGTGAGTGCGTTGGAGGGGAAGGCCGCGAAGAACAGCGCGGTCTCCGCGACGTCTTCAAGCGTCGTGAATTCACCGTCGACGGTCGCCTTCAGCATCACGTTCTTGATCACTTCCGCTTCGGTGATGCCCAGCGTCTTCGCCTGCTCCGGTATCTGCTTTTCCACCAGCGGCGTGCGCACGAACCCCGGGCAGATCACGTTGACGCGCACGCCGTGGGGGCCACCCTCCTTCGCCACCACCTTGGCCAGGCCGATCAGTCCGTGCTTGGCCGTGACGTACGGCGCCTTGAGCACCGAGGCCTCCTTCGAGTGCACCGAGCCCATGTAGATGATGCTGCCGCCGCGACCCGACTTGTACATGTGCGGAATGCACGCGCGCGTCGTGAGGAACGCGCCGTCCACGTGGATCGCCATCATCTTCTTCCAGTCGGCGTAGCTGAACTCCTCGACCGGATGCACGATCTGGATCCCGGCGTTGCTCACGAGGATGTCCACGCCACCGAAGGCCGCGACCGTGGCGGCGACGCCCGCGGCGACGCCTTCCTCGCTGGTGACGTCCATAGCAACGGCTATCGCCTTGCCGCCGGCGGCGCGGATTTCCGCGGCCGCCACGTTGGCAGCGTCGACATTCAGGTCGGCGACGGCCACATGCGCGCCTTCGCGCGCGTAGATCCGCGCGATTTCCCTGCCGATGCCGCTGGCAGCGCCGGTAACGATGGCCGATTTGCCTTCGAGTCTCTTCGTGGGTCCCATTGCGATTCCTTTCGTTCGTGTCGTGCCCATTATAAATGCTGCAGCGCAGCTATACTGAGGCCTTCACGCGAGGTAGGGAGTAGTCGCAATGAACCCGAAGGCGGCAACGGGCGCGGCCACGCCAGTGGTCCCCGCGGATTCGTGCGTCATGGTCATTTTCGGCGCGAGCGGTGACCTGGCCAAGCGCAAGCTGGTTCCGGCGCTCTACAACCTCGCACGCGACGGCCTGCTGTCTCAGCAATTCGCGATCGTCGGCCTTGCCACGCGCGACTACACGACGGAATCGTTCCGCAGTCACTTAGACGAGGCGATGGAGGCGCACGAAGCCGGATCGTCCCGCAGTGCGCCGTGGGCCTGGCTGCGCGAGCGCACCTACTACGTCAGCGGCTCGCTTGAGGACGCGTCCGCGTACCAGCGGCTGGAGGCGCAGATCGCGGAAGCGGCCAAGGCGCACCAGACGGCGAACAATCATTTCTACTACCTTGCCGTGGCGCCGCAGTTCATCGGCCAAATCGTGCGCGAATTGGGCAGCGCGGGCCTGACGCGCGAAACAGAGGGACAGTGGCGCCGCGTCAACATCGAAAAGCCGTTCGGCCGCGACCTCGACTCCGCCCGCGCGCTGAACGTGGAAATTCGCAAGACGCTCGAGGAGCGGCAGATCTACCGGATCGATCACTACCTCGGCAAGGAGACGGTGCAGAACCTGATGGTCTTCCGGTTCGGCAACGGCATCTTCGAGCCCATCTGGAACCGCAGCTATATCGACCATGTGCAGATCACCGCCGCGGAGACGCTCGGCGTCGAGCAGCGCGGCGGCTATTACGACACCTCGGGCACGCTGCGCGACATGGTGCCCAATCACCTGTTCCAGCTGATTTCGCTGACGGCGATGGAGCCGCCGGTTTCGTTCGCCGCGGACGCCGTCCGCGACGAGCAGGCCAAGATCCTCGACGCCATACAGATACCTCGGCCGGAGGAAGTGCTGACGCGCACCGTGCGCGGACAATACGGCGAAGGCATCGTCGACGGCCGCCGCCTGCCGGCGTATCGCTCCGAACCCAACGTCAGTCCCACTTCCAATACCGAGACGTTCGTGGCGCTGAAGCTGGGCCTCGACAACTGGCGCTGGGCCGATGTGCCGTTCTACCTGCGCACGGGCAAACGCATGACCAGGCGACTGACCGAAATCGTGATCCAGTTCAAGCGTGCGCCGTTCATGCTGTTCCGCAAGGCCGGCGTGGAAAGCCTGGCCACGAATCAGCTGGTGATCCGCATCCAGCCGGACGAAGGCATCTCACTGCGTTTTGGTACGAAAGTACCTGGTCCGACGATGAAGCAGGCGCCGGTCGAAATGGATTTCTCCTACGCCGACTATTTCGGCGCCGCGCCCTCCACGGGCTACGAGCGCCTGCTGTACGACTGCATGATCGGCGACCAGACGCTGTTCCAGCGTGCCGACATGGTCGAGGCCGGCTGGACCATCATCCAGCCCGTGCTGGACGTGTGGCAGGCGCTGGCGCCGCGATCGTTCCCTAACTATGCCGCCGGCTCGTGGGGGCCGAAGGAATCGGACGACCTGCTCGCGCGCGACGGGCACGCGTGGCGCAAGAACGGTGTCGAGGACCCGGGCACCTAGCGCTGGCATTGTCCGGGTCAATTTCGGGACGCAGTAGAATTCCGCTTCGACTTATGCCCTCCGGAGCGACCGGCATGAATGCCTTTTTGACCGAGTGGACACCGCGCATCCTGAGCGTGCTGAGGATCGTCGCAGGCTTCCTGTTCATGCAGCACGGAATGCAGAAGTTGCTGGCGTTTCCGGTGGCGCCCGCACGGCCCACCGAACTCTGGACATTGAGCGGCACGGCCGGCGTGCTGGAATTGGGCGGCGGCTTCCTGTTGCTGCTCGGCCTCTTCACTCGACCGGTGGCCTTTGTGCTGTCCGGCCTGATGGCGTTCGCCTATTTCATCTCTCACGCGCCCGCGGGTTTCTGGCCCATCGTCAATCGTGGCGAGCTGGCGGCACTGTATTGCTTCGTCTTCCTCTACATCGCCGCGGCAGGCGGCGGGCCGTGGAGCGCGGACGGCTGGCTGCGAAAGTCCGACGAGCAGTGACCGCCTATTTCGATTTGGGCTTGGCGGCGCGTTCCGCCTTGACGCTGCGAAGTACCTGGCCCCAGACCGGGTGGCCGGCTTCCGCGGGTTCGAGTTCAAATTTCGGATCCGCGTCCAACGCTTTGTTGAATTCGCTTCGACACTTCTTTTCCCTGCCGGTCACGCAGTTCATGAAGGCGAGGTACTTGTGCGCCTTGGCTTGGTCGCGTTTCGCCTCCAGCCCGAGATCGAGCGCGCTCTGCAACTGCTTTGCGGATGCCTTGTAGTCGCCGTCCTCGTAGCTCCTGATGCCCTTTTCGAGTTCCTGCTCGCTCTTGCTCGGCGCCGGAGCCTTGGGGGGCGGCGGATTGGGCAACGTGGCCGGCGCGTTGGTTTCGATCTTCCGATCAACGTGGACAGGTGTCGCGCCCTTGGGCGGCTGTGCAGTCTCTGGGACGCCGGGCGCCGCGCAGCCGGCACACACCAGAGCGAGCAGCACGGCCGGCAGCCAGGGTGCATGAGACTTCCGCGGATGGAATTGCATCATTGGAACTTGTGCTTGATCTTGAGTCGGCCGCCCGCGCCGAGTTCCACGGTTCTGCGGTACGGCTGAAACGTCGTGTTCCGAATCTCGATGGCGTGTTTGCCGGGAGCCAGCTGGATCTCCGCCATCGGCGGCGTGATGCCTTTCCTCTTCCCGTCCACAAAGACTTCACCCCACGGTGTCACCGCCAGCGTCAGACGGGCCATGGGTTTGGTCGCGGCCGGAGCTTGGTCGGCAACGGCGGCAGCAGGTATGGGCGCGGCAGCTGGCTGACTGGCCGCCATGCGTTCGACCCGTTCCTGTTCAGGGCGCACAAGCTCGGTTGTGGGCGGATTGGCTCCCGCCGGCATATCGACGGTGGAGCTGTCGATCCCGTTTGCGGCGACGGGCTGCGCGCGATCCGGCGCGCGCTTGGACAGCATCGCCCAACCGCCAACGACTGCCACCAGGGCCACGGGGACGCCATAGACGATCACGTTTCGACGTTGCCGCGAAACAGCGTCGACAGGCGCAATGGGCGGTGGGGACGAAACGGGATCCGACAATGCGGCTGCGGCGGCCGGATCGCGCAGGACGGCAACATCACCGGCGGGACGCCACACCGCAAAGTCGCGGAAATTCCTCAGGTCCGTCGCCATCGCCTGCGCGGTTGAATAGCGATCGTCCGGCTTCTTTGCCATCGCCTTGGCGACGATGTGGTCGAAGACCGGAGCAACGCCCTTGTTGCGCCTGCTGGGCGCCGGGGGCGTCTGGTGGATGACCTGGTCGATGACCGCGTTGAGATCGCCGCCGAAAAACGGCGGAAAGCCGGTCAGCATCTCGTACAGCACGGTACCCAGCGAAAAGATGTCGGCGCGCCCATTCACCGCTTGCCCCATCACCTGTTCCGGCGACATGTATTTGGGCGAGCCGAAGACATTCCCGGCCATGGTGCGAGATCCCGTGGGCAGCAGCGCGATGCCGAAATCGGTGATCTTCACCGATCCGCTGTCCGATACCATGATGTTGGAGGGCTTGATATCGCGGTGCACGACGCCTTTCTCGTGCGCGAATGCCAGTCCATCCGCGACCTGTGCCACGATGTCGACAATCTGTTCCGACGGGAGCACCACGCCCGAGTCGAGAATCTCGCGCAACGATTGTCCATCGAGGAATTCCATCGCGATGTAGGCAACCGCATTGCTCTTTCCCACGTCGTGGATCGTGACGATGTTGGCATGATTGAGGCGCCCGGCGGACTTCGCTTCGCGATAGAAGCGCTGTTCGAATTCGGCGGACTCCGTAGCCGAAAGATCGAGGAATATGGTCTTGATCGCGACGATGCGATCGATCAGCGGGTCACGTGCCTTGTACACGATGCCCATCGCCCCATGGCCGAGTTCCCTGATGATTTCGTAGCGGCCGAGTTGTTCTAGCGCCATACGCGGTGATGCCCGGCCGGCTTGTGGCTTGATTCAGGACCCGTTAGCATGTGTCGCTCCCATCCATCCTGCGCAACGACGTTGGAATCCGAATATCCGTGTCGAACAGCGCGACCAACCGTTCCGTAGCATGGCGCATGATTTTATCGAAATAGCCGCAGTTACCGACGCCGGCAGCGTGCGTCAATTCAACGAGGACAGCATTGCGACGGACTCCGCCATCGGGGTCGCAGTGTTGGCGGACGGCATGGGCGGACACCGTGCCGGCGAGGTCGCGAGCCAGATGGCCACGCAGATCGTCATGGGCAGCCTCCAGTCGCAGGTTGCCGAATTCCGCTCGGACACGGCCCAGCATTCGCCCATTCGCGCCATTGAGCAAAGCATAAACCGAGCCAATAGAGCGGTCTATGATGCAGCGCGGGGGCAACCCATGTACCAGGGAATGGGGACCACCTTGGCCCTGTCGCTGTTCTACGATAACCGTGTTGCCTTGGGACACGTGGGAGATTCGCGCGTCTACCGCCTCCGGCACGACGTCCTGCGACTGCTCACTCGCGACGATTCGTTGCTGCAGGATCAGGTCGAGCTCGGATTCATCGCGGCCGCCGAAGTCGGTGTGTCGCACAACCGCAGCCTGGTCACCCAGGCGCTGGGCATCGCGGAAACCGTCTCTGTCCACCCACGCGAGGACGAAGCGTTGCCCGGCGACATCTACCTGCTTTGCTCCGACGGCCTGAATGACTTGGTGGAAGAGGCGGATATCAAATTGATCGTCAGTTCGCTCAGTCCCAATTTGCCGCTCGCCGCCAACCATTTGGTGCAGGCCGCAAAGGACAACGGCGGCTACGATAACGTCTCGGTGATCCTTGTCCGGGTGCTGAAGCCCTTTCCCGCTTCCGGCCACAGGCGATGGTTCACGCGCCTGTTCCGCTGGTTCAACTAGGCGCCGGAACAACCATGGCGAAGCTGGTGTTGAGCACGGGCGGGTCGATGATCCATCAGTGCTTTCTCGACCGGGAACGCGTCAACGTCGGTCGCGCGCCGCACAACCAGATCGTCATCGACGATCCGGCGGTCAGCGACGTGCATGCGGCGATCATCACGGTCGGCAACGATCACATCCTCGAGCATCCGTCGAAGCTCGCCGACACCCTGGTGAATGGGTCACCGGCAGCTCGACACATCCTGCAGCACGGCGACACGATGCAATTCGGCGCGTTCTACCTGCGCTACCTGAATCCACGCGCTTCTTCGGACAGCGACCTCGACCGCACGATGCTCATCGCGGGGTTGCAGGCGCGTGCCGCAATTGCGCAGCGAGAATCCGCCGGTCCGCCCGCGAAAGCGGGTCACGTGCGGTCCGCACATGCGGCCGACGTTCGCTTTCCCAAAGGCAAGGTGAAGGTGATTGCCGGGAGCCGCAACAGCGGCACGATCAAACTCGACCGAGTAGTCGCGACCTTTGGCAAGCCAGGTAAGGAGTTGGCCGTGGTCACACGAAGGCCCCGCGGATATTTCATCGCACACGTGGAAGGCCGCCGCTCCGCGCGCGTCAACGGACAGGCCATTGGCGGCAAGGAAGCTCGGCTGCTGCGCCACGGCGACATCATCGAGGTCGCCGAGGAGAAGCTCGAGTTCCTGCTCGACTAGCGCAAGCGGGCGCGCATCGAGTACGTCTACGCGCTCAGGCGTTGCCCGTCGACGCGCATGTCGAACGTCGGCGCGGCGGGCGCAGGGATCGTTACCGAGCGGCGGCTATGGTAGCTGTAGAGAATTCCCAACCCGACCAGCAAGGTCAGCGTCATCAGTTCCAGCGGTAACGTCAGAATGGTGTCCATCATCGTTGTCTCCTTGTTTTGACTTGGGTCTGCTGCGCCCCATGGAGACCATTTGATCACTTGCCGATTCGCCAGTCTGTGCGTCCGCACACAGAGAACGCAGGCTGGCCAACGGGTCAGAACGCGACGTGCGCCGCGCCCTTGAGTGACAAGATTCGCCGCGCGTCGTCGGGCGTAGCGATCTCGAGTCCCAGCCCTTCGATGATCTTGCGCGCTGCCAACACCTGCGCGGCGTTCGACTCGGCGAACTTGCCCGGTCCCAGCCACAGGCTGTCTTCCAGACCCACGCGGACATTGCCGCCCATCGCGGCCGACATGGCGGCGATCGGTAACTGATTGCGCCCCGCGCCCAGTACGCTCCATCGATACTGGTCGCCGAAGAGCCGATCAGCGGTGCGCTTCATGTGCATGACA
>Ga0207645_10001003_pt1 | contig 23327 bp, 18 predicted proteins | sample KBSM53metaG_FD_184331 | JGI IMG/M metagenome (GOLD analysis project Ga0207645, IMG submission 184331) | Miscanthus rhizosphere microbial communities from Kellogg Biological Station, Michigan, USA - KBS M5-3 metaG (SPAdes) (version 2) | ecosystem: Host-associated > Plants > Roots > Rhizosphere >...
TGATGGTGTCTTTAATAGACAAGTTAAAATACTCCTTGAACATCCAGAACCCACCATCATTTACATGCGAAAAGGCCAGACTTCCCGCGCCTATGGAGAGCACCATCAGGTTGGGGTTGATGCTGTGATCGTGTAATACCATGGTAGATACAATGCCTGCCGCGGTAAGTCCGGCTACCGTTGCTGATCCCAAGCTTATGCGGATAATGGCGGCCAGTAGCCAGCCCAAAACAAGCGGCTGCAATTGCATACTTTGCATCAAGGCTGTAATAGCGTTGTTGGCGCCGCTGGTCACCAGTACTTCTTTAAATATTCCTGAACCACCTATAATTAGCAGGATGCCCGCAATATCTTTTACGGCATCGCCATATAGCTCTGCAAGCCTTTTCATACTAACACCCTGCCTGATACCTAAGGTATATGTAGCAACCAATATGGATATCAGCATTACAATTGATGCATCGCCAATAAAGGCAATGAGTTTATGCATGAGGCCGGTAGTATGGTCGGTATTCAGATAAAAGGCGCTTCCCATCAGCAGAATAACGGGCAGCAGTGCAGTAAGAAAACTGATAAAGGCGCTAGGTAGCTTGTCGGCAGGTAACTCTTCCGCCCGGAATGTTTCCATAGGGGTTGAAGGTATCTTTTTCAGCGTCCTGGCAAATACAGGTCCCGCCAGGATGATAGCGGGTATTGCCAATATCAATCCATAACTGAGGGTGGTGCCCATATTGGCATGGAACATAGTTACCAGGGCCGTGGGCGATGGGTGCGGTGGCAAAAAGCCATGCGTAACCGATAATGCCGCCAGCATAGGCAAGCCAATATATACAGCCGGAAGTTTGTATTTGTATACCACCGAAAAGATAAGTGGTACCATCAACACAAAACCTGTATTATAAAATAAGGGAATGCCGACTATAAATCCAACTACAACCAAAGCCCACTGGATATATTTTACTCCGAAGAGTTTCACCAGCACTTCGGCTATCTTTTGCGCGGCACCACTGGTAGCCACTAGTTTCCCCGTCATGGCGCCAAGGCAAATAATGATTGTGATAGTTCCTAAAGTATCTCCAAGCCCTTTTTGTACAGCTCCGGTAACTTTATCCATTGGGATGCCTAAGAACAACCCTGCGGTAATGGAAACAATCAAAAATGCCAGGAAGGGATTAACTTTTGCCCAACTTACTAACAGGACAAGCAGAAGGATACAAAATAGGATAATGAGTAATATCATTGGTTAGGCGGCTTGAGCTTGATTTAGCCTGATTGCTAATGTAGTAACAATATTTGGTTTGATAGTTGTCATTAGTCAGTAGTGAACGATGAGTTGGGATAACGTACTAATGACCAGTGACCAATAATCATTAAAATTTACATTCCATCTAAGAAAGCCTTTTTATCTTAGCACTCAGACCAAGCACTATCTATGACAAAACAACGTTACTTTTTCCTGGTACTTATTTTAGGTACGCTTACGGCACTGAGCCCGTTCTCTATTGATATGTACCTGCCTGCATTTCAGGATATTGCAAAGGCATTAAATACGACTACATCGAGGGTCGATCTGTCACTATCCAGCTATTTTATTGGCCTTGCCGTAGGGCAGATGATTTATGGCCCGTTGATGGACCGGTTCGGGCGCAAACGGCCGCTGTATGTTGGATTGTGCCTTTACATCATTGCTTCAGTGGGTTGCTTTTTGTCAGGTTCCGTCGAAATGCTGATTCTGATGCGGCTTATCCAGGCGATAGGGGGCTGTGCAGCAGGAGTAGCATCGATAGCGATGGTACGCGACCTTTTCCCTGTAAAAGATAATGCCACGGTATTTGCGCTTTTGGTGCTGGTGCTTGGGGCATCGCCATTGATAGCCCCGACAGCCGGCGGTTACCTGGCTGATGCTTTTGGCTGGCAGTCGGTTTTTGTGGTATTGCTCGGTATCGCCGTTCTGATATTGATAGCGGTGATATTTACTCTGCCCGAAAGCTACAAGCCCGACCCAGAATATTCTCTGAAGCCTGGCCCGATAATCAGTAGCTTTATACTCGTTATCCGCAGCCCTCAATTTTATACTTATGCCATAGCAGGCGCTGTAGGTTTTTGCGGACTTTTTGCTTACGTGGCGGGTTCGCCTTTGGTGTTTATGGACGTATTTGGTTTGGATAAAAAAGAGTACGGCTGGGTATTTGCAGGGCTGTCTGTCGGCTTTATAGGTTCGGGCCAGTTAAACAGTGTCCTCATCAAAAGCTTCAAAAGTGAGCAGGTGGTGCGGGGGGCACTTATCTCGCAAGTAATTATTTGTGCCCTATTTCTGACCGGTGCTGCAAACGGGTGGTTCGGTCTGGTGGGCACCATAGCGATGATATTCCTGATGTTATGTTGTGTCGGGTTAACCTATCCGAATACTTCAGCCCTCTCAATGGCACCATTTCCTAAAAATGCAGGGGTAGCTTCGGCCTTGTTGGGGACGATGCAATTAGGACTTGGCGCTGCAGCTTCGGCTTGTGTGGGTGTTTTTAGCAGCCGGTCGGCAACGCCAATGGCAGCAATTATGGCTGTTTCATCAGCTATTGCGCTAATCGTTTTATTGATTGGCCGCCGGAATATTAAGCAAGCTGTTCATGCAGATCCATCGGCTACCGTAAGTACGGCTCACTAATTATAATGCCCGGCAGATTTATAAACCTTGCCTTCGTCATTAAACATAAATAGCTCGGCTGATAGCTTATTGTTGATGGTGTGATAATAGATGATGACCGAGTTTACGCTCGTGAGCACGTCGATTATTTTAAAATGCAGATCAGGATATTTTGCCAGTCCCTTTTGCCAGTAGTCGCCTATTTGTTGTTTCCCTTTTAGTGTTCCGCTCTCACTTATGCCCATTTGTATCATCAGCGGACTACTCATTTCAAAGTCGTCGGTATAATGTTCCAGTACACGGGGCAGGTCGTGGGCGTTCCATGCTTCTACCCATTCGTTTGCAAATGCTAAGGCTTGTTCGCGCGAGATCATATTTGAGGTTTTTCTCAAAAATAGGGGAAATGAGGTAATCAATAAACAATACAATCTTTTCCTTTGTAATAAGCGTCCAGTTTTGTTTTCTGTAGAACGCCTTTATCCTTGTCAATTTTGATCAGAACACTTTCGCGGCTTTCCGGACAACTTGTATAATGCATTAGATGTAAATTGTAACCGTTAGCTGTAGTCATATACGCGCCACCCTTTCTATTATTCTCATCAATGCCTAAATCTTGTGTCGCTGTCGCTAATAAAACTGCTTCTTCCAAATTTTCTATGGTACCCAAAAACTTGCAGAAATTTTCTTTAGTAGTTATAAAGGTGGTTCTTCCGTCTTTCACTGTTATAACGTAGTTGAAACACCATGCAGGCATGCACCCTTGATATAAAGTGCCAAGTAAGGGTGGATCAAGCTTTAAGCCATTCGGCCTTTTGCCCCTGCTGTATATTATGGTATCCTTGTCTGCCGGCCACCTGCAAAATGCCCAATAGATGTAATTTTTATCCGGCTTTACGGCTTTAATGATTTCTTCAGGGTAAAATTTCTCCGGGATCCTGGAATAGCCACCAGTACAACAAATGTTAAAGGAGAGTAAGGCAATAAACAAAGCCGCAATGCCCAAATGTTTTTTTAAAACAAATAAATTATGCATAAAGAGTCATGATAAGGTTGTGTTATAAAGATAGTAAAAATTTGCGCAAATGCTGGCTGTGACGAGATAGCCAGTGAGTTGGGTAAGTGCATCAGCGCAAATGCCGCTCTCATATCTACCTACCCAGTCGTATTCCACTAGCTAGCGGATCGACCAACCTCGCTTTTGCAAGTAAAAAGGAGGGTTACGAAAATGGACGACTATTATCAGCTTCCTAACACCTCATCAATTATCCCAAAGTTCTTTGCTTCTGATGCGATCATCCAGAAATCCCGGTCGGAAACATCGTGAATTTTTTGATACTCCTGGCCACTATGTTTGGAGAGGATAGTATAGAGTTCTTTCTTAACTTTTAATACTTCCCTTGCGGTTATTTCAATATCCGACGCCGGACCCTGCACGCCGCCCAATGGCTGGTGCAGCATTACCCGTGAATGAGTCAAAGCTGCTCGTTTACCTGCCGCACCGGAGCACAACAATACCGCAGCCATAGAAGCTGCCATACCGGTGCAGATGGTTGCCACATCCGGGGCGATCAGATGCATGGTGTCGTAAATGCCAAACCCAGCATATACAGAACCACCCGGCGAATTGATATACATCTGTATATCCTTTTTAGTGTCGGTGGATTGCAGAAAAAGCAATTGTGCCTGGATGATGTTGGCGACATTATCATCTACCGCAGCACCTAAAAATATAATGCGGTCCATCATCAGGCGCGAGAATACGTCCATCTGCGCGACGCGCAGTTCGCGCTCTTCTGTAATGTAAGGGGTCATGGACGCCGTGATCCGGCTTTCGGTTTTTGAAATATAATCGTCTACCAGTAAACTTTGGACATGGCGGTGCCCCACCGCATATTTGCGGAACTCATTTTTGTCAATTTTCATAAAATTTCGGTTTTATCGGTTAGTGAATAACCTTCTTATTTTCTGGCTGAAGCTCAAATGTTCGTTTTGTGCAAACATTTTTTGGTGAACAGCTTCGATCTCCTGTTTCAACTGATCGCGCCCGTAAAGCTTTACCATGCGATAGGCTTCCTGCTGCCATTGCATTTTCTCGTGCAGTTCGGGCTCCAGCAATAACCGGGCTTCGAACACCAGCTGATCGCCTGGTTCTGACCGCTGCATCAGGTGCGCTTCTATCTGCTCGGTCTCAATCAACGAAGTCCTCATAGGTCATTGCTTTTTGTTTAACGGTTTCTCTTACTTTCTCCAGGCATTTGTATTTCTGTACAGTGGCCGATCTCACGCCTGAAAATCCAAACAGTTCGGCAGCATCGGATAGTTGTACCCCATCGTAGTAAAATGAGCGCAACAAGTCCATACATTTTTTGCCTGCCGTTTGCAGGAAGCTAAGGACTTTTTTGTCGGATGCTTGCGTGGTTTCTTCGCTTTCTATATCCAAATCGTTAAGAGGGATAAGCTTGGAACTATCCCGGTACTGTTTCAACCATAAATGTTTAGCGATACCTAAAAGGTATGTCTTCTCATTTGTTTTTAGTTCGACGGAGCACTCAACAGATTTTTCGTAGTAGATCACCAGTGTATCCTGGAAAATATCCTTCGCTTCATCAAACGTTCCCCCCATTTTACTTACGTACCGAGCCACTGTTGGGAATGCATTTTTATATAGATTGATAAAAAGCTTTTCTCTTTCTTCTGCTGTCCGGTTTGAAAATTTAAATCCTGGCATAAGCTTGTTCTTTACTACTAAGTGCAAGTTACCGATAAAGTATCACCATTTTATTTGTGATTTATATTGAAAATAAAATGAAAATTAGTATTTGCACCGATTATGTGCGAGGTGAATATTGAGGATATGTTGCAGTATGAGATATGCTTTGGGATTTAATACTGCAAAGACTGAGATGAGCCGGACACCTCACGAATTAGATAATTCGTGAGGTAAAGTTTAGGTAATCAGGTGCAACCCAATTTAGTGGTACATGTAGTTCCGCTATCGTAGCAAATATACTCACCGCAGGCAGGTGCCGGATTAGTGGCCTGGCAAGCATGGCTTGTAATTCCTGACGTTGGCGTGTCCCAGCAATTCCACCAAATTAATTGGCCGGTACCGCCGACTACTTTTTTCATTTCTTCACGGGTTAGCTTTTCCATAAATAACTTTTTAGTTAAAAAAATGATTTCAGGTACTAAATTTTACCCTTAACCAAATATGCCTAAAAAGATTCAATAAATACAGCAATTTTTACCAATAGTTTATTTTTTATTTTACTAATGATTAATTGGTTTTGGCTGAAATGAGATTGATTGCACACCTACTCCTTTACCGCTGTTACCTTTGCCCCATCATCCCCCAGCGTATTAAACACCAAATTCTTATCATCCAATTTGGAAACTATAAACGGAAATGCTCTTATTTTTCCGCCTTCTTGTATTTCTTTAAATTGGATTTTATCGCCATCAATCTTATAACTCCCATGACTTAATACTTTACCACCCCACCAAATAAACAAACTGTCTTTTGAGAATTTAATATAAGGCGATTCTGCTTCCAATTGCTCAGATGTAACATTAGTAGTATTTGCGACGCTGTTGTTCTCAATCTTTACATATTTCCATTTGCCGTATAACGTTTCAGGCTTAATGGAGAGCTGGCAGGAAGCGAACAAGCTTAATAACACGACACCTGCTATGAATGTATTTTTTACAATAAATAGTCTGATCATAATGCCTTAAAGCTAAAATATTTGCTGGTTTTTTGCCAGTCACAGTAAACATAATAATAGTTCTCTCCCTAAACTTAGGGAGAGATGTCCAGCGCAGCGTCGACAGAGTGGGTAAAACTTTAGTACAGTCAAACATGGCGCAGAATTTTACCCCTTCCGGCCTCCCCTGATTCCAGGGGAGGGGTGGTTATCAATCAAATGATTCACAATAATTTAATACGAAAATCGTCCCTCATCTATTGCAAATAACGAATGTGAAAAGCATATTTGGTAAAAATAAATCCTATCACAATGTGTAACAAATTAAAATGCAAAGTCTCTAAAAGGTGCTATATAGCTAAGGTCTCAACAAGCTATAAGTTATTGTGAGGAGTCCGCACCTTAAGGTCTCCGTTAAAAAATCTAAACAAATAATATGAACAATTTTTCGATCCAATTACTTTGGTGGGCTGTGCCTGTCATAGTACTTCTTGTGGCGTACAAATTTGTACTCCGTGTTTTCTTTGGTATGGTTATCGTTCCCGACGACCGTATCGGCTTGGTTATTAAAAAATATGTGCTTTCGGGTAATAAACGACTTCCCGACGGCCGTATCATCGCTACCAACGGCGAAGCCGGTATGCAGGCTAAGGCATTAGCTCCGGGTTTATACTGGGGTATGTGGCCATGGCAATATTCAGTGATCATGCAGCCGTTCGTTATCATCGAGCAGAATAAGCTTGGCCTGGTAAAGGCTAAAGACGGCGCCTCGCTGGATACGGGCCGTGTATTAGGTAAACCAGTTGAATGCGACAAATTTCAGGATGCTACTGCATTTTTGGATAATGGCGGCCAGAAAGGCCCGCAGGCTGCTTTCCTTACTCCGGGTAGCTATCGCATCAACGCCTTTTTGTTTGATATCGAGATGGTACCTATTACCCAGATACAGGAGAATAAGGTAGGTATTGTGACCACACTCGACGGTGAGCCCTTAGATAAGGGCGAGATCGCAGGCGTATCTGTAGTAGGTCATAAAAACTACCAGGATCCTATCGCATTTATTAATGCAGGTGGCATGAAAGGTTTGCAGGAAGACGTGATCCTTGCCGGTACTTACTACCTGAACCCATGGTTCGTGATTGTGGAGCAGGTGGATATGATCTATATTCCAATCGGTTATGTAGGGGTGGTAAACTCTTTCGTTGGTCCGGAAGGCAAGGATACCAGCGGTGATAGCTTTAAACATGGCAATATTGTAAAGAAGAGCCAGAAAGGTGTTTGGGATGAACCCCTTGACCCAGGTAAGCACCCGGTAAACATTTACACCCATGCGGTAGAAGTAGTACCTACAACCAACATCGTGTTGAACTGGGCCAACAGTCGTACTGAGGCACATGAATTGGATAAGAATTTGTGTACCATCACCGTGCGTTCGTCGGACGGTTTTACATTCAACCTAGACGTGTCACAGATCATCCACATACCACGCAATGAAGCGCCAAAGGTGATCGCCCGTTTTGGTAACATGCGCAACCTGGTATCACAGGTGCTGGAACCGACTATTGCCAACTACTTCCGTAACTCGGCACAGAAGAGCGACGTGATCGAGTTCCTGGCTAACCGTGTGCAGAGGCAGGATGATGCAAAAAGCCACATTAGTAAAGTGCTAAGCGATTATAACGTGGTAGGAGTGGACACACTGATCGGTGATATAGTTCCGCCGGAAGCTTTGATGAAAACGCTTACCGACCGTAAACTGGCCGAACAGGAAAAGATCACTTACGAAATTCAGCGTAATGCACAGGTGGAACGTAAGGAATTTGAAAGTGCCAAAGCAGGTGCTGATATGCAGCCTGAGGTAGTGAAATCAACCCGCCAGGTGGAAATCAACACCCAGTTGGCTGCTTCGAAAGTTGCCATAGCCAAAGGTGAAGCTGAATCAAAAACCATTAATGCTGAGGCTGACTCTAAGGTTAAAACCATTAACGCCAAAGCCGATGCTGAAGTAAAAACCGTGAACGCTACTGCCGACGCCAACGCAACCGAAGTGAATGGTAAAGCCGAAGCCGGTAAAATTAAAGCAGTCGGTTTGGCCGAGGCCGAAGTTACCAAGCAGAAAACCCAGGCTATGGGTTCAGAACAGTACGCTATCGTTCGTGTGGCCGAAACATTGGCTGCCAACCATATCAAATTGGTTCCAGAAATATTGGTTAGCGGTAAAAATGGTGAGAGCGGTGGCGGTATGATCGATGCCCTGATCGGTAATGAAATGCTGAAAAAGCTACAGGCCGAGAATGGAAAGGCAAAAGATCAGCCTAAAAAGAAAGACGATAACGCAGATAACAGAACTGAATAACCTTTACTTTTATCACAATGCAAGGCGCGCCGAAAAGGTGCGCCTTTTTTACTTTGAATGTGAAAGTGTTCTTAAAAGCCGTCTGGCTGTTCTATTCCCGGGTATCCAACCTCCACTAACTCTGCTTCATGCTCTTCTTCATTCTGACTTGTTGCATAACTCAATTTACGGAAGCGCCACAAAGCAAATGCAGGCTCCTGGAATCTGTTTAAAAGCTTAAAATATTTTGGAAAGTTATGAACCTCGTCAAGCAGCAGGCCGGGCACGATTCCGTCATTCTCCAATATCTCGCGGATGGTGTATTCTTTATCTTTGGTTATCCAAATCTCAAAATCCCTACTGATCTCCTCCGCCTTTTCCGGATCAATCCTCGCATCAATACATATTACCTTATCTCCGGGTTTCATCTTTTGTTTTTATTGGTTGTAGAAGTTGTAAAGGTTGTAATTGTTGAAGAAGTCCGTTATGAAAGGTTACATCACTCTAAGCAATTTTTAACCCTTGTAACATCTGCGATCTTTACAACCTCTAAAACCTATTTACCGGCAGCCTTTTTCAAACTATCAGCCTGTGCTTTTGCCTTTTTCTTGAAAAAACCTTTTAGCAAAAAGTTATGCTGGGCAGCCTCAAGGTCGTCATTTAGTTTAATAGAGCTTTGCTGCAAATTGTTTAGTGAAGTTCTTACCTGTTCAGCGCCTTTTGGGTCGTTTAGTAAAACGCCGATCGCATTATCGGTAGTAGTTAATTTTTTACTTGCTGTATTCAAATTTTGGGTCAGCTCATTGGCATTAGCCACGGTTTTTTGCAATTGGGCAACGGCGCCTTGTATTTTATTGAACGTAACTGTATCTGTGAGGAACTTATCCGCCAAACCGCCTTTGGTGTTTATTTTCTTGCCGAAGTTATCCAACTGAACAGCCATACGGGCTGCACTTTGCGAGGTAGCCTCCAGGTTTTTCATGGTGTTCTTCAATTGGATACCCATGGTGCTATCTGCCAGCAAAGCGCCCACTGTCCCCTTGCCTTGCAGTATTTTATGGCTCAATTCTTTAAAATCCTTGGTTATTGCCAGCAGGTTTACATTGTTTTGCTGCAATGTTTTAAGCATATCATCGGTAGATGCTACTTTTTCGGCCTGTAAAACATCGCCATCCTGTACAACAGGCGCATGGGGGCTTCCGCCCTCTATTACGATGATCTTGTTGCCTATTAAACCGTCAGAACCGATCTTTACTCCCGCATCATGATGTATATAAGGCTGAGAAGCCTCATCTATATTCATTTTTACATCTACCTGGGAAGGCCCTGTAAAGTGCACATCACTGATCGTTCCCACTTTCACACCGGAGAACCATACGTTGTTTCCCTTTTTCAAACCGGCAACGTCATCAAATACCGCAGTAATGTGTATGCTTTTGTTAAAGGTTTTTTGTGCACTGCCCAAAGTGAGCACACCCACAATAAATATGATAAGGCCGAGGGCTAAGAATATCCCGACTATAATTGCTTTCCTGTTTTCTGTTGCGTCCATACGTTATGGCTAATAGCTTATTGTATAAAGTTATATTCAAAAAATGGTTTTACCCGATCGTCGTTTGTGCTAAATACTTCATCAAAAGAACCAACCCGTTGAAATTGACCATCGAGCAGCATCGCTATCCTGTCGCCTGTACTTTTGGCGCAGGTAAGATCGTGTGTAATAATGATAGATGAGGTATGGAAATTCTGCTGAACCTCGTTGATCAGATCGTTGATTTCGATACAAGTGATCGGGTCAAGCCCTGCTGTTGGTTCGTCGTACAACATGATTTCGGGGTTCAGTATCAAAGTACGGGCGATGCCAATACGTTTACGCTGACCACCCGATAATTCAGATGGCATTTGGTTGATGGCTTGCAGCAACCCAACAGCGTCCAGCACACGTTCCACCGAAGTATTTATTTCAGAGCGGGTAACACCTTTCTTATTTCTAACCAATGGGAATTCAAGATTCTTACGCACGGTCATACTATCATACAACGCACTGTTTTGGAACGAGAAACCGATCCTTACCCTAAGTTCTTGTAATTCTTTTTCGGTTATGGTATTCATATTGCAGCCCAACACGTTTACCTTGCCTTTATCAGCTTTGAGCAGGCCGGATATGATCTTGATCAATACCGATTTTCCTGTTCCTGACCGCCCAAGTACCACCAGGTTCTCTCCCTGGTAAAGGTCAAGATCGATGCCGCGCAATACCTCGAAATCACCAAAAGATTTTTCCAATCCACTGACGGTGATTACTTTGTTGTTGTAGTCGATATTTGCTTTACCTTTTTCCATATGCTAACGGAACCAGCCTGCTATTTGTACGATCAATATTTCTTCAACAAAAACTAAAAACATAGCGGTTACAACAGCGCCGTTTGCTGCCTTACCCACGCCTTCAGTTCCTTTGGTAGAATTATACCCCTGGTAACAGCCTACAATTCCTATTGTAAAGCCAAAAACAATGGCTTTAGCTAAAGATGCAACAAAATCAACAAATGTAAGCGGCTCAAAAACCTGCTCCATAAAGGTAGTATAACTTGTACCTTCGTTCACTGAAACGTTCAAATATCCTCCCAATAGCGCAATAAAACCTGTATAGGTAGCCAATATGGGTATTGTAAGTGTGGTTGCCAATACTCTGGTACAAACCAGGAATTTGAATGGTTTGGTCCCCGATACCTCCATAGCATCTATCTGCTCAGTTACGCGCATCGAGCCTAGTTCAGCGCCAATGCTCGACCCAACTTTTCCAGCAGCGATAAGGGCAGTTATCAGCGGTGCCAAAGCCCGCATAATAGCAATGGAAACTAAAGACGGTAACCATGACTGTGCGCCGAAATTTGCTAGAGAGGGCCTCGATTGCTTAGTGAAAATCAAACCGGTGATAAAACCTGTAAATGTGATCAGCGTGAATGAACGGACACCTGTTTCGTAGCACTGACGTAAAATCTCTTTAAATTCAAATGGCGGAACAAACGCCTGCCTGAAAAAGCGCAGTATAAAATTGTTGATGTTATAAAGCGTAACAAAAGCATTAGACAGGCGCGTTTTGAATAACGGACCTTTTTTAGCAGCAGGTGCAGGTGATTTGTTTACGGTGCTCATTAACGGCGCAAAGGTATTATTTATGAAGATATGAATGATGCTGAGGCGGCAAAAACTTAACGGTCGGCTTAGAAAAATGATTTTTAATAAACAATGTCATAAATATGTTATACTTAAACATAGTTTTTAATAACGGATTTTCGAAGGATATTGTGCCATAAAAATGAAATAATAGTATCATGTAACATTTTTAATTTTGATCTTGAACCTCATTTTTAAATACATACTATATTTCAGTTTGGTGCTTTTAAATAAGAGATTGACAAAAAAGTATTATATAATTCCTTGTTAAAAAAGATAAATTTGATGTTTGCCGATTATTGCAATTAAAGTTTGATGCCCGCGATGAAGTGTAGAATTCCAATACTGCTGTTTCTTCTAATTTTTACTTCCAATTTATTAAAAGCCCAGAACGATCAATTCCAGTTCTCTCATTTAGACATCAGTAACGGTTTATCACATAACCAGGTAAACTGCGTTTTTAAGGACGGCAAAGGGTTTATGTGGTTCGGTACCTTGTCAGGATTAAACAGGTATGATGGGTATAAGTTTAAAGTTTTTAAACATTCCGCCAGCGATACATCCTCATTAAGTGATGATAATATCATAAGTATCAGCGAGGGGCCCGACAAAAAACTTTGGATCGAGACGCGAACAAGTTTCAATATTTTCGATCCCGCTGTAGAAAAATTCAGCCATAACATCAGTGGATATCTTAAATCAATCTCCATTCCCGATGCACATATCACAGCAATAAAAAAAGACAGGCAGGGCAATTTCTGGTTTCTGAATGCTTCGCTAGGTATATTTAAATATAATCCTGAGAGCAAGAAAGTAACTCACTTGTCGCATAATTTACGGGATACTACGTCAATCTATGCCAATACGGTTTCAGATCTTGCACAGGACTCCAAAGGAAATATATGGCTCAGCTATTATAGTGGCGTACTGGAAAGGCTCGGCGACAGGACTCAGCGGGTTAACTACCGGTCATACAGTATCAATAAACTTCCACAGGGGCTCAATACATCTTACAAAATTTATATTGATAACCAGGATGATATATGGGCGTTTGCGCCAAGTTATTCGTCAGGCGTTTATTATTTAAACAGCCGGACATCAGTCTTCAGGCATATCGGTAAAGGAACAGGCCCGGATCACTTAAATACCGATGTGATTTCCAATGTTATCCAGGATGATAGGGGGCGAATGTGGATCGCATCGGATCATGGTGGAGTGAACTTGTTAGACAAGCGAAACTTTAAATTCAGATACCTGCTTAACCGCGAGGATGATAATAAAACGATAGGCCAGAATAGTACAGTCTATATTTACAAAGACAATACGGGCATTGTTTGGATAGGTACTTACAAACGCGGAGTAAGCTACTATCACGAAAGTATCATCAAATTTGCCCATTATACACATCATTTATCCGACCCGAACAGCTTACCTTTTAGCGACATTAACAATTTTGCTGAGGACAGATCAGGGAATATCTGGATAGCAACCAACGGCGGCGGCCTGATTTACTTTAATCGTAAAACAGGCGGCTTTAAACAGTATGTGCATGATCCTAACAATCCCAATAGCCTGACAAATAACGTGGTTGTCTGCATGTATGTCGATCATGCCCAAAACCTGTGGTTGGGTACCTATTATGGCGGATTGGATTGCTTTGACGGTAAAACTTTTAAACATTACCGGCATAATGATGCTGATCAGGGAAGTATATCAGAAGATCGGGTATGTTCTATAAAAGAAGACTCTGAGCATCATTTACTGGTTGGCACGATAGCCGGAGGGGTCAACGTGATGGACAGTAAGACACAAACGTTCTCTCACATTAGATTTAGTAATATCGACAATACTATTCACTCGAACTACATCAGTGCCATGCTGGAGGACAGCCGGAAAAATTTATGGATAGTAACCTCATACGGGGTGGATGTACTGATGAAAAAAACGCATCAGTTTGTGCATTACATTCATGACGACAAAGACCCAAACAGCATTGTAAACAATAACACCAATAATATTTTAGAAGATAGCCGGGGACTGATCTGGGTAAGCACACACGAAGGCATCAGTGTTTTTAACCCGGAAACGGGAAAGTTTACCAACATAGTAAAACAGGACGGTCTTGCCGACAATACTGTAATTGATCTGCAGGAAGATAGCAACTATAATATTTGGGCAAGCACACCGAATGGCTTATCAAACATTATTGTAGGCGGAACGGCATCGGCGCTTAAATTCCGTTTTGTGAATTATAATGAGAACGATGGCCTGCAGGGGCGGGAGTTTACTGAAAACTCATCCTTAAGAACACGCGATGGCGAGCTTCTTTTTGGCGGCGGAAATGGTTTTAATATTTTCAAGCCTGCTGATATCCATTTTAATAAAGGTGTACCTGAGCTGGTATTTACCGACTTCGAGATATTTAATGAAAGCTTGGATGCTGGTGAAAAAACCAACGGGCACGTTATATTACCTCAATCTATTACGGAAACCAGGTCTATTAATCTGAAATACAATGAGAACTCGTTTTCACTGGATTTTGCTGCCCTAAATTATTTCAATCCGGATAAGGTGCGGTACCAGTATAAAATGGAAAATTTTGATAAGGACTGGATCACTGCCGATAATAAGATCAGGAAAGCGACTTATACCAATCTCGATCCGGGAGATTATATATTCAAAGTGAGAAGAGCTGATAATACAGGTTCAAATAGCCGGGAACTGGTTTTAAATGTGCGCATCACACCCCCTTTTTGGAAAACAATATGGGCATACCTGCTTTATGCGGCAGTAGTTATCGGTGCATTGCTTTATTACCGCAGACAGGCTGTCCGTAAACTTCGCCTGCAATTCGAACTGGAAAAACAGAAGGAAGAGGCCCAGCGCATGCACGAGCTCGACCTGATGAAGATACGCTTCTTTACCAATGTGAGCCACGAGTTCCGTACGCCTTTGTCACTCATTATGGCGCCTGTCGATAAAATATTAAAGCAAATAAATGAGCCTGATATACAGCGCCAGCTGCAGTTAGTCAATCGTAATGCACGACGTTTGCTCAACCTGGTTAACCAATTACTCGATTTCCGCCGGATGGAATACCAGGAGTTGAAATTGCACGAAAAATCAGGGGATATTGTCAGATTTATTAAAGAGCTGTCTTATTCATTTGGTGATATAGGCGAACAGAAGAACATCACGTTTATGTTCGATTCAGAGATAGATGAGTTCTTCACTAGCTTTGACCATGACAAAGTTGAACGTATCATGTTTAATCTATTGTCAAATGCCTATAAGTTTACCCCGGAGGGTGGGCAGGTAAGTGTTCTGCTCAATATCCTGAAACAGGATGATAAAGGCGATAACCTGCTCGAAATAAAGATTATTGATACAGGCATAGGCATTCCTGATGATAAACTGGAGAAAATATTCGAACCATTTTTTCAGAATGAAATACCAGGGTCAATGCTTAACCTGGGTAGTGGTATAGGTCTGTCTATTACCAAGGAGTTTGTGAAGCTGCACAGAGGGCGTATATACGTTGAAAGCGAATTTAATCAGGGTAGTTGCTTTACGGTGATGTTACCTTTACGCCAATTGGATTCATCATTGTTTACAGACACAGATCATTTGCTGGAGCATGAGCAGAGTTATTTACCCGACTCCTGGTATCAAAAACAAGCATCATCTACCAATTATTCCATTCGTGATGCCAAAAAACCGACGGTGTTGCTGGTAGAAGATAACGATGATTTCAGGTTCTATATTAAAGACAACCTGAAGGATTCTTTCAATATCATCGAAGCTGAAAATGGTAAAAAAGGCTGGCAAAAAGTCTTGTCTATGCACCCGAACCTGGTAGTGAGCGATATCAGTATGCCCGAAATGAATGGCATAGATCTGTGCAAGAAACTCAAAAGCGATAGTCGTACCACGCACATCCCGGTAATACTGTTGACTGCTTTGATAGGCGAAGAACAACAATTGAAAGGCCTGGAAACCGGTGCAACTGATTACATGACCAAGCCTTTCAATTTTGAGATCCTGTTATCCAAGATCAAAAACATCCTGAGCCAGCAGGAACAGATGCGTAAAACCTATCAAAAGCAGGTAGAAGTAACGCCGACCGAAGAGCATGTGGAGTCACCTGATGAATTGTTCATCAAAAAGGTGTTGTTGTTGATCGATAACAATATATCAAACCCTAACTTTTCTGTCGAGAAATTAAGCGACGATGTTTTTGTAAGCCGCTATACCCTGTACAAGAAAATACTCAGTATGACCGGCAAAACGCCAAACGAGCTGGTGCGGTCGATGCGCTTAAAACGTGCAGCCCAATTACTGGAGACAGGTCATCTCACCATATCGCAAATCGGTCATAAAGTTGGCTTCAAAAGCCAGAAATATTTTGTAAAAGCCTTCAAAGCTGAATTTGATGTTATTCCATCCCGCTACGCGGAAAGGATACACGATGAAAAGGAGTCCTAGCGTTCTTTTGTCTGAACCATGATTAAACTGATTAAAGATTAACCATGATATAATTTAAAAATTCCTAGCCCATTAAAGAATCATTAAAATCATAGTTCAAACAATTCAAACATCTTTCTATACATTTTTGCCCCCTTTTGTCACTTCAATTCCACCATTTTAAAAAGTACGAATCATTTAAATCAGGGCTTATTTGTCAATAATCTGACGTTTATTTCACGATTTTAATTATTAAATATTTGATTTTCAATTGTTTAATATAGGTTGACATTTGTGCCCCTATTTATCCACAACCGGTGTTTTTATAGCATATAGTTTTACCGCTGTTATAATGAAAATTTAACAGGGTAGTCATCGCTTTCTGTTAATACTATAAACTTAAATAAACCACTTCTTGATTTTAGTTAGACAATGCGGCTCTTCACTGGCCTTGTTGTACTGTATCTGCAGCTCTGGTTTCGGTGCTGTGAAGAATACTGGTAACTGCTATTGGGTGTGGTAAAATGGAAGGTGCATAATCAAAATCAAATCAATATAAACTAAAGTTCATTATGAGAAAATTTCTACGAATGGCATTGCTGTTCGCGTCCTTTTTCATCTGTTCGTCGGTAATGGCGCAGGGAACAGGAACAGCAATCAAGGGAACAGTATCTGATGGCAAAGGGGTTACACTCCCCGGAGTTACAGTTACTGTGAAAGATAGTAAGGTAAGTGCTATCACCAATGTTGACGGACAGTATAACATTGTCGTTCCGCAGGGTAAAACCATGCTCGTGTTTTCATTCATCGGAATGGAAAAAAAGGAAGTGGTTATCGGCAGCAGGACTACAATCAATGTATCCTTAAGCGCTACATCCACCACTTTGAGTGATGTGGTGGTTATCGGTTACGGTCAGCAGAAGAGAGGGGATATCAATGGTGCGATATCTTCGGTATCAGCCAAGGAAATTCAGGACATTCCACAGCCCAGCGTCGACCAGTTGATTCAGGGTAAAGTATCGGGTGTAACCATCACTCAAAACTCAGGTCAGCCCGGTGCAAACGTATCTGTGCATTTGCGTGGTATCACTTCATTTGGTTCAAGCGAGCCTTTATATGTAGTAGATGGGGTGGCTATACAAGGCGGAGCTTCAGGCGTGCAGCTCACCCGAACAGGTGGCGGCCAGGAAGAAACCTCGGTGAGCCCCCTCACATCACTTAACCCTAATGACATCGAGTCTATCGACGTTTTGAAAGATGCATCTGCAACTGCAATTTATGGTAGCCGTGGTGCAAACGGGGTTATTATAATCACAACAAAACGCGGTAAAAGCGGAGCAGGTCGTATCAGCTATGATGGTTTTTACGGCATACAGCAGCAAGGTAAATTTTTGGATATGATGAACTTGCAGCAATATGCCAACCTTGAGAATACATTAGCCGATGATTTCGGCATTTCCCGTCGTTTAGAGTTTGCTAATACAAGCGTTTTGGGTCCGGGCACCGACTGGCAAAAGGCAATTTTCCGTAATGCAGCAGAGCAAAGCCATACCGTATCATTTTCTGGCGGTAAAGATGGCACGGATTACTATGTGTCGGGGGGGTATTTGAATCAGGACGGTACAATTTTAGGCTATAATTTTAAGCGCTATAATTTCCGTATCAACCTGAATGCTCAGGTAAAAGACTGGTTCAAATTAGGTGGAAATGTAAACGGCAGCCAAAGCACTGAAAATATTGGTTTGGGTAACAATACCGGTATTGTTTACAATGCTTTGTTAAGTGCACCAGATGCGGCGGTTTATAACGCTGATGGTTCATTTGCTGGTCCGGCTGTTACAACCGGTGGTTTGATATTGGGTGGACCGAACGCGGTTCAACAGGCATTAAGTTTAACTAACTACCTGCTCAGAAGCAATGTTCAGGGCAGTCTCTATGGCAACCTGAATTTCACAAAAGACCTGTCATTACACTCGGAAATTGATGGCAATTTCGATTGGAGCCAGGCAAAAACCTTCCAGCCGACGTACTCATACGGTGCTACCGGATTACCGGCTGCATATACCAATCAAACAGCAAGATTAAGTGAGTACAATGCATTTGATAACTATTGGAGCTGGGTAGAGCATTTAAACTACAACCACACTTTCGGCAAGCACAGCATCACCGCATTAGCCGGCCATGAAGTATGGGAATCAACCTACGGCGGTATCCAGGCAAGCAACTCGGGTTTTACCGCGGGAAATACTATTCAGACTTTAGGTCTTGGTACACAATCATCCGACCTGGTTTCGGAGCCCAAAGGCAGCCAGGTAATGGAATCATGGATTGGTCGTGTGATCTATACTTTTGATAATAAATACAGCATCACGGCATCAGATCGTAGCGACCGTTCTTCAAATTTTTACTATGGTCACCAAACAGGTTATTTCCCTGGTGTAGCAGTATCATGGAGATTATCTGAAGAGCCTTTTATGGCTAAAATCAAAAGCATAGCCGATAATATTAAGATCAGGGTAGGCTATGGTACTACAGGTAATTCTAATATTCCAGGTTATACTTATGGCTCGGCCATCAGCCCCGTAAGCACAGGATTTGGTACCGGCTTTATTTTCTATAACTACAACAACCCTAATATTACCTGGGAGACAGCTATCCAGAAAAATGCCGGTATCGACTTTAGCTTATTCAATGGTCGTATCAGCGGTTCATTCGATGTATATCAGAAAACATCAAAAGATTTCCTTTTCCAGCAGCCATTGCCAGCGTTCCTTGCAGGTGGTGTAGCTGAGTATTCAGGAGCAGCCATTATTCAACCTCCATATAAAAATGCTGGAAAGATCGAAAACAATGGTTTTGAATTCTCTATCAATAGCCATAACATCGACAGCAAGGATTTTAAATGGAACACCACTCTTGTATTCTCGAAATACAACAACAAAGTGGCTTCATTAAATGGGTATCCTTCATTGATTGGTAGCGTTAACAGCAGCTTTATCAATCTTCCTGTAACCAATACAGTAGTTGGCGGCCCGGTTGGAGAGTTCTATGGTTTTAAAGTTCAGGGAATTATAAAATCTACCAGTCAATTGCAATACCTGGCAGCTCACCCTCAAAATGTAACCGGTACCCCATCGGTTGTTAGCAGCGACAGGACCTTGGGTAATGGTGTTTACTTAGGCGATATCCAATATCAGGATACTAACCATGATGGCGTAGTTGATACCAAAGATGAAGTGGCGTTGGGTAATCCTAACCCTGATTTCACTTATAGTATCACCAACTATTTCAGCTATAAAGATTTTGATCTGAGCATATTCCTGAACGGGTCGTATGGCGGTAAAATATTGAACGCCTTGAAATTTGAAACTGAAGGTTTATCAGGACTGTACCAGAACCAGCTTGCAGCAGCAGCTAACTTCTGGACACCGAGCAATCCTAATTCAAATATTCCGTCTCCAAGAGGTGGTTTAGCGAACAACAACCTGGTGATGTCTGACCGCTTTCTGGAGAGCGCTTCTTTCCTGCGTATCCAGAACGTAAGATTAGGTTATAACCTGCCGCAACGCTGGGCCAAATATGCCAAACTTAACCATCTGAAAGTGTATGTAAGCGGACAGAACCTATATGTATTCACCAAATACTCAGGTCTTGATCCGGAAGTAGGTTCATTTAATCAAAACCCTACATTAATGAATGTTGACAATGGAAGGTACCCGATACCGCGTACCATCGTATTCGGAGTTAACGCAGAGTTTTAATTTTTAAATGGAATTGACATGAAAAAGAATTTTAAATATATCATAAGTATGGCGGCCCTGGCAGGTATTGTTGCTACAGGTTGTAAGAAGGATTTCTTTAACCGTCCGCCCGAAAACGCAAGCACCGTAGGTACCTACTATCAAACAACGGCCCAGGTGCAGGCCAGTACCAATGCATTGTATGCAGCTCCGTGGTTTGGTTATAACACCAAAGTAAGCTGGGCCATCAGCGAAATGATGAGCGGCAACGGCCGTTCGTATTCATCAGATGTGGTTAACTTCGGTAACTTCTCTGTATCTAATGGTAATTTTGAATTGAGCGCAGCGTGGAACTCATTGTTCACAGTTATAGCACAATCTAATGCGCTGTTAAACAATTTGCCAACTGCTGTGCCATCTTCAGTGCCACAAAACGTAGTAAATAACGCCCTTGGCGAAGCTCGTTTGATGCGGGCTACTGCTTATTTTTATCTGGTGCGTTTATTTGGTAACGTCCCGTTGGTAGAGAATCCAACTGCATTGGCCAGCAACTTCGAAACTGTCCCAACTAACCCGGTAACGGATGTTTACAAGTTTATTATTCGCGACCTGCAATTCGCAGAAACTAATTGTACTGCAAATGTTGCCAGCACAGGTCACGTATCTAGTGGTTCGGCATCTGCATTGCTGGCAAAAGTTTATTTGTATATGCAAGACTACACCAACGCACGCAAACAAGCTGAAAAAGTGATTAACAGCGGTGAGTTTGGTTTGTTAGGAGTGGACGTTTCAGGAAAAAGCTATGAAGATTTGTTCAAGATTGCCAACAACAACAACAGAGAGTCTATCATTTCTTTGCAATGGCTGGCAAATGCCGGTTATGGTTTTGGTAACGGTATGCAGGCATCATTAGCATACAGTAGCGCTATTACCCAAACAGGTGACGGGTATGGTGTATTGGCCCCAACCTTTGATTTACAAGATGCATATAAAGCAGCAGGTGATACCATCCGCAGGCACGCATGTATTATGCTACCAGGCGAACATTATCCCGAATTGGATCAGGCCGCAGGAGGTTATACTTTACCATATAATGCAAGTTCGCAAGGTACGCACGCGCAGATCAAGAAATATGTTTGCGGCTCGCCTGCTGATAACAATGGAGCAAGCGCATTCCAGTCAACAGGGCAGAATACTTACATTATGCGTTACGCGGATGTGTACCTGATAGAAGCCGAAGCTGTTTTAGGTGAATCTGCCAATCCGGGAGCAGGACATGGTTTGGATACTAATGCAACTACCAATGATGCAACTGCATTAAAATACTTTAACCTGGTTAGACAAAGGGCCGGTTTGGCATCAATGACATCTATCACCTTCCGCGATATCATCAAGGAAAGACGCCTGGAGTTTGCAGTAGAAGGCGATTACTGGTATGATCTTACCCGCCTGGATGGTTATAATTCATCAACCCATCCGGTTGCTATTTCCATTATCAGTAAACAAAACAGGGGCGATTCAAGCAATGGTAATGCGCCATACTACCAGGATTTTGTGCGCTACAACGAGCCAACTACACCGCCGACAGACGCACAATTCCTGTTCCCGGTTCCGGCGACAGAGGCCGCGGCTGATCCTAATTTAATAAAAGCGCCTGTTCCATATAAATTTTAATTAATTGTCAGATATGAAAACATCAATTTTCAAATTAAGAAATTTAGTCTGGGCGCTTTCAGCTTTGCTGATGCTCGGATTAGCCTCTTGCAAAAAAGAGAATAACAGTACCGGGTACACTGCCGGTACCGGAACCCCGGTGATAAGTGGGGTAAGTAAAATAAATAAATCGGTTGTAGACTCATCGAGGACAACATCGGTTACCACTTATGATGCTTCCGGTAATCCTACAACAGTTACTAATCCTAACTACGCTGCTCAATTTGTAGCAATTGATTCAACAACAGTTACAGGCGATTTGGGTGGATATTACGTGCTAAAAGGTTCAAATCTTGGTAGCACAACCAAACTGGCTATTAACGGCGTTTCCATTTACTTTAACCGTGCATTGATCTCGGACCAGTCGATTGTTTTTAATATTCCTACTAATATTCCCTACGTGCAGCCGCAGGCTAATACAATTGTGGTTACTACCTTGCATGGCACCGCCACATTTAAGTTTACCACATTGCCGCCTGCGCCAACTATCGTGACCGAGTCGACCAATGATTTCCAGGCAGGGTCGACAATTACGCTGACCGGTAAAGGCTTTGCTTCAGTGTCATCAGTGAAACTAAAGGCAACGGGCGATGCGGCCACAATCGTTTCGCAAAACGACAGCACGTTGGTATTGACCATGCCACAAAGCAAGGCTACGCAAACTAACCTGTTGTTCACTTATACATCCGGGTCAAACAGTGGTGCACAGGCAGTTTCTGCTGATGAATTTAATGATTTGGATAATGCAGCCTACCTGGTATTTGGTGATAGCCTTAACGCAGATGCCTGGGGTAATTCATGGGGACCGTCGGGTGTTGCAAACGGTATTGCAAAAACCGGTACTAACTCTTGGTATATCACCTATCCTAATGGCAACTGGTGGATTGGCGGCTGGGGCTTCAATACACCAATAGCTAACCAATACAAATATCTAACCTTCTGGGTTAAAGGTGGTAAACAGGTCGAAACGCTTAATTTCATAAGTGCATCTGGTAACGGCGGTTATGGTAACTCTGACCAGACTTTCACCATCAGTGTGCCTGCAAATGTCTGGACTTATTTTAAGATCGATATAAGTAAAACCGACATGTTTGCTACCGCTCAAACTACATCAGCCTTTGGTTTCTATATCCGTGGGCCTAATGGCACAGACGAAACGATGTATTTTGATGATGTGGCTTTGTGGAAATAATTTAAACATGATTTACGGGGTGTAAAACCCCGTAAATCTTATAACATAGGTTGAAGATTAGTTGATTAATGTATATGCCATCATCGGACGCTTCAAGCTTACTTTGATGGCATTTTTGGGAACAGGAAATAGTTTTATACTTATTGGTAAATTGATATTTTGAAAAAATTTATTCAGTTTTATGTTAAATTTGTATCATACCAGTTTAAACCATTATGTGCTATAATTTTTGAGCTATGAACAACAATGTGATGCGTGAGATCACCCCTTTGACGCCAAGTGATTGTTTTACTATTTTTTCAAGAGTCAAACAAAAATTTGATTTCCCGTTGCATTATCATGATGAGTATGAGTTGAACCT